>Ga0315537_1000033_pt1 | contig 79478 bp, 84 predicted proteins | sample SalMarSW160270MG_FD_203091 | JGI IMG/M metagenome (GOLD analysis project Ga0315537, IMG submission 203091) | Salt marsh sediment microbial communities from the Plum Island Ecosystem LTER, Massachusetts, United States - Salt Marsh Sediment SW1602-70 ... | reverse complement strand
GATTTATAAATTAAGATTTAGAATTTTCCTGCGTAGGTGGTTCCAGTTGCTCGACCTCAAAGACCCTTATTCCCTGACGCTTAGCAAACTGCCCGGCTTCCCTGGTAAGTCCGGGAACAGCAACAAAGACCTTATCCAGAATACCGGCATCATAAGCCTTGTCGTCGAAGTCGAATACCCTATCCAGTCCCATCGGCTTCTCATCTGTCTCGATGCCAATAGCAATACGATGAGTAATGATGCCCTCGTTCCTGGTCGCCAGTATATCTATATTATGGGCAGCGCCAGACCGGCCTTTGACCTCAGCGTTTTCTTTTACTCTGTAGCCCTGTTTCTCCAGGTATTGTATAAGCTGTGATTTGGACTTAAATTCAAAAGGCTCCTTCACTACTTCCCGACCTGGCTGGGGGCTGGCAGTCAGCACTATCTCCAGGTTCTTGGGGTCAAGTACATTTATTCTCTGGTAGCTGGCAAATTTCTCCGCCTCTTCGCTTAACCCGGGGATGGTGATCATTATTTTATCATGAATGCCGCTATCATAAGCCTTGACATCAAAATCCAATATCCTGTCCAGTCCTATCCTATCCCTGGCAATCTCAATTCCGACAGCAATAGTATGGGTAACGACACCGTCATCCCTGGTAGCTAGTATATCTATGCAATGTTCTGCCCCCGACCTCCCTTTCACTCTGGCACTTTCCTTTACTTCGTAGCCATGCTGCCTCAAAAATTCAACGAACCTTGCTTTAGGCCGAAGTTCAAATTCCAGCCAGTTTCTCTTCGATTCATCAAAGCTATACGCGTAGATAGTTACCTCGCTAACCTCATCCTCAGCGGCAAGCGAGGAACATTTCAGACAGCGCCACTTTATCAACGGCACATGAAATATCTCGCTGCAATCACGGCACTTGTATAGCACTCCCTGGCTCTGGTAGTCGTCGCCCAGAGTCCGCAGCTCCATTTTGCACCTGGGGCATACATATCTACCCTTGGCTGCAAATTCGTCTTCAAGGCCGACATACTTACAGGCAAGGTGCTCGAGGATTCGGCCCCGGACAATATCTCCCGAGCCGCATTTAGGGCAGTTGATACTTGGTCTTAAATTTATTGACTGGCACCGGCGACAACGGAGGAGCCTATCGAAGAAACTCTTGTTCAATATGCCCTTAGCAGCCAGAGATTCCAGAATCGCTACTGCTTCCTTGCCTTTGACCTTTAATGTTTGCTCAACGACTGGATAGATGAAGCCCAGTTCAGTGGTGAAATCAAACTGGGGTTTAATCTCAACAATCCTCCCCGCCAGTATTTCCGCCACCAATTTCATCGCTATCTCATTATCCTCCATGCCGCTTACGGCTTGGGGGGCTTCTGCTGCTTCTACCTCTTTATCGACTTCTGCCATGTCTTGCCTCCGTTCACGTAGTTAAAAAAGTATAATTCGCAATATTGCAGAAGTCAATGACAGAAAAGTACTGTCTTTGCGAGCCCTTCGCTCTCCCTGGCATTCCGAGCCCTGGCTTATCGGGGTGAAGAATCTTACCTCCGTTCAGGCCTGTCCTGAGCGAGGTCGAAAGAGTAAATTCCGCGTGGCAATTTCATTGGCTAAATTCCAAATACTAAAATCCAATCTCTAAATGAATCCTTTCAAAATGCAAAAAACAAAGGTTAAAAGTTTTGCGTTTTGATTTGTCATTTTGATTTTTGACCTTTGATTTTTGAATTTCTATGGGGTTGGTTTACTGCCGAGGGAGGGACTCGAACCCACACTCCCTTGCAGGAAGCGGATTTTAAGTCCGCCGCGTCTACCATTCCGCCACCTCGGCCCATTTTTCATTGTAAACTGCGCGGAGGTCAAAGTCAAAGGTAGAATTCCATGTGCCGCCTCTTCTCGGCGGGGAATTTTCAAAATGCAAAAATAAAAGTGCAAAATGACAGAGCAAAGGTTAAAAGTTTTGCGTTTTGATTTGTCATTTTGATTTTTGACCTCTGGTTTTTGAATTATTGTTTAGAATTTAAATCGTGAAGGAAGGGATTCCTTTACACCTCAAAATGCATCCAATGCCCCCCTCTTAAGATAAGAGGGGTAAGGGAGAGTTATGAATGGAAAATATGTTCATAACCCTCTTCATCCCCTTTACCTTAAGGGGGATATCTAAACTGCACATCCCCCTCGGGGCTCGACAATCAAAGTATGGTTGTAAATTCCTAGAGAGCTATACGGAGTGGTTGGCTGCCATGTTCAGTATTAGAAGGCGGCGGGCGGATTCGAACCGCCGCATCGGGGTTTTGCAGACCCCTGCCTTAACCTCTTGGCTACACCGCCACAACTACCAAATTTACTGGAGCGGAAGACGGGATTCGAACCCGCGACCTCTTCCTTGGCAAGGAAGCATTCTACCGCTGAACTACTTCCGCTCGGAATAAATTTTACCGCCTTTTTTCGGTTCCAGCAAGCTAATTTTGGTGCCGAGGGGGAGATTTGAACTCCCACGGGCTTTCGCCCACCACCCCCTCAAGATGGCGTGTCTACCTATTCCACCACCTCGGCCTGGCAGGGGCGGCAGGATTCGAACCCGCGACCTGCGGTTTTGGAGACCGCTGCTCTAGCCAAACTGAGCTACACCCCTGAAGCTAAATTTTAGTCCTTGCTCAATGTTATGTCCGCTGCTGGCGTTATTTTTTCTAACACCGCTCACCGTGGGAGTTAACACCTCATCCTATAACTCCATAGCATCTGGTTGCCTACCTTAATTATTATATGGGAGTAAACATCCATTGTAAAGGCCACCTACGGTGCGATTGTTTACTAACTTCTATTTGTCATTCTGAGCCCTTCGCTTCGAACTTTTGAAGGAAAGGATTCCTTCATGCCTCGGAAACTCCTCTCGCTCGAAGGGAGAGGAGTTAGGTGAGGGTGATAAAATTGACACTCACACACGGTGCTGGTGGGGAACCGCCCGGTTGATAGCCTGGCGCAGACTTTGCCGCAGCAAGCCCATATCAACCGGACGTGAGGTGCCTTAATAGGAGATATGACCAGGCGGTCATCACCGAGGTAATGACGGTGGGAAAGGTACATCAGGGATTTGTTGACTTTTTTACCGACACGATGAGAATTTCAGGGAAATTCGGGCAAAAAATTCGGCAAACATCCTTGACAGGGCCGGGGGACGATATGGTACACTGTGGTTTCGGAAAAGCCGAACTGTCGCCTCCAACCTCTTAGCAAATGCGGATAAAATTCTGGGAAAGGGCTTTAGAATCCTTGACAGGCGTGTGGGAGGGGTGACATACTGTCACCGAAGAACAAAAAACCCAGCTCCTGCAAAATAACCAGCAACGCCTAAGATTTAACGGGAAATCAGAATATCGTAATATATAATCTTAACAGGATTTTAACATAATTAGCATATGATAAAGATAAATAAATAACGAAAAGGAGGTGATGAGGCGCAATTTTACGACGGGAAGCTTATATAAAGTAGCAGAACCAAAAGAATGGAAGGAGGGATGCGTATGGTGCGATGACCAAAAGATGTGATATAGTTTCGAAAAATTTTAAGAAAGGAGAAAAACAATGAAAAAAATACTTTTTATCTTGCTAGCAGTGGTGCTAGCTCTCAGCGTGGGCCTCATCGGCTGCAGCGGCGAGGAGCTGCCGGAGGAGGCGCCAGACAGCATCATGTGTGGTGCCGTCAGGGACTTAGACGAAGATCAGTTTATTTTTGATTGTTACCATGGCGGACCAGCTATGCGGTGGTTCGTCGATAGTGTCAATGACGACGGCGGGATCTATCTGAGCCGATATGAAGCACCGGTGGACCTGGAACTCGTGGTAAGAGACTTCAGCCTTGCGGCATGGGACATGGCAACCGTAGCACAGGGATTGATAGATGATGGGGCTAACGTCATGTTTGGCGGCCCGAGTACCGATAGTATCTACACGCTGGCCCCTGTATGCAACGCAAATAGTATCATCATCTTGACCCTCGAGGGCGGTGCCAGCAAGATGGTTTGGGAACATGAAGACTTCATAGACCAGTGGCCCTACGTGTGGATCAACCTGAGCTTTGCCAACTGGTACGAGATACCAGTCTTGAAAGGCATGATGGACGAAGTGGTAACCGCACGTGACCCGATCGCATATGTAACCTACATTGGAGGGCTAGGGGCCGAGCACGGCCTCGAATATCTCCAGACAACCAATGATGAATTTGGTGCAGCGAATGTCCTTCCTGCGGGTGGGATTGAACACTCGTTTATGATGACTCAGGGCGAAGCAGACACGATAATCCAGGGTGCTATAACTGCTCTGGGAGACCCGGCAGACCCGAATTATGACATCTTCTGCGCTTATACCTATCCCTGGAATGTGACGTCCCTTTTCATAGCAGCCCAAACCTTCGGCTTCAACCCGCCGGCTATGCTATTCGGACCGGGCTCCAGCCAAGGGTACTTCGAAGTAAACTGGGGCAGTGATGCAATAGAGGGAGTAGTGTCCTTCGGGACTTCCAATGCGAAGACAACAGTCAAGGTCGGGACACCGACGATATCGATGGCTGACCTGTATGCTGAAATAGGAGCTCAGATCGAGGACGACTGGGTAAATTACGCTTCGGTATGTCCGAACATTTTTGGGGCGACCGCTGGGACTGAGGTGCTGGACTTCTGGGGCCAACCCATCTTCGAGGCAGGATTTTCGATGTGGAAGGAAGCCGTAGAAGAGGTCGGGGACCTCGACAACACGGCTATAAGAGATGTCCTGGCCTCATTTAGCGAATCAAATCCGGCTTCAACATGCTTTGGAGACACATGGTACCACGTATTCGGAAATGGCTACGGTGGTGGAATTGTGGACTACATGTGCATGACCGGTCAGATTGGCCAGTGGCAATCCGGAATTTTCGAAATCACCGGCTATGACGGGATCAACGATGTGCTTCCGAACTACGACGCTACTGCACCCTTCATGTACCCCATGACTGACCTGTGGAACTGGCTCTAGGTCTAGGAGGATTAAAAGACTAGACAAAAAGCAAGGAATCTAGGATAATAAGCAGGCTGTCTGGAAGGATGATGGGGGAATCCACAGGGTGTCTTTCTAGACAGCCTGTCCTTGCGTGCGTGTGATAACCAATAGAGAATTGATAACCAATAGAGAATAAGTATAGGAAGCCGGCGTTATGGCTGAGAGAATTCTACAGCTAATCATAGTTGGGATATTTCAAGGCAGCGTATATGGCTTGCTAGCCATGGGGTTAAGTCTACAGTATGGCGTTTGCCGGGTGCTAAACATTACTCATGGCGAATTTGTTATGCTGGGGGCCGTGCTCACCTTTACCCTCAGCGGGTTAGGGATTAATCCGCTGTTGGCACCGGTTATTATCGGTCCTCTTTTGTTTGGCCTCGGCTTTTTGCTTCAAGCAACTCTGTTCAGAGGTCTTAAAGCCTGGGCGCCATCACCGGCTGCCTTCGAGGGCAACGCTTTGCTAGCCGCCTTCGGTGTCATGTACATCATCCAGTACTTTGCCCGAATACAATGGGGTGGCAGGTTAATGCCATCTTATTATCTAGCCGATATGGTGTCGTTTCTGGGGATGGACTTCGTCAAGAATCAATTCGTAACCTTTGCAATCGCTCTAGCCCTGGGCGTTGCTGTTTATCTTTTCTTGAGCCGTTCCCGCATGGGAAGAGCGATCAGGGCAACAGCGGAAGATCCGGGGACGGCGGGACTGATGGGAGTAAATACCAACATGATTCTGGCTTTCTCTTTCGGGTTGGGTGCGTTGCTAGCAGGCATTGCTGGCACACTGGTAAGCATGAAGACCGCAGCTAGCACAAGCATGGGCTTTTCAAGTACCGTAATCGCCCTCATTGTGGTCGTCCTGGGAGGACTGGGCAGTATCCCGGGCAGTTTTGTTGCCGGAATCCTAATTGGTATCGTGTCCATGCTGGTTGCTGGCTTATGGGAGCCGGTTCTTACCGTGCCTGTTTATTACGCAATGCTCATGGTCCTGTTGCTGATCAGACCAACGGGTATTTTAGGGAAGAAATAAAGCAAAATGGATATAACCCGATTTATATCAACACACAGAAAGTTACTCTTGGTGGGATTCCTCGTTCTAATCTTGATCTTCATAATTACCCTTCCTCTATATACTGGGGCATCTGATGTCCGCGTGCTGACCACCGTACTCATGTATGTCGTGCTGGCGGTGAGCTGGGCTATGTTTTCCGGCACTACCGGTTACATGTCATTAGCACCGGCGGCATTCTTTGGTCTTGGCATATATACTATGGCCCTGCTGCAGAAAGAATTACCTTTCTTCCTCATTATACCTATCGGAGGTCTCGTAGCCTTTGCATTTGCCCTTCTGATCGGCCTGGTGACCCTGAGGTTGAAAGGCATATACTTTGCTATCTTCACCTTTGGACTCGTTGTATTCATGACCGAACTTGTCCAATTCTTGGAGACTAGATTATGGGGGCAGCACGGTCAGCATATCACTCCGATAGATAACGAGATTCTCCTTTACACAATGCTCGGCCTGGTAGTGGTGACGGTGCTCGCTACTTATTTTATCAGGCGTTCCAGATACGGCCTGGCCCTGCTGAGCATCGGCGGAAACGAGGAAGCGGCGGAACACATGGGCATCAATACTACCAGGACGAAGGTCCTTATCTTTGCCATCAGCTCTGCTTTCATGGGGGCGGCCGGGGTAATCACAGCGCCTGGCCTTATATATGTTAACGCCAATATTGCCTTCAGTCTATTCTATTCTTTCATGCCAATCTTGATGGCTGTCTTTGGCGGCATGGGGCAGCTTTATGGTCCGGTAGTAGGTGCCGTTATTTTCGGCTACTTAGAGAAAACGCTAAGAGCTCAATTGTATAGCTATTTCATGCTCGGTTTTGGTATTATATTGGTAGCGGTTATCTTGTTCCTGCCCAATGGAATAGCAGGGCTCGTACCAACATTGCAGGATAAGCTGGGAGGGCTAATGGCGAGGTTACGGAAAGGAGAACAGGGAGAGCAGCATGCCGATACTTGAAGGGCAAGGCGTAAATAAGTATTTTGGGGGGTTGGCGGCGGTATCCAATGTTGACTTCCATGTTGACCAGGGCGAAATCTTAGGGCTGATTGGTCCCAATGGAGCTGGTAAGACAACGCTGTTTAATTTAATATCGGCGGCTCTGCCTATTAGCTCAGGGGAAATAAGATTTAAAGGCCAGAAACTCAACGGCTTAAAGCCCCATCAAATCTGCCAGATGGGGTTGTCCAGGACATTTCAAGAGACTAAAGTTTTCGCCAATATGCCGGTTGTTCAGAATGTGCTGGTGGGGGCGTTTTTCGGGACGCCAACCCGTGTATCAGGGGCAGATGCTGCCAGAGAAGCCAGCCAGGCGTTAGAGCTTGTGGGGCTGTCGGCAATGAGCGCAACCCCAGTCAAAGACTTAACGCTGGAAAACCAGAAGCGGGTTGAAGTAGCCAGAGCGCTAGCCACCAAGCCCGAACTGTTGCTGCTTGATGAGCTGATGGCCGGGCTGACCCCCACGGAGGTAAGCGAGGCCATGGAGCTGGTAAAGAAGATTCGGGATACAGGGATTACCGTTTTGATGGTGGAGCATGTCATGAAGGCCATCATGGGCATATGCGAGCGGGTCATGGTGCTCCATCATGGTGAGAAGATTGCTGAGGGAACATGCAACGAAATTAGCTGCAATAAGACAGTTATTGACGTATACCTGGGGGAGGAGACCCGTGCTGGAAGTTAACAACCTGAATGTTTTTTATGGCAAGTCTCAAGCCTTAGAAGACGTGTCTTTAAAAGTCAATGAACGAGAGATAGTGGCTTTGGTGGGCTCTAACGGCGCCGGTAAAACGACGCTGCTTAATACTATATCCGGTCTGATACATCCGGCTTCAGGCAGTGTGGAGTTTCTGGGCCAGAAAACAGACAGGCTAGCACCTCATAAAATTATGCAACTGGGTGTTTGTCAGATACCCGAGGGCAGAAAGCTTTTTAGCGACATGACAGTGAGGGAAAACCTGGAGATGGGAGCGTATTCCTCTCAAGCCTGGAAGCGGAGAAAGGAAACGCTGGAGCAGATCTATCAACTTTTTCCGGTGCTGAGAGAAAGACGAAAACAATCAGCTAAGAAGTTAAGCGGCGGTGAACGGCAGATGGTAGCCATAGGTCGGGGCTTGATGTCCAATCCCAGACTGTGCATGTTCGATGAGCCGTCGTATGGTCTGGCACCGAAATTATTCTCGGAAGTCCTCGAGACCATAAAGCACCTGCGCGAGCAGGGGATTACCATCTTCATGGTCGAGCAGAATGTCCGAAAGACCCTGGATGTAGCCGACCGGGCATACGTGCTGGAAAACGGGCAGATTGTCTTAGAGGGAAAAGGCAAAGACCTTCTAAAAGACGACCTGGTAAAGAAAGCCTATTTAGGACTGTAGCTTAACTGGTGTGCTATGCCGCCCCACGGGGCTAATATAAATGTAGTTGCCCAATTTATTGGGCGGGGCTTTCTTATAATTCTCCCTCCCCTGGCGGGAGGGAGTTAGAGGGAGGGAGATTTCACCCTCACCTTGCCTCACCCTAACCCTCTCCATCAAGTGGAAAGGGAACTCCTATCAAGGGAGAGGAATTCTATTTTAAACGGGAAATCGAAATTAAACAGCCTCTCTGGATAATAGGAGGCAGCAATGAAAAATAGAAAGATGCTCCTACCAGCCATGCTTGCTATCGTTCTGGCCTTCAGCCTGATTCTTCCTGCTTCGGTAGTGGAAGCCTCAGCAACCATGCACTTGCCAGATGAGCATGCGATTATTTCGGCAGTAGATAGCCCCAGCCTTGCTTCCGCGATGGCACTGAATACGTATTCTGCCACGGGGCAAGTAACGCCCATGGTCGCCGCAGGCTACTATCACACGGTGGGGCTTATGGCCGATGGCACCGTGGTCGCCGTGGGAAGCAACGTCTACGGGCAGTGCAATGTCGACAGCTGGATGGACATCATCCAGATCGCCGCAGGCAGCCATCACACGGTGGGGCTTATGGCCGACGGTACAGTGGTCGCCGCGGGATGGAATGGCTATGGGCAGTGCGATGTCGGCAACTGGACGGATATTGTTCAAGTCGCCGCAGGCTCTGATCACACTGTGGGGCTTAAGGCTGACGGTACTGTGGTCGCTGTGGGAAGCAACACCTACGAGCAGTGCGATGTCGGCGGCTGGAGGTATGTCATCCTGGTCGCCGCAGGCTCTGACCACACGGTGGGGCTGAAGGCCGACGGCACCGTAATCACCGTGGGATATAGCGGCAACGGGCAGTGCGATGTCGGCGATTGGAGGGACATCGTCCTGGTCGCCGCAGGCTCTGATCACACGGTGGGGCTTAAGGCCGACGGCACAGTAGTCGCCGTGGGAGACAACTACTACGGACAGTGCGATGTCAGCGGCTGGACGGACATCATCGGGGTCGCCGCAGGCTCTGATCACACGGTGGGGCTTAAGGCCGATAGCACTGTGGTCGCCGTGGGAAGTAACCGCTACGGGCAGTGCGATGTCGGCAGCTGGATGGACATCATCCAGGTCGCCACAGGCGGCTGGCATACATTGGGGCTTAAAGCCGACGGCACCGTGGTCGCTTTGGGAGACAACTACTACGGGCAGTGCGCTGTCAGCGGCTGGATGGACATCATCCAGGTCGCCACAGGCTGGGGACACACGGTGGGGCTGAAGTCCGACGGCACTGTGGTCGCCATAGGAGACGATTACTACGGGCAGTGCAGTGTCAGTGGTTGGACGGACATCATCCAGGTCGCCGTAGGCTGGCAGCATACGGTGGGGCGTAAGGACGAAGGCACTGCGGTCGCCGCGGGAGATAACCAGTTCGGGCAGTGCAATGTCGGCAACTGGACGGACATCATCCAAGTCACTGCAGGCATGTGGCACACGGTGGGGCTGAAGGCCGACGGCACGCTGGTCGCTGTGGGAGACAACGACTACGGGCAGTGCAATGTCGGCAACTGGACGGACATCATCGAGGTCACAGCAGATAGCTGGCACACGGTGGGGCTGAAGGCCGATGGCACTGTGGTCGCCGTGGGAGACAACGACTACGGGCAGTGTAATGTCGGCGGCTGGACGGACATCATCCAGGTCGCCACAGGCTGGCGTCACACGGTGGGGCGTAAGGCCGACGACACCGTGGTCGCCGTGGGAGACAACTCCTATGGGCAGCGCGATGTCGGCGGCTGGACGGACATCATCCAGGTCACCACAGGCTTGAGGCACACGGCAGGGCGTAAGGCCGACGGCACCGTGGTCGCCGTGGGAGACAACGACTACGGGCAGTGTGATGTCCACAACTGGACAGACACCACCCAGATCATCGCAGGCAGCTATCACACGGTCGGGCTTAAAGCCGACGGCACCGTGGTCGCCGCAGGCCCTGAGATTGAGCTTGCCAAATGGAATCTGGGAGTTGTCGAGTATACTCTTACCATCTCCGGCACCACTGGCGGTTCCGTAACCCCCCCCGACGAGGGGGCGTTCACCTATAATGCCGGGGTGATGGTCCGTGTGATTGCCGAGCCCGAGGAGGGCTACCGCTTTGTCAAATGGACCGGTGCTGTGAACACCATTGCCAATGTGAACGCTGCCATAACCGTCATCACCATGCACGGCAACTACGAAATCACCGCCAACTTTGAGGAGATTCCACCAATCAACTGGCTGCTAATTGGCGGGATTATAGCAGCGGCAGCGGCGGTGGCAGTGAGACTGGTGATTTTCTTCGTGCGTAGAAGGAGAGCTGCCCGGACAAAAAGACAAGGCCGAAAGAGAGTCGCCGGGAAAAAAAGACGCTGAATTGAGCTTTCCCCCTTTACCTCCGCCACTACACTTCGCCAGCCTCGCAATGACTTTTGTACCGCGATTTCTACAAAATGTCAGAGGCCGAGACATATGCAACTACCCAGCTTTGGGATTGGGAAAATAATTACTGAGCTACACCCCTGAAGCTAAATTATAGTTAACCACATAAATCATTACAATCCTCCCTCCCTTGGCGGGAGGGAGTTAGAGGGAGGGGGAAAGCTCGCAGAGCTCACCCTCACCCTGACCCTCTCCCATCAAGGGAGAGGGATTTTATACGAAATTATTATGCGGAAGACTATATTTATACCTAACGTTATGTCTACTCGAAAGCTTGACCCGCATAGGGGGGGGTGATAAAATTTTAATTGAAGTCAAAAAATAATGTGGGGCGGTCATTTATTCACCACCCAAAGGAGACGGCACAGGCGCCATATAAAACGGTGCTTTCTAGGAATCCCCAAAATCGAACGAAAAATCAGAAAGATGTAATTGTAACATATACTTATCTTAACAGGATTTTAACATTAAGGAGCATATTATAAAGACATAAAGATGAAGGAAAGGAGGTGATGAGGCGCAATTTTACTACAGGAAGCTTATCTAAGGTAACAGAACCAAATTATAAATGAAAGGAGGGATGTGTATGGTTTGGTGACCAGAAGATGTGATATAGTATTGAAAATTTTTAGAAAGGAGGAGAAATAGTGAAAAAGAGAATACTTTTTATCTCGTTAGCGGTCGTGCTAGCTCTCGGCATTGGGCTCATCGGCTGCAGCGGCGAGGATCTGCCGCCGGAGGCACCTGATTACATCTACATCCTTGCCTCAAGGTCTGTCACTGGTCCTTTAAGCGTTTTTGAAGACACGGCAATGGGGCCAATCTATAAGTACTGGAACCATGTGGTCAATGATGTTAATGGCGGGATCTATGTAGAGAAATATGCCAAGACAATTCCCGTGTATATAGATGTAAAGGATGATGGCAGTGACATGGACACCATGACCAACTATTTGCACACAAATCTTGTTACGGAAAAGTACGTAGCTGCCATCGGGCCTTGTTGTACACCATTCCTCGAAGCGGCCGGACCAATTGCCAGTCTCTACGGGGTTCCCCTTGTAGGAGCTGAGGGTGGTTGCACGTCAGTCGCACAGGAAATGGACAAGTATCCTTACATGTTCAGCAACCTAGCCTTCTCCAACTGGAACCAGGTGCCTGCGCTCTGTGAGGTTATGGATGAGTGGGCGGCTAAGGAGGCAGACGGGGTCGTCGACGTGTACATCCTGTCCATTGACGACCTCTTTGGCGTCGAGTATACCGGCCAGTTTTATGAATTCTCCGAACCCTACGACACCATTAACATCCTCGGCGAACAAAAGCACCCACCGTTTTCAACCGCAGAGGTGGTAGGACCCCACGTGGAGCTGGCTAAAGCAGCGGGAGCTGATGTCATTATTCTAAATACCTATCCACCTACCCCCTTCGATGCTGTCGGATACGCAATAGAGAGTGGCATAAACTTCAAGGGCATCGTGACCGGGCCTGCGGCTTGTTACGAGGGTTGGTACCTGACGTTCGGTCCGAACTCGGTAGGAGTATGTGGTTATGGCGCCTGGAATGAGTACAGCTCGACGGCACTCGCCGACTTCGCTGCAGGCATGATTGATTACTACCAAGGCCGGGCTATAATGGACTGGTGGGGAGGTCACTACTACTATGCCGGGCTGCAGATGCTTGAGGAAGCTATCAAGGAGGCTGGAAGCCTTGACCCCCTAGAGATAAGGGATGTACTGGCTTCAGAGAAGCTCGACACGATCATGGGAGAAACCTGGTATACCACCTACGATGGCACCTTTCCAATCGGGGCCAGCGGCGGTCTTCTGGCGATTGCCTCTCATGTGGGAGAGGTCGGTCAGTGGCAGCACGTAACCGAGGCCAATGACTGGCTTCCCGATGGAGCTACCGGCGCAGCTAGAGAGAAACCTTATGGGATAGGCGATGCTACAGAGTATATGATCTTTGAGGTCATCGCCCCTACTGGGGATAAAACGGCGGACTGGATCTATCCCAAGCCAGATTGGGTGAGTTAGCCCATGGGAGACAGTAAAACAGGAATCTAGATAGGAGTCCGTAAAAATAGTAAGCAGGCTGTCTAGGAAGATTTACCAAGGGGGATGGTTTACCCCGAGGGTGCCTTTCTGGGCAGTCTGCTTGTGTGCGATTGCCAAGGAAAATAAGAATAAGACGCTAAGACTATGATTGGGTTTATTCCCAAGATAATCTTTAACGGTATACTGACGGGCGGCATCTATGCCCTGGTTGCCATGGGCTTCACCCTGCAGTATGGTGTTGCCCGGGTGTTGAACCTAGCTCACGGCGAGTTTATCATGTTCGCCGCTTTCTCCACCCTTTCCCTGTACGTTTTGTTTGGCATTAACCCGCTGCTTTCTCTAGCCATTGTCGCTCTTGGTTTCTGGATAATAGGTTTTCTGCTTCATAGCAGTCTGTTCAGAAGACTTCTAAAGTCGTCACCATCACCAGGGGCCTTCGAGAGCAGTTCCCTGCTAGCCGCTTTTGGTCTGCTCTTCGTCATTCAAGCTACAGCCAAAATAATATGGCCAGGCTTACCGTGGCGGGTGACTTTTTTGGCATATCCCATCAGGATACTCGGAGTGCAAGTCATGGCAAATCAGGTAGTAGCCCTTTCATTTGCTATCTGCATAGCTTTAGCCTTCTACTTCTTCCTGATGCGTACCCGCATGGGAAAAGCCATCAGAGCCGCGGCTGAAGACCGGGCTACGGCTGGATTCATGGGGATAAACACTGACCGGGTGCTGGCTTTATGTTTTGGCCTTGGTGCTTCACTGGCCGGGGTCGCCGGTGTGCTTTACAGCACGTGCTACTCTGTTTCCACAAACATGGGTATGAACTATACCCTCATGGCCATGATAGTGGTCGTCCTGGGCGGGCTGGGCAGTGTCCCAGGCGCTTTTATTGGAGGTCTAATACTCGGTATTATCAGCGAGATACTAAATTGGACCCAGCCGCTCTTTGCCATGCCTGTCTTTTATGTCATATTCATAATATTGCTCCTGGTGAGGCCAACAGGTATTATGGGAAAGAGGTGACATGAACATCGCCACGTTTGCTTCCAAAAGGTTCTTGGTACCGATGGTACTTGTTCTCATTGTAGTCTTGTTGGCTACAGCACCCCTCTACACCGCCCTAGGAACCATACCACTAATGACCACCATCCTTATGTATATCATCCTGGCTGTGAGTTGGACTATGTTTTCCGGTCCGACCGGTTACATATCACTGGCATCGGCGGCCTTCTTCGGGTGTGGCATATATGCTTCAGCTCTGTTGTTTGAACGAGGGGCAGCATTATTACCACTGCCAGCGGTTATCGTTATGGGTGGTCTAGCCGCTTCGTGTTTCGCCCTTATCGTTGGCTTAGCGACTCTGAGGCTGAGGGGCATATATTTTACCATGTTCAGCTTCGGACTTCTCGAGCTCGCCAGGCGGCTTTTTCAGTACTATGAGTTTTATGTAACAGGCGTTCGCGGCAGATACGTTGGCAACGTAGATGGCAACACTGTCTACTACATCATGCTCGCCATTCTTGTGGCGACGCTGCTTACCGTCTATTTTATCAGGCGCTCGAGATTAGGTTTAGCCATGCAGGGCATCGGTAAGAACGAGGAAGCGGCCGCTCACATGGGCGTCAATACAACCAAGGTGAAGGTTCTTACCTTTGCCCTCAGCGCCTTTTTCATGGGAGCCACCGGGGCAATCGTGGCGACAAGATGGCTATATGTTGACCCGACAATCGCCTTTAATCTGAACTATAGTTTCTTGCCCCTTCTAATGGCTATCGTTGGGGGCGTGGGGCAGCCTTACGGTCCCGTCATAGGCGGGTTTGCTTTTGCCTACCTGAGGCACGTTCTGCAGAGTAAAACTCCCTATTATTTCATGCTCGTTTTCGGTGCTATAATGGTACTGGTTATCTTATTCTTACCCGGCGGGCTGGTAAGCTTGATAGAAAGGGGGCGGCATAGACTGGAGGGATTGATGTCGAAGCTATGGAAAGGAGCCGAAGCAGAGCAACATGCCGATACTTGAAGGCCAGGGCGTAACCAAGTATTTCGGGGGGTTAGCGGCGGTATCCCATGTTGACTTCCATGTTGACCAAGCCGAAATCGTGGGGCTGATTGGCCCCAATGGAGCTGGTAAGACAACGCTGTTTAATTTAATATCGGCGGCTCTGCCTCTTAGCTCAGGAGAAATAAGATTTAAAGGCCAGAAGCTCAATGGCTTAAAGCCTTATCAAATATGCCGGAGGGGAGTGGCCAGGACGTTTCAAGAGACTAAAATTTTCGCCGATATGCCGGTTCTCCAGAATGTGTTAATGGCGGCGTTTTTCGGGACGCCAACCCGTATTTCAGGGGCAGATGCCGCCAGGGAAGTTACCCAGGCATTAGAGTTTGTCGGGCTGTCGGCAATGAGCGCGACTCCAGTTAAAGACTTGACCCTGGTCAACCAGAAGCGGGTTGAAGTAGCCAGAGCGCTGGCCACCAAGCCGGAACTGTTGTTGCTTGATGAACTGATGGCCGGTCTAAACGCCACGGAGACAAGCGAGGCTATGCAGCTGGTAACCAAGATTCGGGATACAGGGATTACCATTTTCATGGTTGAGCATGTTATGAAGGCAATTATGGGCATATGTGAGCGGATTATGGTGCTCCATCATGGTGAGAAGATTGCTGAAGGAACACCGCAGGAGATTGCCTCCAATAAGAAAGTTATCGAGGTATACCTGGGGGAGGAGGCCCATGCTGGAAGTTAGCAACCTGGATGTTTTTTATGGCAAGTCTCAAGCCCTACGGGACATCTCTTTAAAAGTCAATGAGAAGGAAATAGTGGCTTTGGTTGGCGCTAATGGCGCCGGTAAAACGACACTGCTTAATACTATATCTGGTGCACTACGTCCAGCTTCAGGTAGTGTGGAGTTTCTCGGTAAGAGAATAGATAAGCTATCACCTTATACCATTGTGCAACTAGGCATTTCTCATATACCCGAGGGCAGAAAGCTTTTTACTGCCATGACAGTGCGTGAAAACCTGGAACTGGGTGCGTATACCTCTGAAGCCTGGAAACGGAAGGGGGAAACGCTTGAGGAGGTCTACCAACTTTTCCCGGTACTAAAAGAAAGGGAAAGGCAATCAGCTAAGAAATTAAGCGGCGGTGAAGGGCAAATGGTAGCCATCGGTCGAGGCTTAATGTCCAGTCCCAGACTGTGTATGTTTGATGAGCCGTCGTATGGTCTGGCACCGAAATTATTCTCAGAAGTTCTCGAGGTCATAAAACGCCTGCGTGAGCAGGGAATTACCATATTGCTGGTTGAGCAAAATGTTCGACGCACCCTTGAGACAGCCGACCGAGCCTACGTGCTGGAAAACGGGCGGATTGTCTCAAAGGGAAAAGGTAAAGACCTTCTACAAGACGACATGGTAAAGAAAGCCTATTTAGGACTGTAGCTTAGCTGATATAATATGCCGCCGAAGGCAGTGGCAAGACAGTAAGATTTTTCCGTATAGAAGTTCAAAAATCAAAAGGCAAAAATCAAAATGACAACTCAAAACGTCAAACTTTTAGAAAGAGGCAGTTGTATTGTTTACCATTTCAATCGTGAAGGAAGGGATTCCTACACGCCTCGACACAAAAAAACGGTTTTGGATTTGTCCCGACAATGTCGGGATGAAATCGGCATTCAGGATTTGGTGCTTGAAATTTAGGATTTTAAAACAAGTTTTTACAAAAGGAGGGAACGTATGGCACGAGGTTATATGGGAAAGACGCTGTTTGTGGACCTTTCCAAAAACAAGCTAAGGGATGAGGCACTCGACGAAAAGCTTTGCCGCCAGTTCATTGGAGGCTATGGCATCGGCGCCAGAATCCTCTTCAGCCGACAAAAGGCTGGTGCAGACCCACTGGGACCGGATAATACCCTGGGCATCCTTAGCGGCCCATTTACTGGCACCCCGGCAGTTTCGGGCACAAGATACACTGTGGTGGCAAAATCACCGTTGACCGGGGGCTGGGGTGATGCCAATTCCGGTGGTTACTTCGGTGCCTTCCTGAAGTACGCCGGCTATGATGCCTTGTTCTTTACCGGCATATCGGCAAAGCCAGTTTACCTGTTCATTAATAATGGTAAAGCTGAGCTGAGGGATGCTGCCCATATATGGGGGAAGGACGCCTACCAGACCGAAGAGATACTCAAATCGGAACTGGGTAAGGATGTAGAGGTAGCCTGCATTGGCCCATCAGGTGAAAATCTCTCCCTCATCTCGGCAGTTATAAGCAAGACCAGAACTGCAGCCCGTTCCGGTCTGGGTGCAGTAATGGGCTCAAAGAAGCTTAAGGCAGTGGCGGTTAAGGGCAAAATGAAGGTCCCCCTAGCCGATGAAACGAAAACTAAGGAATTGAGAAAAAAGTGGCAGGCTGAACTGGGAGGACATATTGTCTGGCTAAAGCCGTTCGGCACGCCTTTCCTCGTTGATATCGGCGTTCAGACTGGTGATTCGCCGGTTAAAAACTGGGCAGGGGTGGGGGTTATCGACTTTCCAGATTTTCAACCCTTAGCAAAAGAGGCTGTGATTGAGCGTACTGTGAAAAAGTTTGCCTGCTACCAGTGTCCCATCGGATGCGGAGGGTATATGCAGGCGGGGACCGGAGAGTATAAATATGCCGCCGGTGCCCGGAGACCGGAATATGAAACGGCTGCCATGTTTGGCACCAACTGCCTCAATAACAACCTGGAATCGATAATCAAGGCAGGCGATATTTGTGACCGCTACGGGCTTGACACCATATCCGCCGGGGCAGCCATCGCCATGGCTATTGAATGCTATGAGAAGGGACTTATTACCAAAGCAGATACCGAGGGTATTGAGATGACCTGGGGCAACCACAAATCTATCGTTGCCATGACCGAAAAAATTGCTAAGAGGGAAGGTTTCGGTGCCGTGTTAGCCGATGGAGTGAAAGTGGCGGCGGAGAGGATTGGCAAAGGCGCCGAAGAATTCGCCATACATATCGGGGGGCAGGAGCTTCCGGCACATGACCCCAAGCATGCGTTTTACTTCGCTACCAGCTACAAACTGGACCCCACTCCTGGTCGTCATTTTGTGGGCTCGGAGTTGTCGGACGCACCCGCATATCCTTCAGGACTGCTGCCCAAATTCGACTTAAAGTCCTTTTCCGGCCGGGGAGAAGCACGTAGGAGAGGCAGCAATTTCCACCAGGCCGTGGTCTGTACCGGGACGTGCTTGTTCGTGTTCTGGGCTTTCCCCAATATCGACCCTATCGCTGATTTTATGAGGGCGATTACCGGCTGGGACGTGACTAATGAGGAATTGCTCGAGACGGGGGAGAGAATTTCTAACCTCCGGCAGGCTTTCAATATTCGAGAGGGGTTGAACCCGCTGAAGTTCAAGGTCCCCGACAGGGTACTGGGCAAGCCACCATTAAAAGAAGGGCCCGTGGCCGGAGTAACTGTTGATGAGGACACCATGATTAAAGAATACCTGACGGCCATGGATTGGGACCTCAAGACAGCCAAGCCCAGCAAAAAGAAACTGCTGGAACTGGGGCTGGCCGACGTGGCCCAGGCGCTCTGGCCTTAGCCGGGGCAACTCAGGCAGGAATTCAGGCGACAATATCGGCTGATTAAATTAGAGCAGACGGAAGGCTCCTGTTGCCTTATAGCATCACAGTTCCGCCGTCAACATAGATGATCTGACCCGAGATCATATCTGCGGCAGCTGAGGCTAAAAACACGACTGTCCCCACCGGGTCAGTCGGCTGCAAACGTTCATGAATTGACTGCTCCCTGGTGGCAATCTCAAATACCTTATCGCTATCCTTCTGGGCTAAACTGGCTTCGGTAGCCACGTATCCCGGGGCAACAGCGTTGACATTAATACCGGAGGGGCCCAGAGTTTTAGCCAGCGCATGAGTTATTACACCAACTGCTGCTTTGGTACAGGCATATGGCAAATAGAGCTGAGCCGCGGGGACTCTGTCAACAATGGACGCCATATTTATAATCTTACCCTTTTTCTGCTTTATCATCAGGGGAACTATAGCCTTACAGACTAGCCATGTCCCTCTTGCATTCACATCAAACATCTGGTCCCACTCCTTCACCGTCCAGGCATCCCAGGGCCGGGGATCGACTGCATACCATATGGCAGCATTATTGACGAGGATATCGACCCTGCCATACTGCTGGATAACCTCCTCTGCAATCTTCCTAGTATCCTCTTCCTTAGAAATATCAGCCTCCAGGGCAACTGCTTTCCCACCCTTAGCTCTTATTTCTTGAGCTACGCTTTCAGCTCCCTTTAAGTTGATGTCAGGCACGAGCAACTTGGCTCCCTCTTCGGCAAACTTCAAAGCAAAAGCCTTCCCCATGCCACGACCCGCTCCGGTTATGATGGCCACCTTGTTCTTCAATACTCCTGACATATCTCCCTCCTTATTGATTCTCGTAAATAGCTTTCAATGAACCATACCTTATATAATTCGCATTAAATAACTCAATTTTTACCCTACAGGCTGCTGTGCAGACTTTGACAATTGCCGTTTCAGAACTAGAGCAGACGAGGCTTCAGTTGCCTACAGCATCAAGTGTCCACCATTTATCATGATAAGTTGCCCAGTGATTAAATCCGAGTCTGCTGAGGCGAGAAATACCGCAGTCCCCACCACATCTTCTGCCTCTACACGCCGTTTTATCATTTGGGCGGCGACAACGCTTTCGAATAATTTTTTACTAACATCCAGACCTAAACCGGCTTCGGTAGCCGCTAATCCCGGGGCAATAGCATTTACATTTATACCCGAAGGGCCTAAAGCAGTGGCTAAAGCATGGGTCAATGTATAAATCGCTGATTTGGTTAAAGCATAAGGTACAAACATGTGGGAATCCGGGGATTTGAAAACATCAGAGCCAATATTGATAATCTTACCCTTTTTCTGCTTTATCATCAGGGGAGCTATCGCCTTAGAGACCAGCCAATTCCCCCGGACATTCACCGTAAACATTCGGTCCCATTCCTCTATCGTCCAAGCGTCCCAGGGCTTGGGATTTACTCCATACCATATGGCAGCATTATTGACGAGGATATCGACCCTGCCATACTGTTGCATGACCTTTTCCGCTATTCTTTTGCCCGCATCTTCGTGCGAGATATCAGCCTCCATGATTGCTACCTCCCCACCTTTTGCCTTTACCTCCTTAACCGTGCCCTCAGCCCGCTTAAGATTAGTAGTAGTTAATAGTAGCTTGGCTCCTTCTTCGGCAAACCTCAAGGCGAAGGCCTTCCCAAAACCACGGCTAGATCCGGTTATAATGGCTACTTTGTCCTTTAATACTCCTGACATATCTCCCTCCTTTTAATTTTTAGTAAGAAATTTGTAACTGGCTATATTTTATGTCGTTGGGGCGGAGAAACTCAAGCTTTAACTTTTGGGCTACCCACATAACCCTTTACATTCCCTTTTTCAAACTCATCCAGGATAATCTCCGTGGTCCACATAGTTATTTCCATAATAGCGCAGCCGTGTGTTATTCCCAGGAATTCCACATTCATGTCATCACGTGTCAAGTCCCAGGCTTTCCCGAACCATTTCCTTTGTATAGCCGTGCAGAGTATGGAATTATATTTCTGGTAACACTTATTAATGAGAGTATTCCGAACGGTGGCAAAACCCTTCTGCAAATTCATGAGGTACAGAGGCCCCCCCTGTGGCCCCCCTTGGATTCCCAGAGCCAGGCCGATGGCTAGAGCACCGCTGGCTACAGCACCACAGTTACCATCGCAAATCAAGCCAATACCCGCGGTCGTAAGACACACCCCAGAAAAAAGTCTATCCTCCATATCCTTGGGGATAATTTCCAAGCCACCCCATCTCAGAGCGTCAAGTACTGCCATGAATGTGCACTCACCACAGCCCTTGTATTTTGCTTCATATTCTATAGCCAGTTCGTTTGATTTTTTGATAATCTCGTCCTTGGTCTTTGTAAGCTTGGGCATAATTATCGCGCCTCCGTTTTTGCTCCAAATTTCACGCATTGTATCATAAATAAACGGCTTCCTGTCAACTTGTGTCGCTTTGCGACGGTATATAGAAATTTTTCTCTGCCCCTGTTATAATGCGTTTCCAAATAACATTAACGATAGCGGACTATAGAGTCCAATATAGCTCAAGGAGGGAGAGAAAGATGGCTCAAGACCTGGTTAACACGTTAGCTGATTTGAAGGAACAAGAGGCTATTAAGCTTGTAAAAGACAGGCTGAGTGCTGGTGAAGACCCATTCAAGATTATGGAAGATGCCAGAAAGGGCATGGAAATCGTGGGCAAGCGCTTTTCCGAAAGCGAATACTTTATACCCGACCTAGTGTACTCCGGTGAGATACTGAAAGCGGTAACCGAGCTGGTCAAACCCAAGCTCACCAAGGCGACTGAGAGCAAGAAGCTGGGCAAGATCGTCTTCGGCACTGTTGCCGGCGATATACATGACATCGGCAAGGACATCGTCGTCTTTATGCTCGATGTCAATGGCTTCGAGGTCCATGACCTCGGTGTGGATGTGCCGGTGCAAAAGTTCGTGGATAAAATAAAGGAAACCGGTGCCCCTATCGTTGGCTTGAGCGGGTTCCTGGCACTGGCTTTCGATTCCATGAAAGAAACCGTGGAAGCCATAAAAGCCGCCGGCTTACGAGACAAGGTAAAGGTCATGATTGGCGGCGGTCAGATAACTGATGAGGTAAAGAACTACACCGGCGCTGACGCCTACGGCAAGGACGCCATGACCGGAGTCACCCTGGCCAAGAAATGGATCGGTGCCAGTTAAAAATCCCCAGAGAGTTTACAGGAGGCAATAAATATGGAAAAACAATGGGAAGATATGTCACCGGATGAAAAACAGGAGGCGCTGTTTCAGAAATGGATGTCCCCGGAGGGCGCGGAGTTTAAAAGCCCCGAGGCCGAGAAGTTATATAAGGAGAGGGCCACCAGGATAAAGGATGCCGTCCAGCTCAAGAAAAAGCCTGACAGGGTGCCGGTCTTTCTAATCCCCAGCTTTGCCCCCGCTTACTATTCCGGGTTAACCCCCCGTGAAGCCATGTATGACTACGAGAAAACCAACCAGGCCTGGAAAAAATTCTACCTGGACATCCAGCCGGATGCTCACTTTGGCTCCGTGGCGCCCGGCCCGGGAAAGTTCTTTGATATTCTCGACTACAAGTTATACAAGTGGCCGGGGCATGGTGTCCCCGAAGACACCACCTACCAGTGCATCGAAGGCGAATACATGATGGCCGATGAATATGACGCCTTAATACAAGACCCGACGCATTTCTTTAACACCGTTTATCTGCCTCGTATCTTCGGCAAGTTAGAGCCCTTCAAGCAGTTGCCTAATCTCACCACTTTCGTTGAAATATACGGAACAGGCATTATCTTTTTCCCCTACGGTCTGCCCGATGTTCAGGCCGCCTTTAAAGCCCTCCTGGAAGCGGGGAGTGAAGCCCTGAAATGGATGGGGTATTTCGGTGCCTTCTTCAAGGAGATGACCGAGCTAGGATTTCCCGCAGGACAAGTCGGCTATACCAAAGCGCCTTTTGATATAATCGCCGACACACTCAGGGGCACCAGAGGGATAATGATGGATATGTACCGCCAGCCTGATAAGCTCATCGCAGCTATGGACGCTATGCTGCCTTTCTGGATTCAGAAGGGAGTAATTGAGGCCAAGATGGGCGGATGTCCAATAATATTTATACCCCTGCATAAAGGTGCCGATGGCTTTATGTCTAACGAGCAGTATAAGAAATTCTACTGGCCCTATCTGAAGAAGATAATCGTGGGCCTGGTCAATGAGGGAGTGTTCCCGTTCCTCTGGGCTGAAGGGGGCTATAACTCGCGTCTGGAGATTATCCGGGACCTGCCCAAGGGTAAGACTGCATGGTTATTCGACATTGTAGATATTGAAAAAGCCAAGAAAGCACTTGATGGTATTGCCTGCGTCTGCGGCACCATGCCCACCGACCTGTTGACCGTAGGTAAACCCCAGCAAGCCATAGACCACGCCAAGAAATGCATTGACGTTGCCGGCAAAGGCGGTGGCTATATCATGAGCAACGGTGCCTTCTTCGATAATGTGAAGTGGGACACTCTCAAGGCGATAGTTGAAACCGTCAAGAAATACGGCGTATACAACAAATAGATACTTCACGGGCTGGGTGGTAACATACGAGCAGAGGAGAAGCTGTGCTATGCCCGTAATCCGTGATATTTCCTTGAACCTGAAGACCAGAGAGGTGCTACGGCGGCAGGGACTGGGGAAAGGAGCTAAGGTCAGGCCGGAGATAAAAATTTTAATTCGGCAACTACTTGCTAGCCTCAAGAAAGCCCGCCTGCTGGAGCCAGTGGTGGCCTATGAATACTATATGGTAAGCAGTATAAACGGCAGTCAGATATCGCTGGAGGGTGATAAAGCGATACAGGGCCCACTACTGCCGGCAATCTTCCCCGAGGCGAAGGAGCTTGCCGTTCTCCTTTGTACCATTGGCCCCAGGCTGGAAAAACAGGTAACAGACTACAGTAAGAGCGGCAAGACTATGCGGGGAATGATTCTGGACGGTATTGGCAGCACTGCCGTGGACATGCTGGCTCTGGAAGTCCTCAGGCGTCTCGCCAGTGAGGTCTCGTCTCGGGGTTATGAGATAAGCAGCCCGGTTAACCCGGGTATGCCCGGTTTTCCCCTGACCGAGCAGTGGAATCTCCTAGGACTGGTCAACGCAGATGAAATCGGCGTGGGCCTGACCGCTTCGGGAGTACTGGTCCCACGCAAATCAATTTCCATGGTCATTGGCATCGGTCCCAAGATGACAAGATGGACACAGGCTGAAGTCTGCGCTCGCTGCAGCCTCAGGGAAAGCTGCCACTATAAAGTAACAGAATAGGAAAAATGGCTGATTTCACCATTGATTTTGAGCCGGTAGGGCGAAGAGGTAAGTGTCAGAAGAATGAGTCTCTTCTAGCGTGCGCCCGCCAGCTCGGCGTCGGTATCAGCAGCATATGTGGGGGCGAGGGAATATGCCTCTCATGCAAGGTGCAAGTTCTAAGTGGCACTGTCTCCAAACCAACGCCCAATGAACACAAAGCATTTACCTCACAAGAACTGAAGGATGGGTGGCGTCTAGCCTGTCAGGCCTATCCCACCAGCGACTGCAAAATAGCTGTGCCCGCCGAGTCCATGACTACCTCACAACGGCTCCAGGTGGAGGGGCTGGAGATAGCAGTTTCCCCAGAGCCATCGGTTCGAGTTTACCGCCTGCAGCTAGCTGCCCCCTCACTAGAAGCACCCCAGGCTGATGCCGACCGCCTGCTTAAAGCACTAAACCAGCAGCACAAGCTGCGATGCACCAAGGTTGATATTGGTGCCCTGCGCACCATCCCTGACCAGCTACGGTCCTGGAAGTGGAAAGGCCGGGCTGTAGTCCGTAACGGCGAGGTGATAGCCATTCTCCCCCCAAAAAGCCGCCAGCTGGGGCTAGCCATAGACCTAGGCACCACCAAGGTTGCCGGCTACCTGGTTGACCTCAGCGACGGACAGACTTTAGCCGCCAAGGGGATAATGAACCCCCAAATTAGCTATGGAGAAGACATCATCAGCCGTATTAACAGGGTGGTAAAGTCACCAGATGATGGTATGCACTTACAGAAGCTGGCGGTTGATGCTATCAACGAGCTGAGCACCGACCTTTGTGCTGAGACTGGTGCCAAACCTGAAGAAATTGTGGAGGCGGTAGTCGTGGGCAACACTGCCATGCACCACCTCTTTCTCCGCCTGCCGGTAAAACAGCTTGCCCTCTCCCCCTTCGTGCCTGCCATCAGCCGGGCGTTGGAGGTCAGAGCTGGGGAGTTGGGATTAAATATTGCCCCCGGGGCGTATGTACACCTGCTGCCCAACATCGCCGGCTTCGTTGGCGCCGACCATGTCTCCATGTTGCTGGCAACAGATGCCTGGCAGGCAAAAGAAACGACGATAACTCTGGACATCGGTACTAACACCGAAGTCTCTCTAATCTGCGAGGGAAAGATAGCCACTACCTCCTGTGCCTCCGGACCTGCCTTTGAAGGCGGTCATATCAAGTACGGCATGCGGGCAGCCACGGGAGCTATTGAACGCCTGCGCATAGACGGCGATAAAATCCAGTACCAGACCATCGACGGCGCACCGCCGGTCGGCATCTGCGGCTCGGGCATACTTGATGCACTAGCTCAGCTTTATCTGGCTAAAATTATTGATGCGGGTGGCAGGATGATAAACGATCACCCGCGTGTTCGTGCCTACAAAGGACAGCACGAGTTTATATTAGTCAGCAAAGAGGAGCGGAATGGAAAGCCAGCCATCACTATCACCCAGCATGACGTGAGAGAATTGCAGTTGGCCAAAGCAGCTATTCGCACCGGTATCCAGGCACTTCTGGAAACGAGTGGCTGCTCTGAAGACGATATCAAGGAGGTTATAATTGCCGGAGCTTTTGGCAACTATATCGATGTAGCCAGTGCGGTGGCAATCGGCATGCTGCCATCGCTGCCCCTAAAACGCTTCCGGCAGGTGGGCAACGCTGCCGGCATGGGAGCCAAGCTGGCCCTGATTTCCCTTAAATCTCGGACTCAGGCAGAGGCTATCGCCTCCAATGTCAGTTATATTGAACTAGCCAGCGCCCCTAAATTTGAGCAGGCCTTCGTCCAGGCAAGCTACCTGGGACGATACCGGATTATAGACGGTAAAAGGGAGGAAATCGATTGATGGAAACCAAAATGTCAAGTTCTAAGAAAGAAGTAATCATTGGTGATAACCGGCCCACAGTACTCATCGGCGAGCGTATCAATCCCACGGGAAAGAAAAAGCTAGCCGAGGCTCTCAAGGCCGGCGACCTGGAGATTGTGCGCAAAGAAGCGCTGGCTCAAACGCAAGCCGGGGCGGATATTATTGATGTTAACGTGGGTGTATTTGGCATCGATGAGGCAGCTCTGCTGCCCAAGGTGGTACAGGCAGTGATGGAAACCGTAGATACACCCCTATGCATCGATAGTTCTAACCCAGATGCCCTAGAAGCGGCACTCAAGGTCTACAAGGGTAAGCCGCTGGTTAACTCGGTTACCGGTGAAGAGCATTCACTGAAAAAGGTTCTGCCCCTAATCAAGAAACACGGGGCTGCTGTCATCGGTCTGGTGCAGGATGACGAGGGTATCCCCAAGGACGCTGAGCGAAGGGTGCGGATCGCCCATAAGATAGTGGAAAAAGTCGAGGCGGCAGGTATCCCCCGTGAGGACTTAGTCATTGATTGCCTTGCTTTCGCGGTAGGAGCTGAACCTGACTCAGGAGTAGAAGTCATAGAAGCCATCCGGCGGATTAAAGCCGAACTGGGAGTCAACATGACAATGGGCGCCAGCAATGTATCTTTTGGCTTGCCTGACCGAGAACTGATCAATAACGCCTTCGTGGTCATGGCTACTGCCGCCGGTGCCACCTGCCTCATTGTGGATGCGGCTAAGGTGCGCCCGATTATCCTAGCCGCCGACCTCGTGCTCGGCCGTGACAAGCGCGCCCGACGCTATATCGAAGCGTATCGGCAGCGCCCGAAGCAGGAGAAACAATAATAAGTAAACGACAGGGAGGAAAGCATGCCAACAAGGAATATACTAAGAGAGTTAAGTCAATACAAAATAGGCACCTTCGCCCACATCATCCACAGACACGCACTCCTATATCCGGACCAAGAAGCTTTCGTGTACGGATCCGAAAGGGTAACCTTCTCCCAGTTTAATGCTAGAGTAAATAGCCTGATACACGCCTTGCAGACAATGGAGGTCAAGAAGGGAGATGTAATTGGGATCTTATCCTGGAATTGCCTGGGGTATGTCGAAGTCTATGGAGCAGCAATGAAGGGAGGATTCATTGCGTCGCCGTTTAATCCCAGGTTGAGAGAGCAGGAGCTTGAGTACATCATCAATTATTCGGAAGCCAATAGCCTCTTCGTGGGACCTGAATTAATGGAGATGGCTAATCAGCTGCGACCACACCTGCCCAAGGTTAAAAACTTCATCTCTTTGGAGGCTTCCGTTCCCGATATGATATATCACCGTGACCTGCTGACCAGTTATTCCAAGGCAGAACCTGACGTTCAGGTGGACGAGGACGACCCGGCCGGCATTATTTACACCAGTGGCACTACCGGCGTGCCCCGTGGTGCTCTATACACTCAACATTGCTTCATCGACGACAGCAAGACTCTAGTTATGGATATGAATCTATACCCCGGGCACAAGCGTATTCTGATAACGCCTCTCTTTCATATTGCCGGGAATACCCATTTCCGGAGTACCCTGTACATCGGAGGATGCAATATCATCATGAAATTCTTCGACGCCGCAGCAACACTACAAACCATCCAAGATGAGCGGGCCACCCATATGGACTTTGTGCCAACCCACCTGGTGGCGATGCTCAACATACCTGACCTCAACAAGTACGATATCAGTTCTATGCAGCTCCTGTGGTATGGAGCCTCACCCATGCCTTTGGAGGTGCTAAAGAAAGGGATGCAGGTTTTTGGTCCTATTTTCGCCCAAGGATACGGGCAGAGTGAAACTGGTCCAGCCATTTCTCACCTGTCAAAAGATGACCATAACGTCCTAGATAGACCTGAGAAGGAACAGAAAAAACTTATATCAGCAGGCAGACCAGATATCGGAGTGCAGGTCAGAATTGTGGATGAAGAGGGTAACGATGTCGAGCCTGATGAAGTGGGCGAGATAATAGTACGGAGCAAGCACATTATGGTGGAATACTGGCACAAGCCTGAGGAAACCAAGGAAACCCTTATCAATGGTTGGATCCATACCGGGGATATGGGCTATTACGATGATGAAGGTTATATCTATATTGCAGATCGGAAAAAGGACATGATTATTTCCGGTGGGGAAAATGTCTATCCCAGGGAAGTAGAAGAGGTTCTCTACCAGCATCCTGCAATTCAGGAAGCAGCCGTCATAGGTATCCCTGACCCATACTGGGTAGAAAAGGTTCACGCTGTAGTAACAACAAGAAAAGGCGCAAGCACTACCCCCGAAGAACTCATCGCCTTCTGCAAAAAGCACTTGGCAGGTTATAAGGCACCGAAGACCGTTGAGTTTGTCGATTCCCTGCCCAAGAATCCGGCCGGCAAGATTTTGAAGAAAGAGTTGAGGGAGAAGTACTGGAAGAAAGCATGAGCCAGAAGGATTTAAGACTCTGACACTGCTTTAGGGAGACTTTCATAATTAGGAAATGTGTTTCAGTTTTCAAATGATGGATAATCGGAGGCAGCAATGAAAAATAGACAGATGTTCCTACCAGCCCTACTCTATATCGTTCTAGTCTTGAGCCTGATTCTTCCTGCTTCGGTAGCGGGAGCTTCAGCAACCATGCAATTACCAAATGACTATGCGATCACTCATTCGGTAGTAGATAGCCCCAGCGCTGCTTCCACAATGGCACTGAACACGCTTCAAGGACAAGCAACGCCCATGGTCGCGGCAGGCTATGCTCACATGGTGGGGCTTAAGTCCGACGGCACCGTGGTCGCTTTGGGATCCAACACCCAAGGGCAGTGCGGTGTCGGCAACTGGACGGATATTATCCGGGTCACTGCAGGCGGATATCACACGGTAGGGCTTAATTCCGATGGCACCGTGGTCGCCGTGGGAAGCAACTCAGACGGGCAGTGCAATGTCGGCAACTGGACGGACATAATTCAAGTCGCCGCTGGCATCTATTACACGATGGGGGTTAAAGCCGACGGCACCGTAATCGCCGTGGGAGATAACATCGGCGGGCAGTGCGATGTCGGCGACTGGAGGGACATCATCCAGGTCGCTGGAGGTTATGGTCACACAGTGGGGCTTAAAGCCGACGGCACCGTGGTCGCCGTGGGATACAAAGGCTTCGGGCAGAGCGATGTCGGCGACTGGAGGGACATCGTCCAGATCACTGCCGGCAGCTATCACACAGTAGGGCTTAAAGCTGATGGCACCGTGGTCGCCGTGGGAGACAACTCCTCCGGGCAGTGTGATGTCGACGGTTGGACAGATATCATCCAGGTCGCCGCCAGATGGGAGCACACGGTGGGGCTTAAGTCCGATGGCACCGTGGTCGCCGTGGGAAAGAACAACGACGGGCAGTGTGATGTCAGCGACTGGACAGATATCATCCAGGTCGCCGCCGGCATGGCTCACACGGTGGGGCTTAAGGCCGACGGCACTGTGGTCGCCGTGGGAAGGAGCTACCACGGGCAGTGCGATGTCAGCGACTGGACAAATATCAGTCGACTTGCCGCAAGCAATTATAACACGGTGAGCCTTAGGAACAACGGCACCGTGATCGCTGTGGGATGGAATGGCTACGGACAGTGCGATGTCGGCAACTGGACGGACATTAAACAGATCCCCACAGGCGAAAATTATCACACGATAGCCGCAGGCTACGGCCACACAGTGGGGCTTAAGGCCGATGGCACCGTGGTCGCCGTGGGATGGAATGACTATGAGCAGTGTAATGTCAACAACTGGACAGACATAATACAGGTCGCCGCAGGCTCCAGACACACGGTGGGGCTCAAGAATGACGGCACGGCGGTCGCCGTGGGAGACAATCAGTTCCAGCAGTGCGATGTCGGCAACTGGACGGATATCACCCAGGTCGCCGCAGGCGGTAGTCATACGGTGGGGCTCAAGGCCAACGGCACCGTGGTCGCTGTGGGACACAACGAGTACGGGGAGTGTGCTGTCAGCGGCTGGACAGACATCATCCAGGTTGCCACAGGTGTTAGTCACACGGTGGGGCTTAAGAACGACGGTACGGTGGTCGCTGTGGGAAACAACTACTACGGGCAGTGCAATGTCGATGACTGGACAGATATCACCCAGGTCGCCGCAGGCGGTTATCAAACAGTAGGGCTTAAGGCCGACGGCACCGTAATCGCCGTGGGAAGCGACGCCGGTGGGCAATATGTCATCAATAGCTGGACAGATATCACCCAGGTCGCTGCAGGCAGCTATCACACGGTGGGGCTCAAGGCCGACGGCACCGTAGTCGCCGCAGGCCCTGATATCGAGCTTGCCAAATGGAATCTGGGAGTTGTCGAGTATGCCCTTACCATATCCAGCACTCCTGGCGGTTCCGTTACCACCCCCAGCGAGGGGGCGTTCACCTGTAATGCAGGGGTGACGGTCCGCATGGTTGCCGAGCCTGAGGATGGCTACCGCTTTATCAACTGGACGGGTGATGTGGACACCATCTTCGATGTCAGCGCCACCACAACCATCATTACCATGCATGGCGACTACGCCATAACGGCCAATTTTGAGGAGATTCCACCAGTCAACTGGCCGCTAATCGGCGGGATTATAGCAGCGGCGGTGGCAGCGGGACTGGCGATTTTTTTCGCGCGTAGAAGGAAAGCGGCCCAGGCAAAAAGGCAAGGCCGAAAGAAAGCTGCCCGGAAAAAAAGACGCTGAATTGAGCTTTTCCATCTTTACCTCCACCACTACACTTCGTCAGATGCGTAATGATTAGTATACCCCGCCTTGGGGCTATGCCTAATAAAATAGGATGCAGCATAATTATAATCAAAAATACCCCTGGGGCGACTCGAATGCCCGACACGCGGTTTAGAAATATGCAGTTTGCAAGAACTCCCTCTTAGGCTGAAAAGCTAGCTATCCTTGCCTACTAAGCTCACCGGTCGCCATTGAGCGGCGCCTGGGGGGCATCGAATGGTTGGAAGCTTGCAAAATTATGTTTCCTTATAAATAGCTCGGCTTTTTCCCTGGTACTGTTTCTTTTGTTCTTCAGCTGTTTCTTCACGAGTTCTATTACCGGTTCCTTATCTTTAATCTGACCAAAGAATTGATCAAAAGACTTTATGACATGTCCCAGTGCAATATTGCGACACTCGGTTGTTTGGTATCTGGCCTTTTCAACCTTCAAAAGCTCTGTGACAATCCTTTCCGTAAGCTGTGGTTTTGCCAAAGCTATCTTAGCTGCTCCTCTTATCACATTAGCCCCCGTGATCATAACCGGACCAGGTATAGGTGCAAAGTACTGGTCAAAGATACTCTCAACCCTGTTTTCTGAGTCCACGGCAGCTAAATTGGCGATAATTTGAATGGCATCCCACCGCAGGAATGTGCGATCACTATTAAGAAGCCCGGCAAGGAAATGAAACTCAGGATAAAGGACTTCAGGTTCTTTTTCACTGATTATGCGAAGGACTTTAGCACAGCCGTACTTGATGCGAGCTTCGTCAGCACTCAGTCCCTGGAAGATTTCAGAAAGCAATTCTGGCTTCTTAATGATTTTGTCCGCGATTTCTTCTGCGTCAGCTTCTTTTTGAGCCATTTGTTGTAACAATTTGGCTTCCAACATGACTTGACCGCTATCGTAGTATTTGATTTCTAACCGGCAATTATGCCAAATTTCTTCCCCATCTGAGTATATTACTACCACTTGTCTGTGGCAAGAATCTCCTTTCAGGGCGAATTTGGCTTGGTGGTGCCCCTGGGGCGACTCGAACGCCCGACACGCGGTTTAGGAAACCGCTGCTCTATCCAAACTGAGCTACAGGGGCATGGTGGAGATAGGGGGATTCGAACCCCCGGCCTCTGCGATGCGAACGCAGCGCTCTCCCAACTGAGCTATATCCCCAAATTCAATTCTAGCAACACCCAAATTGTGGGTCAAGCTGGCTGTTCCTTGCCCCTGCCTGATAACACTGCTATACTGAGCGAAAGCTATGACATATGAAATCGTCATCGGTCTGGAGGTTCATACTCAGCTATTGACCAAGAGCAAGATGTTCTGTAGCTGCAGCACCGATTATACCAGCGCCCATCCTAATACCCACGCCTGCCCCATCTGCCTGGGCATGCCCGGCGTTCTCCCTGTCATCAATGAAAAAGCAATAGAATATACAGTGATGACTGCCCTGGCTTTGAATTGCACCATCCCCGAATATACCAAATTCGACCGTAAGAACTACTTTTACCCTGACCTGATGAAAGGTTACCAGATTTCCCAGTATGATGCTCCCATTGGAAAAGGCGGTTGGCTAACCATCGATAGCAATGGTACCAGGAAGAGAATCAATATCACCAGGGTGCATCTCGAAGAGGATGTTGCTAAATTGTGGCACAGAGGGGATTGCAGTTTGATAGACGTCAACCGGTCAGGGGTGCCCTTGATGGAAGTTGTTAGCGAGCCCGAAATAAGCTCCCCCGAGGAGGCTCGGGATTATCTTATCAGGCTACGCAATATCTTGCGTTATCTGGGAGTGTCCACCGGCAACATGGAGGAAGGAAGCTTTAGATGTGATGCCAACATAAGCATACGCCCAGTGGCTAGTAAAGAGTTTTTGCCCAAGGTGGAAGTTAAAAATATGAATAGCTTCAAAGCAGTTTACCAGGCTATGGAATATGAATCGAGGCGACAAAAAAAGGTGCTTGAGGAAGGTGGAGAACTGGTACAGGAAACCAGAGGTTGGATAGATGAAGAAGGCATAACAGTGACCCAGAGAACTAAAGAGTATGCTGATGATTACCGATATTTTCCCGAACCTGATTTGCCCCCCTTAGTCTGGGACCGAGCCTGGATAGAGGAAATCAGAGCAAGACTCCCTGAATTACCCGAAGCACGCAGAGACCGATTTATGACCCAATATAGCTTGTCCTTGTACGATGCTAATATTCTAACTAGCTCCAAGGCCATGGCCAATTATTTTGAAAACTGCATTAAGCTAATGGACCCTGGCAAAGCCAAGACGGTTAGTAACTGGCTTTTAGGGGATTTCAGCCGACTGCTTAACGCTACCAACACTGGGATTGAAAATGTTAAAATAAGTCCGAAACATCTAGCAGAAATGCTTGGCTTGGTAGATAATGGTACTATAAGCGGACCGGCTGCCAAGGCAGTGTTTGAGGAGATGTTTCGCAGTGGCAAGGGTGCCAGCGAGATTATAACAGAAAAAAGACTTAGCCAGATTAGCGATGCCGATGAAATAAGGGAAGTGGTAAAACAAGTGATGGCCAATAATACCGAAGCAATAGCAGATTATAACTCTGGCAAACAGCAAGCTTTGACGTTTATTATAGGGCAGGTAATGAAATCTACCAGAGGAAGGGCTAATCCAGCCGTAGTGAGAGAGATTATTATAGAGGAGCTAGGAGGTAAATAGATTGCCTACTTATTTTTCTATCGGCCAGATACTAATAGCAATAGCCTTAATTACCACTGTACTATTTCAGTTACGCGGGGGAGGTATAGGGGGTATCTTCGGGCAAGCTGACTCGGTGTATCGAACTCGGCGAGGGATAGAAAGTACACTTTTCAAGCTGACCATAATCTTGATTGTCCTGCTTGTCGTTTTTGCTGTTTTAACCGCTACTCAGGCTTAGTACCTATAAATGAGTTTCATAATAACCCTGACTACCGACTTTGGCTATGATGATGCTTACGTTGCTGCTGTGAAAGGCGCTATCTTAAGCACTAACCCTGAAGCTAATATCATAGACATCAGCCATTCTATCGAGCCGCAGAATATCCTTCAGGCTGCTTTCATGCTTAGTGTTGCTTATCGCTACTTCCCTAAGCAAACAATTCATATGGCTATTGTTGACCCCGGCGTAGGTAGTGAGCGCCAGGGGATAATATTGAAAACACCTTCGGCCCTCTTCGTTGCCCCCGATAATGGCATCCTCAGCTACATAATTGATGATTTATTTACCGTTGAAAGTCGCTCGTTAACCGAACATACTCACGACCTCAAAGAGATAGTATTTAAGACAGGCCTTGAATCTGTAGCCATTACCGACCCCCGCTTCTGGCGACATCCAATCAGCCCTACCTTCCATGGAAGGGATATCTTTGCCCCCGTGGCTGCCGGCCTCTCTCTAGGCATTTCCCTTTATGAATTCGGGGAGAAAATCAGCTCCCTGCATGTCCTCCCCATACCAAAGCCGTCCCTTGATCCAGATGGTAATCTAGTTGGCAGGGTCTTACATATTGACCGCTTTGGCAACTTGATTACAAATATTAAAAACAATGATTTGCCTGGAAAGGATGTCTTGATTGAGGTGGCTGGGAACTGTATTCAAGGTATCAGCAGTTACTATGCGCAAAATAAAGGTGTAATGGCTATCGTGGGCAGCAGTGGTTATCTCGAAGTATCGCTAAGAGATGGAAGCGCCTGCGACTTTCTGGGCACGGTGGTGGGAGACGAAATAAGGGTGCTTTCAGCCGTATAGTGAGGAAATATCAAGTATGTCAATCCAAATCACCATGCTATGAGAGTGTCATTGCGAGCACCTGAAAGGTGCATGGCAATCTATATAGCTAAATTCTAAACCCTAAAATCCAAGCTCCAAACAAATCCGATATAAAAGTGGTAATATATGCGATGCTCAGTATACAAGCTTGAACGAAAGAGGCTCCAGAAAAGATAAACTAATGAACAAAAAAAGATGGCTAGTAATTGTGGTAATTGTGGTGGCAGCAATAGCACTTGCGATCCTACTTGACACAATGCTAGCCAACCATCGGCCAGTTATCACGAGTCTGAAAGCGCCGGAGAGAGTTATTCCCTCGGGAAGCTGCCAGATTGTGTGTACTGCTTCAGACCGCGATGGCGACGAGCTAAGCTATACATGGTCAGGTGGAGGTTTAATAAAAGGAGAAGGAAGTACAGTTACCTGGACTGCTCCTTATTACCCTCTAGGCTATTACAATGTTGCAGTCATGGTGACCGATGGTCATGGTGGCGAAGCCACGAAAGCGGTGGCCATCGAAGTGAAAACCAGTAAGCCGCCAAAAATTAACAGCCTAGTAGCCGATGCAGACTGGACCACTCCTTCGGGTAGTCTCCAAGTGACGTGTAATGCATCAGCCCCTGATGACGACGAGCTAAGCTATGAGTGGTCAACCACCGGAGGTAATATTACCGGTACGGGGCCTGAAGTTATCTGGACTGCTCCTGAAGAAGTTGGTGTATACCAAGTCACAGTTGTGGTTACCGATGCTTTTGGTCAGGAGGACACAACGCTTATGTCTCTTAGCGTGTCACTTGGTACCCCACCAATTATTGAAGACTTGATTGTTATTGCTAAAGAGCCCAAATATTTGATAAAAACCTCCATTGGATACACAGTCGGGCAAACCAAAGAATACGATATTGAGTGCATTGCTTCAGGCACGAGCGAACTAGTTTACGAATGGTCATGCGATGGCGGCGAGATTTCTGAGATTTCTGAGGACGGCTCTATCATTACCTGGACTGCCCCAGGCACGTCAGGTAAAGTTCCAGTCATGGTAATAGTATCTGATAGCGCTGGCAATAAGGTCGGTAAAAGCACAGTTTTCATAGTGGCGTCTTGCTCACCATGTGAGTTTGGATAAAATTGGGAGATAAATAGCGAGTCTAGCTAAGGGCATAGTTTTCACAGTGGCGACCCGCACACCATGTGCCTTTCATACAGAACATGCCTGAAAAGTTACTTAAGCGGTAGTTTCCATCAACTTTATAAGAGTGGTAATATATTATGTGATGCCCAGGATACAGGCTTGAACGAAAGAGGTTTCAAAGGAGAGAAACTAATGGCTAAAAAAAGATGTCTAGTAATTATGGTAATTATGGCAGCAGCAGTGCTGCTCTTGGCCCCATCTTGCGCGACGTCAACCAACAGTCAGCCAATTATCACCAGCCTGGAAGCTGAGGCGGAATGGACCGTTCCTTTGGGTAGTCTCCAAGTGACGTGTACTGCTTCAGACCCTGATGGCGATGAGCTAAGCTATAACTGGGCAGCTAGCGGAGGCGAAATAAATGGAGAAGGAGATACGGCTATCTGGACCGCCCCCAACTCTGAAGGCTCCTACAATGTTACAGTCACGGTGACCGATGGCCGCGGTGGCGAAGTCATGGATTATGTAAGCATCACAGTGGGAGCCAATGAGCCGCCAACCATTACCAGCCTGATAGCCGATGCAGATTGGACTACTCCTTCAGGTAGTCTCCAGGTGACATGTACTGCTTCAGACCCCGATGGCGATGAACTGAGTTATGAATGGACAGCGACGGGAGGTGATATTTCTGACACAGGCGCACTTGTAAACTGGACTGCTCCCGAAGAAGTTGGTACATACGATGTCGCAGTTGTGGTTAAAGATGGTCATGGTCAAGAAGACACAGGGTCGGTAACTCTCAGCGTGGCACTTGGCACTCCGCCCATTATTGAAAACCTGATTGTTACTGCCAAAGGGCACACATATTTGAGAAAAAGCACGTTTGGGTACGATTACGATGTCTGGAAAGAAAAAGAATACGATATTGAGTGCATTGTTTCAGACACGAGCGGAGGAGTGTTTTACGAATGGTCATGCACAGGCGGCAATATTTCCGGAGAGGGTTCTTTGATTACCTGGACTGCCCCAAATCAGTCATCCGTTGTCGTTACGGTCACGGTAATAGTATCTGATGTCGCTGACAATGAGGTGAGTGAGAGAATATATTTCTATGTGCCGTCTTGTGCATGTGGTTTTTAGATAAAATCGGGAGATAAATAGCAATTCTAGCTAAGGGCATAGTCCTGCAAGTAGCGACCTGCACACCATGTGTCTCTCATGCAAAAGATGCCTGAAAAGTCATTCAAACGGTAGTTTCCATCACCCTTACAAGGGTGGTAATATATGCGATGCTTGGATAAAGGCTTGAACAAAGTAGGCTTCGTGAAAGATAACCTAATAAAAATCTGTCTAGCAATTATGGCGGCAGCAGTGCTGCTCTTGGCCTCATCTTGCACGACGGTAGCCAACCGTCGGCCAATTATCACCAGCCTGGAAGCTGAGGCAGCATGGACCGCTCCTTTGGGTAGTCTCCAGGTGACGTGTACTGCTTCAGACCCTGATGGCGATGAGCTGAACTATGAATGGACAGCCACCGGAGGTAGTATTTCTGGCACGGGGCACGAAGTTATCTGGACTGCTCCTGAAGAAGTTGGTATGTACGACATCACAGCTTTGGTCGATGATGGCCATGATGGGAAAGACACAGGATTACTAACTCTCATCGCGTCAAATGGTCCTCCACCAATTATTGAAAACCTGATTGTTACTGCTAAAGAGCCCAAATATTTGAAAGAAACCACGACTGGGTACAAGGTCGGGAAAGGAAAAGAATACGATATTGAGTGTATTGCTTCAAACACAAGCGGCGAACTGGTTTACGAATGGTCATGTGATGGCGGCACGATTTCCGGAGAGGGCCCCATGATTACCTGGACTGCCCCGTATACGGCCTGTGGCGTTACGGTCACGGTAAAAGTGTTTGATGGCACAGGTAATTGGGTCAGGAAAAGCATAGTTTTCGAAGTAGTGTCTTGTTCATCATGTGAGTTTGGATAAAATTGGGAGATAAATAGCGAGTCTAGCTAAGGGCATAGTTTTCACAGTGGCGACCCGCACACCATGTGCCTCTCATGCAGAAGATGCCTGAAAAGTCATTTAAATGGTAGTTTCCATCACCCTCATAAGAGTGGTAAAATATGCGATGCTTGGATACAGGCTTGAACGAAAAAGGCTTGAGGAGAGAAACTAATGAACAAAAAAAGATATCTGGTAATTATAGTAATTGTGGCAGTAGCAGTGCTACTCGCGATCCTATTTGACACGATGCTAGCCAACCATCGGCCAGCTATCACTAGCCTGGAAGCGCCGGAGAGAGTTCTCCCTGCGGGAATCTGCCAGATTGTGTGTAGTGCTTCAGACCGCGATGGCGACGAGCTAAGCTATAACTGGTCGGCTAGCGGAGGTAGTATTTCTGGCACTGGTGCGTCTGTAAACTGGACCACTACTGAGTCTGAAGGCTCCTACAATGTTACAGTCACAGTGACCGATGGTCGCGGTGGCGAAGTCATGGATTATGTAACTATCACAGTAAGAACTAATAGGCCGCCAACCATTAACAGTCTGGTAGCTGATGCAGACTGGACTCTTCCTTCGGGTAGTATCCAGGTGACATGTACTGCTTCAGACCCCGATGGTGATGAGCTGAGTTATGAGTGGGCAGCGACGGGAGGTGATATTTCTGGCACAGGCGCGGCTGTAAACTGGACTGCGCCCCAAGGAGTTGGAATATACGACGTCACAGTCGTGGTTAAGGATGGTCATGATAGCGCAGCTATGGATTCGCTGTTTATTAGCGTAGCGTCAGGACAACCACCGACTATCGAAGAGTTGGTTATCACTAAGGATCGCTACGGACATTGCTACCTGAAGAAATCCGGCGAGAATTATTTGGTCGGGAAAGGACAAAAGTATGATATTGAGTGCATTGTTTCCGACACAGGCATCGAACTGTTTTACGAATGGTCATGCACAGGCGGCGAGCTTTCTGGAGAGGGCTCATTGGTTACCTGGACTGCCCCGGATGCGTCCACCGACGTTACGGTCACAGTAATAGTATCTGATGTAGCTGGTAATATGATGACTAAGAACATGGTTCTCAAAGTGGTGTCTTGCTCAACATGTACATTTGGGTCCTGCCCGGGAAAATAGCAGTTCCAGCTAAAGGCGTAGTCTTCGAAGTGGCGACCAGTATACCACAGGCCTTTCGGGTAGAAAATCCTAAACAGGGAAAGTTATTTTGAGGTGGCATTTGCCAATACACAACAGGGTGACCAATTTTTTAAGAAACACTTTCCAGGACCGCTTCAAGAGATACCTGATTATATCACTGGTAATCCTAGGAATAGTCATCGGATTCACGAGTCAGGGGACGTCAAATTCCGATGAAGGTTTTGAGGTCCATTTCTTCCATATCCCCGGCTGTTCACACTGTGAGAAACAAGAGCCATTTAATGAAAAGTTAGCCGATACATACCCTTCAATTCAAATTATTGAACACGACGCCACTACACCTGCAGGAAGTGCCCTATTGTCTGAGAAGCTTGCAGAGCTAGGGATAGAAGACGAGCCAGACTTTCCAATAACAATCTTCGGAAATCAAGTATTTGGTGGTTGGGAATCCGAGGAAACAACGGGCAGAGCGATTGAAGAAGCTTTGCAACAATGTCTGGCAGGGAACTGCCCGCCGCCGGCAGGTGAAGAACCCGGAGATGGAATCGTATTGCCCTTCTGGGGGGAAATTGTACCTGGTGATTATTCGCTTCCAGCTTTGGCCGTAATTCTTGGTCTTGTTGACGGCTTCAACCCCTGTGCTATGTGGGTACTTGTTTACCTCATATCCCTGATAGCAACCTTGAGAGATAGAAAAAGAATATGGCTGATTGTCGGCTCCTTTGTTCTGGCTTCAGGAGTCCTGTATTTTCTGTTCATGACAGCGTGGCTTAATGCTTTCCTACTCATCGGCTATGTCAAGCCAGTGACAATTGTAATTGGGTTGGTAGCTCTGGGTGGCGGAATATTACAAGTAAGGGAAGTGATAGAGACAAAAGGCGCCATTGTCTGCAAAGTTACCGACGAGGAATCCCGAAAAAAGACGATGACCAGAATACAAAAGATTGTGTCTTCCCCCATAACCTTGGGCACCGTAGCAGGAATTATAGTTCTGGCCTTTGCGGTAAATTCTATCGAATTCGTCTGTTCAGCAGCACTCCCTGCGGTTTTCACTCGAGTTCTATCCCTAGCCAGTCTCACCACTTTCCAATACTATGGCTACATCCTGCTGTATGTTTTCTTTTTTATGCTTGATGACCTCGTTATCTTCGGCACAGCCGCTATTGCTCTGACTTCCAACCTGGGTGAGCGATATGCGAAGTATTTCAGACCAGTAGGTGCCACAATATTGATAATTCTGGGAGTACTGCTTCTCGGCTGCCTTTATTCTGCTCGGTTCGAGCTTCTAAAACCCATATGCAGCGTACTCTGGTAGACCAGCAAGTGCAGCTATGTCACCGATTTTGGGTGACCCTAAGGCTCAAAGCCTCTTAGCCAGTTAAAACACGTCAATCATTTTTAAGCCCACGTAGACCATGAAGGCAATAAAGACATATCTTAGTTGTTTCGCCGGCAGGACATGTGCTGCCCGGGCTCCAAGCTGAGCCAACGGTATGCTGGTAGCCGCCAAGCATGACCATATGGGTAAATTTACATAGCCTATGGAATAAGGGAGGAGACCGGGTACCTCAAGCCCATTTACGATATAGCCAACAATACCACCCAGGCTGGCGAATATTATTGAAGCCACCGATGTTCCCACAGCAATATGCATGGGAAAATTTAATGCTAATACCAGCATGGGGACTATCAATGCCCCACCACCAAGCCCGGTCAACCCGCTCACCATGCCTATAGGGAAACCGCAAGCTGCCACAAGTCCGAGATTTTCCCGTGGCTCTTTATCCTCTCTTCTCAACCTCGGCACTAATCCCAAGCCCATCCATAAGGCAACAGCTAGAACCAGACCTCCAAAGCCTACCTCCAGTATTTTGCCAGAAATATGAGCTGCTAGGGTAGCTCCAACCAGGGCCCCGACCAAGGCGCATGGGCCTAAAATTAAGGCGGTTTTCCAGCGAATTGCCCCCTTCTTGTTATGTCTCCAAGTGCCACTTATCGCTGTGGGCAAAATCACCAGCAAACTGGTCCCGAAGGCTATTCTTATGGCAATGTCTGGAGAGATGCCCATGGCCAGGATAATCCAGTAGCTGACGGGAACCATGATAAAACCGCCGCCAACTCCCAGCAGTCCACTGGCGAAACCGGCACCTGCCCCTACAGCCAACAGTATGGAGATATGAGTCGTTGTCAGCTTCTTCCCTTTCCCAGCTTGCCTTCAAACCAGCCGGGTTTTACAAGCGACCTCTCGTCTATTGAAGGAACATATGGCTTGATGTCTAACAGGGGGGTGCCGTCTATGGCATCCAGTCCTTTCACCTTGAGGATATTCTTTTCCCTGGCTAATAGCTTCGCTGTAGTCAATCCCAGGGGACAAGGTCTATGCGGTGACCTGGTGGTAAAGAGACCGTGCAAACTATCATCCCAGGGCGTCTTAACTAACAGATGATATCCCCGAGACTTATGAAACCAGTAGATAACGATAATATGGGAAAATCCCTCAATGTCTTTTAAACCTTCCTCGAATTCCTGAAATACCTCTATCTGAGAAATTTCCTCACTTTTATACCCCTGATAAGGGGGTGCCCCTCTATTCTTGTAAGCAGAATGAATTATCCCGATGGGCCTCAATTCCAGGCTATGCCTTTTCCTCATCCCTCAAGCCTTACTAACTAAGCTATCAATTTTTCAAATTATATCATTAGCCACATATCGCACAACCATAGCAGAGTTCATTGTTTACCCACAACATGACTCACAGGGATAGATAAAACTTGTTTGCCCGTCCCGGTAACTTTGCCCTACATTGCCAGCTTAGGCAGTGGTTTTACCCGCCAAAATCACGGTGAAACCAGCATCAGCAGAGAAACCCTGACGCGGGAGTTCAATGTGATTTACTCCGCCAGGATGCTGAAACAACGTCGAGACAATTTTCTCAATGGAGAAGCCAGTTTGCTTTAGAAACACGCCTATTTCACCATAGCTATAGAACGTAGCATATCGGTAAAAACGATGGCCCGTCTCTTTCTTCCTTTGATAAAGTTGCCCCCAAGGACTTTCCTTCAATACCAAGCCCAATACCACCTTACCCTGATTTTTGAGGATACGGGCAGCCCCGCCCAAAGTTCTCATCGGTGAATCAACAAAACATAAGGTAACAACGAAGAAAGCTGTCCCAAAAACACCATCCTGAAATGGCATTTCCTCGCCCCTGCCTAAGAACACGCTTATGCCTCTATTTCTAGCCATCTCCAAAAGTTTGCTCGATGGGTCTAAGCCAATATCTATGCCTAAAGTCTGAGCAAAACGACCACTGCCTACTCCCACTTCGATCCATGGCTTAGGTAGCAAAGGTAATGCTTGTCTCAAAGCCTCAATCTCTGAGGCAAATATCAATCTCCCTTCTTCCTCAAACCAAGCATCATAGCCTGAGGCCAAAGAGTCAAAAACGCGAATCTTAGACTCAACCATTTCTACCGGGAAAAAGAGCCCTTGAAAAGATTATTGCTAATTCCCACAGTGCTAATCTTATTCGTAGCCACCCTTTTCATCCCCTAAGTTTTATCCCCCATATGGACCCTACTCCAGATAGCAATAGCCCGCTCCAGAGACTCAATATCAGCACATTCGGGTTTTTTGTTGTCAAAGCAAATCTTCATATAATTTCTGAGCAGAAGCGCCCCAACACCTTCAATTGCCGAGCGCACTGCCCCCAATTGAGTAACAATGCTCTCACAATCACGCCCATCCTCAATCATCTTCTCAACACCCCGAACTTGCCCCTCAAGCCTTTTCAATCGGTTCAACAGAACTTCTTTTGATATCGTCTCTTCAACCATCATATCCTCCGGAGAAAGCAGGCTCCTTTGACACATTATACCCCGAAGGGGTATAATGCCCCTTCGGTGTTAAGTCTGCTTGCTTTGTGTTTGTATTTTACCACATGCTGCCTACTATACCAGGTGAACCGTATCAACAATCAAGGAGGCACCAATGGACAAATTTGAGCCCAAGATAGTTGCTTTCTTTTGCAACTGGTGTTCCTATGCCGCTGCTGATCTGGCGGGTACCTCACGGATGCAATATCCGCCAAATGTAAGGACGATAAGGGTGATGTGTTCAGGGAGAGTCAGCGATTTTCTAATTCTGAAAGCCTTTGCCCTGGGCGCAGATGGCGTTCTAGTAGGTGGTTGCCATCCAGGGGACTGCCACTACATGAAGGGCAATTTATCCGCCAGAAGAAGGGTCGCCGGCTTGAAGCCTTTTCTCAAGGCTATAGGAATTAGTAGCGATAGGCTGAGGCTGCAATGGATTGGAGCCTCTGAGGGGAAAAAAATGGCTGATACTATGAGCAATTTTACCGAGACTGTAAGAAAACTTGGGCCGAGTCCGCTTAAGAGGAGGCAAGAATGAGCATTCAATATGTATCGACGATATGTCCCTATTGCAGTTGCGGCTGTGGCATGGACTTGGTCGTCGAGGACGGCAAGATAATCGGACAGGAACCTTGGAAAGAACACCCGGTAAACCAGGGGGCTAATTGCCCTAAAGGCAAGAATGCCTATGAGTTTCTCTATAGCGCAGACAGGCTGAAAATGCCGCTGGTGAGAAAAAATGGCACGTTTAAGGAGACATCCTGGGACGAAGCTCTTGACTTAATATCCTCCAAGCTGAAGGAAGCAAGTCCAGAGGATTTTGGCTTCATCGCCTCGTGTCGGAATAGCAATGAGGATGCTTATGTGATGCAAAAGTTTACCCGCTCGGTGATGGGTACTAATAATATAGAGTATTGCGGCAGATTATGTCACTCTCCAGCAGCAGCGGCTCTAATTCCTGCCATGGGCTCAGGGGCAATGCAGACATCCCAGCCTGAAATCGAGCTCGCTGACTGCATCTTCCTCGCCGGTGTTAACATTACGGAGACCTTTCCCCTGATAGCCCGAAGGGTAGCCCGAGCTAAAGCCAAGGGGTCTAAAGTTATCTACACCGACCCCAGGAAAACTGCCACGGCAAGACATCTGGCTGATATCCACCTGCAATTAAGGTCAGGTACAGATGCTGCCCTGATAAACGCCATGATGAGCATCATCGTAGCCGAGGGACTGGAGGATAAAGAGTTCATTGCGTCAAGGACAGCCGGGATTGATGAATTGCGCAGTTTCCTCTCCAAGGTAAACCTGAAACAGGCAGAGGAAATAACCGGGGTGCCGCTGGAAAAGATTAAAGAGGCGGCGATTACATATGCTAAGGCAAAGAGGGGATGCATTCTCTATGACCAAGGTATGTCCCAGCATTATGTCGGCACCGACAATGTTAGGAATCACGCTAACCTGGCTCTTCTCTGCGGGCATGCTGGTAAGCCAGGGAGTGGAATAAACTCAATGAGAGGGCAGATAAACGGTGAAGGGAGTGGTGATATGGGCTGTCTCTGTGTCTTCTACCCCGGATTTAAACGTGTTGGTGAAGAGACAGCGAAATTTTTTGAAGAGGCGTGGGGGGTGAATAACCTGCCTACCAAGCCAGGGGTTACCTATATAGAGATGTTATATAAGTGCCCTTACCTCTATGTAGTCGGCGGAGACCCAATGATGGCAGTTCCCGATGTTAATAACGTGAAGAAAGCTTTAGAAAAGGTTAGCTTCCTCGTGGTCCAGGACATATTCCCCACCGAAATAGCTAAGCTCGCTCATGTGGTGCTACCAGCGGCTACTTGGGTGGAGAGAGAAGCTACCCATACTTGGATAGACAGGAGGGTGCAGAAGATAAACAAAGTCGTTGAACCTCCTGGTGAAGCCAAGCCTGATTGGTGGATTATATGCAAGCTGGCGGTGAAAATGGGCTACAAGGACAAATTTAGTTTTTCCTCGAGCGAAGAGATATTTGAGGAAATAAGAAGCTGTGTTCCCCAATATAAGGGGATAAGTTACGAACGACTGGGCAACACGGTAGGAGGAATTCACTGGCCTTGTCCTTCGGAAGACCACCCGGGCACTCCCACTATGTTTTTGCAGAAGTTCAATACCCCTGACGGGCTAGGACACTTTAAGGTTGTGGAGTTTAAGCCTCCGGCGGAATTACCCGATGACGAGTATCCCTATGTTCTAACCACTGGGAGAAGCATCTTCCATTATCATACAGGAAGCATGACCCGAAGAACGCCAAAGCTCGCGGACGAGGTTCGTCGTGGTTTTGTTGAGGTCAACCCCGAGGATGCCAGCAAGGCAGGACTTAAAAACAAGGATATGGTTACTCTGGAGACAAGGCGGGGGAGCATAGAAGCTGAAGCCAAGGTCACCGATGAAGTGCCTTCCGGTCTATTATTTGTCCCCTTCCATTTCTCTGATTCCCGCGCTAATGTGCTGACAATTTCAACTTTAGACCCCAGCGCCAAGTGTGCCGAAACAAAGGTCTGCGCTGCCAGACTAAAGGTAAAGTGATAAACCAAGATAAGGCTGATAAGTAACCGTATCTAGAGTTGTGAAAGGTGTCAAAGCCAAGAGAGATAAAGGACAATCACCAAGGGAGGTAAGTTAATGAAAGGAGATATGTATCTCGCACGGTCTTCTGATGATGAAATCTCTAAGAAGGCTGAATGCGGCGGTGCCGTCACTTCTCTTCTCAAATTTGCTCTGGAGAGCAAAATGGTGGATGCCGTGCTGGCAGTAAAGGCCAGGGACGGCAATAGATATGATGGCATCCCTATGCTGATAACTGACCCAGAGGCAGTGATAGAGACGGCGGGGTCGCTGCATTGTGCTTCTCCTAACATCGCCCGATTTCTCAAGGAATACCTGAATGGCGCTTTCGATATGAAAATAGCTGTTGTATGCAAGCCCTGTGATGCCAGAGCCATTATTGAGTTGGCCAAAAGGACTCAGATCGAGATGGATAATCTAATTCTTATTGGGCTTAACTGCACCGGCACACTGCCTTCAGCGACTGCAAAGCAGATGTTTCATGAGGAATTCGGGGTGAATCCCGCCGATATCATCCGAGAGGATTTAGGAGAGGGCAAATTAACTATCACGTTAAAGGACGGAACTGAGAAGCAGAAGGACTTGGACGAGCTTGAGCAGAAAGGGTATGGAAGAAGGGAGAACTGCCGCAGGTGTGACATCAACATACCTATTATGGCAGATATAGCCTGTGGCAAATGGGGAACAGATGGCAAGAAAGTGACTTTCATCGAGGTTTGCTCTGAAAAGGGAGCTGATTTAATCGAGAAAGCCATTGAATCTGGATACATCAAGGTGGAAAAGCCCGACAGCGGAGCGATGGAAAGTCGAAAGAAAAGGAATGAAGAAGAGGTCCTACTGGCTAGGAAATGGCAAGAGAAGGATTTTGCCAGCTTAAGGGAAATGAGCACTGATGAGAAATTCAACTACTGGCTTGGGGAGTTTAGCCGCTGCATCAAGTGCTATGGCTGCCGGGATGCTTGTCCCATATGCTACTGTAAAGACTGCATCCTTGAGGCAGATAGGGAAATCATAGCTCCCGGAGAAATCCCACCTGATATTATGTTCCCTATGATAAGGAGTGTCCATGTCATGGATTCCTGCGTAAATTGTGGTCAGTGTCAAGACGCTTGTTCCATGGACTTGCCCCTTGCCCGGCTCATCTTTATGCTGAACAGAGAGCTTGGCGACATCTTTAAAAATGAACCAGGCATGGATGTGAATGCCCCCATCCCCTTAAAGTCGGTTACAGATGAAGAACTAACTGTGGCTGGTGTTGAACTCAAATTCTAAATGCCATTTAGCATCACGGCTAAACGGCCACCGCAAAAACTGGTTATGCAGCTTGGCAAGAGCCAATCAGGCATGGGCACATAGTGGCCAGTTTTCTACTGGCAAAGCCCCTGCCACTGCACCCAATATAAGAGGCAGATATTGGATTCATTCCCAAGCAAAGCTTCAGAATGCGGAGCAAGAATAGTGATTCAATTATGATGAGTCACTACTGGAAGTCGCATAATTGCTAGAAAAATTATTTCCACAGGGAGAGGGGAGCAGGGAAATCATCTTTTGCTGCCCTAGTAAGCAGATACCTGAACCTCCAACGTTGCTTATTGACTGGCTCTTTGTCACCTTGACAAAGCGAAAGGGAATTGTCATACTATTAGATGAGAATGAGAATCAATCGCAATCAGCTCCAAATGAAAGGCAGGCCAGTTACGCCACAGAGAAGGCTTCTCTTAAGTGTTATCCAAGAGACTGAAAGGCATCTAGATGCAAAAGAACTGTATCGTCGAGCTAGCGAGAAGGATGCGAGCATCAGCCTTGCCACAGTTTATCGCAATCTCCGCTTATTCACGGAACAAGGCCTGATAAACGAAAGGCATCTGGGGCAGGCACACTGCTACTATGAAATGAAGCGCTTAGGAGAACATCAGCATCTAGTATGCGAAGCCTGTGGGCAAGTGATCGAGTTTGAGAGTCCTCTGATTCGCAAATTGCTAGCAGAGGTACAAAGCAAAAATGACTTTTCTGTGACCAGGGTTGAACTATGTCTAGAAGGTTATTGTCATAAATGTAAAGAGAGGAAAAGGTGACTCGGCCCAGGTGAAGGGATTGCTCTAGCCAAGAAACAAAAATGTTGGAGCCCAAATTAAAGGTTGTAGTGGATTATGAGAAGTGTCACCCAGAGAGATGCGATAGTGGAGTCTGTGCTGCCATTCTTGAATGTCCCATTAAGCTTTGGAGGCAAGAGGAGTCATACGATTTGCCCTATCCCATTGCAGGCTTCTGTCAGGAGTGTGGGACATGTGTTGATTCCTGCCCTCTGAAGGCAATTAAGATGCTGTAAGCAGACGTACAATTGAAGTCGAAGATAAAAAGTATTTAATCATCTCGAGAAGTGATATTCTCGCCGCGATCAGGTAAGCATGTGTCAAGGGGTAGATAGACTCCGAGGCGGCAATTCAAGCCGCGGATGGATTTACTTCAAAACACAAACAGAGGAGGCATAATGGCTAGGAATATTTCGGAGGAAGATGTGCATCAAGCAATAGGACAGGTAATGCACCCGGAGATCAATCGTACCTTAGTCGAACTGGGAATGGTCAAGGATATAACTCTGGAAGATAACGAAGTCACGCTTGCCCTCGTTCTTCCTTTCTTGGGCATCCCCGTTTCAGTCAAGGACTATCTTATAAATAGCTTGCGCCAGGCAGTGATGAAATTGGGTGCGAAGGTTGAAATCAGGGTAGCGGAGATGAACCAGGAGGAGCGTCTGGCTTTCCTGGCTATGGAGCAAGAGAGCTGGAAAGATTTAGCATAAGTAACAATAAATTAAGGAGGTTAATAGATGGCTTACAAAATTACCGATGAGTGTATCAGTTGTGGCGCCTGTGAACCAGAGTGCCAGAATGAAGCAATCACAGAGGGGGAGGAGATTTGTGTAATCGACCCCGACAAATGTACTGAGTGCGTGGGCAACTTCGAATCACCCAAGTGTGTTGAAGTGTGCCCGGTAGATGCCGCTGTGCCTGACTCAGAACATGTGGAAAGTCGAGACGAACTGCTTGCTAAGTGGCAGAGGTTGCATCCAGGCGCGACTCCAGTATTTACCTAAACTACGGGGAAAGAGGGCCAATGGCAAAATATGAAGTAATCATCATCGGAGGCGGTCCTGCCGGGCTTACTGCCGGTCTCTACACCTCGCGGGCAGGCCTCAAGAGCCTGTTGGTCGAACGTGGCATATTTGGAGGCCAAATAGTGAATGCCGCACTGGTTGAGAATTATCCCGGGTTTCCTCAAGGAATTTCTGGCATGGAGCTTGGTTCCCTCATGCACCAACAGGCAGTCAAATATGGCTTGGAGGTAGTAACTGCTGAGGTTACAGGCATTGCCCAAGGACAACCCTATAGCATTTCGACCACTGAGGGCGACTTTGAAGCTATAGCCATAATCATCGCGGCTGGCTCAGAGTATCGTAAGCTGGGGGTCGCTGGTGAGGAAAAACTCGCAGGCCATGGCATTTCCTACTGCGCCACCTGTGACGGCTTTCTCTTTCGCGACAGGAAAGTAGCAGTAGTTGGGGGAGGCGATACCGCCATCACAGATGCATTGGAACTGAGTCGACATGCTAAGAAGGTCCATGTAATACATCGGCGAGACCAGCTAAGAGCAGGAAAGGTATTTCAGCAGAGAGCTTTTGCCCAGCCCAAGTTGGAGTTCATTTGGAGCACTGTGGTAGAGGAAGTGCTGGGAGACAAAGTATTGGAGGAGCTCAAACTACGCAATGTCAAAACAGGGCAGCAGTCTAACCTGAAGGTAGACGGTGTCTTTGTCGCCGTAGGCCTCATGCCCAATAGCCAGCAATTTTTTAATATCCTAGAGCTTGACGATGCTGGCTACATAGTCACTGATGAGACGATGGCTACCTCGGCATCTGGTATCTTCGCTGCCGGCGACATACGCAGGAATTCACCACGCCAGGTCTCCGCTGCCGTTGGTGATGGTGCTACTGCTGCCATGTCCGCTTTTAAGTATATTCAAGAGGTTGGAAATGGAACTAGAATCACGAGCCCTTGAAATGTTGCAACAGCTAGGGATTAGGGGAAGACAAACTGTGCTGGATTTTGGCTGTGGCTTGGGCACATACACCATTCCGGCTGCCAAAATAGTGGGTGTGCAAGGGATGGTATACGCCTTAGATAAGAACAAGGAATCCCTAGATGAGCTTATGCAAAAGGCGGAGTCAGCGGCTTTGAAAAATATAAAAAGAATAGAGACATCGGGGAAACTGGAAATCGACTTAGCCGATGAGTCTGTAGATGTAGTTCTCCTGTTTGATGTCTTTCATTCTTACTATTTCCCGCAGGCAAATGATAGAAAGAGGTTACTAGATGAAATTTATAGAATCATGAAACCCTTTGCCTTTCTCTCTATTTCAGTCTGGCCAAACTTGATAGAGTCAGGCACTGAGAATGAGATAAAAAATGCAGACTTTCGCTTGGAAAAGGACATCTCCGAGACGCTTAAAGATGATAATAAAAGTCTCAAAACACGCAGAATCCTGAGTTTCAGGAAAGGTTTATATGCCCCTAATATAGTTGCGGGTCAACAATCAATCAAGAAGGAGGAAATATGAGCAAGATAGTGGAAATCACGGATCAAAATTTTGAGGAGGAGGTCTTAAATTCAGACATCCCCACAGAGGTAGATTTCTGGGCTCCCTGGTGTGGTCCCTGCAGGATGGTTATACCGATATACGAAAAACTCTCCGAGGAGTATGAAGGCAGATTTAAATTCTGCATGATTAATGTAGATGAAAACCAGCGAACAGCAGCGAAATATCAGATTATGAGCATACCCATGCAGAAGTACTTCGCTAATGGTGAGAATGTCGATGAAATCCTCGGCGCGGTCCCTGAGCAGATGATCCGGTCAAAAGTTGAGGAAATCCTCGTAAGGTTTCCAAGTGATGAAAGGGCCAGGCTTGAAGTGCTTTTAACCTCCTGGGTGGAGCATAACAAACTGGATAGTCAGAAATTCAGGAAATGGGCGGAGAAAGCCAAGAGTGCAGAAGATGACCCCATTTATAATAGTAAATTACAGGAGGCAGCCCGAGAGATGGAAAAGGCAAATGAGAGGTTATCCCAGTTATCGATCGAATTACAGGAAAGGCGATAAAAAGGGCAAAATTGGAGAAAATGAAATAGAGCAGCAACCATGAAAGCCTGTAGCACGGCGCTGGAGACGCCGGGGCAATAGCAGCATTACAAGTGCGCCGCCTGAATAACGAGGCGCAAATTGATGTCTTTAGTAAAAGAGAGGAACTCGGATGTAACGCCTCTCCATGAACTCAAGCCATTCTTTTTGCGAGCAGGACAGAAAAGTGCTTATAATACCAGTCCCGTCAATAGATTTTAATAAGTGCCATCCCGAGAGATGCGATCACGGGATTTGCGCTGCTGGTCAGGCATGCCCACATAAGGCGTTCTTTCAAGAGAGACCATGTGAGTTTCCTATGCATAATGCATCTATGTGCGTAGGCTGTGGATCTTGTTCGACTGCATGCCCCTTGAAAGCGATACGAATGCTATAAACTGAGCATAGCAGGAGAAATAACGATGGCAGATAAAAAGGATATCAAAGAAAAGATAAGGGAAATCTATGAAGTCTTGCCTAAATTAGATGATCAGCGCTGTGGATATAAGAGCTGTGGAGAATTCGCCAGGGCAGTAGCTGAAGGAAAGGCACCATGTTATGGATGTGTTAGCGGCGGACCAGAGGTGGCTGCCAAAGTGTGTGGAATTATGGGAGCCAGAGTCCCTGAAGAGGCAATTCCCCACTTCAGCCCCAGCCCTGGACTTCACCAGCCTGGATTAAGCGGAGGCAGAGGCATGGGAAGAGGTATGGGCCAAGGTCTAGGTAGAGGTCGGCGCATGGATGGAGGCCGAGGTATGGGTCCCGGTCGTGGCATGGGCCGAGGTTTTGGCGGAGGTCGGCGTGGAAGATAAAGAGAGGGAGAAAGAATAGCTGACTGCTTGGTCATGCAGGTTTAGGCGAAAAGAGTAATGAACGGAGGAGAGTAGATGAAGACATTGGTCTGTGGCAAAGGGGGCTGTGGAAAAAGCACGGTTGTGGCCCTTTTAGCCAAAGAGATGGCGGCAAGAAAAAATAAGGTATTGGTGATTGACAACGATGAGTCCAATATTGGCCTTCACAGCCGATTAGGAATGGAAAAACCCGATGATTTCATGAATTATTTTGGTGGAAAGAAACTTCTATTTGAAAAAGCCAAAGAAATGAAAGAGAGGTGGAGATTGGAGGACTTACCTGCAGATTATTTAACCAGAAAAGGAAATATCCAACTTTTATCCATGGGAAAGATTTATCAATTCGGAGAAGGATGTGCCTGTCCAATTAATGCTCTTTCTTCAAAGTTTCTGGAAATTCTCGATTTGGGGGACGGAGAATTCCTGATTGCAGATACCGATGCTGGAATAGAACACTTCGGAAGAGGAGTAGAGAAAGGAGTGGATATACTCCTTGTTATCATCGATCCTTCCCAGGAATCCATCCTTCTAGCGAAGAAGATATCTGAACTGGGCCAGCAAGTTGATAAGCCTGTCTACTACATACTGAATCGGGTTGCTGACCAAGAAACGAAAGACCTCCTCTTGAATTCAATAGATGGAGAGAAGATTATAGCTATTATTCCGGAAAATAAAGAGATATTTATCTCTGGTTTAGCGGGTAGCGAATTTAACATGGATGTTGAGGGTATCAAGGAAGTTGCCGATATGCTGGAATCTAAGAAAAAGGCAAGAGCCAAGGCATAGAAGAATGTATCTGGACGATGGTTATTGAAGGGTGGCCGAGATGGATGCTACTAGCCAAGATCCTAGAGAAATGACTGACGAGGAAGTAATGAACTGGATGCAAGAATTAGTTAACAAGTTAGCGGAAGAGAAAGGCTCTATAGGTGGAGCATGTTCTCTCGAAGCCATAAAAAATCCCCTTCGTAGACGTATTTTAAATGCTCTAGAGGAAAAAGCTTTAGCAATAAATGAAATTTCTGAAAGGGTAGAGGTTACGGGACCTGCATTGAGATTCCACCTTAACTTCCTTGAAAGTTCATATTTTATAGAAATAAAAGGTAACAAGGTTGATCTAACGCCGGGAGGCGTTTCAGTTATAAGAAGCAGTAAGCGGACTTGAGGTATCCAAGAATGGAAATAGAGCTTTTTCTTTATGATTCACCTGGCTTCAAGAATTTTCTAAAAGATAATCCTCATGAACGAGGAGAGGTAAAATTCTTGGAATCAATTGCCAAGGAAGGAATGCACGTCATCGATATTGGGGCCAATATAGGCATTACTACTGTAGCCATAGCAAAAGGAATACGAAGGCGAGGTAAGCTTTACTCGTTTGAACCGGTGCCTGAGTATTTTAAGATCCTGAAGGAAAATATATCTTCCAACGGATTAGAAAATGTAAAAGTTTATGAACTAGCAGTGACTGACCAGGTAGGGAGAGCCCCTTTTTACCAAAAGGAGCTTTCCAGTGGGATCGCTTTTGAAGAAGGAGCTAAAAAGTTTGAAGTTTCCACTACAAGCATAGATAGATTCTTAAGTGAGGAGAAGGTAGAAAGAATAGATTTGATTAATATGGACTGTGAAGGGAGCGAGCTATTGGTCATCAAGGGAGCTAAGGAAACCTTGCGAAAAAATAAAGTCAAGATATTTTGTGAGATCCACCACGATTTCTTGAAGCAACTAGGTCAGTCGGTTCAGGATCTTGTCCAATATCTTCAAGGATTGGAATTTCAGGTGCAAAGCGTCTCTTTGAATGACCTGAAGACAGGGAACAATTTTGAAAAGTGCGAATATATTTATGCCACAAACTAAATGAAGAGAGGGACTATGCCTACCTATGATTATGCGTGAAGAAAAGGGGGTTGTAAGGATGGCTTATACGGAGGGTCAAGAGCAGCTGTTTTACCAGACTTTGATTTGCCCACAATAGAAACTACAGGAGGCATTTTATATTTACTCCTCACTATCTGTGATAAGCCCTTTTCCACGGTTCGTTTTTGAAGGTCAGGTAGTCCTTGATTGCTTCTTTAAGCGTATCGGCTGCCAAAAGAGCACAATGCTCGCTTTCCTCAGGCAGTCCACCTAGAGCAGCTAAGACATCATGCTGACTGATCCTTTGAGCTTCGCTGATATTCATTAGCTTAGCCAACTCGGTAACCATGCTGCCCGAGGCAATGCTAGGGCCACAGCCATCTGTCCAGAAGGAAGCATTCGCAACCCTGCCATCTCTCACCTTAAGGCATATTTCCATGGTATCCCCACAGGGACCAGTTACCCTGCCAAATCCATCAGGGGCGGGAATTTCACTTAGATTTCTAGGGTTGAGAAAATGGTCAATCGTTTTCTCCGAGTAGACCTTTTTCATCTCCGCCATGATGGATTGCTCCAGTTCTTTGAACGAGTCATCAAATTCTTGTGCCATCTTTTCTACTCCTTTAGAAAAAGATTTCACAGTTCAGACCAGTTTGCCCGACCGCGTATAGCTATCCTTCATTCTTCCCATTTAGAACTGTGACCACATTGGCAAAAAGTTCAGACACAGCATCTGAGCTATACCTCTCAATTTCTCCTTCATCACACAACCTGGCTAGCTCGGGATCAATAGGCAATTGCCCCAAAAGAGGAGCTCCGGAAGCCTTAGCCATTTCCTCCCCCTTGCTCCTACCGAAAATTTCCATCTTCTTACCTGTGTCAGGCAATACGAGATAGCTCATGTTCTCCACTACTCCCAAAACTCGAACATTCATCTTTTGTGCCATCCTCACTGCCTTCTTGACTATCATCTCAGTCAACTCCTGGGGGGTAAAAACATCGATTACCCCTGAGATGGGTATTGCCTGCAGCACCGTCAATGGGGCATCTCCAGTGCCCGGGGGCAGGTCTATTATGAGATAGTCCAGCTTGCCCCAAAGAACTTCCTCCCAGAATTGCGTGATAGCTTTAGACATAAGGGGACCTCTCCAGATAACCGCTTCATCCTCATTAGGCAAAAGCAGATTCATGGACATAATTTCAATTCCAGACCTCGATAATACGGGCAAAATACCTGTCTCGCTACCGCTGGGGCGAGCATCTAAACCAAACATCTTGGGAATACTGGGGCCAGTGATATCAGCGTCGAGCACGCCAACAGCCTTGCCTTCCCGAGCAAAAGCAGTAGCCAACAAACCAGCTACCAGAGATTTGCCCACTCCTCCTTTGCCACTCATGACCGCTATTATTTTCTCAATCTGATTAAGTTCTTTGGGCGTGGCTTCGACAAGGTCAACAGTTACATCCTCCACCCCGGAAACCTCGCTAACCGCTGCCGCTGCTTTGTCCTTCAGCCAACTATGCTGTTGGTCAGGGATAGCAGTCGAAGCCAAACTTATTTTCGCCTTGCCATCCTTAACTTCCGCACTTCGAACCAAGTTCATCTGTACCAAGCTACGCATTGTTCCAGGGACAAGCACTTTACTCAGTGCTTCTTCTAATTTTGCATCGATTGGATTCACCAAATCACCTCCTGCTGGTAAAAGATCCCCCACTTACCTCTGCTTTCCATGTTGCTCTCCTTTCCTTAACAAAGAGTATATTTCCCTTACCTGCTTCTTCGTCTCTTCAAGCGAGCCATCATTATTAATAACAAAATCGGCAGATTTAATCTTTTCCTCAAGAGGAAGTTGAGACTTTATCCTGTTTCGGGCATCTTCCCGACTCATCCCTTTTTCTTCTAATCGTCTTAATTGAGTTTGTTCACTGGCAGAAACAACTACTACTTTATCCACAAATACAGGCCGAGTAAGCTTAAGCTCAAACAGTAACGGGATGTCCTTAATAATCAGAGCATCGGGGTCAAGTCTTTTGATCTCACTTGTAATTCTTTCGTCTTCCCTAAACACCTCGGGGTGAACTATCTGATTCAGCTTTGCCACCTTTTCTTTGTCGGAAAATACTATCTCAGCCAGCTTCTGCCGATTGATGGTCAGGTCTTCATTTAAGAAGTCCTTCCCAAAATACTCCACTATTTCTTTCCAAGCCCTTAAGTGAGGATGGGTTACCTCCCGAGCCAGTTCATCCCAATCAATTATATAAGCCCCCAGTTCTCTAAGAAAATTGGTTACCGTGCTTTTGCCTGTGCCCACACTTCCTGTCAGACCAACAATAATCATTTGCCCCCATTTCGCCCCGTTAATCACCTCCCAGGGTTCAAATTGCTATCGCTGGAAAAAGCTTCCGTTTTGTCTCCTTTTTGCCATTATACCTAATGGTCACATATATTATCGCCTGTTGCCAACTCACCTTTTATATAATCCAGGACAGCCTTCTCAGGGTCGTCACCGAGCACACCAACAACAACTTCAATACGACTCTCGTTGAAAAGAGCCTGGGCTCGGGAACCCATGCCGATAGCTATGACAGCGGAAACCCCTTGCTCAGCCAGCCATGCAGGAAGAACCCCGGGTTCATGTCCTGGTGATGGTATAACCTCCTTCTTCACAATCGCCTTAGTTGCTTCATCAACATCAAATAAGGCGAAATGGCTGCAATGGCCAAAGTGAGCAGCCACTTTGCCCTCTGTCACAGGTACTGCGAATCTCATTTGTTATCCCTCCTGCAAGTATCATCCAAGGAGCAAGGAGGCGTCTCGCAACGCTCTGCCCTGCCACAACAAGTCGTGCCGGGTGTATAGGCATCAGTCTTCAGAGTATACGGTACGGAGAGAAGCCTGTCCAGTTTATAGCTGCCACACACTGGACACTGGACATCATGGTTGTTAAGGCTGCGGAGGAATATCTCTGAAATCCTCCCGCATTCCAAGCATCTGTATTCGTAAATTGGCATCTCTACCCCCTATTTGTCTAGTTTCGCTGAAACAGTCTGCCATAGCTCTTTTATCTGATTCGTTACTTTGTTATTGGAATATTCCACTACCGGCAAACCTTGAACAATCGCTTCAGTTATTACATTATCAAAGGAAATCCTGGCTGCCACCTCTATCCCCTCCTTGCCACAATAGCCTTCAATTCGAGAGGTATTCTCTTCATTGAGGTCATATTTATTTACGCAAACTAAAACAGGAATGCCGAAGTGGCGGCAAACGCCAATGACACGCTCAAGGTCATGAATACCTGATAGCGTGGGCTCGGTCACCAGCAATGCCAGACTGGCACCCGATAGCGAGGAGATAACCGGGCAGCCTATGCCCGGAGGCCCATCGGTGATGATATAGTCTAAATTTTCTCTCTCAGCGATGAGCTTGGCATTCTGCCGTACTAGTGCCACCAACTTTCCTGAGTTTTCCTGGGCAATGCCCAACCTAGCGTGGCATAAATAACCGTATTTGGTTTCCGAGATAAACGAATGCCCACTCATGCTGTCCTTCATAGTGATGGCATCAACAGGACAGACCTGGTAACAGAAGCCGCACCCTTCACAAGAAAGAGGGTCAACCTTAAAATCCTTAATGGCTCCAAAGTGGCACAATTCCTGACATAAGCCACATTCTGTGCACTTATCCTCGTCAATAAAAGCGACTTGCCCGCTCCAGAATTCCTTTTCCTCCTTAACCTTTGGCTTAAGAAGGAGATGAAGGTCGGCGGCGTCTACATCACAGTCAGCTAATACCTTGCTTTTGGCTAAGGATGCGAAGGACGCCACTATAGACGTCTTACCTGTTCCCCCCTTGCCGCTAAGAACCACAATTTCTTTCATTTATTCATGGCTTCCTGCTTGCGTCGGGCATGGACTCGGTATATCCTTTCCCCCCTCTCTTGCAAACATTGAGTGCACTGCGCCACTTCTTCAGGCTTAACTTCCTCCAGGCGAACTTCAAAGCCTAGCTCTTGATACATATCCACTAGTCTTTTGAGGTGTGTTTCGCCGTCTATGGCAACTTCCTGCCAGTCCATCATTTTGCCACCCGACTAGCAGCAATTACATCTTTGATGTCCTGAAAAAGTTTGAGAAAATCCTCACGCCACTGAGGCATCCCTTCTACCAAGGGAATCCCCTTCGAATATAACATGGCGATCTTTCTATCCAGGGGAATTCTCAGTAAAAGAGGTATTTCTTCTTGATGGCAATACTTCTCAACCTCCTCGCCTCCTATTCCAACACGATTAATTACCACCCCACATGGAATACCCAGCTTTCTCACCACCTCCACTGCCAGTGAAAGGTCATTTAGCCCAAAAGGAGTAGGCTCGGTCACGAGGAGACAAAAATCGCTCCCTTCTACCGCCTCTACTACAGGACAAGAAGTTCCCGGAGGAACATCGCTGATTACTATATTTGCAGGGTCAATATACTTCTTTACCTCCCTGATTACGGGCGGAGCCATTGCTTCACCAACGTTAAGCTTCCCCTGAATTAATTCCAAATTCCCTGAACCGCCTCTTTCGACTATCCCCACCTCTCTTCCTTCCTCAGTAATAGCAGACTCAGGGCACAAGTAAGAACATGCTCCACAGCCATGACACAATTCGGGGAAAACAAGTACTTTGTCCTTAATCACAGCGATGGCATTATAGGCGCAAACTTCAGCGCATTTGCCACAATAAGTACATTTTGTTTCATCCACCTTGGGGATAGGAATAAAAACGGGTTGGCCTTGGTTCACAGCTAGATGCAGAAGAATATTAGCATTTGGCTCCTCTACATCACAGTCCAAAAGTTGAACCTTATAGTTATCGATCAGGGAAAGAGCTAAGCTGGTAGCCACCAGCGTCTTTCCTGTGCCGCCTTTACCACTGGCAACAGAGATTATCATACTATTCCCGAATCATCTTTTCCCCGCACTTTGGGCAACTCAGGTTATAACAAGGGACGCCTGCCTGGTGAGGAATCTTTGTTCCACAGCTAGGACACATGCAATTCCCCGTGGGACCTGCGCCGGGGCGGTTTCCACCCATTCGGCCTCTACCCTTGCCACGTCCTAGTCCCCTGCCTGTTCCCGGACCTTGCCCATAAGGGCCCGTGCCATCTCCTCTAGGCATAATTCACCTCCGCCAAGAATTGGTTTTGCTTTACCCCATCGGCGGCAGCCCACAGACTCCAGAACTACAAGTTGGGCAACTTACCTCTGAGGATTCGGTTTCACTTGAGCCGCGGCTAAAAAATGAGGAAAGGAGTCTTTTGGGTTCACCAGCATGGCATTTGGGACAATTCAAACTAGAACCATCTTCACCAATAGCTTGGCGAACTTCAAATTTCTGCCCACAGTGCACACACTCGTATTCATAGATTGGCATAGCTTAGCTCCCTTTCTCCAGCTCTTCAAGACGACGCTGGATTTCATTTAGCTGTTGGCCCAGCGTCTGAGCTTGGGACTTGAGCATTTCTACTTCTTGCTCTGGGCTCATTGCTGGAGGCGCTGCTTGAGGCATTATTCCTGGCCCCATCCCCATCCCCATACCTTTGCCCATGCCTCTACCCATGCCTCTGCCCATGCCTCGCCCCATACCCATACCGGGCCCCATACCCGCTCCCATCCCATAATGGTCGCCTACACTGGGTTGAGCGTTTGGTTGAAACCTCCCTGCCTTGAAGGCTTCGATAGCATCCTTTATTCCACCCGAAACACCGGTGATTACTTGAACTCCCGCTGCCGAAAGAGTCTGGTAAGCGTTGGGCCCACAATTACCCGTGAGCACCACCTCTACCCCCTTACCGGCAATCATCTGAGCAGTGCTGATGCCTGCCCCACCAGAAGCCATGGCATTAGAGTTATCCACGGCCTCAAACTCCATACTCTGGGGGTCAACGATAATGAAGTATTGGCACCTCCCAAAACGAGGGTCTACCTCAGCATCCAAACCAGGAGCTGTTGCTGATAATGCAATTTTCATGATGCACCTCTTTCCAGTTTATTCCGTCTCCAGTTCTTTTATTCTAGCATCTATTTGCTCCAATTGTCCCTTCATTGCTTCCGCCTGGCTCCTCATGAAATCAAGTTCCTGCTCCCGAGTCATCTGCGGTGCATAGGGATCTGCTCCCATGGGTGCTCCGGCATAACCATATGGCATAGCCCAAGGGCTGCCATAAGAAGGATAACCCGGCGGGGCAGGCATTGCTGCAGCTCCACTGAGGAAATAGCCACATCTCGGCAATCCTCCTCTTCCCAGGCCAACATAAGGCCAGGGTGGAGAGCTTCCTCTAAAGCCGAATCCCCATCCCCCCCCTCCAAATCCTCTACCATATCCATTAGGCATTTTTAACCTCCTTTCTGTTTCCGAAGTTCTTCAAGTCTCTTTCTCACTCCGTCCAGTTCACTAGTCAGACATTTTTCCTGTTCTTCGAGCATAGCTATTTCTTCTTCCTTGGGCATAGCTCCCCAAGGATAACCATATCCTCCATAGGGATATGCGTAAGGCACTCTACACCCACGCCATGCCCACGGATGCCAGAATCCAAACCAAGGCCACATTTTATCAACTCCTTAAGAAATTCTAAAATTTACCACCCAGGGTATCCATACGATCCCCATCTTCGCCAACCACGACCGAAGCCGCGACCGAAACCACGGCCAAAGCCACGACTAAATCCGTAGCCCCACCTGGGCAATACCGGCGTTAAATTACCGTACCTATAAGGGTGTGGATAACTATACATTGGACTGGCGAAGCCTGGCCCACCAAAACCAGCACAAAAGCCGGCCCCCCTTCCGGTCATTGGACCTAATCCCAACGGTCCTGTTCCATCTCCAAATGGCATCTCTATCACCTCCTTTCTTTTAATTCCTTTCACCATCGCCGACCACCGCGAAATCTCTTGCCATATCCTTTGCCTGCGGCAAATGGAGGCAAAGGCATGGGCTGGATATTCTCACTGAAGCATACGGGGCAAGACAAAGGAAGCCTCTTTGCCATAGTCTCAAAAGGCACATTCCACTCATGTCCATCATTGCCACATCTGAAGCGGCGCTGGGGGAGCTCAAAGTTGCCTCCTTCGATTTGAATTGCCTTGCCATTAATCAGAGCATCGGCCAGCTTCTTCCGAGCCACCTCCAATATGCGATGGAATGTCGGCCTGGAAATATGCATCTGCTGCGCGCATTCTTCCTGTTCCAGCCCCTCTAAATCCTTAAGGCGGATAGACTCAAGTTCCTCAAGAGAAAGGCGAACACCCTGCAAGACATTTGTCGGAATCCCCACCGGCCTGAAAAAGCCTACATTCGGCAACTGAGCAACACATCGCAACTTTTCTGGCCTAGCCATTAAAAATCACCTCATTTTTGCTACAAATTTTGAACATATGTCAATAATAAGGATAATAGATCCTGTGAAATTTGTCAAATTTTGACCATAGCCACCGCTTGATGGTACAAATTAAAATATGGACGGCATTGAGCTTTTTCCTAGCCTCTCCCACTGTATAGAAACTACAGCCAGGGAGGAATTCTGGGACTCAGTAAACCAATATATGGAAGGTGGGCAGAAGGATAAGAAACTTGAGGAGAGGATCGAGCTTCTCAAAACCTTCCTGGAATCAATGGACTTTAAAGAGCTCCGCAGCCAGAGCGAAAGATACTTAGTAGAAGGCAAACAGGTTAAATTTGTAATCTCCTGGAAAGAGAACAAGCCAAGTTATGAAATGGTGGTGATTAAAGCTACAGATTGAGCAGCTATTCCTTCTCCCTTGCCGATAAAGCCCAAACCGTCGGTGGTAGTAGCTTTGACCGTCACCTGGGTTGAACCTACGCCTAAGGTCTGACTTATGCGTTTTCTCATCTCAGGGATGAAAGAGGAAAGCCTCGGGTTTTGCGCTATGATGGTAACATCAATGTTAACCACTCTGAGTCCTTTGGCTTCAAGCAGTTCGCTGGTCTTCCTTAACAAAACCAGGCTCGAAATATCTTTATATTCCGGCTCCTGGGATGGGAATAAGGTGCCAATGTCACCCAAATCAGCAGCGCCGCATAAAGCATCTATTATAGCGTGCGTTGCCACATCAGCATCGCTCCAACCCGACAATCCTTTATCATAGGGAATATCAATACCTCCCAAAATTAGCCGTCGCCCCGAAACCAGGGGATGGCTATCACAGCCAATGCCAATCCTTAGCTCTTTTCCCATTTTCCTGCGATGATTCTCGCCAACGCCAAATCTTCGGCTGTAGTCACCTTTATATTTTTATAATCGCCCATATAAAGCTGCACCTTGTATCCCAAGCGTTCCACAGCAGTGGCATCATCGGTAGCCTCCGCTGTGAGGTTCTCATAAGCCTTGGTTATCATATCAAAGCTGAATATCTGGGGGGTTTGCGCTGCCCATAACCTGTCGCGCTGAAGTGTTCCCTGAATCAACCTCTCATCAGCAGCAATCTTTATAGTATCTTTAACTGGCACTGCGGCTACAGCAGCCCCAATCTCTTCAACTATCTTCAGACCATCCGCAATCAAATCTGGAGTCAAGAAAGGCCGAGCTCCATCATGAATCATGACTAAATCACAATCCTTTATTTGCCTTAGCCCTTCCTTCACCGAATCCTGCCGCTGTGTGCCACCCAGGCATAAAGTAACTTTAGACCAGCCTCTCTCTTTTTTTAATTTCTGCCCCCGAGCCAGATCCTTATCGTTCAATACCAGGACTATCTGCTGAACCAAGCCATATCTCTGGCAAGTATCCACGGACCAGGCCAACAAAGGTTTCCCCCTTAGAGGAGCAAAGAGCTTGTTTATACCAGCCATTCGCTGGCCGGTTCCTGCAGCGACTATAACCACGCCTAACTTACTAGACCCAAGATTCAAATCTCCGAACTCTACTCCTGAATATTAAAAGTTAAAATGCAAAACCCTTTTTATTCTTGCCCTGTATTTTTGCCCTTTGCATTTTGCATTTTGCTTTCCCTTATAAGTCCCCGCCTCAAAGCTTCAGCCACCGAGTCAACCTCGATTAGGTGAATGTCCACAGAGTGAAAGGATTGCTTCACCTCGCTCGCAATGACGGGGGGAAGTCTGGGCATAATACAAGATTTAAAGCCCAACCTGATGGCCTCGGCAATTCTTCGCTCTACATGTGATATCCCTCTAAGCTCCCCATTCAACCCCACCTCACCCAAAGCAACCAAGCCTGAAATTGGCTTCGCATCACGAAAACTGGAGGCAATAGCTGAGGCGATTCCCAAATCAACTGCTGGCTCATTGACCCTTAAGCCACCAGTAACGTTGACTATAATATCCTGGTTGAAAAGCTTTAATCCGGCACGCTTGGTAAGCACAGCAACTATCAACAGTAGCCGATTAAAATCAACGCCGTTAGCGATACGCCTTGGTGGAGTAAAAGTATTAGGAGTAGTCAAAGCCTGAATCTCCACCAACAAAGGGCGATTCCCTTCAAGAGTGGGCACCACCACTGAGCCCATAGTTCCATCCTTGTATGCGGATAAGAAAACCTGAGAGGGATTGCCTACCTCCATTAGCCCCCTATCGCTCATCTCAAATATTCCCACCTCGTGAGTGGAACCAAAACGGTTCTTTACGCTGCGCAGCACTCGATAACTACTAAATGGTTCGCCTTCGAAGTAAAGCACCACGTCAACGATATGTTCCAGCGTTCCCGGGCCGGCAATAGCCCCTTCCTTGGTCACATGCCCGGTGATTAACAGGGGTACATCATTCTGTTTCGCCCACCTCTCCAACCTCCAAGTGCATTCCCGCACCTGGGAAATACTGCCCGGCATCCCAGCCACATCCTCTAAATACATAGTCTGAATGGAATCAATAATCGCCAATTCTGGGGAAAGTCCTCCCAAGCATTCTAATACGGCAATCAAATCAGGCTCAGATAGAAAGTATATCCCTTTGCCCCCTATACCGAGGCGCTCACTTCTAAGTTTAACCTGATTAATAGATTCTTCACCAGAGATATAGGCGACAACTTTATTATTCTCAGCCATCATCGCCGAAATCTGGAGTAAAAGTGTAGACTTGCCTATTCCTGGCTCGCCACCAACAAGTACCAGAGAGCCCGGAACTAAACCACCTCCCAGAACTCGATTCACTTCAGCAAAACCAAGGTGAAAGCGAGGAAAGTCACCCTTTTCTACTTGGGAGAGTTCCTGGGGTCTATTTCCTCCAGAGGAAAGATGGCTGGGGGCACGAGATAAAGCGACCCTGGTTTCTACGAAGCTATTCCATGCCTGGCAATCAGGACAGCGTCCTAACCACTTAGGACTTTCCTTGCCGCACTGCTGACAAATGAAAACATTCTTGAATTTGGATTTGCCCCGCTCGTTAGATTTCAAGTCCCCTGGCCGAGATACTAATACTCGATAACGGCTATCTTTTCCCCGGTCCTAACTACCTGCCCTGGTGAAACTGCCACCTCTACAACTGAGGCTTTCGCTGGAGATATTATGGGGTTTTCCATCTTCATAGCTTCTATGATGCAAATCACCCCACTCTCCTCAACTGAATTCCCCACGGTTACATCAACACGCACTATTTTCCCAGGTAGCGGCGCTTCAATTACTTCTTGAGCCATATTTACGTAGTCTCCTTAACCAATGGTTTCATTACAATTTCATCCTCGACGCAATCCACAACCACAGTGTCTCCGGGCAGGAATTCACCGCGTAGCAAAGCTTCTGATAGCTGATCCTCAACCAAAGTTTGGATGGTGCGACGCAAGGGGCGGGCTCCGAAAACAGGGTCATAACCCTTGTTGCCTATAAAATCCTTAGCTTCACCTGTTACTTCCAAAGTGATATTCTTCTCTTGAAGGGAAGCGACAACCTGGTTAAGCATCAGGTCAACAATCTGGCGGATATGCTCTTTGCTTAAAGCATGGAACACGACTGTATCATCAATGCGGTTAAGGAACTCAGGCCGAAATTTTTCCTTCATCTTGTCGAGCACTTGTTTCTTCATTTTCCCGTACTCCATCTGCTGTTTTCCCTCGCCCTCGATATGGGCAGCAAAACCGAGGGTCATATCACGCTTAATAAGCTCGGCACCGACATTGCTGGTCATGACTATGATGCTATTACGGAAATCAACCCTTCGCCCTTTAGCATCGGCCAAATGACCATCATCGAAAATCTGGAGCAGGATATTGAATACCTCTTCATGAGCCTTTTCAATTTCATCAAGAAGAATAGCACAATAAGACTTCCTCCTTACTGCCTCAGTTAATTGACCACCTTCCTCATAACCAACATAACCTGGTGGTGCTCCAACCAAGCGAGCGACAGTGTGACGCTCCATAAACTCCGACATGTCAAGCCTGACCAAGGCATCTTCGCTACCAAACATGAACTCGGCCAAAGCCCTTACCAATTCAGTTTTACCCACTCCGGTGGGGCCCAAAAAGATGAAGACACCAATGGGACGCCTCGGGTCCTTTAACCCAGCTCGAGCCCTCCTTACCGCTTTAGCCACGGTATTTATGGCCTCATCCTGTCCAATGATACGGCGATGTAGAGCCTCCTCCATCTGTAGAAGGCGGCTGGTTTCATCGATAGTCAACCTTACCACAGGTATGCCCGTCCACATGCTGGCTACCTCGGCAATATCCTCTGAAGTAACTATAGGTCGGCCTTCTTCCTGTTTAACTTCCCACTCCTTCTTCATGGTCTCGATTTTCTCCGTTAGTTGAAGCTCACGATCACGCAACTCACTGGAATACTCATATTGTTGAGTTGCGACAGCCGATTCTTTTTCCTTGCGTACACTTTCCAAAGCCTGCCTTGCCTCAGTTAAGCCAATGGGAGCACTACCCCGTTTAATGCGTACTCGAGAGCTAGCTTCATCTACCAAATCAATAGCTTTATCGGGCAAAAAGCGGTCCGCTATATATCTGGTAGCCAGCGTAGCCGCTGTCTGCAAGGCTTCGTCGCTTATATCCAATTGGTGAAACTCCTCATATCTGTGTTTAATGCCCCGCAATATTTCTAAGGTTTCTTCCATAGTAGGTTCGGCTACCAGAATAGGTTGAAACCGCCGCTCCAAAGCTGGGTCCTTCTCCACATACTTGCGGTAGTCGTCCAAAGTAGTGGCACCAATACATTGAATCTCGCCACGCGACAACGAAGGCTTCAGGAGGTTAGAGGCATCAACCGCACCTTCAGCTGCTCCAGCACCCACAATAGTCTGCATTTCATCAATAAATAAGATGCAATTACCAGCAGTTTTCTCCTCCTCGATAACCTTCTTCATCCTCTCCTCAAATTCACCACGATATTTTGTTCCCGCCACTAGAGCACCTATATCTAACGCAACTATTCTCTTACCCTGTAATACCTCAGGAACCTCCCCGGCTATTATGCGCTGGGCTAACCCTTCAACAATAGCTGTTTTGCCTACACCTGCTTCACCTATAAGCGCGGGATTATTCTTAGTACGACGACTCAGGATTTGAACTATCCGTTCAATCTCCTTGTAACGCCCAATAATAGGGTCAAGCTTATCCGCCCGAGCTAGGGCAGTTAAATCGGTTCCAAGTTGATCCAAGGTCGGTGTGCGTGAGGTAACGCGACCTGTGGTACGAGCCCGCACAGCTTCCTGCCTAACAACTCGACTGACCTCATCACGTGTTCGCTCCAAGGTAATACCAAAACTCTCTAAAACACTAAAAGCTACCCCTTCGCTTTCACGCATTAATCCAAGCAAAAGATGCTCAACACCTATATAGCTAGAATTAAGGCGACGTGCCTCATCCACAGCAAACTCGATGGCCCTCTTCGCCCGCGGAGCAAGATCGACATCCCCACCAGTAGCTCGACGCTCTCCCTTTCCAATTACAAATTCCACAGCCGCCTGTATCTTACTCATCGAGATACCTAAATTACTCAAAACTTTGGCTGCAATCCCTGACTCTTCCCCTGCTATACCCAATAAGATGTGCTCAGTATCGATGTAACTATGGCCTAGGCGTTGTGCCTCTCCTTGAGCCCTAGTCAGCACCCTACGAGCTCCTTCAGAGAATCTTTCAAATCCCGTGCTCATTTCAACCCTCTTCGCAGTTTCAACCTAAAGTATAGAACATACTACCCTTCCCGTCAACAAGCCCGGCTTACTTGAACTAAGTGGTAGAATGGTAATATAATACTACAGATTTACTATTGAAGGTTAATAGAAATGCGGGTAACTGGTGGTAAAGTAAAGGGAACTCAGTTAAAAACTCTACCAAGGCACTCCATTAGACCCACGACCAGTGTGGTGAGGCAAGCTATATTCTCTTTGCTGGAGAACAGAACTACCAATTGGCGCCAGGTTCTTGATTTATACGCTGGCAGCGGTGCTCTGGGAATTGAAGCTCTAAGCCGCAGGGCAGAATGGGTCGATTTTGTTGACAACAGAAAAAGCTGCTGTGACCTTATCAAAACCAACCTAGAAAAAATAGGGGAACTACAGCGGGCTCACATTTACTGCTGTAGTGTGAGCAAAGCACTTGCCTTCCTTAACAGTAGTTATGACATCATCTTCATAGACCCACCTTACTCCGACCCTTCCACAAATAATTTACTAATAAATCTAGCTAAGTCGAAACTGCTCCGGGAAAACTCTACAATCGTGCTTTGCCACGCAAACCGCTTCCCTTTAAATTCCGACTATGATGGACTTCATCTTGTTAAGCAGCGCCGCTACGGTGACACTTTTATTTTCATATACCAAAAGGAGGTTTAATTATGGTCGTCGCAGTCTATCCAGGCACCTTTGACCCCCTCACCTGCGGGCACATGGACATTATTGAACGAGCATTACCCCTGGTCGATAAGTTAATCATCGGCATTTATGAGAATCCTGCTAAACGGCCGCTTTTCCCTCTGGAGCAAAGGGTAAGGTTAGTGAAAGAGTCAGTAATTGGCTTGCCCAACGTCGAGGTTAAAGCTTTTAAAGGGCTGGCCGTGGATTTCATACACCAGGTAGGAGGAAGGGTTATGGTCCGCGGTTTGAGAGCAGGTTCTGACTTCGAACGGGAATTTGATATGGCGCTGATGAACAGAAATCTGGCGCCAGATATCGAGGTAATTTGCTTGATGACGAGCTCTCAATATCAATTTCTTAGCTCGACCCTGATTAAGGAAGTAGCTGAGTTAGGAGGTTGTCTTGAAGGCATGGTCCCCGAGCACGTAGCTGTAGCTCTAAAGGAAAGGGTTTCCATGCCTACTAAGCTTGCCAGCGGTAAAGGCAAAATGTAAAATTAAGAGCCAAAAGTTAAGGAGGTAATAGAAAGATGGCATACAAAATTACCGAGGAGTGCATTAGCTGTGGCGCCTGCGAACCAGAATGTAAAAATGAGGCCATAACTGAGGGGGAGGAAATCTACGTTATTGACCCCAATAAATGCACTGAGTGTGTCGGCTGGTTCGAGACACCAAAGTGTGTTGAGGTTTGCCCTGTAGAATGTTGCATTCCCGACCCCGATCACAAGGAAACACGGGAGCAACTGTTGGACAAGTGGCGCAAGCTACACCCCGGCGAGACTCCGGCCGTCACTTAAAGTAGAGCTTGTAAAATATCTCAGGCGAAAAGTCGTTTGGTGTAGTTAGGGATACTTCTCAGCTGATTCAAAACTGATAGCTCGCTATAAGACCTTAGTGAGAGATAGCAGCTACCACATTGGTTAGTTCGGGAGAATTTTTCTACCATCTCCTTCCGGGTAGCATATTTACTGCGGTGCAGTGAACATGGAACAAGGCTCCCGTCAGTCGTTACAATAAGAAACTTTATGCCAGCTTTACAATCTGGCATGCATCCTTGTTCAAAGAATTTCAAGGTATTGAGAAGTACAGCTTTAGGGTTGACTATATGATTGTCTCGTTTTCTTAATGCTACAAGTTCGTTAATGGCCTGGCGTAAAATTTCCAAATCCTTTCTATTTTTGAGGCAATAGTCCTCATTCCCCGTTCGTAGCGCAGTATATGCAAGATATGATATATCTACACCCCATTCAATGGCCTTTTTTGCCAAAGGCAATATTTCTCTCAGATTGGCTTTAGTGATAGCTGTGTTCAAGATAATATCCCGAAACCCGAGCTTTGCTAGCCGGGGAAGAGTTTGTTCCAAATGTCTATAGAGACCCGGCCGCCGTCGAAATTCATCATGCCGCTCATCAGGAAAGTCGAATGATACGGAAAATTGATTCACCCCTGCTTCACGCAATTGCAGATAATTGCTCTCATTCAGCAGCACTCCATTGCTAACGAGTATCAGGTATGGTGTCCCATCATATTGTTTGACAGCCTTGACTACGGCTGCTATATCCTTACGGAGAAGCGGCTCACCACCAGAGAATAGCGCTACAACTGGACTCAGGCGTCGAGTTAAGTCGCCATATTCCTCTGGTTTAATTTGCTTTTCATCCTTTATTAATCCCCCAAGGTCACAGTGGCTGCAATTGCAGTTGCAGGAAAGCGTTACTTCATAAGCAACTATTAGGGGACGCTTAGTTATATAGTTATGTATTCCCCTTCTGACAAGCTTAATCGCTTGCAATTGAGAAACATTTGCCATTTATTATCCCTCTATATTAAAACCAATTACTGTACAGTTATCTAGTTTTGAGGGAGCAGTTAGTAAATATCTCTCAGTGAAAAACCATTTGCTTCATGTAATTAGGGAGATTTTTCACGTGACTCAAAAATGACATCTCACTGTATGACCTTATAGCGACGTAGCAACTACCACATCGGTTAGTTCGGGAAAACTTTTCTAGCATCTCTTCGCGAGTAGCGTATTTAGTGCGGTGCAGTGAACAGGGAACTAGGCTCCCATCAGGCATTACGACAAGAAATCTTATGCCTGCCTTACAATTTGGCATGTATCCTTGTTCAAAGAATTTTAAAGTATCTCGGAGTGTGAGTTCCGGGTTAGCTAGATGAGTGCCCTGCTTTTTTAATATTATTAGTTCGTCAATGGCCTGGCGTAAAATTGCCAAATCCTCTCCATTGTCGAGGCAATAGTCCTCATTCCCTGTTCGCCGCGCAGTATATGCACTATACGATATGTCTACACCCCACTCAGAAGCCTTTTTTGCCAAAGGCAATATTTCCCTCAGATTAGCTTTCGTTATAGCTGTGTTCAAGATAATATCCCGAAACCCAAGCTTTGCCAGCCGGGGAAGAGTTTGCTCCAAACGTTTATAGAGACCCGGTCGTCGTCGAAATTCGTCATGCCGCTCATCAGGGAAGTCAAGTGATACGGAAAATTGATCCACCCCTGCTTCACGTAATTGCAGATAATTGCTCTCATTCAGCAGCACTCCATTGGTAACAAGTATCATGTATTTTACCCCAGCTTGCTTGATAGCCTTGACTATGGCTACTATATCCTTACGGAGAAGTGGCTCACCACCAGAAATTTGCGCTGCAAGCGGCTTCAGGCGTCGAGTTAAGTCTCCATACTCCTCTGGCTTAATTTGCTTTTCATCCTTTATGAACCCCCCAAGGTCACAGTGATGGCAATTACAGTTACAAGAAAGCGTTACCTCGTAAGAAACTACTATGGGGCGATTAGTTATATAGCTATGTATTCCTCCTGTGAAAAGCTTAACCCCTTGTAGTAGAGAAATATTTGCCATTATCTCGTAATAACCTCTTTAATACTTGAAGCCGAGCACGACACAGTGATTAAGCCCCGATGAATATATCAACATTATCTTGTTCAGGATCCTGCCTAAAATATGTTCAGGATTGAATAAAGCCTTTAATCGCTCGTATGCATCCAGATATTTTAATGTCATTGTAAGTAATATAGACAAGCTTACAAATCCTCTATAAGAGACAGCGGACATAGTTTTGAACCCAGCATTCTGGAAGATGTCCGCAAGAGTCTTTGTCGTAAATTGGTTGACATGAAGCCTCTTTATATCCCACCACTTTTTTCTTAAGATTTTCGCCGGTATCCCCTCAATATTTGGAGTTGATGCTACTACCAGCCCTCCAGGCTTGAGTATCCTATGGACTTCTTTGAGCATCATAAGCGGGTATGGCACATGCTCCAAGACCTGCCATAGAGTAACTACATCAAAATGATTTTCAGGAAACTGCAGTTCCTCAAAGGGCTTTGCTTCTACATCTAAACCAAATTCCCTTATCGCATATGCTGCTGCATCCTGTGATATTTCAATCCCCTTAGTAGTATACCCAGCTTTAGAGGCACTAAAAAGGAAAAAACCTTGGGCACAACCTATGTCTAAAATGTTTGTGCCACTCGCATATTTTTCAATTAGGCGTACTTGGGATTTAGCAGTCCTTAAATAGCATTCTCGTATAGTAGGAGCATGAGTGTTCTTCGCTTTGTAGTAATACTCATTGGTCTTGCTTACTTTCTCCATTGGGTTCATATATATAAGATGACAATTCTTGCACCTGACATGCCTTCCCCATTCCTTCCCAGGCACCAGATAACCCTCCACACCTTCTTGAGAATCATGTCCTTCCATACTATAGTCAAAAAGCACATTAAAATCGTCTGATTTCATATTAGACTCAAAGAGCACCTCAAAATCATTTTGCCCACAACTGGGACAGTTGCGATACTCGAAAAGTGAATCCATCTCAATATAACTCTTAAAGGCGTTCAGCTTTTTTACAAGCAGCAGCCACAGCCTCAAGAATGAGAGAACGGAATCTCCCTTTTTCTAACTGAAGAAGAGCCTCGGTAGTGGTCCCTCCTGGCGAAGTAACCATATTCCTCAAATCAGCAGGATGTTTGCCCGTCTTCTCAACGGTGAGCGTAGAGCCAAGTACAGTTTGTATCACCAATTCTTGAGCCATGTCCCGAGGCAAGCCGATATGCACACCAGCATCAATTAATGCCTCGATAAAAAGAAAAACATAAGCTGGACCACTGCCACTCAAAGCAGTGGCCATACCTAAATATTTCTCATCAGTAACATAAATTTCTTTTCCTAAAGCACCCAGTACAGTCCGAGCTAACTCTTTTTGCTTTTGCTCAGTCTCAGCAGTTGCTGTCCAGATAGTCATTCCCTCGCCAATTTGCGCTGGCATGTTAGGCATAGCCCGAATTACAGAGGAATGGTTTAAACCCCTGCATAAACTGGACAGAGTAGCGCCAGCTACTATAGATAGCACTAACTGTTCGGGTGATGAAGTCTTTATCTCTGCCATTACCTGAGGCAGATTCTGAGGCTTCACTGCCAGAATAATCAAGTCGGCATTTGCCACCGCCTTTCTATTATCGCTCAAAGTGCTAACTCCATATTCCCTGCTCAATAGTTCACGCCGCTCTAGATTGATATCGCTAACCACCATATCTTGTGACCCAGCCACCTTTTTAGTCAAAAGACATTTAACCATCGCTTCCCCCATAGCCCCACCACCAATAAATGCTATCCTCATTTTTCTTTTTCCTTGCTTCTTTGTGCTTCTATCACCCCGATTGCATCGGGGCTACCACAATATTCACCACTCGCTTGGGAACATAAATGATTCTGGTAAGTTTCTTACCATCAATATAAGCCTTTACTCGCTCTCGACCCAGCGCCAGTTCCTTGGCCTCGACTTCACTTATGGAAGCAGGGACAAGCACCTTATCGCGAAGTTTGCCATTTACCTGGATGACTAAAGTAATTTCTTCCTCCTTGACTAGCTCTTCGTCATACTTAGGCCATGGTTGGTTATGAATACTGTAGGGATGCCCGGTCCTCTCCCATAACTCCTCGGCAAGATGAGGAGCGGTGGGGGCAAGGAGAAGCAGGAAATAGCTAATAGCTTCCCCCCATAGAGAACCTGACACCACCCCACCATCACTAACCTTGGATAGGTAGTTGCTGAATTCCATAAGGCTAGACAGCATGGTATTGAAGCGGAACTTTTCCAAATCAGCAGTCACCCCTTTAATTGTCTTATGAGTTAAATGAAGGAATTCCTTCTCAGCCTCGGGATCAATAACATCCCGACAAGTCGGGACATAGTCTGCTGTTACCAGACTCCACACTCGGTTCAGCCAGCGGCTGATACCCACGATGCCCCTATCGTTCCATTCCCCCCCCAGCTCCCAGGGACCAATAAACATGAGATACCCACGAACGGCGTCAGCTCCTAACTCAGCCACATATTCATCGGGGGCAATTACATTGCCTCTAGATTTGCTCATCTTATCACCACGATAAACTATGATCCCTTGATTGAATAAGCGAGTAAAGGGCTCATCAAAGCCGACCAGGCCAATATCTCTCAATGTCTTGATGAAAAAACGAGCGTAGAAGAGATGCATAACTGCGTGCTCAGCACCCCCGGTATACAAATCCACAGGCATCCAATATTTCATCTTAGCAGCATCAAAAGGGGCATCCCTGGTTTCGGGACTGGTGTACCTCAAGAAATACCAGGAGGAACACATAAAAGTATCCATAGTATCAGTTTCCCTTCGTGCTGGCCCAGAACATTTAGGACAGGTGGTATTGACGAATGACTGACAATATTTCAAAGGAGATTCCCCCGCAGGTTTAAATTCCGCATCGGGAGGAAGCAGAACAGGCAAATCCTCCTCGGGCACAGGGACTATACCACATTTATCACAATAAATTATAGGTATGGGTGCCCCCCAATACCTTTGTCTGGAGATAAGCCAATCGCGAAGGCGATAAATGACCGTCCGCTTGCCCCATCCTTTTTGCTCTAATAAAGCACAAATTGCCTTGTATCCCTGTTCGCTGGGTAAACCGCTAAACTCCCCAGAATTCACCATTGTACCTGACCCAGTATATGCCTCCGTCAATTCTTCGCCTGTCCAACCCGGAGGAGCAATAACTGTTCGCACAGGTAGCTTAAACTTCACGGCAAATTCCAAGTCCCGTTCATCATGAGCAGGCACTGCCATTACTGCTCCGGTGCCATAAGTTGGCAATACATAATCAGTAATCCAGATAGGCACTCGCCCCCCATTCATCGGATTGACAACATAGCTTCCCAGAAAGACCCCCGTTTTCGCCCTGCCAAGTGCCACCCGTTCGTACTCAGTTTGCCGCCGACACCAAGCAATATATTCATCTACTTCAGTTTTATGCTCCGGGGCAGTCAATTGAGAGACTAAAGGATGCTCCGGAGCCAAGAGGAAGAAAGTCACCCCAAAAATAGTATCAGGGCGAGTAGTGAATACTCTTATCTCTTTCTGCTCCACACCCTCATGCTCTAGCCAGAAGGAAATTTCAGCGCCCTCGCTCTTGCCCACCCAATGCTCCTGCATTATCTTTATGCGTTCTGGCCAGTCCAGACGACTATGATCGAGGAGTTCCTCGGCATACTTAGTAATCCTGAAGAACCATTGCTCCAACTCTCTCTTAACTACTGGCGTGCTGCATCTCTCACAAAAACCTTCCCCTACTACTTGTTCATTAGCCAACACTGTCTGACATCTAGGACACCAGTTAACAGGTGACTCAGCCCGATAGGCTAGGCCAGCGTGATAAAATTTAAGGAAAAACCACTGTGTCCATTTATAGTAGTCCGGTAGGCAAGTCACTACTTCACGGTTCCAGTCATATATTGCCCCCATACTCCTGAGTTGCCGCCGCATATTCTCTATATTTTTCATTGTCCACTCATAGGGGTGAATTCCATGGCTGATGGCAGCATTTTCCGCCGGTAAACCAAAGGCGTCAAAGCCCATAGGATGAAGCACATTATAGCCCCGCATCCTTTTAAATCTGGCATAAACGTCTGAGGGCGCCATAGCATACCAATGACCAATGTGAAGGTCCCCTGAGGTATAGGGAAACATGGTCAGGGCATAAAATTTCGGGCGCTTACGATCTTCCTCCACTTCATAAATATGGTCAGTCGCCCACCTCTGTTGCCATCTCTTTTCGATTTCCCGAGGGTTATATTTCTGAGGCATATTTGCTAAAGTTTAACCTAAGTCAAGGTGAATTAAAAGTCCCTCTCCACTGCTGAAAATCAACATGGAAAAGGAAATCCTTAGCAAAACTCGGCTGTATGAACTTTTGTCCAGACTAAAAAGCAGCCCTGGAGACTATATAAGTCTGTATATAAAATCTTCTTCCTTTCCCTATTGTATAAATGGACTATCGCTTCAGCCTCAATACATTACATATGCCCACGAAATTAAGGAATCGGTCAAAATCAAAGCTGTAGCTCAAGCGGTTGAAAGATACAATACGGGAGCAGCTATATACTGGCAAGAAAACGGCAATAAATATATAGTGTTGCCGCCGTTTCCCATTACTGAAGGTAAAATCTCATTAGGCGAGCTTGATGCTTCCCCCCTAATAGAAGCCCTGGAGCGAGAATATATTATCGGCGTGGTAGTGGTAACATGGGGGACATACTCCATAGGAGTTTTCTATCGTGATAATCTGGTAAAATCGAAAACGGGCACAGGATATATCCATAAGGAACACAGGAAAGGGGGAAGAAGCGAAAAAAGATTTGCCCGCAGGACTGAAGAACAGAAGAAAGATTTCCTGAGAAGGGTTAGCAATAGAATCGAAGAGGAATTTGAGAATTACACGCTGGATTATATATTTTTGGGAGGTAATAGATTAATCCGCGCACCCTTATTAAGGGAATGCAAATATCTTCAGCGAGAAGCCCAGAAAATCCCCCAGAGGGTTTTAAATATAAGACATGCAGACACAGATACCTTGAACCACAGTCTAAAAGAGATAACAAGCTCTGTGATTTTTACTTTTTGAGACTACTCCCAAAAAGATACCACTATGCCCTTGGGAACAAATATTCCCTAAAGATTCAAACCCGCTCGCCTGTGGATTTCACGCAAATGCAAATAACAGTAATATCAATACGTGATCCCACTCAACACCCGATGACTGCCGTAGAAATTCAGCGTTTCTCTATTCTGAATACTTTCGTGCCGCAGATAGGGCAGACACCCCGGGTCGCTGGCCTACGGTTCTTGAGTGTAACCCTCATTGGGTTTTTTATCTCCACCTTTTTCCTGCACTTCATGCAATAAGCTGTCGCCATCATGCCCTCCTTTTAATTTTGCTACACATATATTGTTACTATAAGAACAAAGCTTTGTCAATACCTTTTGGGCTCTTTAGAGCAAATATTGTAAATTTTTGACCATTTTAGCAAGCGAGGCAGGAGCCCAAGATTATTTAGAATCTTGCTCCAAAGCTACATTTGGAATTCCGGTTAAAATAATGTGGATAGCGACTGCAATGCCGTATCAAACCGTTTCAGGCATTTTTCTTTCCCCAATACTGCCATGGTCTGAAACAATGGTGGTGCCGCAACCCGCCCTGTAACAGCTACCCTCAATAAACCGAAGAATTTCCCTGTGCCTAAGTTTAGCTCTGCGGCCAGAGGGCGCAGGATGCCCTCAAGCGTATTGGCATCCCAGATCGTTACTTCCTTTAACCTTTTCGAAGCAATCGTAATGGCCTTAGCAGCCGATTTGGCATCCAGTTTCCCGCTTAGAAGCAGGTCTGTATCATATTGCAGCTCGTCGAGGAAGAAAAAGCTAGCAAGCGGAGGAACCTCAGCTAAGGTTTTGGCTCGTTCTTGAATGAGAGACAAAACCTGGCTGACGTAACCCTTATTCAATGGGCGTTCTACCGACTTTGGCAAGTCTCTATCTAAAAATGGCATGGCCTGTTGGACAAATTCCTCCAGGCTCAATTTGCGCAAATAAACCCCGTTCATCCATTCCAGTTTATCTTTATTAAATATAGCCGCTGTTTTGCCCACTCTTTCCAAAGAGAAATTTTTTATTAACTCTTCTGGTGATAATAATTCAGTTCGGTCATCAAGCGACCAGCCCAAAAGCGCCAAGAAATTGACCATCGCATCCGGGAGGTATCCCTGCTCTTGGTATTCAGTGATAGTGGTAGCACCGTGCCTTTTGGACAGTTTGGCACGGTCAGATCCCAGAATCATGGGTAAATGAGCAAATTGCGGAGCCTGCCAGTTTAGAGCTTGGTAAAGCAAAACATGGCGAGGAGTACTGGAAAGCCACTCATCAGCCCTGAGAACATGCGAGATAGCCATTAAATGGTCATCTACTACATTAGCCAGGTGATATGTGGGATAACCATCCGATTTGAGCAGGACGAAGTCGTCTAAGGTATCGTGCTTAAAAGTTACCGGGCCATGAATTAAGTCGTAGGAAGTAGTTTCGCCTTCAAGAGGTGTTTTAAAGCGAATCACGGGAGTAATACCTGTTGCCTCCAACCGAGTCCTTTCATGTTGTGTTAAATCTCGACAATGGCGATCATATTTCGGCGGCTGCTTACGTTTTGCCTGTTCCTGACGCATCGTCTCTAACCGCTCTGGAGAGCAGTAGCATAAATAGGCATGACCCTCTTCAAGCAATTTGTTAGCAATTTCATGATAAATGGGCAATCGTTGTGATTGGAAGTAAGGCCCTTCATCCCAATTTAATCCCAGCCACTGCAAGCTATCTAGTATTACCTCTACTGCGCCCTCCACCTTACGGGTAACGTCAGTATCTTCAATTCGCAAGATAAGCTTACCGCCGTGGTGGCGAGCAAAAAGCCAGTTGAATAGAGCAGTCCTGATGTTGCCTAAATGTGGATACCCTGTGGGACTGGGCGCAAAACGAAGTCTAACCGATGTTTCCGACTCAGACTGCATTGCGCTACATTTTGCTCGACTTAACCTTACTTAGAGAGAGTTCGATGTAGCTTTTTTAACCGCTCTAGATGTTTCCTGAGCCTCTGAGCAAGCTGCTCAACCTGATTCAAGGCATTTTCAGTATCTTCTATCTCCGTGGTTATCTTGAACAAGATTTCACTTTGCCGCTCGCCTAGCCCGACCTCAAAATCAGCCAATTCCTCTATCCCAGCCTCTCCCATTAACTTGGATAAGAGGGTGCTTTCTCTGTCTGCTTGCTCTTTAGCGAGTTCCTCATAGGACTTCATGGCACCAGTTTCCTTTCTTTATACATCGAGGATGCCAAATTTTAACATGGCTCGAGGTCTCAAACAAGACCTTAATTTAACACGGCGCCTGTAGATGTTGCTGCTCCTTCACTCAATTATGCAGAATTTCGTTGTTTCTTATATATTAAGGGTTGTTGTTTTTATTATTGTAGTGAGTGAACCCGATGTCGCAGTTTAAAATAGTTTCCGATTTTCGTCTTACTGGCGACCAGCCTCAAGCCATAGACAAACTGGTCGATGGTTTGAACAAAGGTTACCGAGAACAGACACTGCTTGGAGTCACCGGCAGTGGCAAAACCTTTACTATGGCTAACGTCATCGAGAGAATACAGAGGCCAACCCTGGTTATTTGTCACAATAAAACCTTGGCTGCTCAGCTAGCAACTGAGTTCAAGGAATTCCTTCCCGAAAATGCCGTGGAGTATTTTGTCAGCTACTATGATTATTATCAGCCGGAGGCTTATATCCCCAGCACCGACCTCTATATTGAGAAGGAAACCGATATAAATGAGGAGATTGACAAACTACGGCATGCTGCTACCAGGTCTCTCTTCACACGTCGAGATATAGTTATTGTCGCTTCGGTCTCCTGTATTTATGGCCTGGGGGCACCTGAAGAATATCGAAGCTTTGTCCTTACTATTGAAAGTAACAAGCGCTACAGGCGCAACAAACTGGTCCGCCATCTGGTGGATATGCAATATGAAAGAAACGACTATGATTTCACCAGAGGCAGATTCCGTATTCGAGGCGACACTCTGGAGATCCAGCCAGCCTATGAAGAAACAGCCCTCAGAATCGAATTCTGGGGGGACGAGATTGAGCGCATTGTAGAGGTTGACCCCCTAACTGGTGAGGTGCTGGCTCACCGCGACCAAGTAGATATTTACCCTGCAAAGCACTTTGTTACCTCCCACGATAAGTTGATGGCAGCAATCGAGGATATTAAAGTCGAGCTAGAGGACAGATTAAAGGAGTTGAGGAACCAAGGAAAGCTACTGGAGGCTCAGAGGCTTGAGTCACGGACCAATTACGATATTGAAATGCTTCAAGAGGTGGGATACTGCACCGGGGTGGAAAATTACTCCCGTCATCTCCAGCGGCGGGCACCGGGAAGCACACCCTGGACTTTGCTGGATTATTTTCCCGACGACTTCCTGTTGTTCATCGATGAATCACATATGACCCTGCCACAGATAAGAGGTATGTATCACGGTGATATTTCTCGAAAGCAGACGCTGGTGGATTACGGCTTTCGCCTTCCCTCAGCCCTGGATAACCGCCCATTGAATTTTGAGGAGTTCGACAAGCACGTCAACCAGGTTATTTACGTCTCCGCTACACCCAAGCCCTATGAATATGAACATAGCCAGCAAGTAGTGGAGCAATTAGTCCGCCCCACCGGTTTACTGGAGCCTACCGTAGAGGTTAAGCCAGTTAAGGGGCAAATTGACGACCTTATTTACCAGATAAAAAGCAGGGTAGCCAAAGGGGAGCGCTGTTTGGTAACTACCTTGACCAAGCGAATGGCGGAGGAATTAAGCGACTACTTGAAGGAAATGGAGATTAAGACTCATTACTTGCACTCGGAAGTAGAGACTTTAGAGCGAGTGGAGATTCTCCGTGATCTCCGCCTTGGCGTCTATGATGTGGTAGTGGGCATTAATCTCCTGCGTGAGGGACTGGACTTGCCCGAGGTGAGCCTGGTAGCCATACTCGATGCTGATAAGGAAGGCTACCTAAGGTCAAAGGAAGCGCTCATTCAGACCATGGGGCGTGCTGCCAGACACATAAACGCTCATGTCATAATGTATGCTGATACTATTACTCAATCCATGCAGAAGGCGATAGAGGAAACCGGCCGCCGCCGCCAAGTTCAGAAAGCTTACAACAAGGAGCACGGCATAACTCCCCAGGGAATCCGAAAGGCAATTAAGGATATAACTGAGAGAGTTCAAGCAGTAGCCGAGACAAGGGCTCCTTATGTGGTTACTCCTATTTCCAAAGATGAAATGGCTCAACTCATCAGGCAACTGGAATCCCAGATGAAAGCAGCGGCCAAAAATCTGGAGTTCGAAAAAGCTGCTATGATCCGTGACCGCATTATCGAACTAAGAAAAGACGAAGAACTAGTTTCGCCCCTGATGAAACGATAATCGGGGCAGTCGTTCACCAAGAGATCTACTTGAGGCCACCCCTTTGGCCTGTTGGTTACTATTCATTCCAGCCTCTCTTCCAGAATGTGGCGACCTCACTCCACTGGCGACCAGTCGGAATGCAGTGCTTTGCATCAGGTATCCGATCGACAGGAGCCACTGAACAAGCCAGGACTAAAGTAACGGAATAAACGGTACAAATGGGTGATTGACACTTTCTGACATACGAGTCTATATTAATAATATAGTTTGGTATAGTTGAGTAGTTTTAGGAGAGGAAGATATGCCAGTTGTT
>Ga0315537_1000032_pt1 | contig 80496 bp, 64 predicted proteins | sample SalMarSW160270MG_FD_203091 | JGI IMG/M metagenome (GOLD analysis project Ga0315537, IMG submission 203091) | Salt marsh sediment microbial communities from the Plum Island Ecosystem LTER, Massachusetts, United States - Salt Marsh Sediment SW1602-70 ... | reverse complement strand
CAATATTCCATTGATAACCTTTGCAGATGTTCCAGGGTACCTTCCCGGAACCGATCAGGAATGGAGCGGCATTATCCGCCACGGGGCGAAACTGCTTTGGAGCTATTCAGAGGCGACTGTGCCGAAAATGACTGTCATCACGCGAAAAGATTACGGCGGTGCCTATATTGCGATGAGCTCGAGCCACCTCGGTGCAGACATGGTTTTTGCGTGGCCGACTGCTGAGATAGCGGTTATGGGTGCTGAAGGTGCGGTGAATATTATTTACAGGAAAGATATCGAAGGGGCAAAACATCCCGAAAAGATTCGGCAGGAGAAGATCAAAGAGTACGAGGAGCTTCTCTGCAACCCCTACATTGCGGCCAGCAGAGGATATGTGGATGCTGTTATAAAACCGTCTGAAACACGCATGCGTCTGATCAAGGCACTCGAGTTGTTAAAGACAAAAAATGAAACGCTGCCGCCGAAAAAGCACGGTAACATACCGCTGTAATACGGCTGTTAAACGTGCGGATAGCACACGCGGACTTGATTTACTGAAGGGTATGCAGGTGAACAGGAAGCAGATTGCGGCAATTACCGGCGTTATGTATTACCTTCAGGAAGAGAGGCGAAAGCTTCTGGATCAGATGGGTATCATTCCGTACAGCATGATAAATCGCTGGAGTATGCACGGCCGCCAAACGATAATGAAATTAAGGACCCGCGCTCAGCTGAGAACTCTCGGGTCCCATATGTGCCTGCCCTTCTTGAATCATATGATGTTGAATAACGGAAGAGTTCCTGCGCCTCTGCATCGAATAAAAAACCTTGCAGTGGCTCAAAACATGCTCAAAACTCAGGCGCAGATTCGAAAAGCACAGATACAAAAAATGAAGATGAAATCACCGGGTCAATATGTATCGGAGGGACGGGTCTGATTCCGGGATTTTAATTTTCGAGATTTCTATTTTTTGGATTGCGGATCATGAAGGCAACTGGTTCATTCTTACAGCGAAACAGGGGATTTCCCCGGATGATTTCAATAAAAAAACCTATTAGCGTCATGATTACCGCATTCAGGGACGGATTTCAATCGGTGTACGGTGCACGGGTTCTGACGGAGGATTTTCTCCCTGCCGTGGAGGCGGCTGTGGAAGCGGGACTATCCCACTTCGAAGCCGGGGGCGGGGCCCGGTTTCAGTCTCTATTTTTCTACTGCAACGAAAATGCCTTCGACATGATGGACTCATTCAGAAAGGTTGCGGGGCCGGAGGCAAACCTGCAGACGCTCGCGCGCGGTATCAATGTCGTGGGCCTGGACTCACAGAGCAGCGATATAATCAAACTGCACGCCCAGCTTTTTAAAAAACACGGAATAACGACAATACGGAACTTCGATGCGCTGAATGATGTTGATAATCTCGACTATAGTGGCCGCTGTATCGTCGATGCCGGCTTGAGACATGAGATATGCATTACCCTCATGGCGCTTCCGCCTAGCGTTGAGGGCGCCCATACCCCAGAATTCTATTTCCAGGTGCTTAAAAATATCCTTGATGCCGGGATTCCCTTCGATTCACTCTGCTACAAGGATGCATCGGGTACTACCACCCCCGATACAGTGTACCAGACGATAAAGAAAGCCAGATCGAGGCTTTCGAGAAAGGTTCCAATCAGGTTTCACACCCACGAAACAGCAGGCACCAGCATCGCAACGAGTATTGCCGCTCTGGAGGCGGGAGCAACGGCAATCGACTGCTCGCTCGCGCCTGTGTCAGGCGGCACCAGCCAGCCAGATATTGTTGTCATGTACCATGCGCTGCGTGGGACCAACTTTGATATTGGAGTCGATATCGACAAAGTTATGAAAGCGGAGGAGGTTTTCAAGGAATGCATGGCGGATTATGAGGTATTTCCGGAGGCCTCCAGAGTAGAACCGATGATTCTCTACTCACCGATGCCTGGCGGTGCTCTGACTGCGAACACGCAGATGATGCGGGATAACAACATGCTGGACAGGTATCATGAAGTAATTACAGAGATGGGGGAAGTCGTGGCAATGGGAGGATTCGGCACCTCGGTTACACCGGTCTCTCAGTTTTACTTTCAGCAGGCATTCAACAACGTCATGATCGGGCCCTGGAAGAAGATTGCTGAGGGGTACGGGAAGATGGTGCTCGGTTATTTCGGCAAGACGCCGGTGCCCCCCAACCCGGAAATCGTAAAACTCGCGCAGGAGCAGCTCAATCTTGAATCGACTACGAGAAGCCCACGGCTCATCAACGATGAGGATCCGACAAAGGGTGTGGAAACTGCAAAGGTGATGCTGGAGGAGAACAAACTGCCTGCAACAGATGAGAATATCTTTATCGCTGCTACGTGCAAAGAAAAAGGCATCATGTTTTTAAAAGGGAACGCGCGGGTGAATATCCGTAAAAGTTCCACTGGAAAAAAATCAGACAATAAACAGTACGTTGGCGATGAAGTCTTGCCCAAGCCGGAAGGGCTTAGAAGTTTTGATGTGTATGTCGATGATGAGCACTTCAGAGTAGAGATAAACGAACCGAACGGACTTCCCGCTGTCTCTCAGAATCCGGGTATGCGGGGCCTGTATCGTCCCCCTGTATCGGGAAATGTACCCGCCGGAAGCGTTTCAGCCGGCTCTGGAAAGAAGAACAATCCGGGCCAGGTCGGAGAAGGTGAAACAGCGGTGCGCGCGCCACTTCCGGGCATAATTATTCGTTATGAAAAAAAAGTGGGCGACCGGGTAAAGGTCGGCGACACAGTTGTGGTTGTAGAGGCAATGAAAATGAACAATAATATAGATGCTCATTGTGACGGGACAGTAATCCGGATTCCCCACAAGGCAGGTACGAATATCGCCAAAAACGATGTTCTCTGCGTTATAAAGTACGAATAATGTGTGAACTTTCACGGGCCTCTTCTAAGTAACTTCTCACGAAGTTACTTCATGATATTCGGTCCCGAAGTGGCATACGCCTCTTCTAAGTAACTTCAAATAAATTATCTTTGATACCCAGTCCCGGGAGGATGTATCCTGCCAAGAATCGGACGCGAAGCGACATATCCCGCCAGGGACATATCCCGCCAGGGACATATCCTTACAGGGACATACGCCACTTTAAACTACAGGGGAGGTGCAGAATGCAGGCGGAGTTGTTTTCACACGGTGCGGCTGAAGAAGTTACCGGGTCGAAGCATTTTCTAAAGACAGGAGATCGTCTTTTGCAGATCGACTGCGGGGCTTTCCAGGGCCGGAGGGAGGAGTCGGATGAAAAAAACAGAAATTGGGATTTTGATGCGTCGGCAGTGGATGGCGTTGTTCTTACTCACGCGCATTTCGATCACTGCGGTCTGGTGCCGCTTTTGAGAAAAAAGGATTTTGCGGGGAATATCTACACAACTCCTGCAAGCAGGGATCTGGCAAGCCTGATAATGATGGATTCAGCCCACATTCAGGCAAAAGATCTGGAGTATTTACGAAAAAAGGCGAAAAAGAGAGGGGAAGTATTCGACGGGGAAGCCCTGTACACCGAACGGGATGTCATATCATCCCTCGAGCAATTCATCACCATATCATACCACCGCTCTTTTTATATCGGTGATAATGTGGAAGTTCGGTTTTTTGATGCGGGGCATATACTGGGCTCGGCCCTTGCACTCGTAAAATTGCGACAGAGCTCGGAAGAGCTTGCCGTTGGTTTCAGCGGCGACTTAGGGAGAAAAAACCTGCCAATACTCCGTGACCCGGAGATGCTTCCTGCAGTGGATTACCTCGTTATGGAAAGCACGTACGGAAACCGGCTGCACGATCCTGTTGAGACTGCATCTGAAAAACTGGCACAGATAGTTCGGCAGACTGCGGATAAAGGCGGGAAGATCATTATCCCTGCCTTCGCAGTCGAACGCACGCAGGAGCTCGTGTACATACTCCATCTGTTAAATGATGAGAACCGTATTCCGAAGATACCGGTGTACGTCGATAGCCCCATGGCTACCAATGCCACCTCGATATTCCGCGTCCATCAAGAGTGCTACGACGAAGAAATCAGGCAGGCCTTTATGGATCACCATGAGAATCCCTTCGGTTTCAACGAACTGACCTACGTGGTAAACACTGAGCACAGCAAGAGGCTCAACACACTCAAAGGCCCGGCAATCATCATATCGGCCTCAGGCATGTGTGAATCAGGACGTATTCTGCACCATCTGGCGAACAATATCGAGGACCCTAAAAACACCGTGCTCATCGTCGGGTTCATGGCGCAGAATACCCTCGGGCGGAGGCTGCTGGAAAAACAGTCAGAGGTGAGAATATTCGGCGACACCTATCGACTGAAGGCGAGTGTGGAGGTTCTCAACACCTTCAGCGCTCATGCGGATTACAACGATATTCTCGAGTACATAAACGGGCTCGAGAAAAGCCGTTTGAAAGAGATATTTCTGGTGCACGGTGAACCGGAGGCACAGAAAAACCTCAAGGGCCTGCTGGAGGAACGGGGATACCGTATCCGAATAGTCAGATATGGAGAGCGCTATCCTTTGCGAGTGTAAGAACGATGAAGCGAAGTATCTCCTGAATACGGTATTATTAGCCAACTTTCCGGCAGTGCTGATGTGTCAGGGGTTATTGCTACCGAGCCTATTCTATTTGCCCTTTTTAACGAATGCCTTCAGTTTTTCCAGCTGCTCTTCGCTACCTGATGCGATAAGGGTATCGTTTTCGCGGAGCTTTGCCGATGCGATCGACATGGTTGATGTCGGATTGACGCGCGTTCTGCCGCCGGTATCGTGTATACCGATGATAAGCGCTCCGGTGCTCTGCCCCACACCGGATTCACGTAACGTCTTGCCTACGAGTGGTGACTCCGGATCAACGAGTACCTCTTCCAGGCGCATGGGAACATCAACCCCCGCGCCTTCGATGATTATATCGAGAAAGTTTACAACCGAAGGGCGCAGAATAATCGATGCAAGACGACGGCCAGCAATTTGCTTAGGAGAAATGACACGGTTTGCACCTGCTTTTATGAGCTTTCGTATGGTGCGTTCTTCGCTGGCCTTGGCAACGATAAGGAGGCCGGCATTGAGCTGTCGGGCAGTCAGCACAGTGAATACATTCGCCTCATCGTCGGGGAGCACTGAGACGAATCCACGGGCATGTTCGATATTCGCCTCGATCAGCACCTCGTCGTTAACTGCATCTCCTTTTATAAAGAGAATCGACTCGTCTCGTCCCAGTTCCGATTTCTCAGGATTTGTATCGATGATGAGGAATTTTACACCGGCCCGCTTGAATTCGAGCGCAACCTCCCGACCGGTATCTCCGCAACCGCAGATTATATAGTGATCCTTGATTCTTTTTATGTTCTTCTTCATCCGGCGCTCCCGCATGGTCTGTATGAACAGGCCTTCGAATATATATGAAATCAATGTCGTAAATGAGTAACCAACCGTGGCGATACTGAAGATGAGATAGATAATGGTAAAGTGCCTTCCCGCTTCTGAGAGAGGGTGCACTTCATTGAATCCGACCGTTGTCAATGTGATAAATGCCATGTACAGGCTGTCCTCAAAAGGCCATCCCTCGATAAGGGAATAACCGATTGTACCACCGGCAACGATCAGTATGACGGAACATATTGCGATGAGAAAACGGACAAACGGCGACATAGAACAGGTTTTTTTCTCACGAGGTATATTTGTTCGTTGTGTACTATATACTATATAAGCGGCAAATGCAACAAGATATCAGTCTCGGCCGTTGTCTCCGTAAAAAATCAAATGGTGCAAGAGCGGTTTCTACTGCGTTCGATTTTTACACGTCTGAACCGCTGAAAGTTGGCGATTTGTATCTTCTAAGATTGACGATTTCAGTTATCTATATTTATTCTTAACGGGAGGGGAACCCGTTGTTTTGGCGATTCGGATATATCGTATCGAAAATGTCACCGTAAACATATAGGCAAGTGAACTTCCAAACGTAAAAGGTTCAAATCGACACTTGCCTAATGGTTTTTACCTATAGAATGCAATGATAGGTAATTGTAACATAATAAGTCAGTTGAGCATAAAAATTCTGGTACAAAAAACCAGAATTTTAATGGATAAAACCATAATTGGAGTGTATCATGTACCTCGCCCTTGTCGGATGCAGTATTTTTAGGAACGAGATCGAGTTTCTCGATACGCGAATTAAAAACAGCATCGAGTATTACTGGCTTGCACAGCGTCTGCACAATAAACCGCTCGAACTTCGAAAGATGGTCCAGAATGAAATAGACGCAATCGACAAAAGCGGCAAGAAATATGACGCAGTTATTTTATTGTACGGACTCTGCAGCAAGGGAGTTGCGGGCATATACTCCAAAAACTACAGGCTTGTCATTCCAAAGGTGCAGGATTGTATCTCCATCCTTCTCGGTTCAAGAAAAAGGTATGCCGAGCACTTCAAAGAGAAGCCGGGCACATACTGGTTTACCAAGGGTTGGATTGAAACCGGTTTCGACCCCGGCAAGCGCACAAAGTACAACGGCGTGTTCGATCCCTATAAGGAGAAGTACAAACAGTACAGGAAGAAGTTCGATGAGGAGGTTTCCCGGTACCTCATAAATGAGTGGGATCAGCACTGGATACAAAATTATACCACGCTCGCCTTTATAGACTGGGACATGAAGGATTCCCAGCGGTTCAGAAAAAAAGCAGTCCAGAGCGCAAAAAGCCTCGGACTCGAGTTTGAACCCCTTGAAGGAAACCCCCGTATACTCCTGGATCTGTTGAACGGAAATTGGAAGAAGGATGATTTTCTCGTTGTTCCTCCCGGCATGAAAATCATGCCTTCCTATACCGACGACATCCTTACATGCAGCAGTGAAGAGGCAGAAGCTGCCGCTGTTTCGGATGATTCCGGGCATCGGGAGGCCGGTGCACACGAAAGAAAAGGTTTAGGGCTCGGTATCGACGCAGGCGGCACGTATACGGATACGGTGCTGTACGATTTTTCTGAAAACCGTGTTGTTGCATGGGCAAAAGCCCTGACGACGCATGATGATTATACGCGGGGTATAGAGGCCTCTCTCGATAAACTTGCCGCTGAAATTCCGGAAGAACTATTCAGCACGGTGGGGCTTGTTTCTCTTTCAACGACCCTTGCAACGAACGCGATAGTTGAGGGCAAGGGAGGAAGAGCCGGTATTATCCTTATCGGGTATGACCGGTATACGCTGAAGGGGATAAGCCTCGAGCCTGCAGTGGTGGTCCGCGGAAAACACAGCATCGAAGGAGAATCAGTCGAACCGCTCGATCTGAACGAGGCGAAGGCCGCAATCCGGGAGCTCATTTCACACGGTATCGATGCATTTGCGGTTTCAAGCGAAGTGGGGGCGAGGAATCCGGAGTACGAGCTGAAGGTAAAAGAGCTGATACAGCAAACAACTGATCTCCCTGTTGTATGCGGAAGCGAGCTCACGGATGAGCTCAACTGTGTGAAACGCGCGAACACCTGTTATTTCAATGCACGACTCATCCCGCTCGTAACGCATCTCTTAACTTCGGTGAAGGATGTTCTGTCGAAAAAGGGGGTTGCAGCTCCCGTTATGGTTGTAAAGGGAGACGGGACGCTTATGGGAGAAAATGCTGCAAAGACCAGGCCCGTTGAAATGGTGCTTTCCGGCCCGGCTGCGAGTGTAATCGGCGGTGCGTATCTTGCGGGATTGAAAGACGGGTACGTTGTCGATATGGGCGGCACCACAACGGATGCAGCGATCGTCGAAAACGGGTTTGTCGCATTCAAGAATGAGGGTATCAGTATCGAAGGATTCAGAACCGCTGTGAAAACGGTAGATATCCACACCTTCGGACTTGGCGGGGACAGTTATATTACGTACAACTACCGTGATAAAAGTATTCATGTCGGGCCGCGACGGGTTGTGCCTCTCTGCTATCTCGCGGATCAGTTCCCTCAGGTTCTTTCACAGCTTTCTGAAAAAAGCTCCGATGCGCGGGGTGAAGAAATACTCGTTCAGCCTGTAGATTATTTTATGTTTCAAAAGGATATACGGGGCCATGATTTTCATCCCCAGGAAGAGGCGATCGTTTCTATTTTGAAAAAAAACGGACCGATGCCGCGTGAACAGCTTGTGCGAAAAGTCAAGGCATCGGGTCTCTCTCTTTTGAGAACAGAGCGACTCGAGATGTTCGGATATATATTTCGTTCAGCGCTGACACCGACTGATGTACTGCACGCTGCAGACAAAATTTCTTTCTGGAACAAAGAGGCTGCAAAGAGAGCCGTCGAACTGTATGCCGTGCGTGCCGGCTGTTCTGCCCGGGAGTTTATGGATCGCGTTCTTCGGGAGTTTTATCGAAACCTCATATACCAGCTTTTGTCCTTTATTTTCAGGGAGGATAAAAGTATTCACGACAGGGATGGGCTTTCCCACAACATCTCGCACCACCTATTCTCCACAAAGAAACAGTTTCATATAGATGTGCGCCTGAAAAAGCCGATTGTATTTATAGGGGCGCCGTCACCCTCGTACGCTGAAAACCTCAAGGAGTATATCGATCTCAAGGTTCATGTGCCGGAGTATAATGCCGTGGCAAATGCAATCGGGGCAATTACCGGCGCAGTGCGAGAGGTGGTTACCATTCTTATCAGGCCCGAGGAGGGAAGGGGGTTTACCGCATTTGCCCCTGACAGAAAAATAAACTATAAAACATTGAAGGACGCAAAGCACGCGATGTCCGGGCTTGCGAGTGAGCTTGTCCGCGAGCGAGCTCGTCTTTCGGGTGCACGAAACGTGGACGTAAAACTGAAAGTTGAGGACAAAAAGGTTAAACTCTCCAGGGACGATGAGGTGTATCTCGAAACGGTTATTACCGCTTCAGTGTCCTCTGTTCCCGCCATGAAACGATAGGCAATGGTTTTTGCCTCAATTTCATCAATTAAAGACGTGCATTGAGGAAAAGATAGTACAAAAAAGCGTTTTGATAATGGAAGAAAGCCACAGGCACGTGAACAACCGGGACTTTTCAAAACAAGACTTTTCCCGTATACTTAAGCGATGAAACATTTCTTCTTTGCAATCGCACTCACCATTTCTTTGTTTCCCGGAGTCCTTTTCGGTCAGCAGGGCGGACAAGGACAGGAACCTGATTCAGTACCGCTGGAGGATAATCAATACAACAGGATATATCAACTGCTTAAAGGGTCTGACCTCGACGCCCTGCGAGATGCCTGCAGCGAAAGAGGATTGCCGGCTGACGGTGATGAGGCGGCGTTGAAGCGGAGACTCATGAATGATGAGATACGCAGGAGCCGAAGCACTTTTGAAACGAGATCAGCTGAGAGCGAGCCTGAAGCTATAATTCTCAATAATGCCGATTTTATCCGCACCCGGAAAAACGAGGCGGGTGAGGAGATCATTGTTCTGAATGGAAATGTCGATGTCAATTACGGTGGAAGGCATATACAGGCCGATGAGGTTCGAATCAATGTGGACAGGGAGATTGTGCGAGGAAGTGGTACTGTTCGCTTTGAAGAGGGAAAGAAGGTATACACCGGGGACAGTTTTTACTACAATCAGAAAACGGATGAGGGCATTTTTTTCAGGGCAAAAACTTCTATTGAAGACTTCATATATACAGGCAGCATGATCGAGAGGATACAGGGAACGGATAAGTTTGTTTCAGATGACCTGACTTTGACGACCTGTAATATACGCTACCCTCACTACAGAATTGAAGCAAAACGGCTTTTTTTTTATGATTCAGAACGGGCGCTCGTAAAAAATGCTTCCCTCTACTTCGGACAGGACAATGTTCTCAACCTGCCCTACATGTACAGGAATTTGAAAGATCACGCATTCAAGTCATCCATCCAATTCAGGGATCGGTCGGGGCTTGTGCTCCAGAATACGTACACCCCGCTGAAAACAGATGAAAAAGAAATTGAGCTCAAGGGTGATTTCTATGAACGGCTCGGTGTATATGCAGGGGCCGATTACATTTCTTCGTACCCTCTGGGCGAAACCGAGCTCCGGTTTTCAGCAGCGCTTTCGAATGATGTATATTACTACGATGAAGTCAAGGAGCACTGGAGCCCGCTCGGCCCTTCTGATGCCGAAGATTATTCGATCACCCGTTCCGGGCGCTATAATATTGGGCTGTATCAGAAGATTGTTATCGAGAAGGCCTATACCAACACAGCAGAGATCAGTTTCTCCCATATGACGGATCCGTACTATGAGTACGATTTCGAACGGAGAAGTCAGAGGTTCGACCTTTTCGATGTAATCGGGCAGGCAGAGTCGGATTTTCCGCGAAAGGGGTCGGGGTACACATGGTTTTTCAACGACACCTTCCAGTACAACAGCCTCACACTTTCTCTTCAGAACAGTATCCGGTTCGAACCGCAGCGCAATACCGATGAGGATATCGTCTCTATGCCCGACTACTACGAGTACCGGCTGTACACAATCGCCGCTCCGCAGGTTTCAGTATACCATACAGCGGACATATTCACCGGGTCGGATTCGGCCCTGTTTTCAGACCTGACCTATACGGGTACAACAAATTATGCGCATGTACTGTACTACGATGAGAATGAAAGAATCGAAAGCGAGGTGAACAAGGCAAATGCTGCCCTGGACCTTACGAGGGATTACATTGTGGGAAATTATATCAGGATTACCCCTGAAGTCGAAGGGGGAGCGCAGGGACAGGCCCATGTAGACCCCACGTCGAGTGAAACGACGGACGACAGGCAGAACACATATGCCTACGGCCGTACTACCGACGAGTTTCAATTCGGGTCCGAGAATTTGTATGCCCTGTTCACCTACGATCTCAAGTACAAGTTCGCAGGACCTGAAGATCTCTACACCTATCACCGGTTCAGAGTACATCAGATGGATTTTCTCGGGTTTGCTAAAGTTTACGGCTTCACCGAGATGCTCGAAACCTCGTATGATCTCAGGCCGGTCTATGACTGGGACAGCGGCAGCTACCGGGCAGTTGAATTTGACATAAGCCGTTTCAACCCTCTGAAGAATACGCTGACCTATGCGCCGACCGAGCGTATTCTGATCAGCGATGTATTTTTATACGACATCTCTTCCCTCCGGCCGACAATGAATAAGCTCACTTCAGATCTTTCGAGCAGGGATATCGATCTTTTTGGGAACACGCTTGTCGTATCATGGGGCCTGGGGTGGAACCACTACTTTCAGAATCCGACACTCGATACCTTCGATTCTCTCTTTCAGATCGATCTTTCTTTCAGAAGGTACCTGAAGACCTACTTTAAAGTGCTCTCCAGAAATGAGAGTCTCTGGCGGTACTTTCCGGATACCGCTGTCGAAAGAGGTGTTGAAGCGGTGAACCCTGTTATTGACCTGCTCAAATCCTTCAATTATTTCAACCGCGATGACAGAATATCTTCTCTTTTCAAGATGAAGCGGATATCTTTTGGATTTGTCCATGAGCTCCATGACTGGGATCTGAAGTTTGACTACACAGGAAACAGGGAGCTTTCCTATGACGGAAGCCGTTACATCTGGGATAATACGTATACTGTAAGCATAGGGCTGCGGGAAGTGAAGAGTGTTGACGTTCATACAAAGATAAAGGAACAGCGCTAGGTATAAGGGCTCGCGAATCAGCGGGTGGGCCGAATGCGATCCGACGGGGTTCATTCAGCTGACTGCAGGTTGGATGAATGCATTCAGTGCATACCAGCGCAGGTACGCATGCACGCATCGGTAATTATTCCAACGCATAACAGAGAAGAAATCCTCGTTCGGGTTCTGAGTTACTATGCATGTCAGGCGAAACCTGACGGGGATTTCGAGATACTGGTGGTTGATGACGGTTCGACGGACGGTACAGAATCGCTTTTCAATGATTTGAAGGATGTGCAGATAGACAAAAATTCCAATATTTTATTCGAATACACCGACAGAATCCGGGCAGTAAAGAAGGGGTGGTACCTCCCGGATACGGATGAAAGCCTCTTTATCGGCAAGAACAGCCTTTTTGTATGGTATATACGGATTAAAAAATCGGGACGATCGGCGGCGCGCAATGTGGGAATCGGTTTTTCATCCTACCCGCTCATAATTTTTGTGGATGATGATATATTTGTCGAGCCGGAATTTATTAAAAAACATAGTGCCGCACATGGGAAAGATGATGGGCTTGTTGTCATGGGTAAGGTCATACATACGCAGGAGCTTGACAACCCATTCTCCGCCGCCTGGAAACTCAAGGATATAAATACGGCCTTTCTCTCTACGGGAAACGCATCGGTATTGAAAAAATACATTATACAGGCCGGCCTTTTCGACGAGCGATACACGGTATACGGCTGGGAGGATTTTGATCTCGGCATTCATCTGCAGGAAATCGGGGTGCGTTCGATAAAGAGGAAAATTTACGGGTACCACTACGATCCGCCAGGAACATTCATCTCACCACGCGATGTGTACGAAAAGGAGAAGGAACGGGGTATAAGTGCGGTATATTTTTACACCGGGCATCCGCTGAAATGGGTAGCGAGATTTACGCTTATTCACAGCAGATTCTTTCGGGCGTTCTTTAGGGTGCTTGGATATGATAACTGGTTCCTTTCAAAGAAGAGAATCTCATTTTTCAAGGGTTTGATACTGCTTATCATTCGGTACAAGGGTTATTTCGACGGAATAGACGAGGGAAAGAAGAATAGTAATGGCTGAAAAAGAGGACCTCATTATCTTTTCAAACGGCCCGGGCGAGGTGTCGACCTGGGTGCTGCCGATAGTCGAGTCAATCCGCAAAAGAAGCGAACTTGCCGGACGGTACAATATAACCCTCATCATGCATCCCTGCCAGTTCGGCTCAGGCACCGAGCATAAAGTCGCCGGGGATTTCGAGGGTGTGGACAAAACCGTGACCCCCGGCCAGTACATAAAGATGCTCTTTTTCGGCGCAGGGACCTACAGCTTCAGCAGGAAAGGCGTTGTTTTCTCGCTCGGCGGCGACCTGCTGCATCCCGTCCTGTTCCACAGGAGAATACGGGGAAAGTATACGCTGTATGCGTATAGCCAAAACACCGGGTATGAAAAGCACTACGAAAGGATTTTTGTGAGAAACGGCTACGTCAGAGACAAGTACCTCAAACGCGGTGTTCCGCCCGACAGGGTAGTCATTGCCGGGGATCTCGTGTACAGCTCGCTCTCCTATCTTCTGGACAGGGATGCGGCGCGGAAGGAGGCCGGAGTTACAAACGGGGAGAATATGGTGGTGTTCATGCCGGGCAGCAGGGACTTTGAGGTAAAATATATGCTGCCTGTTTTCCTCAAGGTTATGGACGGTCTTACCGAACGGATACCGAATGTCAGGGTATTTATTCTGAAATCTCCCTATATCTCGTATAAGCTTATCGAGCGAAGCCTTGAAATGGGAGGCAGGATCAGGGAGGCGGAGAGCCTGCCCGGTGCATTGAAGAGAGGCGATGGGTGGGAAATCGAATACGCCGGGAGTAAGAAGGTGAGCATACTCGAAGGCGGGCTTGAGCGCTGGGGAAAGGGGGTGGATTTTGCGGTAACTCTGCCCGGCACGAATACTATACAGCTTGCCTACCGGAAAATCCCCGAGCTCGTGGTTGCCGCCTTGAACAAGCCGGATGTCATTCCCGTTGAAGGGGTGTTCGGACTTTTGAAATGGGTACCCGTTATCGGAAAACCTGTTTTGAAAAGGGCGGTTTTGCGTTACGCGCAGGAGTTTCCGTTTGCAGCGCTTCCAAATATCTATGCGGGAGAGGAGGTCGTGCCGGAGCTTTTCGGTATGCTCCAGACCGCCGACATCACATCCAGGCTCGTTGACATATTCGAAAAGGGTGAGGAAAAAGACATTGCAAAGAGGCTTTCGAAGTTTACACCGAGCCAGGACCCGGCCCGGCTGATCGTAAACGCTGTGTGGGGCAATGAGCAGCCCGGCTGATCGAGAATATGTCTTTAAGATGACCATCCGGATGATTGTGAATGTGCTTTTCGCGACCAGCAGCTCTGGTTTAATCGCACAAGTGTGTTTCATTAATACTTTTCGCCGGCGCCAATACGGTTTATGATTTTATCCATTAAAATTACGGTTTTTTGTACCAGAATTTCATGCAAAGCTGACTATATACTGTTACAATTACTTGTAATTACATTCTAGAGGTAAAAACCATTAGGCAAGTGCCGGTTTTAATTGTTAAAGTTTGGAAGTTCACTTGCCTATTATTAATCTCAAGTACGCATTAATTGTAAAGTTTCATCTTCTCTTTTTTCATATCGATTCAAAGTAAATTTATTGAGGAGGAATCATACAATGCAGTATAAAAAACTCGGAAACAGCGGATTGATTGTCAGTGTGCTCTCATTGGGTACAATGCAGTTCGGGAAAAAGATGAATATGGGCGGACTGGACCAGAAGGCGACGAACGAAATGGTGTGTTTTGCCCTGGACCATGGGATAAATTTTGTTGATACTGCCGATGTATACAGTCTGGGAGAGAGCGAAACTCTCGTCGGCAACGCACTGAAGGGTGTACGGGAGGAAATCGTGCTTGCAACGAAGGTGCGTCTGCCCATGAGTGATAATTTCAACAGAAGCGGGGCAACGCGGGTGAACATAATGCGCGGCATCGAAAGCAGCTTGAAGCGCCTGCAGACGGATTACGTTGATTTATACCAGGTGCACGGCTGGGACAGCAATACTCCTTTAGAGGAAACCGTCCGCACTCTCGACGACCTCGTTCGTCAGGGCAAGGTTCGCTATATAGGTCTCAGTAATTACCTCGCCTGGCAGGCGGCTACGGCATTAGGTATTCAGGAGCGGATGCAGCTCGAAAAGTTCGCGACCGCTCAGCTACACTACAGCCTCGTGGATAGAGGTCTCGAGCACGAATGGATATCTTTTGCCCGGTACCACAATATCGGAATACTTGTATGGAGCCCGCTGGCGGGCGGTTTTTTAAGCGGCAAATACGATAAAAACTCACCTGCGCCTTCAGGAACCAGATTCGCGGAAGCCGGGAGGTTCGTACCCTTTGACACCGAACGAGGGTACAGAATCGTGGGTGTTCTTCGTGCGGTAGCGGACAGGCATGGTGTTTCACCGGCCCAGGTGGCGTTGAAGTGGCTCCTCACACAGCCCGCGGTATGCTCGGTGATCACTGCTGCACGGAAGATCACCCATCTCGAAGACAATATAAAATCCCTCGATCTCGTGTTGTCGGAAGAAGACCGCGCGAAACTTGACGATGTGTCGCATCCGGGCACTCAGTACCCGAAATGGATGGTCCTCCAGCTAGATCAGGCCGAAGACCCGCGTCCGAAGATACTCGAACCGGAACGGTATGCAGACGGCGGACCCTGGAAAGACCTGCGGGGAAGCAAATGGCAGGAGTAGGGTACCGATGGTTGGCTGCATTCATACTACAGCTCGTCAACCTCCAGCCCGAGCACGCGAGCCATCAGCCGTATCTCGGTGCTCCTGTGGCCTGTTATGATGAGGTTGTGATGTGAGTAGAACTTGTCCATCAGGCTGTACCCGTTTTTTACCCGTATCAGCGCTCCGTTTCTGCAGTCGGTGCCGGGGTACTGGACATAACCGGTCAAATTCCCCTGGATAACCTGCAGCTTTGTAAGCGTGGGATCGAGCTTTGCAAGGGTAACCGGACCAACCGGCATGCGGCCGTCGATGGCCGTTGCATTGTCGTCGACGATGGAAAGAACCCTGGGGCGCAGTGTCCATTCAGTGCAGAACGGCCGGGGTACGACCCCGAAATACCCGCAGTGTACTACCAGGAGATGGTTTTCCGGCTCGTCCACGTCGGGGAATTTGTCGATTTTTTCATGCTTCAGGGCTGACAGACCCATGAGAAAGGGATAGATATTGCTCATCATTATCGGCGCGTCGAGCGATTTGTGGATGATGAACTTGGTTAAAAGAGACATGACGTCAGCCTCGCACGCCCATAGTATGCCCAGTTCTTCATAGAGCATATCCCAGGCGAGGCAGGGTGTCGTGTCAGAGTAGAATGATTCGTTGAGACAGTTTATGCCGACTCCCTTTATGCTGCCATCTTTCGCGATTGCACGTTTTACCGCAATGTATACCTTGACCGCGCTGTTGAGCATGCGCTTCGACACGCCCTCGGTTTTAAGCTCTGTGTTGGCGGCAGACTTCGGGCCCGAAGAGGACATTGTGCCGGAACCCGATCCAACCAGCCTGTTCCAGTTTTCCCACGCCTCTTCAGCTTCGCTGTCGCTGATTTTCTGCGCCTCCCCGCCCATTTTCTTGAAGCTCTTTTTAACGATACGTATACCGAATTTCTGCTGTATGAGGTCTGTGCATTGTTTTTCCCACCAGAAGAAACGTTTGAAGATGTCACTCTGCATCCCTTCGCCCGGGTTGTCCTGAAACACGAGGAATTTCGTGTTCTTCATAGCCCGTTTCAGGGCGAGGCTTTTACAGATCTTTCTTGTGAGGTCAAGGTTGTAGGGTGAAAATACATTCAAACCCTCTGTTTTTAAAAAGTTCACTATCTCCCAGTCCCACATTTTGACCGTGCCGAATTCCGATGTGGCAACAACCAAAGGCAGCCTTGTTTTTTTAAGGGCATCGACCTGCCTGTATGCCTCTCCGACGAGCTGCGGAAAAATAACCGCATCCGCCTCGGGAAGCGGAGAACCCACCTCAACAGGTTTCAGCACCTCCGCCTCCTCTGAAAGGAGTTTTGACAGGGCCTTCAGCTGCGTCTCGAATTCATCCTTGTCGGCTGTTTTGAAAAATAGTGGTACAAGTCGTGCCTTCATTGTACCCTCCTCATTCAGGTTCTGTTATTCGGACGCTTCAAATCCGAATGATGCCGCCGGTGAGCGGCATTAGCCATACTATATAAAAACGAAAAAATTGGAATTCTTTAATCTTTATCTTGACAAAATACTGTGTCCACTGGATAATAGAAAGGTAAAATTCTTTTTTTAATGAGGGAGGTAGGTTATGAAAAAATCAAAACTGTTTTTATTTGCCGTTGTGTTGCTGACGCTTGTTTCGTTTACGGTCTTGATTCCTGCAACGCTTCTGGCAAAGGATGACAAACCGGGTGCGGGAATGTACTTTCGCCTTGTTACCCACGGTGGTAATGATCCATTCTGGGCTGTATTCCAGCAGGGTATGAGAGACGCGGCAGATGAGCTCGGGTGCAGGGCGGATATCGATCTCTGCGGGAGTGACCAGAACCTCATGCAGAAGCGTTTTCAGGAAGCTGTTGCAATGAGGCCTGACGGAATTGCACTGGTCATCAATGACAACACCATGTGGGATAAGCCGGTTGCGGATGCAATTGCAAAGGGGATTCCGGTTATCGGTACGAATAACGATGATCAGAAGGGCTCCGCCGGAAACGCGCGCCTGTGCTATATCGGGCAGAACGAGCGGCGTGCCGGTTTGATGATCGGTAGGGCCGTTTTTGCTGCGGCGAAGGCGGGGGGCAAGAACATGCGGACCCTCAAGGTTGCTGCTGCAGTCGAGGTCCCCGGCGCAAACTACGGTGTTGTAAGAAGCCAGGGCATCAAGGATGCCATGGAGGAGTACGGCATACAGGGTGACATCGATATCATCGATGCGACGCTTGAAATGACTACGGCTGAATCGAGAATCACCTCCTACCTGATCGGGCATCCGGATACCGGTGCCATATTCGGGCTCGGCGGAATCTGCACCGACAGGATTACATCGGGACTGAAGAATGCAAAGAAGAGTCCCGGGCAGATTCCTGGAGGCGGTTTCGATGCAACTCCCGGCACCCTTACCGGCCTGAAAACCGGGTACATGGTTGCATCGATCGATCAGCAGCAGTATTTGCAGGGGTATTTTTCGGTGTACGTGCTGTACCTGTATAAAAAGTACGGATTCCTTCCGCAGATCGATACAGGCGGTTATCTGATTACAAAGGACAATATCGCTCTTATCGAGAGCCTTTCATCAAAGCATGTCAGATAATAACATCGAATAGTAAAACATGGGCTGGGCCCCTAAAGAGAGCTGGCCGGGGTTCAGCCCTTGATTTTAACTGTTTCCGGGTCACGCATTACTCACTATGGTTCAGCGGGAAGCAGGGAATAAAACTCGTGGGGAGAGAAGTGCTTTGTCAAATGATAAGTTTATGGTTCGTTTTCTCAGCTACAGGGTATCGTTTACACTGATAGTGTTTGTTGTTCTGCTTGTTTTTTTCGGAATCTTTTCTGCCGGGCACAGCTTCTTTGGAATAGCAAATCTCACAGCCCTCGCGAAGCTCGCCCCTGACCTTGGGATTGTCGCACTCGGGGTCGGAACACTCATGATCGCCGGTGAATTTGACCTTTCCGTTGCCTCGACAATTCCGCTGAGCTCATTTGTTTTTACCAAGCTTTTAGGGTGGGGAACACCGCATGCACTTATTCTCGTCATAACTTTACTGACCGGCGCAATAATAGGGATGTCAAACGGCCTCCTTGTGGTTAAAACGAAGCTTCCGTCATTTATTATTACCCTGGGCACCATGCTTTTCTGGCGAGGCATTGTGTATGCCGCGTCACGTATGAGCCCTATAGGAATTATGGCCTGGCTCGAGCCTGATGCCTGGCTGTTAAAGGTATTTGTTGGCTTCATCGGGGGGATGGTGCCGGTGCAGTTTGTCTGGTTTTTATTTTTCTTCGCCGTGCTCGGTGTTATCGTTCAGCTTCATCGTTTCGGCAACTGGATCTATGTAACCGGCGACAACCAGATTGCGGCGCGGGCAATGGGTATCGATACCGACATGGTAAAGACGGTGTGTTATGTCATCGTCGGTGTGCTGTGCAGTTTTATGGGAATGATACAGAACCTGAGGATCGAATCATTTGCCGCGAATCAGGGTGTCGGATTTGAGCTCAGGGCGATTGCATCGGCGGTTGTGGGGGGAACCTCTTTAATGGGAGGGATCGGGAGCATCCCCGGCATATTTCTCGGCACTCTTACCATACAGATTATCGACAACGGATTGATTCTCATGGGTGCACCTGCTTTCGGCATCAATGCATTTATCGGCGGCGCTATCATTATTTTTGCCGTACTCAACGTAACGGTTGCCCGTGTTACCGGAAAGTGACGGGTGCCTTTATATAAACCGGAGCTGTTGCGTCCGAGGGTTCTGGACGTAACGCGTGTGGATATTAAACATGTGTGGAGAAAAAGATGAGTGATAAACAGGCAGACGCAAAAGAAGGCACATCAGCCGAAAAGGTCCCTCTGGTGCAAGTGCCCTTGGTGCAAGTGCCCTTGGTGCGAATGGTCGATATAGACAAGTGGTTCGGCAAAGTCAATGCGCTTCAGGGGATCAATTTTACCGTCAATCACGGTGAGATCGTCGGGCTGGTCGGGGATAACGGTGCTGGAAAATCGACGCTCATCAAGATACTGTCCGGTTTCTATCCGGCTGACCGGGGAGAGATCTATTTCGAAGGGAAGAAGGTCAATATCAGCAATCCGAAACTCGCAAAAAAACTCGGCATTGAAACGGTGTATCAGGAACAGGCGCTTGCGCCTCACATTTCTATTGCACGGAATGTATTCATGGGAAGGGAACCGACGAGGTTCATGGGCTTCATGGACAGGGGCATGATGGACAGGGAGAGTATGGGCGCCATCACAAAGCTTGGGCTGCGGATAAAGGACCCGGAGGCAATGGTCGAAGCGCTTTCAGGAGGACAGAGACAGGGCGTTGCGATTGCCCGTGTTCTGTATTTCAAGGCAAAGCTCGTTGTACTCGATGAGCCGACAATCGCTCTTTCGGTAAAGGAATCGCAGCAGGTGCTAGATTTCATGCAGCAGCTCAAAGCGGAGGGAATATCGGTTATCTTTATCACTCACAATATCTTTCACGCGTTTCAGGTTGCGGAGCGGTTTTTCATTCTTGCGCGCGGTGAGATGCTCACCGATGTGAGAAAAGAGGATACCACAATCGACCATCTCATCGATCTTATTGTAAGCGGGAGGCGTGAGATAAAATCATAGGCGTATGTCAATGAATGAAAAAGGGATAGATCCATCATGAATGCAACTAGCAACCAGAGCGATAAAAAACGGCGGAAGGTTTCAAGTTATTTTATACGGATGCGTTCACTCAATGTATTTTTCATTTTTGTACTGCTCTTTGCCGTATTTGCGATTTTTTCCCCCGGACACCGATTTACGAGCGGTGAGAATATGCGCATTTTCCTTTCAACCGGCGCGGAGTTCACCATTGTTGCCATCGTCGTGGGCATGCTCATGATTTCCGGCGAGTTCGACCTTTCCGTCGGCTCAATCCTTGTTTTTACCAGCTATATTTTTATTACTCTCTTCCACGCAGGAGTGCACATCCTTCTTTCACTGATTATTACCCTAATTGCAGGCGGCTTTGTGGGTTATATAAACGGCATTATTACGGTAAAGGCCAGGATACCCTCCTTTATTACGACCCTCGGAGCCATGCTTCTCTGGAGGGGGGTCACCATGTTACTTTCAGGCGGGCTCCAGCAGGGGCTCGTTCTTACTGAAAACCCTGTCATGTATAAAGCAATCACGGGGGTCGTGGGAAAGATTATGCCCGCGCAGTTTTTGTGGTTTATCGGAATAACCGTTATCATAACGCTGATCATGCACTTCCATAAGTTCGGCAACTGGATATTTACAACCGGAGACAACAAGATGGCGGCAAGGGCGATGGGGATCAATACGGACAGGATAAAGGTCGTCTGTTTTACCGTTGTGGGTATTGCGGTGGCATTTGCCGGAGTGATGCAGATGTTTCGGTCCGAAACCTTTTCGGCGCGTGCAGGAGACGGATGGGAGCTCAAAGCGATTGCCGCCGCGGTTGTCGGAGGCACCGCGCTCACAGGCGGTATGGGCACGATGATGGGCGTATTCTGGGGAGCCCTTGTTATTGCCATTATCGAGAACGGGCTTATCTTTATGAGAATTCAGTACTGGTGGACATTCACTATTTTCGGCGTTATCATCGTGTCTACCGCAATTATCAGCAGGTATTTTGATCAGAGGAGGACGATGCTCGGCGCTGAAAAAAATGTTTGACAAAAATCATGGAATGTACTATAAATAGTGACTACTATACATAGTGACTACTATACATAAGAACCAGAGGATTGCAATGGAAAACGACATGGATACTATGATAAAGAGCAATAATTGGTGGTGGTGGGCTGAGACTCCGTAGGATTAGTCCATCCTGAAAGGCATATTCGCCGTGGGCTTCTCCCCGGAGAGAAGTTCCACGGTTTTTTATTATTGAGGCCGTGGGCGAGAGAAATCGCTTACGGTTTTTTTATTGCAGAAACTTGACGCACTGATCGGATATTGGTGCGGCATGACTATAAAAAATACTTTTACTAAGGAGAAAGAAAATGGTTGAAACGACGAAGTACACACTTGAAGAAAAGGACATCCCCACAGCGTGGTACAACATCCTCGCTGACCTGCCGGAGCCTCTTCCACCACCCCTTCACCCGGGAACGGGCAAACCTCTCGGACCTGAGGATCTTGCGCCGCTCTTCCCCATGGAGCTTATAAAACAGGAGATGAGCCCCGAGCGCTACATCGAGATTCCCGAAGAGGTGAGGGACATATACAAGATGTGGAGGCCGACGACGATATTCAGGGCGCGACGTCTGGAGAAGATGCTCGATACACCGGCAAAGATTTACTATAAGTACGAAGGAACGAGCCCCCCGGGGAGCCATAAGCCGAACACAGCGGTTGCGCAGGCGTACTACAACAAGAAGGAGGGGATTAAACGCATTACCACAGAAACCGGCGCCGGCCAGTGGGGGAGCGCGCTCGCCTTTGCAGGCGCATGCTTCGACATTGAAATCAAGGTGTATATGGTAAAGGTGAGCTTCTTCCAGAAGCCGTATAGAAGAGTAATGATGCAGACATGGGGGGCCAACTGTATTCCGAGTCCGTCTCCGGAGACGAAGTCCGGGCGGGCGATGCTCGAGAAAGACCCGGATTGTCCGGGGAGCCTCGGCCTTGCTATAAGCGAGGCTGTGGAGGAGGCGATGTCCAGGGATGATACCCACTATTCTCTCGGCAGTGTTCTCAACCATGTGCTGCTGCACCAGACGGTCGTCGGCCTTGAAGCAAAGAAGGCGATGGAAAACCTCGGAGTGTATCCCGATGTTATCGTGGGATGCGTCGGCGGCGGCTCGAACTTTGGAGGGGTGTTTCTGCCGTTTCTCAAGGATAAGATAGACGGGAAAAAACCAGACCTTCGCATTGTGAACACAGAACCTTTCAGCTGCCCAACTCTTACCAAGGGGCCCTATGAGTACGATTTTGGTGATGAGGCGGGCCTGACGCCCCTGCTCAAGATGAATACACTCGGACACGGATTCATACCGCCGCCAGTCCATGCAGGCGGACTGCGGTATCACGGCATGGCGCCGATTATATGTCATCTGCTGAACCTTGGACTTGTTGAAGCGAAGGCAGTTCACCAGTTAGAGACCTTCGAGGCCGGGGTGACCTTCGCCAGGTCGGAGGGTATTATCAGTGCTCCTGAAACAGATCATGCAATCCTGGCTACCATGCAAGAAGCTCTCGAGTGCAAGAAAACGGGAGAGGCAAAGACCATACTGCTTGCGCACAGCGGCCACGGCCATGTGGATATGGCAGCATATGAAGCCTATTTCGACGGCAAGCTGCAAAACTACGAGTACCCGCAGGAAAAAATCGAAGAGGCCCTGAAGGAAGTACCAAGAGTGGGAGCATAACTACACTGCGGCTTCGATAACGATCGAGGTTCTCGCATACAGAAAGCGAACGAAGTACAGCCTGTTAACAGGCTGAGCATAGATTTTCGGCAGATACAGTACTGCCGGTGTATTGAGGCCCGCCTGCAGCTTAACGGGCCTCATTCAGCCAGCCATGGGCCGGCTGAACCTCCAGAAAGGGAAGTGGCAGGTGCGGAGCTTAATCAGTCCGTCCTGTCCGCTTTCCCCTTTAATTCGGCAAGCTCCTTCTCCAGGTGATGTATCCTTTTCCGCAAATCATCTATAACCTTTTTAATGGGGTCGATTATCTTTGTGTGGTTGAGATCGACCCGATGATCTTTTACGATATGCTTGCCGGCCTCGCGTGCCGGTGTGCCGACAACGGTTGTGAAAGGCTTGACATCCCTGAGCACCACGGAATTTGCTCCAACTTTTGCGCAGTCACCCACTGTAATAGGCCCGAGTATAATTGCTCCTGACCCGATGACAACTTCACATCCTATAGTAGGATGCCGTTTTTTCTTTTCAGACGAAACACCTCCAAGCACAACCCCCTGATACAGGGTGACATCGTCATTGATCTCTGCAGTCTCGCCGATCACAACGCCGGCACCATGATCGATGAAGAACCTCCTCCCTATCTGTGCACCCGGATGAATCTCTATATTGGTGAGAAACCTGACGAATTGCGACAGAATACGCGCTAAAAGTCGCAGTTTATGTCTCCAGAGAAAATGTGCGATTCTGTGCAGCCATATCGCCTTCAGCCCCGGATAACAGAAGAGAACCTCGAGCAGACTCTTTGCCGCCGGGTCTCGTTTAAAAACAACTCGCACATCCTCCGCCATCCTTTTGAACATACGTCTACTCCCCACGGTTATAGATTTATAATGTAATGAGTTTTTGTGATGATAACACGAAAAAAAGTTAGCTTACCTAATAGAATGCTGGTGTAAAAAGTATGATGCACAATTATGAGTTTTAGGTGTTGCTTTTCACGATGAAGAGCAGCATAATAAATTTTATTGAAAGTCCATATCATGAGGTCCGAGAACATGAATAAACCCCTGATGTCCAAACATTTCAAGGGAAGAAACCCTTCAGCAATACGGCTTGCCCAGATAGAGTTTATGAAGAGAAGAGACCGGGTGAATCAAATAAATGTTGCAATTGGAAACGTCTCGCTTCCCATGCACCCTGCAATGATCCGGCGTATGCGCAGTCTCGATGAACCGGAAAGCCCGTTCAGAGAAGGCGTGGTGAAATACACCGCCACAAGAGGGGTGGAGGAAACGAGGAGGGCATTTTTAAATATCATTGCATCAAGCGGTTTCGATACGACAGGCCTGCATGTGCAGGTTACGGATGGAGGAAGCCAGGCGATGGAACTGGTCATTATTGGGGTATGCGGGCCTGCAGGGAGCGGGAAAAAACCGCTTCTCCTGGTTGATCCTGCATACGCGAATTATAGCCAGATGGCTGACAGGCTTGGCCGTACGGTTGTTTCGGTCCGAAGAAGCCTTTCCGGAAATGGAAAATTCGAGCTTCCCGATATTGATGCAATTGAGGGCGTTGTTGAAAAAAACAAACCGGGCGGCATCGTCATTATCCCCTACGATAATCCGACAGGCAACTTTTATGATTCGGTTGTAATGAAGAAAATTGCAAGGCTCTGTGTGAAATACAACATGTGGATGATAAGCGATGAGGCCTACCGTGAGCTTTTATATACAGGAAGCAAGACTTCGAGTATCTGGGGAATAACCGAAGAAACTGTCCCGGGTATTGAAGGGAGACGGATCAGCATAGAAACGGCATCGAAGGTATGGAATGCGTGCGGACTTCGTATTGGCGCACTTGTCACGGATAACAGGCAATTTCATGAAAAGGCTGTTGCGGAAAATACCGCAAACCTCTGTCCCAATGCAATCGGGCAGTATATCTTCGGCTCACTCGCGCATGAAAGCCGGAATGATCTGAACGAATGGTATAAAAGGCAGAGAGATTATTATAAGAGGATGATTTCGACGGTAAACGATGAGCTGAAACAGCGTTTGCCTGGAATAGTCGTTTCGAGACCCGATGCATCCATTTATTCAGTCATCGATGTACGAGATGTCGTGGGGAACGGGTTCGAAGCCCGAGACTTCGTTCTGTACTGTGCCCGTGAGGGCGGGGTTGCTATCGACGATGAAATATGGACACTGCTCGTTGCCCCAATGGAAGGGTTTTACAATAGCGCCTCCGGAGAAAAAAATCCCGGTGCAACTCAGATGCGGGTTGCATACGTTGAGCCGCTTGATAAAATGAGACGTGTTCCGCTTCTTTTCAGTATACTTTTAAAGCAGTATGTTGAAAAAAAGGGGATTGAAATAGCGGAGAGGGAAGAACTTAAAACGGGCTGATACTTAATACCAGTATCTGCCCCGGCCGTGCCTTCCCCGCACCCGAGGGCCGAATCCCGGTGCCTGACCCGGACTGAGATTTCCCGACAGGTATCTGTTGAGCGCTTCGTCAATCGGCCCAGTTATACCGGGGATGACCTGTATGCCGAACCCGGTAAGATAACCCCAGAACATTCTCTCTATACCTGCGCATATAAGGATATTCACCCCCTCTTCCCGCAGACACCGCATTTTTAAAAGAGGCGTATAACCGGACAGGTCGAGTGATTTTCGCTGGTACACTTCTCCCTGTTCGATGATTACAACGACAAACTCGTGCGCGATGCCGAGCCGCGGGGCGATCCGTTCTCCGAGCCTCGGAAGGGTGATTTTTTTCATTGGTCCTCCATTAAAACAGCTGGATATCAGCCGGTACCTTTACGTGGAGTTGCCTGTAAGGCCGTATTCCTTCATCTTCCGCCACAGGGTGGTCCTGTTGATTTTCAGAAATTCCGCTGCTTTCGATCTGTTTCCGTCGAAAATCCTGAGCGCGTTTATGATTGCCGCCCTCTCCGCACCCTTCAGCCCGTCCATGCCTGCAGACGGATACGAAGCCGAGCGCTTCAGCTCCTCCGGCAGGCTGTCGACATCGATGTACCGGGACTTCGACATTACGAATGCGTGCTCGATTATATTTTCGAGCTCTCTGATGTTGCCGTGAAAATCGTGGTTTATGAGTATGGAAAGCGCGTCCGCCGTCATCCCCTCGATATTTTTTCCCATAATGCTGTTGAACTTGTCGATGAATACTTGAACCAGAAGGGGTATGTCCTCTCTACGTTCTCTCAGTGGAGGAAGCTCGATCTTTATGACATTGAGCCTGTAATAGAGGTCTTCTCTGAATGTGCCTTCTTCCACGAGTGCCCGGAGCTCCCTGTTTGTTGCTGCGATGATTCTCACATCAACATGTACCGGTTCGACACCCCCGAGCGGTTCAAATGCCTTTTCCTGGATTACCCTGAGTAGTTTAACCTGCAGTGCGGGAGAAGTGTCGCTTATTTCATCCAGGAATATGGTGCCGCTGTCTGCAAGGGAGAACCTTCCCGGTTTGTTTGCGGTTGCATCCGTGAACGCACCTTTTTTATACCCGAAGAGCTCTGATTCCAGCAGTGTGTCCGGCAGGGCCCCGCAGTTTACCGCAATGAAGGGGCCGTTTTTTCGCCGTCCGGTGTTGTGGATGGCCCGGGCAAATACCTCTTTACCGCTCCCGCTTGGCCCCTGTATGAGTACATTTGCATTAGATTCGGCAATATCGGGCAGGATATCGAAGATCTGCAGTATTTTGTGGTTTTTGCTGAAGATATCTTCGTATTGATAGCTCTTTTTGACCTCTCTTCTCAGCGCCTCTATAATACGAATATCTCGGAATGTTTCGATCCCGCCGTTGATTCTGCCGGCAGGGTCACGAAGTACGCTTGTGCTCACAACAACGGGAACGATTTGTCCGTCCCTGCTGAGAATATCAAGCGTCAACCCTTCGAGCTGCTTGCCGGTGGAGAGGGTCTGCTCCAGCGCACAGTCGCTTTGGCATATATTCGTCCTGAAAATTTCATAGCAGAAGGAACCGATTGCCTCTTTGGGGGAAAAACCGGTGATTTGTGAGGCGGCCCTGTTGAAGGTGGTGATTCTGTACTCGAGATCGGTTGTGAAGACACCGCAGTCGATACTGTCGAGTATGGCGCTGTACGTACGACTGTCTATCTCGTTCATACCACTGAAAAGGTAACGACCTTAGCGGGTTTTTGCAACTACAATCGGGCGGGTGTAAATTGTCTTCTCTTTTTTTAATAATGAGTTATATAATGGTTGTTAAAAGGAACAGCATAATCGGAGACCGAACAATGGGCGGGAAGGAAGAGATACAAAAACGGATAACCTTCCTCGTTTCAGAAGTGAGCAGGCATCAAGACCTCTACTATAAAAAGGCGGCTCCCGAAATAACCGACAGGGAGTACGACGCCCTGTTCGATGAGCTCACAGATCTCGAAAAAAAGTATCCCGCCTTTGCCCTGCCGGACAGTCCGACAAAACGTGTTGGTTCTGACCTGGATAACGAATTTCCTGAAATACGGCATCCATTTCCAATGCTCAGTCTGGACAAGGTGTACACACCCCTGGAGCTTGAGAAGTGGATCGATAAGATAGAGGGTGAACAGGAGGTTTCCTTCGTGGTCGAGGAGAAGATCGACGGTTCGACGATCGTGCTGCACTACGAAGATGGTCTTCTTGTTCGAGCGGTTACACGGGGCGATGGTTTTGTCGGAAACGACATTACGGAAAACATCAAGACGGTTCGTGATATTCCGCTCAGGCTCAGGGCAATGGTGACATCGGTGTTCAGAGGCGAAATCTATATTACGAAGCCTGATTTCGAAAAACTGAACAGGGAGTACGAGAATGTATATGCGAACCCGAGAAACTTTGCTGCGGGTAGCCTCCGGAGAAAAAAGAGCAGTGAGGTTGCCCGGGTACCGCTCAGGGCATTCATGTACGAGGGGCTTTCAGACGAAGAGGGGATGAACGAGCATGTACATGTTCTGCACAGGCTGAGTGAGCTCGGCTTTGTGGTGGGATCCGTGGGATTTTTCAAGCCGGGGAGCAGGGGCGAATCTGATGCTCGTCCTGGTGAAGGTCATGCGGAAGCCGGTGCTCCGGCTGAGGCTTCGGCCGGGTATGAAGGTATTTTTCATGCCCATCCGGACTGGACCTCCGGCAGTCTCGAGGACATGGATGCCTATATCCGGAAAAAAATGTCCGAGCGGGGAAAGATCCCCCATGAGATCGACGGGTTGGTGGCCAAGGTGAACGAGTACACGGTTCGAGATGCCCTCGGGTACACTGCGCATCATCCCAGGTGGGCCATCGCCTATAAATTCGAGGCGCCGCAGGCCGTCTCCAAAATACTCGACATCAATGTGCAGGTCGGACGTACGGGGAGGATTACACCGGTCGCCCGCATCAAGCCGGTCTGGATTTCAGGGAGCACGGTAAGCAATGTAACACTGCACAACCAGGACTTCATTACCAGCCTCGATATAGCGGTGGGAGATACGGTTTCGGTAAGCAGGCGGGGTGACGTCATCCCGGCAGTGGAGGATGTGATCGAAAAGAATGACCAGGGCAAGGCCTTCCGGATGCCCGGCCGCTGCCCTGTGTGCAGCACCGGTATTGTACAGGACGGGGCCCACCACTTCTGCCGGAACAGAGACTGCCCTGCGCGCGTGTTCGGGCGTATCGTCTTCTTTGCGGGCAGGGGACAGATGGATATCGAGAACCTGGGCGCTGAAACGGTTAAAAAATTAATCGACCTGAAACTGATCCGGGATATTCCCGATATATACACATTCGATGCGGACCGTCTCCTGAACGAGGAGGGGTTCGGCGAGAAGAAGGTGGCGCTCATCAGGGAGGGCATCGAAAAGAGCAAAGGGCAGTCCTTTGAAGCCGTGTTAGCCTCACTGGGTCTCGATGAGATCGGCCCGAAAGTTGTCGAGCTTCTCATCGATGCCGGGTACCGGTCTATCGATGAGCTCATACAGGCCGCCGGGCGTCGCGACCCTGAAATATTCAGCGGCATTCAGGGTATAGGGCCCAAAACAGCGGAAAAGATCATCGCCCAGCTTACCGATCCTTTTGTGCTCGACATGATAGATAAACTGAAAAAGGCGGGGCTTCAGTTCAGTGTTTCGGGGACCAAAGAGCAAGAAACCCTGCCCGGGGTGTTCGAGGGTCAGGTCTGGTGCGTAACGGGCAGCTTCGAGCATTTCAAGCCGCGGGAAAGGGCGATGGACGAGGTGAAGAAAAGAGGGGGTCGGGTTGTTTCGAGTGTTACCGGGGCGCTTACCCATCTCCTGGTGGGGGAGAACCCGGGAAGCAAGCTTGAAAAGGCAAAAAAGGTGTATGCAGCGATCGTTTACGAAAAAGAATTCCTTGAAATGCTCGGTAAGTGATATACTGCTGGAGGCGTTATTCGGATACCGGTGTCCGAATAACAAAACGATTCAGGCCGATATGTGGGGAAGATGTATTAGTACATTTATAATCGAGTAGTCAAATTTCAAAAAGGGTTGCATGCATTGGGATTGGCCGGTGCATTTGTCAAAAATCCCGATAACATCTTTTACCTGTCAGGCCATCTCATCGGTGACGGCAACGGACCGTGCTGCCTGTTCATTCCGGTAAAAGGGGATTGTCTTTTTTCTGTTCCTGAAAGCGAACTGTCTCTCCCCTCGATAGCGGGTCTATCGGAACCGGATTTTCCGGGGAGGGTCGTGCCGTATACACAGGCATATATTTCCGGTTGCGAGGTTTCACCTGAGGTTGCGGTCTTGAAGAAGGAGAAAAGCGATGCTATAAACCCGCCAGATACTTTCCGGGTATCACCCGGAGGCAAAGCCCCCGCTCGTGCCAGGTCACGAATTCGCCGGTGAAATTGCCGCAGTGGGACGGGGAGTGGATTCGTCGAAAACAGGACTTCGGGTCGGCGCTGACACATACAGGGGATGCCGTACAGGTTGTTTTGCGCGCTTCCTGACCGAAAAATCCTTTTAATGGATGCGGGGATACCTGTATCTGGGGATTTTGAGGACCTGGTCGACGCTGTGGACGTCATGCTCGATGCGACGACGGGTTAAATTCAAACACTGCATTCTTCAGATATGCGCGTGACCTCGGCAGGCCGAGGGGTGATCTGTACGAAATCGGACTGTGGAGAGAGTGCATCGGTATGTCGAAACAGGATATAATGTTTGCGATAAATATACCTCAGGAGTCTGTCGTGATTCCCGAGACGATCGACGGTGTACGGAAGGAAGTCATAAACCAGATTCAGAAGGCTGGCCGCAGCGGAGGCTTTCTTTCATCAAGCGGCACGCCGATTGCGTTCGGCACACCTCCTGAAAATGTGAAGGCTCTTATTGATGCGGCAAAGGAGTGCAGGGTGTAATACCACGGGCATTAATAAAGTTTATATGTCCACGGATGTTTAATCAGTGATCATCACCTTGATCGATTCGTTTGCATTGCTCTGGGCTTGAAACGCCTCTGCAGCCTGTTCGAGGGGAAATCTGTGCGATATGAGGATATCCCTGTCAACCTTTTTACTTGCGATCAGGTCCAGTGCCTCCCTCGTTTCGGATTCGTAGTACCCCATAGACCCGAGAACCTGCATGTATTTCAGCACTATCATGTTCGGGTCAACGGTAAATGTGTCCTCAAATATGGAGGAGATTACAACGGTGCCGTTTTCAGGTTTCAGCACTTCAAAGCACTGGCCGAGGGTAAGAGGTATCCCCGCGCAGTCGATGGATATATCACAACCGCCCGCAGTTTTTTCCTGGTACCGAACGTAGTGCTCGCCTGTGAGTCCCTTGATTTTTTTTACGGCATCTTCTTCCCTTGCATTGATAATCACATCGACGCCGATTTTTTCCGCGGTTTTCAGTCTGATTTCTGAAATATCGACGGCAATAGTTTTTGCATTCGTGTTTGCCTTTACGATCTGAAGGTAGCCGAGACCGATGATACCCAGGCCGAAAACAGCGACGGTTTCTCCATCCTTCGGCTCCCGCAGATGAAATGAATGCATCGGGTTGCAGAATGGCTCGAGTGTCGCCGCTGTTTCAAAAGAGATTCCCTCAGGAATGTTGAAGAGGTTTTTCAAGCGGTCTCCGTGCACCTCGATATACTCCGCCATGCCGCCCTTGTTGTGCACGCTTGCCACCCGGCCGCCTGTCTTGAAATCTTTTACTTTCTTTCCGACTTTGATGATTTCACCGGTGAATTCGTGGCCGATGATTCTGTAACCGTCCATTTCCTTTGTTGAGTCTTTTGTAAGAAGATCGGAATTGTACACGTGCATATCTGAACCGCAGATGCCGCACGCTTTCATTTTTATAAGGACCCCATCGTCTTCAACCTCAGGCTTTTTCACATCGACTACCCGAATGTCTTTCACTCCAAAAAATGCCGCTGCTTTCATTGACGTCGCTCCTCTTTTCGGAATCGGTACACTATATATGTAATATTAAATATTTCCCGTGTTAACTTATTTTTATTGAAAATCCTTACATTTTTGCCCCATGCATGATATTGGCGCTTGATGAGCTGCAGTGCAGGCAGTATATTGCATGTGATTATTTATTTGATCTGACATATTGGTGTATCCGCACAATATATCTCAAAAAGTAATGAAAGGGGGAGGAGTCAATGCCTGAAGCTGACAAGGAAGGAAAGAACTTTCATCTCGAGGTAAAGCAGAAATCCGAGCTCTTTTTCCTGAAAGGGTCCAACGAGCTTGACTGGGGTATGAAAAACCGGCTTTCGCGCATATTCAATCCGAAGGATGGCCGAACTATCATGCTCGCCATCGATCATGGTTATTTTCAGGGCCCGACAACCGGGCTTGAAAGGATCGATGTCAATATCCTTCCGCTTGTGCCCTATGCAGACACGCTGATGCTCACGCGGGGAATATTGAGAAGCATCATTCCTCCATCCGTTACGAAGCCAGTAGTGATACGGGCATCCGGAGGCCCGAGCATACTGAAGGAGCTTTCGGACGAACAGATTGCAATGGATATCGAAGATATTGTTCGGCTGGGAGTGTGTGCAACTGCGATTCAGGTTTTCATAGGCGGTGAGTATGAGTCGCGCTCTGTGGTGAACATGACGAGGCTCGTCGATATGGGCCTTCGCTACGGCATACCGACAATGGCCGTTACTGCAGTCGGAAGAGACATGGAGAGAAATGCAAAGTACTTCCGGTTGGCCACGAGGATATGCGCGGAGCTCGGTGCCCACTATGTGAAGACCTACTACGTTGAAGAAGGGTTCGAGACGGTAACGGTGGCATGTCCTGTGCCAATCGTGATTGCAGGCGGCAAGAAACGGCCTGAACCCGATGCGCTGGAGATGGCGTACAGGGCGATCGATGAAGGGGCGGCCGGAGTGGACATGGGGAGAAACATCTTCCAGTCCGAAGCACCGGTTGCAATGATGAAAGCGATACAGGCCATTGTGCATGAAAACGAGAAGCCTGACAGGGCGTGCGATTTGTACAACACACTGAAGAACGAGGCGATGCAGAAAGTATAGGCCCCGGTCAGACACAGGATATTCGTAGGGCATGCCGGGGCCGTGAGCACAGTAATGCTGTAGAGGGTGCAGGCCCCGGGAAAATGCCGGGTGTGGCCGCAAATCAAACCAGGGTCCTCGGAGTAACGCTATTCAGGATTAAAACGAAAAGAAGGGGGATTTATGGGCTATCTTGAAAAATATCGCAAAGAGGTAGATGATTTTCTATGGGTATGCAGGATGCTCAGTAGGAGGGTTTACGTAACGAGCCACGGAGGGAACCTCTCCTGGCGGCTTGAGGATAATCTGCTTCTGATTACACCGACCAGGATGTACAAGGCCGATATCGGGCCCGGGGATCTTGTATTTATCGATCTTAAGGGGAACATTGTAGAGGGCACAAAAAAGCCGACCGGTGAGACACCCATGTACCTGAACTTTTTCAAGGAGCGTCCCGACGTGAACTCGGTGATACACTGCCACCCGCCCTATACAAACGCGTTTGCGATTACAAAGGGTAAGAACTGGCTCATGCGGCCTGTATTTCCTGAAACGGTTGTGGAGGTCGGGCCCGTTCCTGTTGTGCCCTACGGCGAGCCGCTGACGCAGCGTCTTGCAGACAATTTCACGCCGTTTATGAAACAGTACAACGCTTTTCTCATGGAAAGCCACGGTCTTGTGATTATAAGCCCGGGAGATATTAAAAGGGCGTTTCAGCTTACCGATATCCTTGAAACATCATCAATCTCGATCCTGCAGGCCCTGAGTATCGGCGATCTCAAGGAGATTTCAAAAGGAGATATCGTCAACCTTGAAAACACGATGCGGACCAGGCATCTTCCCATGATCGGCAGTCCCGATGCCGGGAATTCTCTGGTTGATCTGTACTTCCCTGAGAATGAATAATCTATACGGCATGCATCCCCGGGAATACATCCCCTTGGGACCGAATATCATAAGTAACTTCGCGAGAAGTTACTTAAAAGTGAGGGGGTATATGGAGAAAACCGACACCAGGAGGCTGATCATCGTTTCGAACAGGCTTCCCGTAACAGTTGAGAAAAAGAAGGGGGAGATTTCATTCAAACAGAGTGTGGGCGGTCTTGCGACGGGTCTGAACTCCGTCTATCAATCGAAGAATAGCCTGTGGATAGGGTGGTGCGGGCTTGCGCGGGACTCTTTGAGCGCGCAGAACCAGGAAGAGATGGCGTCATCTCTCATGCGGGAGTTTCAAAGCTGCCCGGTATCTCTTTCGAGAAAGGACATTAAACTCTTTTATCATGGATTCAGCAACAGGACGATATGGCCGCTTTTTCATTACTTTCCCAATTACACGGTGTATGACAGAAACCTGTGGGAAGCATACGAAAGGGTGAATATAAAGTTTCGTGATGAAGTATTAAAAAGCGCAGCCCCGGAAGATACGATATGGATTCATGACTACCAGCTCATGCTTCTGCCCAGGCTCATACGGGCAAGGCTTCCGGAGGCGAGAATCGGGTTCTTCCTGCACATCCCATTTCCATCCTTCGAAATATTCCGTCTGCTGCCATGGCGTGAAGAAATCCTCACGGGACTGCTCGGAGCGGATCTGATCGGATTCCATACCTATGATTATGTGCGGCACTTTCTCAGCAGTGTGCGGCGTCTTCTGGGATACGATCATGCTCTCGGTCAGCTCCTCATAGAAAACCGTATCGTGAAAGCCGAAGTGTTTCCCATGGGCATCGACTACAAGAGGTATGCACGTGCAGGGGAGACGCCGAAGGTACAGAAGGAGGTTGAAAGGATCAAAAAAAGACTCAGAGGCCGGAAGACGATCATATCGATCGATCGTCTCGATTATACGAAAGGCATTTTAGGCAGGCTTGCGGCATTTGATCATTTTTTAAAAACAAATCCCGACTATCACGGTAGTGTGACGCTCATACTTGTCGCTGTTCCTTCCAGAACCGGTGTTGAAACCTACGCACAGCTTAAAAAAGAGCTCGATGAGCAGGTGGGAAGGATAAACGGCAAGTACGGCACTATGGGCTGGATACCTGTGTGGTACCTGTACCGCTCCCTGCCGTTCAATACGCTCGCCTCCCTCTACAGAGTGGCTGATTTAGCGCTCGTAACACCACTGAGAGACGGGATGAACCTTATCGCGAAAGAGTACATTGCTGCGAGAGATAAAAGCGGCGGTGTCCTCATCCTGAGCGGTCTGGCAGGTGCCGTGCATGAGCTCAGTGAAGCGATCGTTGTCAACCCAAACAACGTAGAGCAGGTTGCCTCTGCCATCGGCCGGGCTTTGCAGATGCCGCTCGATGAACAGATCGAACGGAACAGGGCGATGCAGAACCGGATCAGTCGGTATAATGTCGAACGGTGGGCGGCGGATTTTCTGGAACGCCTGGAGGCGGTACACCAACAACAGAAAGAGCTTTCTGTCAGAAAACTGACCGGCGCTGCAAGGAAAAAACTGCTGCACGATTACTGCAGGGCAGAGAAACGCCTTCTGTTGCTTGACTATGACGGAACCCTCGTCAGGTTTGTGTCAAAACCCCAGAAGGCAAAGCCGGATCGCAGACTTCTTTCAATAATCGAAGAACTTGCCGGAGACGATAAGAATGAGGTGGTCATAATCAGCGGAAGAGACAGGGAAACGCTTACAATGTGGTTTGGGAACATGGATGTCGGTCTCGTTGCCGAACACGGCGTATGGATCAGAGAAAGAAGTGGCAATGAAACCGAGATGGAGGTCCTCCGGGAGGAGTGGAAAGAGGCAATCAGGCCGATATTCGAACTGTACATGGACAGAACACCCGGTTCTTTGATAGAAGAAAAGCCATACTCGATCGCCTGGCACTTCCGAATGGCCGATCCGGATCTTGCGTCTGTCCGCATTACGGAGCTCAGGGAGACTCTTCTAAACCTAACTGAAAATATGAACATCGGGCTGCTCGAAGGGAACAAGGTGATGGAGGTCAGAGCCTCGGGCGTTACCAAGGGCAGGGCTGCCATGCACTGGCTTTCCAAAACTGACTGGGATTTTATTGCCGCGCTCGGAGATGATGTCACCGACGAGGATACTTTCGAAGTGCTGCCTTCTGATGCATATTCCATTAAAATAGGGCTCGGTGCGACCAAAGCGCATTTCAGTCTGCTCGATGTGGATGATGCGAGGAACCTTCTTGCCGAAATTGCCGGGGGAAAGATCTGATGCACGAGATGCGGCAGAATATAATTACAAAACAGTGGGTGCTGTTTGCGACGGGGCGGGGGAAACGCCCCAACGATTTTCAGAAGTCTGAGGGTGGGGAAACGGCAATACCTCATTATGATGCGAAGTGTCCTTTCTGTCCCGGTAACGAGCGCCTGCTCCCGCCGATTATTCATGAGCGTCCGGTGATGCATTTTACCGGCGGGATGCAGTCGCCAGCCGACCGTACCGTCACTGCCCAGAATACTGCCGGAGGGAGCGTTGTTTCACGAAACCGTACCGGAAAGTTAGATGCCGGCAGCTCCGGTATACATATGATGCCCTGGCAGGCGAGAGTGGTGCCGAACAAGTTTCCCATCGTGATACCCGATGCCGATCGGGAGGTTCAGAATATCGGCTTCTATGCGGTATCAGGAGGATACGGCTGCCATGAGGTCGTGATTGAAAGCCCCTTTCACGACAGAGATCTTCCGGGAATGTCCGAATCCGAGGTGGAAGCGGTTGTCAGAACCTACCTCTACCGGTACGATGAGTTGACGAAAAAAGACGCCGATCTTGAGGTCTACATCTTCAGGAATCACGGCGCACGCTCGGGGACATCTCTCATCCACCCCCATTCCCAGATTATTGCTATTCCGGCCCTCTCGGACAGGAGGCGGCAACTGGTAAACGAAGCCGGACAATATTTTGAAGAACGGGGGGGCTGTGTGTTCTGCGAGGTTATGAGGTTTGAAAAAGAACAGAAGGTCAGGGTATTGTATGAAAACGGTTTATTCCTGTGCATCGTGCCGTTTGCAGCGCAGGTGCCGTTTGAAGTGTGGGTCTTGCCCAAAACGCACAAAAGCAGCTTCAACGATATTGAGGAAACCGAGATGCATGACTTTTCCGATGCCCTGAGGTATGTTCTGGGAAGGCTGTATCACAGGCTGGGTGATCCGGATTATAATTATATTATCCAATCGTTTTCTGCGGATGGTCCTGATAAACGAGCTCTCCACTGGCACCTGCAGATTCTGCCAAAACTGACTATACCTGCGGGATTCGAGATAGCATCAGGTATATCCGTCAACCCCTTCCTTCCTGAAGAAAACTGTGCATTTCTGAAAGGTGAATAAAAAGCTGAAAATCAAGTTTGAATATTTCCAATTTTTCTATCTTTAATGACAGATAACTTTCATTGACGGACAGGGTGTATCGTATTATCCTTCTTCAACTGTAAATTTTTGAAAACCAGGTTACTTTTAATGCAAAGTCTCGATAATTACCGGAAGATTTCCGGGGACAGGGTTCTATTTGATATTTATCATAAGGCGAGCAGGTTGAACGGCAGGCACATCCTCAACATCAATTCCACCTCTCAGGGGGGAGGAGTGGCCGAGATACTCTCCTCGCTCGTGCCGCTCATGAACGATATCGGCGTCGATGCCGGGTGGCGGATACTGCACGGGAATCCTGACTTTTTCACGATAACGAAAAAGTTCCACAACGCGCTTCAGGGAGAAAAAATGAATCTTACGAAGATGAAGCGCACACTGTACGAGCGGACGAATCGAAGTTTTGCGGTGTACACGCATATCGGCCACGACTGCGTGATCATCCATGACCCCCAGCCTCTGCCCCTTATCAAGTATAAGAAAAAAATGCAGCCGTGGGTGTGGCGCTGCCACATCGACCTTTCGAACCCGTTTGACGAGATATGGGACTTCTTGAAGGGCTTTATCCTCCGTTACGATAAGGTTATTATCTCGAACGAGAAGTACAGAAGCGAGAACCTGCCGGTCGAGCAGAAAATTATCCCACCGGCGATCGATCCCCTGTCACCGAAAAACATGGAACTGTCCCAGAAGGATATCGACAAGTACCTGAAAAAATTCTGCATTCCCACTGACAAGCCGATTATCACGCAGATTTCGCGGTTCGACAAGTGGAAGGATCCGCTCGGGGTGCTCGAGATATACAAGCGGGTGAGAAAGGAAGTGGACTGCCGTCTCGTGCTCTGCGGGAGCATGGCGACGGACGACCCTGAGGGGCTTGCGATCTACGAGAAGGTGCGTCAGCGGGCGAATGATCTGGTTGAGAAGGGAGAGGTCATCCTCATTACCATAGAGAACAACATTCTCGTCAATGTGCTGCAGAGAGCAGCCTCTGTCGTGATCCAGAAGTCGACCAGGGAGGGATTCGGCCTGACGGTGACCGAAGCATTATGGAAGGGCAGGGCGGTAGTTGCCTCCAATGTCGGCGGTATTCCCCTGCAGATCAGCGACGGCGAAACGGGCTTTCTTTTCGATCCGAAGGACCTGAATGGCTTTACGGAAAAGATTGTCGATCTCCTGCAGAATCCCGATCTGGCACGTGAAATAGGGACGCGCGCACGTGAGATGGTGCGGGAAAAATTCCTGATTACAAGGCTGCTCGGCGATTACATCGACCTGCTCAGCGAGATGCTGTAGGGAGGCATGCGCATTGCATGTTCATGGTCGTGCATTTTCCCAGCGAAGTATACGAGTTGTTGCTTACGCTCAACTCTATTAATCAGATGTCAATACTGACGGCATTACCTGCCCTGCATATTGTACAGGTAGTTGAAATAATCGGGATCAGTCGTCAGCGTCTTCCTGAATTTCGGAAGCATTTTCCTGTAGCTCTCGATCGATTTCCAGAATGCGTAGAACTCCGGGTTCTTTCGGTATGCTTCTGCGTAGATCGCTGCCGCCTTTGCATCGGCTTCGCCCTTGATCTGCTCGGATGTCCTGTACGCCTCCGACTGAATGGTGCGAAGCTCCCTTTCCTTTCTTCCGATCCAGGCCGCTTTCTTGCCCTCGCCGTCCGACCTGAATGCCTGAGCGATCTGGTTTCTCTCCTTGATCATGCGGTTGTACACGCTTTCCGTCAGGTCGTCGGAGTACTTGATCTGCCGTATCACGATGTCGATTAGCTCGATCCCGTACTGCGGGGTGATCTTCTTCGCTTCCCCGAGCATCTCACGGGAGAGCACGGTTCGTCCCTTTTCGATTTCGTCGTAGACGGTTTTCGAAAATATCGCTATCGATTCGGAGACGCCCTCCTCTTCGTTCGATTCGGAGGAGGATAGATACACATCCTTGCGCTCGATTTCATTGATAACGTTTGAGTTTCTTACCGCTTCGCGGATGGAGTTTCTCGATATGATCTTTCGTACCTCGGAATCGATGACATCGTCAAGCCTGGATTGAGCCTGGGTGATGGTGCCAACCGATTCATAGAACAACTGCGGGTCGATGATTCTCCAGCGTGCCGTGGTGTCCACCCATATAAACTGGTTTTCCTCCGTGGGGAGGCGCTGCGCTTCACCGTCCCATGAAAGGATCTTTTTTGGGTACCGCTTCACCTTGTCGACCAACGGAAGCTTAACCTTGAGACCGGCCTTGGTTTTTACTTCGACTATTCTACCGAAACGGACTATGACCGCCTGCCGTCCTTCCTCGATTGTGTACAGAGGCCCGAGAGCGAGAAAAAGAAGAATCGCTACAACGACAACCACTAAAATAATAATGAGCTTTCTCATTTTACACCTCCCTGGCCTGAGAGTGATTTGAAGGGAACGAAGTTTTTAAGGTTCTTGTCGATGAGATCCGTGTTCTCGACTTCCTTGAACACGTCTTCGAACATCTCATAGTAGAGGCGGGTTCTCGTAACCTGCGGGTTTCGGTTGTACTCGTTGAGCACTTTGGAAAACCGGGCAACATCTCCCTCTGCCCTGTTGACCCTCTCAACCGCATATCCCTCGGCCTGCTCGATGAGCTGCTGCGCTTCACCTTTTGCCCGGGGAATAGCCTCGTTGTATGCCTGCTTTCCCTCGTTGATGAGCCTGCTCCGGTCCTGTATCGCCTTGTTTACATCCTCGAATGCATTCTGCACAGACCCCTTTGGCGGCACGATGTTCTGCAGCTTGACCGTGGTCACCCTGATGCCGAGATCGTATTTATTGAAAAGCACGTTCATCATGTCCTGACCGTACTGCTCGATGTTCGCCCGTTCAGCACCGATTACATCGAGGATAGCGCGGTCGCCGATGAGCAGGTTGATCACAGACTGCGATATATCGCGGATGGTTTTCGTCTGATTATCCACTTCAAACAGCCATTTGATCGGATCGACGATGCGGTACTGGATGATCCATTCGGCATCGACGATGTTGAGGTCGCCGGTTAACATGATCGATTCCCCGGGAAAATCAAACTCCGAATACACCGTGGTAATCCCGGCCTTGGTGGTCCTGAACCCGAACTCCTGCTTCAGAACCATCTGGGTGGGTACGTTGTACCTCCTTTCTATACCGAAGGGGAGCTTCATGTGCAGGCCGGGCTCGGTGAGCCGGTTGAACCTGCCAAAGCGAAGCACGACCCCCTGCTCCTTCTGATCGACTATGTAAAAGCTCGTTGATATTAAGAATATGAGAATAATAAAGACGAATATGCCCAGGACGACCATGGGCGTGATGTTTCTGCTTCCTGAAGATGAAGAGCTGCTTGACATGATTTTCCTCTCTTTGATTCAGATTTGTCCGGGATTTTCGGTCGTACTTCTTGTTTCAGATAAAAAGAGACAGACCCCAAGCATACAGAAACCGGACTGAGTGGGCGGACCACATGGAATGAACTGTAAACGTATGGTAAAAAAGCCTGTACCCCCTTATACAGTGATGCTACGGAGGATAAATGTCAACGGTTCTTTTTATTCTTTTGTGCTGGTTCGATAAATTCGGTGATCAGCCCTGTGCCCGGTCTTTGCTGTTCACGACTTTTCTTTCAAGAAACGGGCTTATACGGGTGACGATTTCATAGTTGATGGTCTGGGCCCAGCCCGCCATCGTTTCAGCAGAAATGACCTCATTACCCCATCGGCCGAGAATCACCACCTCGTTTTCCAGGGTCACTTTCGGAATATCCGTTACATCGATCATGGAGAGGTTCATGCATATCCTGCCGATGACGGGTGCCCGTTTCCCGTTGACAAGCACATAGGCGGTGTTGCCGAGCGAGCGGTCATACCCATCCGCATACCCGATCGGTAAAACCGCAACTCTCGTTTTCCGTGTCGTCCGGTAAGAGCAGCCGTAGCCGACGAAACTGCCCTCTGGAAGACTTTTCAGTTGGATTGCACGCGTCTTCCACGTCAACACCGGCTTGAGATCGGGCACCGATTTTTCTCTCATGGTTGCGGAGAGAAATGTCTCCCGAGAGGGCCAGAGCCCGTACACGCCGATACCGGCCCTGATCATCGAAAAGTGGGTTTCGGGAAAGAGAACTGCCGCAGCCGTGCAGGTCGTATGAATGATCGGCGGATTTTCTCCCATTTTCTGTATATCTTCGAGCGCCTTCTTGAAGGTTGTCAGCTGCCTGTGTGAATAGTCGTAGTTCAGCGTGTCCTCGATATTGGCGAAATGGGTCGAAACCCCTTCAAGCATAACGCCGTCGGCATCCTGAATCTCACGGATATATTCCGGGATCTGCTCAGGCAGTATGCCCTGTCTTCCGGTGCCGGTTTCGATTTTCAGATGAATCCGAACCTGCGGACCGCCGGCTTTGATTTTCGACAGGGCGGCAATCGTCTCCCTGTTGAATACCGTGAGCCTGAGCTCTGCTTTAGCTGCATCATGAAGCTGCGATATCGGCACATGGCCGAGAAGAAGCACCGGCTTTTTTACCCCGATCTCCCGTAGTTCGAGGCCCTCCTCCAGGGAGTTTACGGCAAACCAGTCCGCGTTTTTGAGTAACGGTACTACCTGTCGAACACCATGGCCGTATGCATTAGACTTCACCACCGCGCAGAACAAAACATCCCTTTGTACTCCTTTTCTGATTTCATTCATGTTGTGGTCAGGTGCCTGCGCATCCAGCTCTATCCAGACGAGGTTTGACATGGCATGAGCATACTATGCAGCAAGCCGGATGACAACAAAAAATTGATGTTGGGCGTCTGTCTAATTCAATTGACATACGATGCAGTTTCGTGTATGGTAATCGATGTTTTTGGTGTGGTAATTCGGAGGTGTATTTACACCATGAGCGCTGTGGTGCTCTTCTGAATATGGTTTTAAACATCCGATAACAACAGACCAGGGAGGTTTACATATGAGGGTGGCGAGTGATATTGGCGGCACATTTACGGACCTTGTGTATCTTGACGAGAAAACTGGTGAGGTGGGTGTATCGAAAGCCTCCACGACACCGCAAAACTTCGCTGAAGGTGTAATAGAAACAATCAAGAAGGCGGGAATACGGGTGTCAGATACGAGCTTTTTTGTGCACGGCTCCACCATTGTGATCAATGCGCTCACGGAGCGGAAGGGAGCGAAAACCGGTCTTATTACAACCGATGGCTTTCGTGATGTGTTAGAGATCACACGCGCGAACAGGCCGGACCTGTACAATATGTACTATACGAAGCCCAGGCCATTTGTCCGGCGGCAGTACCGCCTTGAGGTGAAGGAGCGGGTCAACTACAAGGGGGAGGAGCTCGTTCCTTTAAACGAGGATGATGTTTTAAAGGCGGTTGAGTATTTCAAAAAAGAAAATATCCAGGCCATAGCCGTCTGTTTCCTTCATTCGTATGCGAATCCCGCTCATGAAAAGCGATGCGGTGAGATTATCAGAAAAATTGCCCCGGATATTCCGGTTACCCTCTCCTGTGATATAACGCAGGAGTGGCGGGAGTACGAGCGTACAAACACCGCGGTACTCAACAGCTTCGTGCTCACCACGACGCGGTCCTACCTCGACAACCTGGAAAAAAGCCTTTCCAGCCTCGGTATGGGCAGGGTATACCACGTTATGCAGTCAAACGGCGGAACTGCCACGTTCGAAAGGGGAAAGCAGGCTCCAATAAACATGGTGGAATCAGGCCCGGTGGGCGGTGTGATCGGGACTGCGGTAATCGGCAGGATGCTCGGCGAGCCGAACACCATATCCTTCGATGTGGGAGGCACCACAGCGAAGACCTCGCTTGTTGAAGGGGGCAATCCGCGTATCACAACGGAGTACAAGATAGAGTGGAGCAGGACGTATGCCGGATACCCCATTCTCGTGCCGACCATCGATATAGTAGAAATTGGAGCTGGGGGCGGATCGATCGCCTGGGTCGACGGTGCTGGCGCCCTGAGAATAGGACCCCAGAGCGCCGGTGCGGACCCCGGCCCGGCAAGCTATGGATGGGGAGGCGACAAACCGACCGTAACCGACGCAAATGTTCTCGCGGGAAGAATAAATCCCGATTACTTCCTTGGCGGAGAGATTCCGCTTCGTGTCGATCTCGCAACGAACGCGATGCAGCCGGTAGCTAACTCGTTTCATCTGAGTATCGAGGATGCTGCTATGGGAGTGATCCGGCTTGCAGACTCCGACATGATAAACGCGCTCAAGCTGGTGTCCGTTCGCCGTGGGTACGACCCGCGCGATTTCATAATGGTGGCTTTCGGCGGTGGAGGCGCTATGCATGCAGGTGCGATTACACGGGAGCTTCGCGTGAAAAAGGCTGTGATTCCCACAAATCCAGCGGTGTTTTCCGCCTGGGGAATGCTCGTCACCGATCTCAGGCAGGATTTTATCAGAACATTGATACGACGCACCGACCAGGTCGACCCTGCTGAGGTCGAATCGTTTTTTGCGGGCATGGAGGATCAGGCAATGGAGCTCATGCTGGAACAGCATATAACGAAGGACCGGGTCGTGTTTCAGCGTTTTGCCGACATGCGGTACATGGGGCAGGAGCACACGGTGAAGGTGCCCCTTCCCGCGGGCAGGATAACAGCCGAAAAAATTCCCGAAATAAACGAACGGTTTAATGGGCTTCACGAGCATGCGTATACCTTCCGCCTCGAATCATCGATCGAGCTGGTAAACTATCACCTCACCGCATTCGGCACCGTCGAGAAACCGGAGCTCAATAAAATCAATGGGAAGGGTCTTTCTCTGAAAGATGCGAAGAAGGGAAGCAGAAACGTGAATTTCGACGAGCTCGGATTTCATGAGAGCCCCATATACGAGCGTGACCGTTTTCCTGTTAACGAGTACCTGCAGGGGCCCATGGTTATCGAAGAGCCTGCCTCGACCACTGTTGTATTCCCCGACCAGAGGATGATGCGGGACGAGTACGGCTTCCTGCATATCGAGAATATCGACTGAGGAGGATTCAAATGGCGAAAAACAGCATAGATCCTTTTACACTTGAAATAATAAAGGAGGGGCTTCTTGCAGTCGGGGACGAGATGTTCGTTACCATGCAGCGAACGAGCATGAGTACGATTATATACGAGGTGCTCGACTACGCGACCGGCCTCACCGACGCAAGGGGCAGGCTTATCACCCAGGGAAACGGTGTGACGCTCTTTTTAGGCACCCTGGACTTTGGGGTTCGAAGTGTTCTCAAGAAGTTCGGCGAGGATGGACTAAAGCCAGGAGACATACTCGTTACGAACGACCCGTACGAGGGAGGCGGCACTCATCTGTCAGATGTTTCGCTCATCATGCCCATATTCTACGACGGGAAGATCGTCGCCTTCTCGGCAAACAAGGGACACTGGACCGAAGTCGGCGGCATGGCTGCCGGGTCGTGGACGACGAACTCGACGGAGATATACCAGGAGGGGCTGCAGTTCCCGTGCATAAAGATATTTAACGAGGGGGTCGTGAACGAGGCGCTCATCGATCTCATCAGGGCCAATGTTCGGACACCGGATATGTCGATCGGCGATATGTACGCCCAGGCCGCCTCGCTCCGTATAGCGGAGAAAAGGTTCCAGGAGCTGTGCGACAAGCACGGCGTCGAAAAGGTGCTTGCCGGAGTCGAGACCCTCATGGACCATTCCGAGCAGCTCATACGCCAGGAGATACAAAAGATACCTCCGGGTGTGTACGAGGCATCGGATTTTATAGATGACGACGGTGTGGGAAACGGGCCCTTCGAGGTAAAGGTGAAGGTGACGGTGGCTGATGACAGCATCGTCTGTGATTTCACCGGGTCTCATATGCAGGTGCCGGGCCCGATAAACGCTGCGCGGACAGGGCTGTACTCGTCAGCGCGCGCCATACTCATTGCCCTGACCGACCCCTCCATCCCGGCGAACGAGGGGTGCTTCAGGCCGCTTGAGGTGATCTGTCCTGACAAAACCATCTTTACCTGTGAAAAACCGGCATCCGTGTCGACCTACTGGGAAACGATGATGTACGCTGCCGATCTAATCTGGAAGGCGATGGCGCCTGTTATGCCGCGCAAGCTCCCCGCCGGCCATTTTTTGAGTGTGTGCGGGGTGGTGCTCTCAGGGATTCACCCGGATACCGGTGAGCTCTTCATTCTAGTAGAGCCGCAGGCAGGTGGATGGGGCGCCGGCGCGGACAAGGACGGTGAGGCAGGGCTCGTATGTGTAGGTGACGGAGAGACATATATCATTCCGATTGAGGTAGCGGAGACAAGGTACGGTATTCTCGTGGACCGGTACGGGTACGATATCACAGAGGGCGGTGAGGGCGAGTTCAGAGGAGGCCGCGGGCTCGTGCGGGATTACCGTATCGTTGCCAACGAGGCATGGTTCACTGGTACCTTCGGCCGGTTCAAATTCCTCCCGTGGGGCATGTCCGGGGGGAACCGGGGATCGAGAAACTACACGAAGATGTTCTTTGCAGATGGCAGAAAGGCCGAGGTATTCGGGAAGGCGGCCCAGTACCACATGAAAAAGGGAGATACCGCCCGGCTCATTACCGGCACCGGTGGCGGGTATGGCGACCCCTTGAAGCGTCCGGTGGAGAATATTATCGAGGATCTTAAAAACGGGTTTATCACTACCGAAATTGCCGAAAAGCAATACGGTGTGACGGTGGATGAAAAGACCTTCGAGGTGACAAAACTCTCCTCGAAAAGAGGGTAGTGGAAGAGGACAATGCAGAGGTATTGATATTAGGGTGCACCATTGAGTTCGGGTTTCACGAAAAGATGCAGGATGCTCTCGGCGTTCCGGTAATAGATGCGGTGCTTGCCCCGTTCAAGTTAGCCGAGATGCTCGCGGATACTGCAGGAAGGTTCTCCTGGTACCCGGGCAGGAAGTGGGGGAGTGAGGAGCCGCCGCTTGATGAGATCAAAGAGTGGGGCCTGTTTAAAAACTTACAATCTGTGGGAAACTTTCTGAAGCACAACGATATACCCTGACCCGGACAACCGCTATCGGGCGGAACAAAGGCTATAAAGAACAGGGCAGGGTGAAGTTGAATCCCAATACGATATCCGGCCACAAATAGGGGATAAAGCAGAGTATTCGAATAGGTCGGATCACGTCCTTACCCGGCTCGAAAAAAAGAGGAAAGCCTGCGCCCAACCTGAAATCCATGCTGAAGTTGTCTGTGAAACGGTAGCCGCCTGCCAGGGATGCCCCAAATGAGACCATTGCTGCTTCCAATGTCATCGGTGCGGCTGCCGTGGGCATACCCAGGAGTATATTAAGCCGGTAACGATGATCCTCCGGCAACAGATAGATAACATAGAAAGCGTCGGCCAGGAGCAGGCCGTAGAATGCAGCCCCAACATCAGCCTTTACACCTCTGTTATTGTTAAAGCGGGACTCCAGCCCAAGACGAATGCCCAGAAACATGTCACAGCTTACGCTGAGAAGGGTATCAGCCGCCATGACAGGGAGACTCGAAATGAAGAGCAGATTAAGAATCGTCAACACTATCAGAAGTTTTTTCGTTTTCAGCACAGAAATTGCCTATTTGATGGTAATAACCCTCTCTTCGGCAGAGACCCCAATAGAAGCCGAGCCGTTCGCGTTGTTGAACATACACTTGCAGGTGTATGACCCGCTTACCGATATATCGAGCGTTGAGCTCAGTGTGTAGAGCTTGCCGTCAAGATAGTTGGTATCGGATGTGTCGGCTTCAGTCATGCTGAAGCGCTCCGGCACAGGTTCCTCTGTTGAACCGCTCGAGCAGCCGGTGAATACTGCTGCTGGTTAACGGTATTATTCGGACGCAAATCATTCATATACACATCCGCACTGACCGCCCTGTTCCATATAAATCCTGACCCAACGCATATTACTGTAAAAAATACCACAAACAGCCGTAACGTTACGTTCGCCTTATCCCTGTGCATATTTTTCACCTGTTGATACTGTATTTGCATGGCATCCTTTTTCATTAACAGGCTGACGCACAACCGTTTTCCGCTGTACGAGATATTCGATGCGAAGCTGCATTGGAAAGGTCATGTGCCCGCGGTACTAACTTATTCCGGAAGAAATCTTTCTAATTCAAATCATTTTAAAGGAATTAATGCCATTTTGTCAAGAAACATTTTGTTTATCAAGTGCTATCTCGGTAATAAATGCCCGGGGAAAACCGGCAACTTGTACCAGGATTTTTATTTCAACTCACTATACTGATGCAGATCGCCGGGTAGAAATCATTCTGCAGGTGTTTATTGGAACATTTTGCTGTTGAAAGTTCACATACCTGTTTTTAATGAATGATTCACTGTGTTCGCGGCTTTGAAGGGGTGAGCCTTAACCGGGAAGTTTTGTGTTCGGATAATGCCGCAGGTAAGCGACTTTACACCAGCTCGTATACCTCATAGCCCATTGTGCCGGGAACGACGAGCGAATCGAACTTCGCCGACCATTTCTTCGTTTCCTGGGTTTCGGTCAGTCGGAGGGTCCACGCCTCCTCGTAATCGACGAAGCTCACAAACTCGTATTCGCGTATTATTTCAGGTGCTCCGGGTGAGGCGAGTTTTCGAACGTACATACGCACAGCTCGCGGGATGCCCTCCTTTTCGAGAATATCGTCCCGCTCTTTGAGAAGCTTTAAGGCCTCCTGCCGCCTGCCCCGCTGAATGATCATCGATACCCGTACCACTATCATTTGTTTTCCCCCTTGCAGTATGTAAAAATTTATGTATATGAAATGCCGCTGGTGAGCGGTATACCACAGGCATATAATACACAGGCACTAATAGCATTATTCGAACGCGGAGCGTCCGAATAACAACCCGCGCCTATATTATGGGAACAGTCGCCTTACATTGTATCGCATCTGACCATAAATTACCATGTGCATGATTTTACAAGAAAGAAAACAGTGCCCCAATAACTAGAGCGTTAAAGGACCTCTGGTCTTTTGAATTTTGGACATTTCACAATTGAGTGTTTACTGTCAGCTGATTTTATAATATATTTGTTATATGAATAGTAAGATATTAATCAATGGATGTGCAGCCATATTGCTTCTGCTATCAGGGGCGGGTATGGCGCATGCGCAATCAGGGGACCAGATGAAAAAGATGGGGTTTTCGGACTTACATATACGAAATGCTAAGGACGCTGAGCTGGAGTACACGATCGTCCTCACGGATGAACAGTGGCGCGAACGGCTCACGCCTTTTCAGTACTCCGTGTTACGGAAAAAAGGTACCGAACGGGCCTTTACCGGAGAATACTACAACGAGCATGAAAAGGGGACCTATTATTCGGCTGCGACCGGGCAGCCTCTTTTCAGTTCCAATGCAAAGTTCGATTCGGGAACAGGCTGGCCGAGCTTCTACGAGCCTGTAAGCCCGGATGCCGTTGTCCTTATCGAGGACCGGAGCCTTTTTGGAGTGCGTATCGAGGTGCTCGACAGCTCGAGCGGGTCTCATCTCGGCCATGTGTTTCCGGACGGACCGGCTCCGACCGGGCTTCGGTACTGCATAAACTCCGCCTCGCTCATCTTCGTACTCGAGGGTGCCGAGCCGCCTCAAATCGTCAGAGACTACCTGGAGAAGCACGGGAAGTAGCACCGCCTTCAACCAGCATGTTCTTGTGCCCCAAAACGAAGGTTTTTAAGGGAGCCGCGAGCGCTCAACCGAATCTGTGTATCGACTCCTGTTTGTGCAAGCTCAGACTGGTTTGTAAATAAGCGACACGCTTTTCCTGCCGTCCATCTTTGCGATGCAGGGCTTTTCTGTGCGGACATGCACGAAGTGTTTCGTTTTATGTGCTGATTTCTGCTCCGTCAGCCAGTTCCAGTCGATAAAATCCTCAGCAGAACGCCACGGGATGTCAAAATAGCCGATGTTCATGGAGGTCACATTGTGGAAGAAGTGTGATCCCAGAGACGGGTCCACGTGAAAATCCTGAAGCTCGACCTCCACGATGATGCGCGCCTTTGAAATATGAGACCAGTTGACCGGAATGCCGAGCCATCGGTCGGTGCTGCCCCACCGCCCGGGACCGATCAGAATGTAGCGCCGTTTTTCCTTCTTCATAATATCATTCAGGTAGTCAAGCTCATCTATCATCTCGAGTGTTTTTGACCGATCGAATTTGTCGATATCTACATAGACGATATCATAGAGCTCCCCGGCTTTGCCGTTGCCGACTGATCTGTTGGTGTACAGCAGCAGATCATTCCGGTTGATCCTGGACAGGTCGAGGTTGTACTCCTCGAGATTTCCTAAAAGCGGTTTTATCTGAAGAACGTAAAAGCTCGGTTTGCCGGTGCCGTTTTTATTCAGGTTGACGGCAAACTCTATCTCGACCGGGGTTCCCATGGCGTTCTTGATGATTTCGAGCATCTCCCTGAGTAAATGTGCCATGGGAAAGAAATCGTATTTCAGGATATGGGCGAAATTTACGACAATCGGTCCATTGACCGCATGGCCCGGCTGAAGACGGTTGTTTTCGTTGTCCCAGGTAGACACGCAGTACTGGAATAATTCGTCTCTCTCTCCCTCGATAATGGGGAGTCGTGCAAGGGTTGCAGCGTCTCCCTGTGACAGATTGATATTTTTTTTCTCCAGATTGAGCGCGTAAAAACTATCCTGTGAAAACGAAAGCTGGTCTTCAGGCGAAATAAATTCCAGTTTCGGAGAGTAGGGGCAAAACCGGTAGGCTTTTTCACCGTCTATTACGTGCCTTCCGAGGCCGTATGCGATAACGGCGATACCATCTTCCGGTTTGAGATATTCGACCGGGTAGTAGTTGTACGACTGTGCCACACCCGAGATGTGTGGGTAATAGTATGCTCCGTGCTGATTTCCCACGACAGCCTGGATTAACACCGCCATCTTCTCCTCTCCGACCTTGTAATTGATTGCGTCGAAGTAGGCGCGCGCGGTTTTGGAGAACACTGAAACGTATACGAGTTTTACCGCCTCCTCCAGGTGCCGAAACCGTATCTGCGGATCCGGGTGGTTGTTCGGCAGCAGGTAGGTGTCGTAGATACCGGAGAAGGGCTGTGAGAGTGAATCCTCGAACATGCCGGAAGAACGGATGGAAAGCGGACTGTGCACATTTTCAAGAAAACGCAAAAGTCGTTTCTTCAGCCCTTCCGACAATTCGGCCTCGAGAAACCGCCGTTTGACTTCCTGGTATCCCTCGTCTCTTATGAGCAGGTCTGAGAGGTTGTTGCTTTCTACGAAGTAGTCATACCCTTCTGTTCCGATTACTGCTGTCCGGGGTATGCGGATGTGCGTATCCTGAACGATCTCTTCGAGATTGCAATTCTGGGTCAGCATGTGCAGAAACGCCATACCGCGCCCCTTGCCGCCGAGTGAGCCCTCGGCAAGACGCAGCACGTGATTCTCTTCGCTCATGAGAGAGGGGTCGAAATAGATGACCCGCCCGCGGATTTTGCTCTCCTGTACTTTCTGAAATACCCCTATGAGGTGTTCCCTGAAGTCTGCAAAGCTCGGAAAATCACTCACCTGTATCGGCTGTATGTTTTTGGCAATCTGAATTTCACCCCGTGCCATGAGCCAGCCTGAAAAATGATTTCTATTGGCATGATAGACGAGGGATCCATCGGGAACTGTGGAGAGGAGCTGTTTGAACTCCGCCATGGATTGAGCGCGGGCAATGGATTTGCCGTTTTTGTCGCGAAAGATAAAATCTCCGAATCCGAGATGATTGAAAATGAAATCAGTCAGATCGCGTGAAAGGCTTTCGGAGTTCTTATTAAGAAAACTCGAACGATGCCTGTACGCAACAGTTTCGTTTAACGGATCCGATGATTGAATGAGTGTAGGAATATCCCCGACCACCTTCCTGCAGTAGTCTATGAGCATGATGCCCGCCTGTTCATCCTTTACGCCATTTCTCGGAAAGGAGATGTCGGTAATAAGACACAGAAGGTAGTCGCTGTACTCATTTACAATCTTCAGAGCCTCCTCATAGGTTTCAGCCATGAGCACCTTCGGCCTGGTACGCATGCGGAGGAGTTTTTTCATCTCGTCGAGATGCTCATCAGCAATTATACGCTGGGTCTGTTTCATGATTTCGGTGTACAGAGTTGGAAGATAGCTCGAGTAGTAGCGGATGGAATCTTCGACGAGGAGTATGACACGAACGAGCCCGATCTTTGTGTCCTTGACGGCATTTATCTTGTCTTCGATGTACTTGGTCATCGCAAGAAAGATCTTGGAATCACTATTCCACACAAATATTTTATCCAGATACCTGAGGCGGTCGTCTCGATCAGAAATGAGGCTGAGCTCCGTATTGTCGTTGAGAAGCAGCAGTATTGGTATAGACGGGTATTGTTCCTTTATCTGTTTTCCGAGCTCGAACGGTGATATCTCGTCTATTCGCATGGTAAGAATAACCATATCGAAGGAACGGATCTTCAGTATTTCAAGAGCTTCCTCACCGTATGCGACACTCGTAATGCGGGGAGCATTGGAAAGGTTGAGCTGGTAGTACTCGCCGAAGATTTTCTCGGTAAGCTTGTCCTCCTCTTCCAGAATAAAGGCGTCGTATATGGAGGCGACCAGGAGGATCTCCCTTACACGAAACTGCATCAACTCGTGATAGATCTCCTGGTCGGTTTTATTCTGTTTTATCAGCTCTGACAGTTTTTGTTTAAACATTTTCCCCTGACGCAGCGGGCATAGCCGCGCTCATACCGGCTGTGGTTTGCCGTGCCTCTATATGCTCCTTGATTTATCCGCATAATTGAAAACTCCTGTCGCCGAATGCTGTGGCGTCATACACCGACAGACGGTTTACTTTTATACCAGCCCCTGGTCTAACATCGCGTCCGCCACCTTTCTGAAACCTGCGATATTCGCACCGTTTACGTAGTTGTCCGGTGTCCCGTATTCATCCGCAGTCTTACGGCAGTTTGTATGGATATTTGTTATTATCACTCGAAGCTTTTCATCCATTTCCTCCCTCGACCAGGCTATTCGCATGCTGTTCTGAGACATTTCGAGGCCGGAGCATGCCACACCGCCGGCGTTGGCCGCCTTGCCAGGGCCGAAAAGTACGCATTTCGACAAAAACAGCTCCGTTGCATCCAGCGTGCAGGGCATGTTCGCACCCTCCGCCACACAGAAACAGCCGTTTTCCACGAGTGTCTTCGCATCATCGGCATTCAGCTCGTTCTGGGTCGCACAGGGCAGGGCGACATCGACCTTCGTGAGTTGCCAGGGAGTTTTACCCTCGTAGTAGGTTGCGGATGGATATTTTTTTACATACTCACGAATCCTTCCACGCCTGATATTCTTCAGGTCCATGACGAAGTTCCATTTCTCCTCGTCGATACCGTCATCGTCAACGACCGTGCCGTTCGAATCTGAGAGAGTAACCACTTTACCGCCAAGCTGATTGACCTTCTGTGCCGAATACTGGGCGACGTTTCCCGAGGCTGAAATAGCCACCCGCTTGCCTTCGATGGACTCGCTTCTGGTTTTGAGCATTTCTTCGGCAAAGTAGACCACGCCATATCCGGTTGCCTCAGGACGGATAAAGCTGCCTCCCCAGTCGAGCCCTTTTCCGGTGAGTACCCCTTCAAACATATTTTTGAGCTTCTTGTACTCGCCGAAAAGAAACCCTATCTCTCTGCCGCCGACACCGATATCTCCTGCCGGCACGTCGGTGGAAGCGCCAATATGTCGGAAGAGCTCGCTCATGAAGCTCTGGCAGAAACGCATCACCTCGTCGTCTGATTTGCCCTTGGGAGCGAAATCGCTTCCCCCTTTTCCGCCTCCCATCATAAGGCCGGTGAGACTATTCTTGAATATCTGCTCGAACCCGAGGAACTTCAATATACTGAGGGTCACAGACGGGTGGAAACGAAGCCCCCCCTTGTACGGGCCGATGGCGTTGTTGAACTGAACCCTGTATCCCCTGTTCAGACGGTAGTTTCCTCTGTCATCCTGCCAGGGCACGCGAAACAGAACGACCCGTTCGGGCTCCACGAGACGCTCTAGAATCAACGCCTTCCTGTAGCGGGGATCCCTCTCGACAACCAGTTCAAGGGATGAAAGGACCTCGCGCGCTGCCTGAAGAAACTCTGTCTCCCAGGGATACCTCTTGCTGATTGAATCAATAACCTCGCGTACGTAACTTGCCATTTTTTCCTCTGGATATTTTTTCCTTTATTTCGGTTCCGATCCGAAGCATTTTCTGCCGTTGCCGATATTGTTCCGATGATAGAGGTTGCTGTCCTGAATCGAGGATACTGAAAAAAATATCGAAGGTAAAGAAATATTATCCGGATGCTTTGCATCAGGATAATACCGCCGGTCGGGCTATAGCTTCCTCGGGCCGGTGAGTGCCCTGCACTCGGACGCGAGGATTCGCATGTCCATTTCGGTACCGAAGTCCCGATGGTCCAGATACTCACCGGCCCCACCGCCGGCACGCCCGAGTGCGAAGGCAATAAATGGAATGTCCGCCGCACGGTTTATGGTCATACGTTTTTCGCGGAGTTTTTTCCAGCATATACCGAGCCACACACAGGCAATTGCCGCGTCGACGTTCACCGCAAGAACGCGTGGTGTGGACCCGTTGTTCTTCAGTGCGAAAACGAGGTGATGATAGAATTCGAGAAATATGTTCTTCTTCCCCGCTTCTTCGAAAAACCGGTAGATTACCTGCTCGCGGGGATCCAAGTTTACCGCTTCATTTCTAAAAACCGGGTGTCCCAGGCATGGAATCCTCTCGTACTCTACACCGGCCTCTTTTGCCTGATCTTTTTTTTGTTTGAAATCTGCGGCCGCCTTTTCTGCAATCGCTTTTGTATCCACCTGCCCGTTATAGGAACTTTCGATATCAAGATGGGCAAAATATTCGAGAAGAAACCGCACCGCCCTGGCGCCGTTTCCGCCGTGAATTACTCCGATAGTTGCGAGTGTGGCAATCATTGCCGTGTTCGGGCTGTTTCCTGCTGATGACGAAAGCTTCGCGCCCTGCGCGGAGATAGTCCCCGGGCCGTTGGTGAGTGACGCGACGAGCGTTAGCTCTGCGGCACGCTCCTCGAAATCATTTTCAGGAAGATCTCCGGTCCAGTACAGTATCAGGGCTGCGGCAAGAGAGAGCTTTTTCATTATTTCAGTGAGCGAATATCCGTATATACGGGGGGTGTGCCCGTCATTGGAGCTCGCATGAGACGCGTTTCTCATCGGCTGACGTATCATCCCTTTAAGCAGGTTCTGCATCTGGTCTCTGACCTGGTCGGCATAAGGCTGGGGAATAGTTCCCTGCGGGAGTGAGAGTTCTGCCGGGAGCCGTTTGCCCAGATTGCCGAGGCCCACAAACCAGGGATTGAGACGAATCGGTTTCGAACCGCTGAAGTCTTTCTTCATCCCGAGAGTGCTCAGTACAAGTGAAACCGCGCCCGGAAGGTGGTGCAGGACCTCGACCCGAATACCGCGTTTAAGTGCTGCCTTGAGATCTTCGGATTTTCTATACCGTTTGTCCGGATTAAAAGGCATTATACCGAAATAATCGTCGAAGGCCTGTTTTTTGGCGAGTGCACTGCTTCTGCCGCCTTCGACAACCGCACCCGCATGACCGAGCGATATGCTGTACCGCTCCGCTATCTCGCCTGCCATATACACGATTGCCGATTTGGAAAATCCATCTTTTTTCATCATTTCAACGGCCTCGTGTTCATACGTCCCACCCGGTTCGACATAGAGAACGATTACCCTCGTATGCTCATCCCTTTCTGCCAGTGTAAGAAAATCCTTGAGCGGTGTGAGAATGAGCCTGTCCTTTCCCGTTGAAATTCCAAAGGATGTGCCGATGCCGGCCGAAAGGAGGTAGCTTGAAATGGTATTTACCATGTTGCCGGAGTTCGATATAACGGCAGCAGCTCCGGGCTTGAATGTTTCTTCCGGAGCATCGCCGCCGACAGCGCCGATCCGTACCCCATCGATGGTGTTAATAATTCCCAGTGTATTACAGCCGATAACGTCGATATTGCTGTTTTTGCAGATCTGATGGATCTTCGCCGTCACTTCAATAGAAACGTGCTCCGTGATGATATAGATGGTTTCGACAGTAGATTCAGCGTGCTTTACAACCTCTTTTACCTCGCCGTATACGGCCTCGGGCGGGGAATAGATGAGTATCTTGTTGGGGTGATGCTCCACAGGTGTCATGTGTAACAGTTCGTCAAAAGTAGCGAACACCGGGACAGGTCCCTTCGCTGTTTCTATTTTCTGCCCACCCCTTCCAAGAGCCCAGCCGCCGATGATGTTTTCACAGTACTTCTGGCTGACGGCTGTTACGCTTGAGGCCTCCCTTCCGGTGATGTTGGATACCGCGACTCTATCTCCCTTTTTCAGCAGGTCCGAAAGATTTCGCGCCCTCATATTTTCACCTCCTCGATAGTTTCCACAGCGTTTAGGAGACGGGCTGCATACTCCGCTACCATGGTCACCGGCGTATCGGACCCAAAAATAATATAGGGAAGTTCGAGGTATTCGAGCGCCTGTTTCATGACGAGCAATCCTTTGATGAGTTTCGGGCCGCCCCTTCCGATGACAACGGGAATATAAATTGGCCCGTTTTTCTCTACATAGGCGATCAATGCATCCGCAATCGCTTTGAAGGTGACGTCGATGAGCGTGTTGTTTGCCTTGCCGCCAAGTATGAGAAGGAGCTTCGCTTTGGCAAGCCGATGCCTGAAACATATTTTTACCGTCCCGAACATCCGTTCATAGGGAGGGTTCCCGCCGAAATCGGAAAGAAACATCGGGCTCCCGCCCGCAAGGTCGAGGGTTTCGGTGATGATGGTCGATGCCCCGCCGCCGAACAGTATCGGCAGTATCTTCGTTCCTCCAAGATCGGAAACATGCGCCTGGCCCCGATGGCTCGATGCATCCCATGCATTCATCTCCTCTTCGAAGTCCGAGAGGTTTTCCGGGTATTGCGGAAACAAAACTCCGGGGACTTTTGATTTGTAGTTTGCTTTATCCACCACTCCTTTGAAGTCGCAGGCAAACGGCCTGCCGTCCGGGGTGATCCTCAGCGGGTTAATCTCCGCCGATTCCATTCCGGTGGAGATGAAAAGGTCCCAGAATGAAACCATTACACGGGAGATGCTGCTGATCAGCTCCTTCGGGCAGGATAGGGCAACGAGGATATCCGAGGCCTGGTACGCATCGAGGCCGGTGAATATGTCGATCGGTATTGTTGTCTTCTTCTCTTCCGGAATGGACTCGATTTCCGTACCACCCTCGAGTGACACGGTAAATGCAGGACCTAAAAAGGCAGTGCTGTAGGTGATAGCGGTGTACAACTCGAGCCTGGAAGGAATTTTTTCAACGATGTAGGCGGTTCGCGGCATTTTACCGTTTATCTCGAGGCTCGAAACCCGTTTTATTTCCCGCAATGCATCGTGGATGTTTTCCACTTCAACCACTGCGCCTGCTTTCCCCCTTCCGGTCGTCAGTATGTCCGGCTTAACAATCGCCTGTCCTCCCCAGCTTTCAAAGTTTGTTTTTATATCACCGATTTCAGCTGTTCCGCTTATATACCTTGGAACAGGTATCCCGTACCGTCGGGCAAAATGCTCCAGAAATGTTAATTCGGTTACTGTGAAAGAAGCCATACATCTGCCTCCCTGAATACGCCTCAGAGGGCATTTTTATCCACTGAATCATATTTAAATCAAATTATATCATTTTTTACAGGATTATAACAAAGATATTATTAATTTCAGAAAATCATCATGGAAGGTGTGTAAATTTATTATTGACACGAATCGTAGTAAATGTTAGAATGGTTCAACCATTCTACGATAAGTGTAAAGTACGGAGGGCCCGCCGCGTAATGTTTCAGCAGGTAAGACAGAACAGGATGTTCCAGGATGTCATCTATCAGATAGAGGAGGCAATTTTAGACGGCAGGCTCAGAGTCGGCGACAGGCTCCCGCCGGAGCGGGAGCTTAAAGAGATGTTCAAAACGAGCAGGGGAACACTTCGGGAGGCGCTCAGGGTTCTGGAGCAGAAGGGGTTGATTTCAATCAAGACCGGTGTAAACGGGGGAAGCTATGTTCGCGCAGTTACGAATCACCAGATCAGCGAAAGCCTCGATCTGCTCATACGGTATAAGAAGATTTCACTGAGTGATCTGGCGGAGTTTCGTGAGGGGGTGGAGGGATTGGTTGCGGGCATTGCCGCCGGGAGAGCAAACAGAGATGATAAAGAGCGGCTGCAAAGCCTTCTTTATGAGGCAGAAAAATTTCTCAGCGAAGGCATGTCAGCCTGGGATGCATTTATCCGAAACGACAACGCTCTTCACATGGAACTTGCTCGGATAGCGGGTAATCCCGTGTATGAATCGGTGTTGCGCACCGTTCACGATAATATCAACCGCTACTACGAACAGTTTCTCCCGCGGTCCGAAGAGGTGATGAAGGAAAATTATGAGGACCTCCGTCGAATCGTTGATGCAGTTGTGTCAAAGAAGCCTGAGGATGCGCGCAGGCAGGCGCAGGTTCATGTTCGCCGTTTCAACCGGTTTATGGAAAAAAAGGGGGAGTTGAAATAGAGGTGGGGGGTGCGGTATGGCAAACGCAAAATACACTGTTCCGCTTTCTGTAAACGAGCCTGTTCAGAGCTATTTGCCCGGGTCACGGGAGCGCACTCTGCTTAAAGAAGAGCTGAAAAGGCTAAAAGAGACGCATGTCGAAATACCCCTTATCATCGGCGGCAGTGAGATCAAAACAGGGAAGTTAGCGCGGTGCATTATTCCCCATGATCACGGCAGTATATTGGCATCCTTCCACCAGGCCGGTGAGCAGGAGATCGAGATGGCGATCGAGGCGGCGCGTCAGGCCCGGGCTGACTGGGCGGAAACGGACTGGGAGGACCGCATTTCTATATTTTTAAAGGCAGCCGAAATCCTTGCCGGCCCGAAACGGTACACTGTTAATGCCGCGACCATGCTCTGTCAAAGTAAAACGGTGTTCCAGGCGGAGATCGATGCTGCCTGTGAGCTTACGGATTTTTTCCGCTTCAATGCGTATTATGCCACGCAGATATATGAGGGACAGCCGCCGTATTCACCGGAGGGTATCTGGAACCGGATGGAGTACCGGCCACTCGAGGGTTTCATTTTTGCGGTAACGCCTTTTAACTTTCTGTCGATCGCCGGAAACCTTCCATCTGCACCGGTGATTGCGGGAAATGTTTCTCTATGGAAGCCTGCGTCCACTGCCGTATACTCTGCGTACCGGGTTATGCAGATTTTCCAGGAGGCGGGGCTGCCGGACGGAGTTATCAATTTTATTCCCGGGCCAGGTTCTGAAATAGGCCCCATGGTGCTGCGCTCGCCTGATCTTGCGGGTATTCATTTTACCGGAAACTCCAGTACCCTGCAGTCTATATGGGAAACCGTGGGGAGGAATATAAAGCGGTACCGCAGTTACCCGAGAATCATCGGTGAAACGGGGGGGAAGGATTTTATCGTCGCGCATGTGAGTACCGATATACAGGCGCTTTCAACAGCACTCATACGGGGCGCCTTCGAGTACCAGGGGCAGAAATGCTCAGCCGTATCGAGGGCATACATCCCCGCCGGTGTCTGGCGCAAGCTCAGGGATTTTCTGGGTGATGAGCTGCAGACCGTGAAGATGGGTGACATCCAGGATTTCAGCACCTTTATGGGGGCGGTCATTGATAAAAGCGCATTTGACAAGATCGCCGGGTACATCGACTATATACGGGAATCGAATGAAGCCAAGATTATATTCGGCGGGGGATGCGATGACAGCAGCGGGTATTTTATCGAACCGACCGTCGCCCTGACGACAGACCCGAGGTTTCGGACCATGCAGGAGGAGATTTTCGGGCCTGTGCTCACCGTGTACGTGTATAAGGATGATGAGTTCGAAGATACTCTTCACCTCTGTGACGAAACTTCCCCGTACGCACTAACCGGTGCGGTGTTTGCCCGTGACCGAAAGGCAATTGCCGCTGCTGAAAAGATACTGGTGAATGCTGCCGGCAATTTCTATATAAACGACAAGCCGACCGGCGCGGTAGTAAGCCAGCAGCCGTTTGGCGGAAGCCGAGCGAGCGGCACCAATGACAAGGCTGGCAGCATATGGAATATGATGCGCTGGGTGAGTCCTCGGGCGGTAAAAGAAAACTTCATGCCGCCGCATGATTACCGCTACCCGTACATGGACCAGGACTAGCGTACTCTGGCTGGAGACGTATGCGCCCGGTCCCGCAAGGGATACATCCCGTCAGGGACTTACACCGCTTCAACGTAACTTAAAATAAGTTACGTGTTGATACTCGGCCTCGAAGTGGCTACTTTCACGTCTGTATTCTGTATTAACAGTAGCGGTATAAAACCATATATAAAATTTTTATTATCTGCAGCGTACGGATAACTGTCAAGTGAGACGTATTACACAACATCCGATTCTACCGGTGATCCCGAAAGGAGAAATTGCTTTTACCTTCAACGGGATGCCCTGTACTGCGAGGGAGGGGGAGGTGATATCGTCGGCGCTCGTTGCCAACGGCATAGATGTATTCGGACACCATCCAGGAGATGCCGCGCCGCAGGGTTTGTACTGCGCAAACGGCCAGTGCGCGCACTGTATGGTGCTTGCAGACGGCATTCCGGTGAAGGCGTGCATCACCGAAGTCAGGCGTGGTATGGAAGTGATGCCCTGTGAGGGGTTTCCCTCGCTTCCCGAAGATGACAGCCTGCCTTTTATGCACAATATCCCGACGGTCGAAACGCAGGCTCTTATAATCGGCGGCGGGCCTGCTGGTGTTTCCGCCGCTCTTGAGCTTGCAGCATACGGGGTGTCAGGCATACTCGTGGATGATAAACAGCGCCTCGGCGGAAAACTTACCCTGCAGACTCACAGCTTCTTTGGCTCCCAAAAAGAATGCTACGCAGGAATCAGAGGAACGGATATCGCCATGCATCTCGAAAAAGAGCTTCGATCATACGAAGATCAGATACAGGTATGGCTCGATTCTCCGGCCATAGGCTTATTCAGCGGAGGGAAAGTGGGAATTTTGAGGCAGGGCTCATACATTTTCGTAAAGCCGGAAATACTGCTTGTTGCCGCGGGAGCGCGGGAAAGCACACTCGCCTTTCCCGGCTGTGACCTGCCCGGCGTGATCGGAGCGGGAGCATTTCAGACTCTGGTAAACAGAGACCTGGTGCGCCCCTCCGAGCGGGTCTTCATATGCGGGGGAGGAAGCGTTGGGCTGATTGCCGGCTACCACGCGCTCCAGGCAGGCATCGATGTTTTGGGGCTCGCCGAGGCAATGCCGGAATGCGGAGGCTACGCGGTGCATCTCGATAAGCTGAAGCGCCTCGGGGTACCTGTATATACCTCTCATACTGTTGTACGTGCAGATGGCGGAAACAGGGTGGAATCGGTGACTATCAGTGAAGTTGACCGGGAGTCTCGCCCGATACCGGGTACTGAAAAAACGTTTAATGCAGACACGCTGCTGATTGCAGTCGGGCTCAATCCGGTGCATGAGCTCTACACCAAGGCAAAAGAGTACGGCATGAAGGTGTTGAGAGCGGGTGATGCAGAGGAGATATCCGAGGCAAGTGCGGCAATGGTGAACGGCCGAATTCAGGGCAGGATAATGGCCAGGGAAGCGGGGGTTTCATGTTCGATCCCCGAGGAGTGGAAACGGCTTTCAGCTCTGTTTATGCGCCCTTCGGGGAAGAGGCGAACACTCCATCTCACTTCAGTTCCGGGCACAGTGTATCCGGTTATACGCTGTGACCAGGAAATTCCCTGCAATCCGTGTGTGGATGTATGCCCGAACGGGGCAATTCGGATGGGAGGTGACGGTATTACCGCGCTCCCGTTTTTCGACGGTGAGTGTTCAGGATGCGCGCGCTGTGTTCTCGTATGCCCGGGCCTTGCGATTATACTCGTTGATGAACAATACGATGCGGAGAAAAAAACCGCGCGGCTCACCCTGCCGTTTGAGTTCACAAATGAAGTGATAAAAACGGGAGGCGTCCTCTGCACTACAGGATTCAGGGGGGATGTCGTGGGAGCGGGCAGGGTCGTCGGCTTCAGAGCGTCTCCCAGGGGAGAGCGTCGGCGTCTCATGCTGCTTGACGTTCCCTTTTCAGACCGCCTCAGTGTCGCAGGAGTCAGAATTCGAAAACCGAAAGAACCCGTCGCCGGCATATCTCTGCAGGACGATGACCCGGTGGTGTGCCGGTGTGAACGGGTGAGAAAAAGAGAGATTGTGGGCATGATTCAGGGCGGCTGCAGGGATATGAATCAGATCAAAGCGGTGCTCAGAGCAGGAATGGGGGCCTGCGGCGGCAGGACGTGTACACAGCTGATACTTGCTCTTTTCAAAGAGGAGGGTATCGATCCGGATACCGTCACGCTGCCTGTATACCGGCCGCCTGAGATGGAAACACCTCTGAAGCTGTTTGCAGGCGCACAGGAGTGAAAAATGGCCAGCAGTTTCGATGTTATTGTCATCGGTGCCGGCAGCGTGGGGGTTCCCGCAGCGATGTTTCTTTCTTTTGAAGGACTGAAAGTCCTCGCGCTCGATAAGAGGGCGTCTGCCGGACAGGGCGAGAACAAGGCTGCGATCGGCGGCGTGCGGGCAACGCATTCGGACCCTGCTAAGATACTGATATGCGGGGAGAGCATCCGGATCTTCAGAGAATGGCAGGAAACCTACGGGCAAAATATAGGGTGGAAGCAGGGAGGGTACTGTTTTCCCGTATTCAGGACATTCGAGAGGAATATCCTTAAAAACCTGCTTCCCGTTCAGAAATCCTGGGGTCTTGACATCGGCTGGGTCGATGCGGACATAATGGCGGAGATCGTCCCCGGCATACATTCAAACGGGCTTCTGGGAGGCACCTATTCTCCCGGAGACGGCCAGGTGTCTCCGCTTCTTGCGCTGGGCGCAATGTTTGCGGTGTCGCAGGAGCATGGATGTGTGTATCATTTTAACGAGCGGGTAACGGGTTTTATAATACGCGGTAACTGTATAGAGGGTGTAAAAACCGACAAGGATGTATATTATGCGCCTGCTGTTCTGCTTGCTGCTGGGTCGGATGCAGCGGAGCTCGGAAGATTGGCAGGCCTGGAAATACCCGTTGCCGCCGAAAGCCATGAAGCAGGAGTGTCTGCACCGGTCAGGCAATTTTTAAGCCCCCTGATTGTCGACATGCGGCCGGGACCGGAGGGAAAAACCTCCAACTTTTATTTTGCGCAGGACTATGACGGTGCCGTGCTCTTCTGCTGCACCCCCAGAACACCTCTATTGGGTGCAGGTATTGAACCGACCTCGGATTTCTTGACGATTATTGCGCAAAGGATGATACGCCTGCTCCCCCGTTTGAAGAATATACTCGTGAGACGGGTGTGGAGGGGACACTACCCGGCAACGCCTGACGGCCTTCCGATCTGCGGCGGTGTTCGTGAGGCAGAGGGGCTGTACCTTGCGGTCGGTATGTGCGGCCAGGGCTTTATGATGGGGCCCGGATTGGGAAAGAACATGGCAGACCTTATTATGAACGGGCGCCCGGAGATACAAAAGCCGATATTCGATACGCTTGGCTATTACCGGGATTACAATAGAGCAGAAAAGGAAGCGCTCCGGTAGATTGAGCGAGCTGTGGACGTTTATACTGACGTGAAAACAGTGTGCAGCAGATTCTGTACGGGTTAACCCGGAAATGGCATTATGGATCGTCAATCCTGAATGTCTTGACCGTGCGGGGATTGTATGGTATGACATTTATGACAAAAGTATGACAGGCAGCCTGTAGTGTATGGGAAAAAGCTGCCGTAAACAGGGCGGGTATACGAATTGATGAATACTTGGTAAGGAAGCATGAATATCGACCCCTTTACCGTTGAAATAATCCGCGATCAGCTTATTGCAGCAGCCGAGGAGAGTTTTATCAGCCTCGGAAAAAGCAGCCAGAGCCCTATCATTTACGAAGTTCTTGATTATGCGTGCGCGATAACTGACAGCAACAGCAATCTGACGGCGCAGGCAAACGGTGTTCCGGGTTTTTTAGGCACGCTGAGTTTTGCCGTTGCCGCGGTGCTTGAAAAATATGGCCCCGCTGCAATGAGACCTGGAGATGTCATTATCACCAATGACCCCTATGCAGGCGGTGGCAACCACCTGTCGGATGTGGCGCTGATTGCCCCGATATTCGCGGACGACATGCTCATCGCATTCAGCGTCAACAAGGCGCACTGGACAGAGGTCGGCGGAATGGCACCGGGAAGCTGGACGACGGACAGCACAGAGATCTACCAGGAGGGCCTGCAGTTTCCGGTTATTTATCTCGGGAGGGGCTACGAGCTTGACCGGAGCCTCATAGACCTGATCGAGGCGAATGTCAGAACGCCTGATAAGACTCTGGGTGACCTTTATGCAGGAGTTGCATCTCTGCGGTCGGCAGAACGACGGGTGCAGGAAATCGCCGGGCGGTACGGAGTTGAAGTGTTTATGGAAGCCGCCTCCCGTATTCTCGACCATGCCGAGCGGCTTGCACGAATCGGTCTCAAACAACTGCCGAAGGGAACATTTTTTGCGGAGGACTGGATGGACGATGACGGTCTTTCCGAAACACCTATATACCTATGTGTGCGGGTCACCGTTTCGGACGACGAGTTCATAGCCGATTTTTCCGGCTCGTCTCCACAGGTTCCGGGACCTATCAATTGCACTCGTACGCGGCTGCATTCAGCGTGCAGATCATTGTTCAAATCGATTACAGATCCGGCCTTTCCGGTCAACGACGGGTGGTTCAGGCCTGTCCGCATCATCTGTCCCGAGGGCACTGTGTTTACCGCACGGCGGCCCGCTCCGGTCTCGACGTACTGGGAGACCGGCGCGTATGCGGTTGATCTCATCTGGCATGCGCTTTTTCCAGTGCTCCCGGACCGGCTGACCGCCGGACATTCGCTGAGTGTGTGCGGTACGATCATAAGCGGCGAAGACGAAAAGGGAGAACGGTTCGTTCTCGTCGAACCGCAGGCCGGCGGGTGGGGGGCGGGCGCGACAAAGGACGGGGAGAGCGGGCTTGTTGTGGTTGGAGACGGCGAAACCTACATCATGCCCGTCGAGATATGCGAGGTGCGCTACCCCATTATGGTTGAGCAGTACACATTTAACATGCAGCCGAAGGGTATCTCGACACCGAAGGGTATCTCGACACCGAAGGGTATCTCGACACCGAAGGGCATCGGCAGATTCCGAGGCGGATTCGGACTGGTGCGCGAGTATCGGCTTCTCGGTGAGGAAGCGGTGCTTACAGCCACCTTCGGACGCCACCGGTATCTCCCGTGGGGAGCAAAGGGCGGAATGGAGGGCTCTGCGAACGGCGTCTATGTCATCAAAAAAGGATCTTTCCGCCCTGCCGTGTGGAAGGGAAAGCTCGCACGCTATCCTCTGAAAAAGGGGGACAGGGTGAAGCTCGTTACCGGTGTGGGTGGCGGGTACGGGTCGCCGCTTGAGCGTGACCCGAAAATGGTACAGGATGATGTTGAAAACGGTTTTATCTCGATTGAACAGGCCGAATCTCTGTACGCGGTGCGTATCGGCCCGCAGTCGGGTGCTGTCGATCATGAAGAGACCGATAGGTTGAGGCGGCGGGAGGAGAAGCAAAAAAATGTATAGAAACAGGGCAGCAGCCCTTCAGGGCATTCTTTCGAAGCATGATGTGGACCTTGCGGTTCTGGGTCCGACGGCCAATATGCGCTACCTGCTCGGTGATGCGCCCTTAGCAGATGAGCGGCTCTGCGTGCTTCTCGCCGGTAAAAAGCTGCAGATCGTGGTTCCCTCCCTCAATGCGGCGAGTGTTTCTTCTATCCCCGGTATTGATGAGTTGGGTATGGATATGCGGACATGGGGGGATAATGACAGCCCGCTTCCGGTGCTTGAATCGGCGCTGGCAGCAGCAGGGAAGGTCAGGAAGCTTGCGGTTGATGGTGCGATGCGCGCTGATTTTCTTATCCCGATTCTTTCATATATCAGTCCCGAACAGGTTGTTCCCGCGGATCCGCTCATTTCGGAGCTCAGGATCAAAAAGACTCCCGGGGAAATCGATGCGCTGCAGGCTGCAGCCCGGCAGGCGGACAGGGCCATGCAGCAGGCAATCGATGCTTGTACGCCGAGCATTGCAGAGCAGGAAGTTGCCTGGGCTGCTGAGCAGGCCTTTCGGACTGACGGTGCCCAGACCGTAGAGTTTACCCTGATTGCTGCAGGGGTAAATGCCGCGTTTCCCCATCATCATAGCGGCAAGACAAAGCTTGAGCATGGAATGGGGGTAATTATCGATATTGGGGCGTCTCTGAACGGGTATAAATCTGATATCACTAGAACGGTCTTTTTGGGGAAGCCCCCTGATGAATTCAAGCGGGCGTATGAGGCGGTTCTCAGGGCGAATGAACGGGGAAGAGAAGCGGTTAAGCCCGGGGTAACGGCGGATGAGGTTGATAATACGGCGAGAAGCGTCATTGCAGACGCAGCATACGGCAAGTACTTCATACACAGGACCGGTCACGGTATCGGGCTTGATGTGCATGAGGCGCCCTGGATAATGAAGGGCAACGAGATGAAGCTCGAGCCGGGTATGGTGTTCAGCATCGAGCCTGGTGTGTACCTACCGGGCAAATTCGGTATTCGGATAGAGGATATTGTCGTTGTAACGGATACAGGAGTGCGGATGCTGACCGGGTATGATCACGAGTTGATTGTTAAAGAGTGAGGATGTGTTCGAATCACTCGGTCAGTTTCTGCTTGCGCCAACGTACCACAGGCATTATAAGCATTATCCGGACGTGAAGCGTCCTGATCATACGAGGAATGCAGAAAAGGAGGGTGGGTCGTTTCGTGAACAGATGAAGGGATGTATGGATACTTGCACTGATTTAATGATGGAAGCTGTGCGGAACATTGAACCGGAGAATATTAATGGATACTTTATACGAATATGAGCTTGGCAGGGCTTCTGATGTGCTCTGCAGGGATCTGTTCAGGCTAAAACCGGGTGAAACCTGCGTAATTACGGCGGATACCGAAAGCGACTGGCGGGTCGTGAATGCCCTCGCGCGTGCGGCATTTTCATGCGGCGCGAAGCCGATGGTTGTCACCACGGCATCCCCGCTCGGAGTCGGCAGGGATGCCGATGCTATGCTGCCTGTTGATGCGCTGACCGCGGTGCTGAAGGAAACGGATGCATGGATGGAGCTGAACAATCAGTGGCTCACCTATTCAACGCCCTATGAAACCGCGCTCAGGGAAAACAGGCGTTTGCGGCACAAATGCCTTGTCGGTTTGAATGCGGATATGTTCGTCAGGTGCATAGGCCGCGTTGATCATGCCCTGCTGGGTGAATTTCTCGACCGGATACTGGAGCTCACCGTGAAGGCGAAAAAGTGGCGGTTTACCACACCGGCGGGAGAAGACATCGTTTTCGAAAACTCGACTGATAAAAACCGTGTGTACGGGGCGTCCAGGGGGTATGCGGACGTACCGGGTTCCCATTTTCTGTCCGGTCAAATCGGCTGGACACCGGAATGGGAGACCATCAACGGAACGATCGTATTCGACGGCTCGCTTGTCCCACCCTGCGGGCTCCTCAGGGAGCCTGTGCATTTGGAGATAAAACGCGGTGAGGTTGTCGATATACACGGGGGGAAAGAGGCGCGCGATTTCGAAACCTGGCTGGACAGCTTTGACGACCCCAGGATGCGGATTATCGCCCATGTGTGCTGGGGGTTCAATCCAGGGGCAAAACTCAGCGGAGACATACTCGAGGACGAGCGTATATGGGGGGCAACGGAGTGGGGCCTCGGCAATATCGGTTCTGTGCTTATCGAGCCGGACGGGATACCGGCGGCTTCCCATACGGACGGTATCAGTCTCAATACGTCGGCTTGGCTCGACGGAGAGCAGGTGCTGGGCAGAGGGAAAGTCGTACACAAAGAGATTGTCGAGCTTGCGCGGCAGCTTGGAAAATAGTGCCGTCCGCTCAACGGATGAAATATGGTATTGAAGGTCGGGCTAATTTTCCCTTGACGAGACTTCTAACTTGTTGTAGCCTGTTTGTCGGTTGTTCTCTGCACCTCAAGTGTGTGCACCAGCAGGATGCGAAAATAGGCAGGTGAACCAGTAATTGTAAAATAGTTTGGTCGGTTGAACATTAGATTCTGGTACAAAGGACCAGAATTATAATGAATAAAACCATAGGTAAGTAAACTTGTCAATCTTAGAAGTTGAAAATTATCACTTACCTAATGGTTTTTACCTAAAGTATGTAATATTACGGCAATGTAGTATAATATAGTCATTTGTATTCGAAATTCTGGTACAAAATGCCAGAATTCTAATGAATAAAACCATAAATCAAGTATTTCGAAAGGAGGTACAAGCTTAATGAAGAAACTGTGTCTTGCAGTACTGATTCTTCTTCTGATCCCCGGTTTTGTGCTGTGGGCGGGAGGAGGAAAGGAAAAAGCCGCTCCGGAGAAAAAGCCGGCTTCCGAGGAAAAAGCGGTCGAAAAGGAGAAGGCCGCCCCTGCTGTAAAACGTGAGCTCAGGGTGACCTTTGCATGGCCGACCTACCTTGATCCTGCGGTGGGTTCTGATTTCTCCAGCTCCTCGTCGTTCGTGAACCTGTACGACACCCTTGTCTATCCGACGAAAACCGGGGACGTGGTGCCAGATGTTGCAGAGAGCTGGGAAGCGTCGGCGGATGGTCTGACATGGACCTTCCACCTGAAAAAAGGAGTCAAATTTCACGACGGGTCCGGGCTGACCGCTGAGGATGTGGTCTTCAGTATGAACCGAATCGTTACAATCGGTGAGGGCTACGGCTACCTTTTTGCGGGAAGAATCAAGAAAAGTGAAGCGGTCGATCCGTACACCGTCAGGTTTTTAATGGCGGAACCGTACGGCCCGTTTCTCACCACCCTTGTGAAGCTGTACATTGTAAACAAGGATGATGTAATGGCGCATATCAAGGCCGACGGCACCTACGGTGATTTCGGCGATTACGGGAAAGATTACCTTCTCACCCACGATGCCGGATCAGGCCCCTACAAGGTGAAGGATATGCGGCTTGAGGAGTATCTTCTGATGGAGAGATTCAGCGATTACTGGGGAAAGTTTGCGCCGAATGCCCCGGACGAGGTGAAGTTCATCGGCACGACCGAGCCCATAACGATCAGGACGATGATGTCGCGAAAAGAGCTTGAAATCGCTGATCAGTGGCAGTCTCTCGAAGCCCTGAAATCACTCGATGCAATCGACGGTGTGGATGTTGCCACCATGTACCTGGGCACGATGTTCTACTACATGCTGCATACCAAAAAACCGCCGACGGACGACGTGCACTTCAGGAAAGCAATGTCGTGGGCGATGGATTACAAAACGGTTATCGATGACCTGTTTCCGGGAGCGAGAATGGCACAGGGCCCGATACCTCCGGAATATCCCGGGTTTGATCCGAAATTCACCAAATACACTCGAAACCTCGATAAAGCCCGTGCCGAGTTGAAGCAGTCGAAGTATTACAACAAGCTCGACCAGTACCCTGTCGAGCTTCACTGGATTGCAGAGGTTCCAGACGAAGAGAAAGTTGCCCTGCTCTTCATGTCCAATATGGCGGACATAGGGATAAAGGTCAACGTGGTCAAGGTCCCGTGGCTTTCCGTGGTGGAAGAGATGAGCAACATCGACACGAGCCCCAATATCGTTTCCGTGTTCGTTGCCCCTCATTATGCAGAGGCAGGGTCGCTTCTCGAATCACGGTACCACTCGAACTCGGCGAATACGTGGGAACAGAACGAGTGGCTCCAGAGCCCTGAGATAGACGGGATGATTGAAAAGGCCATCACCACTATTGACAGGGAAGAAAGATTCAAGATCTACCGTGACATTCAGGAGAAGCTAGATCAGATTACCCCTTCCCTGTGCCTGTTCGAGCAGGCGGAGAAACATGCGTATCAGTCCGCCTACGTAGACTGGCCGGCGGCCAGGGGTGAGAGTATTCCTGTTATGGGGTATGATTTTGCCGCGCGGTTTATTCAGGTGTACCCTGAAAAGAAGTAGAGAATCGATAATCAAGAATTAACAAGGAGAGATACTGAGGAGAGGGTTTTTCCCTGCCCTCTTCTCATTTTTTACTACTATGAGGTTACTGAAATTTTTTGCGCGAAGACTTATGCATTCGATATTTGTTTTGCTCGGACTTTCCGTTCTCGTATTCCTCATCGCCCGGGTAATGCCGGGAGATCCCGCCCGTATGGCTCTCGGCCCGCGGGCCCCTGAAAATGTTGTCGAAAAGTTCAGAGAGGACCTTCATCTGAACAAACCTATCTACGTGCAGTACTACTACTGGCTTAAAGGAGCGCTCAGAGGCGATTTCGGCACATCCCTTTTCACGAAACGAAGCGTAGCAGACGATATAAGGGAATTCTTTCCCGCGACCCTCGAATTGATGCTCTTCACCGGTATCGTGATGTCGGTCATGGGGATACTGCTCGGGGTTCTGTCCGCACGGCATGCAAACAAATGGCAGGACAACGTCGTCCGAGTCGTTTCCTACATGGGGGTATGCACGCCTGCCTTTGTGTTTGCCATACTTTTTCTTTTACTGTTCGGGTACGTACTTAACCTGCTCCCCACGATCGGGAGGCTGAGTCCCTGGATCGATCACCCGAGAAAAATAACCGGGTTCATGACAATAGACAGCCTGATTGCCGGAAATTTCGCCGCCTTCTGGGATGCACTGAAGCATTTGATAATGCCGGGCCTGGCACTTGCACTCGGTCCCATGGCGCAGGAGGCGCGGATCACCCGTTCGAGCATGACCGAGAACCTCCAGCGCGATTTCATTGCGCTCGAGAGATCTCAGGCGATACCGGAGAGAAGGATTATGTCCCGCTACCTGATGCGCATCTCGATTATTCCAACTGTATCGGTTCTGGGCCTTGACTTTGCGTCCCAGCTCGGGTGGGCGTTTCTCGTGGAGCTGATCTTCAACTGGCCGGGTATTTCACGGTACGGTATCAATGTGATGCTTCACAAAGATTTGAATGCGATCGTTGCAGTGATCATGATTATCGGACTCATGTTTCTCGTTGTGAATATAATCGTCGACATCATCGTAGCCTGGATAGACCCGCGTATTCGGCTCGGAGCCGAGAGGAGCACGTAATATGGCCGGCATAAAGAAGAAAGACCTGTCGCATACCTGGGAGAAGATCAAGAAGAGCTGGTACAAGTTTTCAAAAAACCCTCTGTCCATTATCGGCGCGACCATCGTGCTCCTTATCATGTGTCTGGCTATTTTTGCTCCCTTTGTCGCCCCTTACCCGGAACACGCGGGCAATTTCGTCGATTTCCGCAATGCGAGCCAGCCGCCGAGCCTGCACCATCTGTTCGGCACGGATGTGTTCGGCAGGGATATACTGAGCAGGGTGTTTTTCGGGTTCAGGTTTTCTCTGGTTATGGGTTTTGTGGTGATTTCGCTGACAGCACCGGTCGGGGTAACGCTAGGACTGATTGCCGGGTACATGAAGGGAACCTGGGTTGATACACTGGTAATGAGGCTTACCGATATTTTTGTCGCAGTTCCTCCCCTTGTGCTCGCATTGGCCGTAACATCAATACTCAAACCGAGTGTCTTCAACGCGATGATGGCCGTTTCACTCATGTGGTGGCCATGGTACTGCAGGCTCGTATACGGTATTGCATCGTCTATAAAGAACGAATTCTTCGTGCAGGCTGCCGAAGTAACAGGCTCCGGAAAGCTCCACATCATTTTCAGCGAGATACTTCCAAACTGCTTAGGCCCTATACTCACCAAGATAAGCCTGGATATGGGCTGGGTAATACTGATTGGATCGGCGTTGAGCTTTGTGGGGCTCGGCGCGCAGCCTCCGACGCCCGACCTGGGGACGATGGTGGCAGACGGCGGCAAGTATATGCCCGATCAGTGGTGGATGGCCGTATTCCCGGCATTTGCCATCATGTTCGTTGTATTCGGGTTCAACATTCTCGGTGACGGGATACGTGATATGCTGGAGGTGGAAGAGGGTTGATGAGACTCCTGGAAATACGGGAATTGCGCGTCGGGTTCAACGTGTATGGAGGCACGCTCAACGTGCTTAACGGTGTGAATCTGCATTTGAACGAGGGTGAGAAGGTCGGCCTCGTCGGAGAAACGGGGTGCGGAAAAACAACTACCGCTAAATCGACACTGAGAATTCTTCCGATGCCGCCAGCAGAGGTATTCGGCGGTGAAATTCTCTTTAACGGCACGGATGTTTTACCGTTGGGGCAGAAGGAAATGAGGAAGATTCATGCAACCGGCATTTCCATGATTTTTCAGGACCCGACCGCATCTCTCAATCCGGTTTTTACAATCGGTGATCAGCTTCGGGATACTATCAGGTATGCAGGCATTGATGGGCATATAACAAAAAAGGAGATACACGAGCGGGCGGTACTGTCACTCCACGATGTGCACCTTCCCGACCCTGAGAGAATGCTGAAAAATTACCCCATTCAGCTCAGCGGCGGAATGCGGCAGCGGATCTGTATTGCAATGGCCCTTGCCACGCAGTCTCAGCTTCTTATTGCGGATGAACCCACAACGTCGCTCGATGTCACCATTCAGGCGCAGGTGCTCCGGCTTCTCGGCGAGCTCGTCGAGCAGAAGGAGACTTCAACGATTCTTATCACCCATTCATTAGGGGTCGTTCGGGAGTGGACGCAGCGGGTGTACGTTATGTATGCAGGCAGTATGGTCGAAACGGCGCAGACCGCCGATCTTTTTCACAATCCGCTCCACCCCTATACCGAGGGACTTATGAAGGCGGTTCCAAGGCTGACGGGCGAGGGTATTGCGGAAGGGATTTCAGGGAGAATACCGGACTATCTGAACCCTCCCGGGGGCTGCAGGTTTCACCCGCGATGCCCGCATGTCATGAAGGTATGCAGGGAGGAGAAGCCGCCCTATTTCACTGTCGATGCGGACCACCAGGTGGCCTGTTTTCTGTTCAAGGGGTAGTTATGACCGACGAGATATTGAAGATCCGGGATTTAAAGAAATATTTTTACACAAAACACGGAGTGGTGAAGGCGGCAGATGGTGTGACCTTTTCAATTCAAAAAAAGGAAACGCTCGGGCTCGTTGGAGAATCAGGATCAGGAAAAAGCACGGTCGCCTACACCATTCTCGGTATATACGGTCCCACAGACGGTAGTATTCAGTTCAAGGGGCAGGATATCTCAAAACCATGGACAAAGCGCCCAAAGTATTTCAAGAAGGATATTCAGATCGTGTTCCAGGACCCGGGCTCCTCACTCAACCCGAGAAGGAGCATACGGCAGATCCTGGAGCTGCCGCTCAAGGTTCACCGTATTGAGGGTAACGGTGGGCGGGAAGAACAGGCCATTCGGCTTCTCGACAAGGTCGGACTGCCTGCTGATTACATGTACAAGTATCCACAGGCCATCGGGGGTGGAGAACGACAGATCGTCGCCATTGCCCGGGCGCTCGCAACGGACCCTTCATTCGTCGTGCTCGATGAGCCGACCTCCGCACTCGATGTATCCGTGCAGGCAAAGATCATAAACCTTCTGATGGGCCTGCAGGATGAATTCGACCTTACCTATCTCTTTATCACCCATGATCTCAGCTTGATGCGTAACATGGCGGCCCGGGTGGCAATCATGTATCTCGGCAAGATATGCGAGATTGCGCCGACTGTCGAGTTCTTTAAAAATCCGCTTCACCCCTATACCCAGATGCTCCTCTCGTCAATACCCGTGGTTTCGGAAAAGGAGGAGGAATATAAACCGAAAAAGATCATTCCCCAGGGAGAAATCCCCTCACCGGTGGATGTGCCTCCAGGTTGCAATTTTCATACGCGCTGCTCCCGGCGGATGGAAATCTGCTCCCGCGTCGATCCTGACATGGTGACGCAGGAGGAAGGCCACCTGGTGCGCTGCCATCTCTACACCGGTGCATAGGTTATTTTTCGTTACGGATTGTACCGGCGGCATAAATTGAACGAAGGATGTTTGAATAAAAATTCGATACACAGGCTGCACTCTTTTTTCTTCAAACCGGAATATGGTATGAAATGACTTGCGTTATACCCTTGTTATAGTAATAATAGGGGATACCGGTTTACAGCGCAGATGTGTACCGGAAGACCAGACCGGAGTGTGCCGAATGGCTTCAAAAATCGACCTTTTAAAAAAAGTTCGAATATTTACTCATCTTGGTGAAGATGAGCTTAAGGTTGTGGCCCGGCTCAGCAGGTACTATACATTCAAAAAGGATGAAGTTATATACAGGGAGGGTAGCAGGAGGGAGGAAATTTTTATCATAAAGGGCGGAGCAGTGCTCATAAGCAGGGAGGATGCAGACGGATCGCAAAACGACCTGGCGTGGTTTATACCGGGGGAGAGTTTCGGTGAGCTCGAGCTTCTCGACAACGAGCCGCGTGTCAACAGGGCCACCGCAGCAGAAAATGCACGTCTTCTTATATTTCCCATGAAAGGCGTTGAATTCAGGCATGTGCTGGCCCGCCACCCCAGAATATTCGCTCTTGTACTGCACGATCTTCTCGCTCTCATCGCTGGAAGAATCAGGTCGACAAACAGGCTTATTTCGGAAAAAAGCCCCTGGGTGCAGGGTCTCAGACGCCAGCTTACCACGGACAAGCTCACCGGGCTGCTGAACCGCACCTTCCTCGATGAGGATTTCCCCTCGCAGCTCGACGAGTACGGATCGGAAATCTGTCTGCTCGTAATCAAGCCGGATAACTTCAAACAGATTAACGATACCTTCGGGCACGAGACAGGAGACCGGGTTCTTCAGATAATCGCTGAAACGATAAAGAATACCGCACGCGAAAGCGATATTCCAGCGCGGTACAGGGGCGATGAGTTTTGTGTCATTCTTCCGGACACCGATTCAAAAACAGCAGATGAAATTGCGCAAAATATGCTTGCTGCATTTGAGCCGCTTGATATAGGACAGATAACCGGAGATAGAATTGATACAATAACGGTGAGTATTGGCGTTTCGCGGTACCCCGGTGATGCTCCCGACTGTGTGAGCCTTATTAAAACTGCGTTTGAAAAGATGCTTACCGTGCGGGAGAGCGGCGGCGGCGGAATATCGGAATAAAAGTCTGAACAGTGTGTGTCTGCAGGGATCAGGGAGAGGGAAAGAGTAATGAATGAAGATAAAGGCGTTTTGCTTTCAGGTGCCACACCGGGAGGACATTTCGCACAAAACAGCCTTTCGACATCTGATTTTTTAAAACAGGTAGATATTTTTTTCCTGCTTTCTTCGAAAGAGATGTCGTTGATAAGCGAGCGGCTGAAACTCATCCATGTCAAAAATGGCGAAACACTATTTAGAGAAGGTGATGAGGGGAATGAGCTCTTCGTGGTGCATTCCGGCAGGGTAGCGATTTCTATTGCGCTTCCTGACAGCACCCAGCGGGTGCTCAGAGAGTTTTCGGCGGGAGAGTTCTTCGGAGAAATGTCAATTTTCGAAAACGAGCCCAGATCTGCAACATGTACGGCGCGGGAAGCAAGCACCCTGTATGCTCTTCATGAGCGTGATTTTTTCGAGCTTATCGAGGCCTCGCCCACAACGGCAATTAAGATTATGTATCAGATGTCCCAAATAACGACCCAACGGCTGAGGAACACGAGTGAATTCCTATCTGATCTCGTCCGCTGGGGTGAGACGGCGAGGAAACGGGCGATCACCGACGAGCTCACAGGTGTGTATAACAGGCATTTTCTTGAAAAATCGATTGAAAACCTCTTTGCATCCTCAAAAAAAAGAAAACGGCCTCTTTCCCTGATTATGGTGGATCTCGATCATTTCAGGAAAATAAACGAATATTACGGCCTTGAAACAGGGGACCGAATCATTCTGGCCGTTGTCGAAGCATTCAAGAAACATCTGCGGAGGCGGGATATAATCGCCCGTTACGGAGGTGACGAGTTTACGGTGGTGCTGCCGCAGACCGGGATGAAAGAAGCTGAGGAGCTCGCCTGGAAAATCTGCCGTGAAGTAAGAAAGCTTACTATTTTGAAAGAACTCGGCGGACCGGTGGATATGATTACGACGAGCCAGGGCATTGCGTCGTACCCTGAAAATACAGAGGATATCAAAGGGCTTCGTGAAAAAGCCGACCAGGCGCTGTACAGGTCGAAGGAGAACGGGAGAAACCAGGTAAGTACCGCCCAATAACGAGAACGGGAGAAACCAGGTAAGTACCACCCAATAATGAGAATTGAAGAAACAAGGTGACTGGTTCAAAATAACGAAACCCCGACACGTTGGCGGAATACCGGCGCCCACGGGGTCTTTGCAGTTTTTCGGCGTATGGTAGCGGTATACAGTGAAGGAGGAATATCAAGACCATGAAAAAGAAAGTGATCGAAACGATCCGTGAAAAAAATGAGATCATCGAAAACATCATCGATGCAATGGTCACAAGGCGGAGTTTTCTCATTTTAGGGCATGAAAATCCTGATGAGGACTGTATCGCATCCATGGTCGCTTTTTCGCTTCTTCTGAGCAAGTTTCAAAAGGGTGTAAAGATCTGCCTGGGAAAAAAAGTGCATGAGCATTACCAGTACCTGCTCAATATTTGCAAGTACAATGCCATACAGGTTTACGATACCTGCGATACCTTTGCCGATGATTTCGACACAATCGTTATATGCGACACGCCGAAGCCGTCTATGGTGGAATTGAGCCCAAGAATAAAACAACTTCTCTTTGACAGCCGGATACTCAAGATAGAGTTCGATCACCACATAGGTGCCGACAGCCGTTATATCGGCGACAAGGGCTATTGCCTTGTTACCGAGGCCACGTCTGCGAGCGAGCTCGTCGGGCACCTGGCATTGAAGATCAGAGGAAAAAAGGAGCTCCTCGCGGAGTACCAGATTGAAGACCCCTTTACGCGGAATCTTGTTCTGGCCATTCTGTCCGGCATTATCGGAGATACGAACATGGGTCAGTACTTGAAATCCAGACGGGAGAAGCGGTACTATAGGCTGTTTAGCTCCATGCTCAACGAGATGCTCGAGGAGACCACGGTAAAGGAGACGAACTTCAAGAGCATCGATGAGGTTTATACTGAACTTCAGAGACTTTCGAGCAAGGAAGACACCTGCTTCAGCTACTTCAACGGCAAGAAACAATTTTCCGGTTCAGTTGGGTACGTAGCACTTGATGAGGAGGATATGGCCTACCTTTTTTCAATATGCGACGAGGAAACGGTGGTAACCGTTGCACGTGCAATTGCGAACGATCTTGCAGAGGAGGGCGGGATGTTCAGCCTGGTGGCATACTATGACAGCCCTGCGCAATCAGATCTGATTCAGTTCAGAGTGAGGAGGAGCCAGGATTTCAAGACGTATGATCTCAGGAACCTGCTCCGGGTCTTCAACATAAAAAACGGGGGAGGGCATGAGGGCGCAATCGGCTTTCGCATACCGCGCAGTCTGATTTCGGATTACCGGGGATATGTGCAGAAACTGATAACAGGACTCGGAAAAGCAGCCGGTTCCAGGGCAGTGTAAAACACCCTGCAAATCAATAGCACAGGAATACGTGAGTGGACGAAAGGAAATTGAAAAGTTTCGAGCGGGATTTGAAAAAGCGGGTGAGGGGAGGTGTATCCTTCGATCCCGTTACCCGTGGCATCTATGCGACGGATGCGAATATCTACCAGCTCACCCCGGTTGCGGTTGTGGAACCGGTCGACGAGGAGGATGTATTCGCTGCAGTGAAAGCCGCCTCGAAGTACGGGGCGAGCATACTGCCGCGAGGCGGCGGTACGAGCCTCAACGCGCGGGTATGCCAATGCGCTTCGACTTGCGATGACGGGTCAGCTGGGTGCAGAAGCCATGGCCGACAAACGGCTTCTCGAACTGCTTGACCACTGCCTCTCATGCAAGGCGTGCAAGTCCGAATGTCCGAGCAATGTCGATATGGCGCAGTTAAAAGGCGAATTCCTCAATTTATGGTTTTATCCATTAAAATTACGATTTTTTGTACCAGAATTTCATGCAAAGCTGACTATCTCTACTGTTACAATTACTTGTAATTACATTCTAGAGGTAAAAACCATTAGGCAAGTGCCGGTTTTAATTGTTAAAGTTTGGAAGTTCACTTGCCTATTTTTTACCGATCGTCGGACTCCGGCAGCGGCCAAAGATAGACGCCGGTTTTTTGAGAGATGCAAAGAAGGAGGGTGAAAAGACACTCCGCAGACTCGAGAGCTTTATTCAGCAGGGTATTCCGGTAGTCGTGTGTGAGCCTGGCTGCTGGTCGGCTCTTGTTGATGACCTTCCGGACCTCATCGAAGATGAAACATTTGCCGCCAGTATAAAGAAGAACGTGGTGATGATTGATGATTTTATTGCAGAAAAAATTAAAAGCGGCAGCATCATCTGCGGATTTAGCTCCCCGTTTGATTCTATCATTATTCATGTGCACAGTCACAGGCAGGCACTTTCCGGAGCCGATTCAATGAAGTATGTGCTCGACCAGGTGCCCGATATGGATGCAGAGCTGTTGGATGCGGGCTGCTGCGGCAATATAGGATTTTACGGGTATGCGCGGGGACACTGCGACCTGTCGATGAAAATCGGCGAGGAGAGGCTTTTTCCTGTAATTCGAAAAAAGCCGCCCGAAACTGCAGTAGTGGCTTGCGGGTTTGACTGCCGCACCCAGATAGCCGATGCAACCGGTGTTGCTGCCGTGCACTGGGTTGACACACTTCGGGGCACCGCGGTATAGAAGTAGGTCAGATAATGGGGAAGGGTGTGAAGAACGGGTTTTTACATGAATTTATACCCGGCGTTTTTCAGGGCGGAAACAGCTCTTTTCAAATTGAGGGCCTTTACGAATATATAGTCCGTATCATAGGTCGAAACCGCCAAAATGCTGATTCTGTATACGGACAAAATCCGTAATACACCAGCCAGAACACCAACCTCGTCGAGGTCGAGCGGCCCGACGATTTTGATACCCGCCCATCCAGTGTTGCACTTGCTTCCCACGAGCACCAATGATGCAGGGCAGACAACCGAAAGCTCTTCATCGGTCCTGCAGACCGCAAAGAAGCCGCTCTTAAAAACTTTTTTTGGAACTTCAGTAGACGGCTCAAAGCGGTGTATTGAAAAATGTTGGTCCAGCACCTCTAGTTTAAGAGACTGCATCCTTTCCCTCCTATTTTCATTTTCAAATTTATACAATATTGTATTGTGTTTTTTTTCACAAGAGTTATGCTATACATCTGTAAATATTTTTGCAAACAGTAAAGGTTGTTAATCGGGTATAGAGAGATACTGTGTAATAGTATAGCTCGGCATTGGATGGGAGGGCAGGGTATGAGCCTACTCGGCCTGGATATCGGGACGACGGGAGCCAAGGCGGTTGTCTTCAAAGAGAACGGGGCTGGCATTCTCGGTCTTAACGGAGGAACAACCGTTATCGCAGGCGGGTTTGACCAGTGCTGCTGTGCGCTCGGTGCAGGACTCCTTGACACTGAAAGTGTGGCGCTATCAGTCGGTACTCTCGAGGGCATTACCGCTATTACCGATACGTACAGGCCGGATTCGGCACTGCTCGAGGGCAATCACGGGCTCGGTTTTTATATTATTGAGGGTCTTTTCAGTACACTTGCCTATGTCACCACATCGGGTGCTATTCTCCGCTGGTACCGGGATACTCTCGGTGCTGTCGAAGAACAGGAAGCGAAATCACAGGGGGGAAGTCCCTATGAAATAATGATAGACTCGACGCCTGACTGCCCTTCAGGCATTTTTGTCATGCCCTACTTTGCAGGCTCCGGCACCCCCTGGCTGGATCCAAACCAGCGGGGAACTGTATTCGGACTGACGCTCGACACGGACCGTTCTGAAATCATAAAGGGGGTCCTCGACTGTATATGCTACGAGGTCAGGGTTAACCTGGAATCTCTTGCTGCTGCGGGTTTTCGAATAAAAAAGCTCCGGGCGGTCGGGGGCGGGGCACGGTCGGAGCGCTGGATGCAGCTTAAGGCGGATATTACGGGACTACCGGTCGAAACGACCGATGTGACGGAAGCGGGGTGCCTGGGCGCTGCCTTTCTTGCGGGACTGGGATCGGGAGTATTTTCGTCACCCGGAGACATCCTCGAAATAACGAAGATACGTCATGTGTATGAGCCGAGAACTGCGATGAAGCAGAGCTATGATGAAGCCTATCGGAAGTTCAGGGAGCTTCGCAGCCGTGTTGAAGGGCTCGTTCTGGATTGAAGCCACTGCTATTTCAGTGAATCTGGTCTCTATGACATACCTGTCGTATATGAACGTGGTGCTAAAACAGGCCTGCTTACGGAAAATAACGTATCCCCTGATTACCAGAGTATATCAACATCATACTTACTGAATGTTTCATTTTTTGTAACGAGCGACATTTTTTCCAGGATGCTCTGTGCAATGAGAATACGGTCAAATGGGTCTCTGTGATGGCGGGGCAGACGAATTGTGTAGAGTGCATGATAAAGTTCTATCGGAAGCTGAGAAAATGCATTTACCCGCAGCTGTTCCGGAACAAACTTTTCTGGACTTTCAGGCAGGGTCAGTCTGTCGATAGACGCCTTTATCGATATTTCCCAACCGGAGGCTGCACTTACATATACCTGGTTTTTTGAGCTGGCTATTGTTTTTCTGGCGTTTTCCGATAACTTTGGACTATCGGTTATCCACCATAAGAAAACATGGGTGTCGATAAGAACTTTCATTTTTCAAAGCCGGTAAGGATTTCTTCGGGAAGAGGTGCATCAAAATTATCTGAAATGATAACCCTATTTTTTGCACTACCGGGAACCCTTTTCGTAATTTTTCTTTCGATGGGTACTATCCGGGCAACGGGTTTTCCTGCTTTTGCAATAGTTATTTCCTCGCCGGTACTGACGCGGTTGATCAAACTGGAAAGATGAGTTTTAGCTTCATGAATATTAACCTGTACAAACATGGTTTTTCTCCCTTGCACATATAATAAACTAAGCTATGGACTAAGTCAATAAAATTTCTGCGCATCGCTGACCGAATGCTTTACCGCTGCTATTCGCAAGGCCCGATATACTGGATTAAGCGACATCGTCTTGAGCAGTGCTGCGGTACATCGAGAGGCCTTACGCATCCCCGGAGAGCAGAACCTCGTCGGTTTCGAAGGTTTTATGGCGTATTTCGTGAAATTTCTTTATCAGTTTTTCTACAGTCAGTCTCTCTTTTTCTTTTCCTTCGACATCGAGAATGATTTCTCCGCTGTCCATCATGAGGAGGCGGTTGCCGTAGGCGATGGCCTGGCTCATGTTGTGTGTTATCATAATGGTGGTCAGTTTGTACTCACCGATGAACCTGGTGGTGAGATCGAGCACGATCTGGGCGTTCTTGGGGTCAAGGGCCGCGGTATGCTCATCAAGGAGGATCAGCTCTGGCCTGGAGAGCACCATCATGAGCAGGGTAAGCGCCTGCCTCTGTCCGCCTGAGAGGAGCATCACGTTTTCCTTCATCCTCTCCTCGAGTCCCATCTCGAGCTGGACAAGCTGCTGTTTGAAGTACCCCCTCATTTTATGGTTGAGGCTTATTTTCAGGCCCTTGAACCCCTTTT
>Ga0315537_1000029_pt1 | contig 84678 bp, 84 predicted proteins | sample SalMarSW160270MG_FD_203091 | JGI IMG/M metagenome (GOLD analysis project Ga0315537, IMG submission 203091) | Salt marsh sediment microbial communities from the Plum Island Ecosystem LTER, Massachusetts, United States - Salt Marsh Sediment SW1602-70 ... | reverse complement strand
GAAAACCTACAACACAATACGCCCCCACCAAGCACTGGGATATCTCACCCCCTTGCAATTCCTCCAACAGCGCAGTATGGTACCTAACAAAAACCCCTCGGTGTCTCATATGTAGTGAACGAGTACAGGGCCTTGACAGGAGATGGGGAAAAAGGGTATAAGATATGTGATTTTATGAACTTGCAATGAGGTTGGGAGATGGAAAGCGCTCTGCTTTTAAACGCCACGTATGAACCTTTACGGGTGGTTTCGTGGAAGAAGGCCATCACCCTCGTTACCTTGGGCAAGGTGGAGGTCATCGAGGAGTACGATCGGGAGATCCGCAGCATCTCCTTTACCATCAGGCTCCCCTCTATCATCCGGCTCATCAGGTACGTGCGCAAGAAGAAGGGGGGAGTAAAGTTCTCCCGCCAGAATATCTACGCCCGCGACAAAAACCAATGTCAGTATTGCGGGAGGAAACTCACCAGCGAGGAGTTAACCTATGACCACGTGATTCCCCGTTCGATGGGGGGGCGGACCGAGTGGCACAACATTGTCACCTGCTGCATGGAGTGCAACAGGCACAAGGGGGGGAAGACCCCGCGAGAGGCAGGGATGAAGCTCTTGCGCAAGCCCTCCAAGCCGGAGTGGCTCCCCATTCTGCGGATCACCATTAATATTAAACAGGCCCCGGAATCGTGGTTCGATTACCTCTACTGGAATGTGGAGCTCGAGTCATAGATCCATGTAGCATCCTCATCATCTGTTATAGGCAGGCTACGGCCTGCCTATCTTTATAAGGGGGGAAATAGTGTACATATCCTCTTAGCCGAACTCGATGCACCGAGGATGTACTCTATTTCCATCCCGTCTTTCAGAAATTGACACCAGTTGTGAAAATGAAGCAGTGGCAACAAAGACTTTTTGAATGATAGAGTATCACGTGAGGAAGGACGCGAGGTACGATGAAGATACTCCATACCGCAGATATCCATTTACGGGAGTATAATGATGAACGGTGGCAGGCCCTTCAGCAACTCATCACCATTGGGGGGAAAGAGGGGATAGAGATCTTTGTGATCAGCGGTGACCTCTTTGACAGAGGGATCGATGCTGAAGGCCTCAGACCCCACATCCGTGAACTCTTCTCCGACACCGGCTTTAAAATCTGCCTTATCCCCGGAAATCACGACAGCGATTCCTATGGCGGGGGGATGTACTTCGGTGAAGATACGGTCATCCTCACCGACCTGAACAGGCCCTTTGAATATAAGGATGTAACTCTGTGGGGGATTCCGTTCAAACCGATGGAGAGCGAAGAGATCCTGCACCAGCTCCGTTCAACAGCCGACCATTTCACCCCTGACAAGAAGCACATCGTGCTCTATCATGGAGAGCTGCTCGATGCCTTCTTCTCTCGCAGGGATTTTGGTGCAGAGGGCGATGAGCGGTATATGCCGGTGAGGCTTTCCTATTTTACTGATCTTCAGGTTGATTATGTCCTGGCCGGCCACTTCCACAAGGGCTTTGATGTCTGGCAACTTGAAGGGGGAGGATATTTCGTCTATCCCGGCTCTCCGGTTTCCATAACCAAACGGGAGACTGGGCAGCGGCGGGTTAACCTCTTTGAGCTCGGCAAGCCCCCCCAGGAATATCCTCTTGACACCCCTTACTTTGAAGCCGTTACGATAGTATGTGATCCCTTTTCCGGGCAGAATCCTCTTGAGCAGGTGAAAGAGCGCTTTCAGTCACTGCATCCCAACGCACAGGTCATCCTCACTATTACAGGATTCATCAATGGGGAGGCTATCGGGTTGAGTGAGCAGGAGCTTGTCGAGGGGATAAAAAAGATTGCTCGTGATCGGTGCGCAGAATCACCGCATTACGAAATGAGGGATATACGGATGATATTGGAAGATGACTTGTTTAAGAGCTTTTTAACGAAGCTTGAAGAGGCGGCATATGATGAAATAAAAAAGGAGCATATGAGAGCAATAGCGGTCAAAGCCATGATGGATGCACGGCTATGAGGATAAAGGAATTTTTTATTAAGCGATACGGTCCCCTGCAGGAGATGAGTTACACGCTCTCTAACCCCTTTAATCTCATCGTGGGGAAGAACGAGGATGGAAAGACCCTCACCATCGATGCCTTGGTAAAACTCCTGCTGGGGCGCAATGTGAGGGATTTCGGACGCACCATAGATCGGGTTGAGGAGAGCCCGGAGGGGTTTGTCGTCATAGAGGGAGATGACGGGGGGGAGATCAAGCTTCCTGAGCAGGGGGACTTGACAACGGTCGCTGCAGTAACCGCTTCGGAGTGTCGCAACATTTTCATCATCAGGGATAGTGACCTCTCCATAGCCCGTGAAAGCGAGTTCTACACAACCGTGACCAACCGACTGACGGGCCTGAGGACTGAAGAGATCCTCAAGACAAAAGAAGCCCTGCGGGAGATAGGGAAGATAACGCCGAGCGGGATGTTCCGTGACATCAAGGATGAGAGTGTGAAGACGAGGGTAGAAGGGGCCAAGAATCTCTTGGGCGCTGTCGAGGGGTTGGCCCACGAGATGAATGAGGTGCGATTCGATGAGCTAGAAGAAGAAACAGTGAGCACACTGGAGGGCATTGAGAACAGTGAGCGAGAGATCGAACGCCTGGAAGATGCCCGGAAACGCGATACATACGTACAGGGAGCAGAGACACTGAATAAGCTCACCACGGCCTTGAAGCAAGTGGCTGAGTTAAACGTGTACCATGAGGCTGATGGGCAGTTGTGGAGGGATTGTGAGAGAGATATCCAGCATTGCACGGAAGCAAGAGATACGTTAGCTGCCAAACTGAAACGCAATGAGGAAGAGCTCAAAGCAATCGATACGGCATTGAGAAAGAAGACACGGGAGTTTCGCATTTTTGATGATCGAAAGAAGCACATAGACGAAGTAAAGGCCGAATTAAACCTGTATGAGATGAAGAGAAGCGACTGCGTCCAGAGAGAACAGAGGATCACAGTGTACTTCACAATGGCGATGATTGCTGCTCTGCTGTTGGGAATATCCCTGCTCGGGTTTATCCTCAAGCCTTCGCTCCCTTTTTATGTTGCTGCTCCGGTCTTTTTTCTTTCCGCCGTCTTTCTCCTGATACCACAGTTACAACAGGTAAGAGACAAGGCGTGGTTGGCAGGGGCCTTTGAAAAGATCAAGGTGTCCCTTGCCAAATTTGAATCAATCGCCGAGAATGTTGATCAAATCTATGTCTACCTCCAGCAGTTTGATGAAGCGCACCGTGCCAGGGGTGATGAGATCCAGGAGATAACGAGGCGAAAGGAAAACTTAGAAGAGAGCATAGCTGAATTGCGGAACAAGGCCATCCCGAACGAGGAAAAGCGGATTACAGATGCGAAAGAAAAGATAGATCATATACAGAGGACAGCAGGGGTTGACTCTTGGCAAGACTACAGCAAGGGATTAAAGCTAAAGCAGCAAGGGGAAAAGTCTCTAGAGCGAGAAAAGGGTATTTTACAGAGCCGCTTTGGCATGAAGGGTGACACCTGGGAGCACACTATTGCTTACTGGAATCGCGAGGTCAAGGCCCTTGAAGTGTATCGGGATAAGGCGAAGGGAATCGACTGTGATGAAGATGTCGTCACTCAATTGAAGGAAGCAAAGGATGCATCAAAGGCGAGGCTTGCCGACCTTCACGAACGGATGGCAGCGTTCAGAAAACGCCTCGAAGAAATTGAGCGGGAGGCAAATAAGATCCTCCAGTTGGAAACAGAATATCTCCATTGCAAGACATCGGTCGATCTCAATGCTGTCCGTGATAAGCTGTTCGCATTTATCACCGACAAAGAAGTTACACGAGATGCGGTCTTACAGGTGATGGATATTTTTGAGGAGATTGAGGCGGAGGAGCAGGAAAAGGTCGCGGAGCTCTTCGGCACGGAGAGCCCTATTACTCATTATTTTACCGAGATAACAGACGGACGCTACGACGCTGTGCTCTTTAATCAAGGGAGTGGACAGATCGAGGTAAGACGGAAAGACGGGGTGATACTGGAAGCACAGAAACTGTCAGGCGGCGCCTACGACCAGTTGTATCTTGCCATTCGACTTGCACTCGGAGAGAGGATCTTACAAGGGACCAAGGGCTTCTTTATCATGGATGACCCGTTTGTCAAGGCGGATACGGCGCGATTGCAAAAACAGATTGAGGTGCTGCAGAGGATTGCCCAGTTAGGATGGCAGGTACTCTATTTCAGCGCGAAGGATGAGATGAAAGATGCCTTAAAGACGCCGATAAAGCGTGGCACCGTGAACTACCTTGAAATTCAAGGGATATTCTTGTGATAATCGAGAAAAATCGAGTCTTACATCTCTGATCTTTAACCTTTCTCCTCCTAAGCCCTTAATTTCAAAAAGAAATTTTTGCTCATGGCGCAGAAGGCATCTTGAGGATAGTCGATCCTTCAATAAGAGAAAGGATTTGACTTTTCCCATTCCCCTAGGATAACATAATAGCCATCCCGGTGATGCGCTATGCAGAGTTTGTGGGCTCCATGGAGAATATCGTATATATTGAATGATAAAGAGAACGGGTGCATCTTCTGTAATAGGAAGCACAACGGGGATGACCGTGAGGCCCTCGTCCTGTACAGAGGGGAATACACCATCGTTATGTTAAACAAATATCCGTACAACAACGGTCACCTTATGATCGCCCCTAAGCGCCACGTTGGATTCTTTGAGGATCTGAAGCTGGAAGAGATGAATGACCTCATGGCCGCCATCCAACGTTGTGTCGTCCTCTTAAAAAAGGTTCTCTCACCCCACGGGTTTAATATCGGTGCCAATGTGGGGAAGGTAGCAGGGGCAGGGGTCGATGATCATCTCCATTTTCACATCGTCCCTCGGTGGGAAGGGGATACCAATTACATGCCGATTCTCGCCGACACGCGTGTCATCCCTGAACACTTGGTGGAGACCTATAATCGTCTCTCTCGGGTTTTTAAGGACTTTTAGACAATGAGATTAGCACAAGCTATCTTCATTATCTTGCTCTTTTTCTTTACCATCGCCTTCTGCCTCCAAAATGTAGATACTGTGACACTGCACTATTACGGTTTGATCGATAACCTCACAGCACCTCTCTTCGTCGTTGTCTTAGCCTCGGTTTTTTTGGGCATCATCATTGGCATAATCGGGGGTGGATTGACCACTATGAGGCTCCGGCTGCAGCTCAGGAGACAGAGAAAAGAGGCGGAGGAGTTGAGCAAGGAGCTGGCGTCGCTCAAGGGTGAGGAAGGTTCTGAGCTGTAAACCCTCTTTTGTTCCCATCGAAATCGCGCAAGCATATCTTCATGGATTTCTTTGACCCTGACGGGGAACCTCTGGTTACCCCCCGTGCAATGGTGCGGCACATCACGCACCGGCGGATCGGTGCCAAGTCCCTGGGGGTGGAGCCCTGTGCCCTCATATGCGTTCTGGGCCATGACCTGCGGGCTTTTGTTAAGCTGTTACAAGGGGAACGGATGAAGCCGTGGAAGGGGTACCGGGAGGTATACCGGGGCTCAGTGGGTGAAGCCCGGGTGACCATTGCCCATCCCCTTTTCGGTGCCTCCAACTGCGTGGCCCTGGCAGAAGAACTAGCCTCCTTCGGCATGAAGCAGGCCCTCTTTGTGGGCTACTGCGGCTCTCTGCAACCCGGCGTGCGTGCCGGGGATATCATCGTCCCTCTCGAGGCCATCAGGGAGGAGGGGACATCCTTTCACTACCTCCCCGCCGGTGTTCCCGCCCAACCCCATCAGGATATCCAGGATGCTGTCGTGGATTGCCTACAGCGTAGCAAGGTTCCCTACCATCAGGGCACGATATGGACCACCGATGCCATCTATCGCGAAACGAAAGGGAAAGTAAAGCGGTTTCAAGATGAAGGGGTCCTGGGGGTGGAGATGGAGCTCGCCGCTCTCTTTGCCTTTGGCATGGCCCAAAAGGTGGCAGTAGGAGGGATGCTGGTGGTCACCGATGAGCTCTCCACAGGGAAGTGGCGTCCCCGCTTTTTCTCCCCGCAGCTCTTCAGGGGGGTGCGCAGGGTCCGCGAGGTGGTCGTAGAAATCCTGCGGGAGATGGTTTAATTTTTTTTCTGAAAATCTTCCCCAATTTAATATTGTCGATGGATCTAGTGTGTAAACAAGGGCAACAGTGCCCGAGGGGGAAATTTTAGCGGGTCTCAGGAGGGGTGAGCTTTGCACCCAGCCCCTTGAACACCCGCCACCATTCCTTTGGGTGCTGGAGCAGGGCCTTGAGGATGAGGCTTGGATAGTCGATATCCCCGTAGGTTTTAACGACATCTAAGAGGGGCTGTTTGTCCAGCACGTCAAAAATAAAGTTGATTTCGCTATTGTTGAGATTACTGTACAGACGCCGCAGTGCCATCCCCAGGGAGAGCTCGCGATCCAGCTTGTCCCGCCATCTCTTTTCGTAGGTTATCAAGCCGTTGTTGTCCTGAGGGGACAGGCTGTGCTCTGCGGCCACCTGGCCTGCTATCTTGGCGGCGACGATACCGGTGTAGAGCCCTCCCCCGGAGGTGGGTTTGGCCTGGGCGGCGGCGTCGCCCACGACTATCACCCCCTCGGCAACGGTCTGCGATCTGGGGCCAATGGGGATCAGACCTGCGTTGATTTTGAGCGGTTTGAGCTTGAGTGTTTCCAAAAATCGCTTAAGAAAGGAAGCTGCCCTCTTCATCTGATGGGTGGCCAGTCCTACCCGGGCGATCCCCTCTTCAGCTGGGACCACCCAGGCAAAAAACCCAGGGGCCAGTTCTTGATCGATGAAGACCTCTATGAGGCCGGAATCATCCGCCTCATATCGAACCATAGCCTGGAGACCCACGAGGAACTGAGCCGGTGGTGGGAGCTTGGCCAACGTTGCCACGTGGCTTTTCGGCCCATCGGCACCGATGATTACCTTTGCCGTTGCTCGATAGATATCACTGTTCCTCTGGATGATGGCTGCTTCTTCCTCAATGCCTACCAATCGACTTTGGGGGGCGAATTCCACTCCGGCCTCCTGGGCCATCTCCAAGAGCCTGATATTCAAGAGGCGTCGGTCGATAATCACAGCCCGGGTGTCCGCTGCTTCGATGCGCACAGAGCGGCCATTGGGGGCATGGATTATCCCCCCAATGATCTCGCGTAGGACAACGCCATTATCGAGGCCTGCTTCCCGAAGACAGCGGAGGCTGACGATACCGGTACAGCGATCCGCATACGTGGGCGTCTCTCCTTTTTCCACTAAGAGCACTCGCGCACCCTGCCGAAGGTGGCTCTGGCCAAAGGGCCACCTTCGGTTTAGCCAGTGGGCAGCGGATCTGGCCGCCACAGCCCCTACTGGGCCGCCGCCCACGACGATGCAGTCATAATGGCCGAGGGTTTTCATCCTGCTACTAAGGTCCTTATTATAAGTATTAAGTAAAATCTCCTTATGTCTTGTCCGTAGCGAGAACCCAGCTTCCTTGATATGGTAGGATGAATACTATATCTTTTCACAACTGCTTTCAAGCAATGCTCTTTTTTTCTCCTTTTTTAAGATAATACCCCGTTACAGGGATAGTTTGTTATTGTAGCACAAACTCCCCATCTCAGTTGTTTCAGGAATTGGATGACCTCAGGAAGTGGGAGTTACGGTAGAAGTTGCTATTGAAGGGATCGGGTGACTGGTGAATTTTCTCACGACTTTCCCTTGACATTTCTGAATGTTTCGTTGTATATAGTTAGATTCGAATATTTAAAGTTGACTTAATACATGGACCTTCGATTAGTGATTATGGGGCTCCTGATGAAGGGGCCAGCACATGGTTATGACCTAAAGCAGACCCTGGAGAGGGAACTGAGTCCCTTCTTTGAGGTCTCCTCTGCCCCCCTCTACTACTTGCTGAAGAAGCTAGAACAGGATGGGGTGGTCACCAAGTGGGGGACGGTCTCCGGCAGGAGGCCGAAGAAGTATGTCTACAGCCTGACCGCCACAGGGCAGGAGGAAATTAAGAAACTCCTTCTCGAAAATATCACATATTTGCATCGGCCGTCCTTTAATCTTGATATATCCCTCTATTTTCTCAATTTTCTCGAACCCCAGGATGTAGTGGAGACGCTGAAGGGAAGGTTGCGGGAATCTCGCAAATTGAAGTTCTTGTTGCAAAGACAAAAGAAGAGTTTAGAGTTTGATGCGGCCCGTAGAAGGGAATATATCATTACTGCTCATAACATCCGGTTTACCGAAGCCGAGATGGAGTTTGTTAAGGATTTGATCAAAGCGTTCTCCCAGGGGGAATTGGCTGAGGAGAACGCTTTTACTGAGATGAAAGAAGAGCATGATCGTCGGTGAATATCTGAAGCGACAGGCTCACGAGCGGCCTGACAAAGTGGCTGTCATCTGTAACGAGGTGCAGCTTACATTCTCCGAGCTCAACCTCAAGGCCAACATGCTGGCCAATTGGTTGCTCGCCAAGGGGGTGAACAAGGGCGATCGAGCGGTGATGTTACTGCCCAACTGCGCCGAGTTTGCGGTGGTCTACTTTGCCCTCATGAAAATCGGGGCCATCGCGGTGATCCTCGATTTTCGCCTCAGCCCCCCGGAGATGGCTCCCCTCTTCGACGAGACGGAGGCAAAGGTCCTGATCACCCATTCCAAACAGAAGACCTTTGCCGTGAGGATGCTGCGACAAAAGGAACATCTCCGATACGTTGTCCTGCTCGGCGATGAAATAGGGGAAGAAGACGACTTATATTACTATGAGCGGATCGTTGAGAAGGGGGACGCCCAACAGCCGAATATTCCCCTCACAGATGAGGATGAAGCCCTGTATCTCTATACCTCGGGTACTACGGGAAAGCCGAAGGGGGTAATCCTCACCTACGATCACCATACCTATTTTCCCGAATCTATGAAGGCCTTGCAGCCCTTAACCGATCAGGACGTACAGGGGTCTGTGTTGCCCATGTCCCATATCTCAGGGCCGATCGTCCTTAACCTCCTCGTGGATATGGGTCACACCTTGGTCATCATCGACGAGATAAGGCCCAAAAAGATTCTTGAAGAGGTCCAGCGAAACAAGATCAACTACTTCCACGCTGTACCCCCCATCTTTCAGATGCTCCTCAACCTCCCGAGCCGTGAGCGATATGACCTGAGCAGCCTGCGCTTTGTCGCCATGATGGGGACGGTGGTGGCGGAGGAGCTCATGGAGGAGTGGGCCGAAGAGTACCCTCATGCCATACCATTGCAAGGATACGGGGCCACGGAGACCTCTCCCCTGCTCACCCTCACCCACTACGACGATGCCCCCCGCAAGATGGCGAGTGCCGGCCTCGTGTGCCCCAGGGCTGAAATCAAGATTGTTGATAAGGAGGGCAAGGAACTTCCCTCGGGGGAAGTGGGGGAGGTGATCGCCCGCGGCCCCCAGATCATGAAGGGATACTTTAAGAACCCCAAGGCGACAGAGCTAAAGATCAAGGACGGGTGGTATTACACCGGTGACCTGGGGAGATTTGACGAAGACGGTTATATCTATATTTTGGGCCGGGCCGACGACATGATCATCACGGGGGGGATGAATGTCTACCCCTCGGAGCTGGAAAATGTCCTCATCGCCCACGATAAGGTGGCTGAGGCAGCAGTGGTAGGTATAGGTGACATGGAGAGGGGTCAGGCCTTGAAGGCGGTGATCGTACCCAAAGTAGGGGAGGAGATATCAAAGCGGGAGCTTATGAAATTTTGTAGGGAGCGGCTCGCCAGCTTTAAGCTCCCTAAGGTGATAGAATTTCGGGATAGCCTCCCGCGCTCCCGCACCGGTAAGGTAGCCAAGCGGGAGCTGAAGGTCGTCGAGAGCGAACTGAAAAAGGTCTGGGAATTTCTGGGAGAGCACAAGAAGTGGATCGGGCCTGTGGCCCTCATTGCCGTCTGGTTTCTGGTTACTATCACCAAGATAGTAGACCCCTTCTTTCTCCCCTCACCGGTGGCCGTTGGGAAGCAGCTCGGGATACTGCTCACTACCGTATCGACCTACGAACATATCTTTAAGACCTTCTACCGCATGATGGCGGGATATTTTATCGCGGTGGGCATTGGGGTGCCGTTGGGTATCATCCTCGGCTATTGGGAGAAGATCTATGACTCGGTGGAGTTTATTATCGACTTTTTCCGCTCCTTTCCAGCGACCGCCATGTTTCCCCTCTTTATGCTTGCCTTCGGCCTCGGGGATGGTTCGAAGATCGCCCTGGTGGTCTTCGGCTGCGCCCTGCTCATCCTGGTCAACACGACCTATGGGGTCCATGGGGGGAGCCGCACCCGCAAGATGGTGGCGGAGACCATGAAGGCATCGGAGTCCTATATCATGGCCAAGGTCGTCCTGCCCGAAGCCCTCCCCCAGATTGCGGCAGGGCTGCGCCTTGCCCTCTCGTTGAGCCTCATCATCATTGTGGTCCTGGAGATGTTTATCGGGACCAAGCGCGGCTTGGGGTTTTTGATATACAACGCCCACATGACCTATCAGATCGCCGATATGTACGCCTTTATCGTCTTGGCCGGCCTCATTGGTTATTTCATCAACCAGGGGTTTGTCAAGCTGGAGGACAAGGTGATCCATTGGGCGGGGAAATAAGAGCAGAATGGAAAGCATGGGGTGGTGGGGGGTTGTTTTAATAACATAAACAGAAGGAGGATGAGACTATGAAAAAGGTATTGGCAGCAATCGGTATTATGGTTTTTCTGTTCGGAGCGGCCACAGGGGCCTTTGCGGCCAAAGATGTGGTGACGATCGGCTATCTCCGCATCGTAATGAGCCTGCCAACCTTTGTGGCGCAGGAGAAAGGCTTCTTCGCCGACGAGGGTCTGAAGGTAGATCTGGTCCCCTTCAATTCGGGATCAGCGATCACCGATGCCCTGGTAGCCGGCAGGATCGACGCCAACTGCGGCAGCTCCATGACCGGCCATTGGTTCGCCGCGCAGGCAGCACAGGATCGGTTCAAGATCTTTCTCGTGTATGGGACCACTTCCAGTAAGGAAGACAACAGCTATGTGGTGGTGGTCAAGAAGGATTCTCCTATGCACGATCTCAAAGACCTCAAGGGGAAGAAGGTGGGCACCTATCCTGGCGCCACCTCCGTGGCCTTGGCCAGGGTAGTTATCCGAACGCAGATTGATCCAGAGGAGGTTATTTTCACCCAGGTTCCGCCTCCTAACATGGTCCCTGCCCTGGCTGCGGGCCAGATCGATGCCTTCTTTACCCCTGAGCCCTCAGGCATGATGGCCGTCTCCAAAGGGGTGGGGAGATACCTTATCAAAAGCCCCCTGACCCTCTTGAAGTTGAAGAAGGGAGTTCCCGGTATGGCCTTTTCCTTCTCGAAAGAGTTCCTGGAGGAGCAGCCTGAGGATGCCAAGAAGGTCAAGGCCGCCATGGAAAAGGCCGTTGACTACATCAGGGCCAACGATCAAGAGGTGCGATCATATCTGGTGGAGTACACCGGGCTTCCCGAGCCCGTGGCCATGGCCATACCCCTTGATCGGTTCATCACGCTCGAGGAGCTCGACAAGCGGGCGGGGCAGGATTACTTCGATGTCCTGTACAAAGAGGGGGCTTATAAGCAGGAGCTGGATACTACGAAGCTGTACTACGAGAATTAATGCGTAAAATTATAAGAAAAAACATACAAAAAAGATTGGAAAGGAGTTCGAATGAAAAAGTTGATAGCGGTTTTATTAATGGGTCTTCTTCTGTTGACAGCAGGAAGTGCGTTTGGCGCAGAGAAGGTAAAGATAGGTCATCTCGCCCTCGTTCCGAGCCTTCCTACCTATGTGGCAGTTGAAAAGGGGTTCTTCGTCGAGGAAGGCCTGGATGTGGAGCTAATCCCCTTCCAGTCGGGGACCACAATTGTAGATGCCCTCATAGCGGGCAGGATCGATGCAGACTGCATGAGTGCGATCACCGGACTCTGGTTCGCCGCTCAGAATGTACCGGATCGGTTCAAGATCTTTCTCGTCTATGCGGCTGACTCCAATGTGGACAACACCATGGTGGTGGTGGTCAAGAAGGACTCTCCCCTGAAGGACTTAAAGGACCTCAAGGGGAAAAAGGTAGGGACCTTTCCCGGGGCGACCTCCGTTTCCTTGGCCCGCGCGATCATTCGAACGCAGATAAATCCTGAAGAGGTTATCTTTACCGAGATCCCACCGAGTAACTTGATCGGGGCCCTGGCTGCGGGCCAGATCGACGCCTACTTCTCCCCCGAGCCGTTCGGTATGATCGCCCTCTCTCAAGGCGTGGGCAGGTATCTTACAAAGAGTCCCTGCACCTTGCTCGGATTAAAGCGGGGTATAGCAGGCGGTGGTTTTGCCTTCTCCACCAAGTTCGTGCAGGAGAGGCCCGAGGTGGCCAAGAAGGTCAAAGTTGCCATCGAGAAGGGGGTGGACTTTATCAAGGCCAATGAGCAGGAAGCCAGGGGGTATCTGGCAAAATACGCCCACCTTCCCCCACCCGTGGCCGCCCAGATCCCCTTTGAGAAGTGGATCAAGATCAAGGATCTCGACAAAGAAGGTCCCCAGGCTTATTTTGATATCCTCTACAAGGATGGTGCGTATCAGAAGAAGGTCGATACCACGACGCTCTACTACGAATAAGATGGCCCAGGAAAGACCATATCTCTACGTCCGCGGTGTGAGCAAGCACTACGACACAGCCCCCGATCCCCGTATGGGGAGCGGGGGCATGCGGGTGCTCGACAACATCTCCTTCACCGCCAAACAAGGTGAGTTCGTTACCATCGTGGGCCCCAACGGTTGTGGAAAGAGTACCTTTTTTCGTATGCTCTCCGGCCTTGAGGACACGGACTACGGCAGGATCCTCATCGGCGGCAAGACTATCGAGGAGGCCAAGATCGGGTATGTCTTCCAGAACTATCGGGAGTCCCTTTACCCCTGGCGCACCTGCCTGGGGAACTTGATGGTCCCTCTGGAGCTCGATGGGGTCCCTCGGCGGGAGCGGAAGCAGAAGGTAGATGAATTCCTCTGGCGGCTCGATATGAGTGTGCGGGAGGACGCCTACCCCTATGAGTTGAGCGGCGGTCAGCAGCAGATGCTCGGTATTCTCAGGGCCCTCGTTTATGAGCCGGATATTCTTCTCTTGGATGAGCCGTTCAGCTCCCTCGATTTCCAGACGACCCTCTACATGCACGATAAGATCATGGAGGTATGGGAAAAGACAGGGATAACTGTCGTCTTTATCTCTCACAACATCCATGAGGCGGTCTACCTCGCCGACAAGGTGGTGGTCTTCAGCAAGAGGCCCGCCCGGGTGGTGGAGGTGATCGAGACCAAACTCCCCCGCCCCCGCGATTATAAGGTAACTGAAAGCGATCAGTTTTTTGAGGTGAGAAATCGGGTTACAGAGCTTTTCAGAGAAGAAATTATGGACAGCTTCCTCTTCATGGAGCTCAGTGGTTTTTAGGCAACATCTCGATTCTTAGTAGTATCCTTTCAAACTCCACCAAAACGGAAATACATGGAGACAAGATTTCAGAGGTGCTTATAGTCTATGTGCTGCTTCCATCTTCGGTGCCACCACCACCACTGCTCAGGGTAGCGCTCGATATATCCTTCGGTAAGCTTCATTAAGCGGGCCAGATTGTGGGAGATATCCCGCTCCTGATTCCCGGTCGTTTTCACAGAGAAGGGCTTTTCAATAAAAAGCTTCTGCCGCCACCCTTTGTCGTAAATGATAAAACCAGGCAGAATGGTGGCGCCGGTCCGCATGGCCAGGACCATCGGCCCCTTGAAGGAAGGAACAGGGTACCCGAAGAAATCGACCATGATATCAGGATAAGGGGGGTTTTGATCAATCACGATATAGACGATTCTTCCCCCTCGTAGCTGTTTCAGAGACTGTTGGGCTGCCTGCCTCCTCTCCCCGCCGTCGATAAAACCGACTCTTATTCTATCTGTCATACGGGTGTACATCTGTGCTATGTACCTGTTCCGCGGTTTCTTGATGATGACTGCTATGGGGTAGCCTTCTGCGGCCAGCATGAGGGCGAGCAGGGGGAAGTTGCCCAGATGGAGCCCCGAGATGATGACCCCCCTTTCTTTTTTGAGGGCCTCATCGAGATATCTTTTGCCCACCATCTCGACACGCTCCTTTGCCACTGCTGGAGGGAGAAAACAGAACTTCATTGATTCCAGGAAACTGGTGACAGTTCTGATGAGGCACTTTTTATAGATAGTCCCGATTTCCTTTTCAGTCTTTCGTTTCCCGAAAACCAGGCGCAGGTTGGCCAGGGCGATCTTTTTCCGCCTCCCTGGAAAGATGTCCGCAATGAATGCTAATGCCCTGCCCAATAGGTAGACCCATGATAAGGGCATGAGCCGGATCAGAAGAATGAGAGGGGGGGCGAATATAAAGGTGAGCTTTTCACCGAAGGCCTCCCATCGTCGACGCCACTTCCTTGTCATCATAATGGTATTTCCCTCCAGATGTGAAGGGATACTATAGCTCTCTCTTTTTTCTTTTGTCAAGAAAAGAGCATTGATAAACACCCTGCTGTTTTTCGGTTAACCCGGAAAGAGTTAGGAGACCTTTGTGGCCTTGTGTATTGAGAGATTTCCTCTACAGGAAAGAGCTTGAAGAGACTCTTAGTACCCCCGTCACTTGGCACAGGTATATTTCAACTCCTCACCTCCTAGTTTAAAAACTATGGACGTGATATATAAAGAAAGAGGCGCAGCATGGTGCGTACAATATATAAAAAGGATAAAAATCTCCTCCTGATCAACCCGTGGATTTACGACTTCGCCGCCTATGACCTGTGGGCAAAGCCCCTCGGGCTCCTCTCTCTGGCCTCCCTTTTGGAGGCAAATGGCTGGACTATACACTATATCGACTGCCTCGATGTCCACCACCCTGTCCTGAAAAGACTCAGACCTAAGAGAACCAAACGAAGACCAGATCACCGAGGGCATTTTTACCGCGAGGAGGTGAAAAAACCAGCTCCCCTTGGCTCGATCCCCCGTAGGTATTACCGTTTTGGCCTTCCTCCTGAAGTTTTTAGAGAAATCCTTCAATCACTTCCGATCCCCCAGGCCATCTTGGTTACCTCTGGGATGACTTACTGGTACCAAGGCGTTCATGAGGTGATCGGTATTGTCAAGGAGGCCTTTCCATCCGTACCGCTAATCTTGGGCGGGATCTACGCCACCCTTTGTTCAAAACACGCGGGGAAAACCTCGGGGGCGGACTTTATAATCCATGGTTGGGGTGAGATTCAAATCCTGAAGCTCTTGGAGGAGTTGACCGGTGTTTCTCCTTCCTGTATTCCCGACCTGAATGACCTTGACATCCTTCCCCCTCCGGCCTTTGGTCTCTATCCTCATCTCGACTACTGTTGTGTCCTCACTTCCAGGGGGTGCCCCTTTCACTGCACGTACTGTGCCTCCCCCCTGCTCAACCCCCGATTTATCAAACGTGACCCCACCCACGTGGTCAATGAAATCGTCGCTTGGGCGGATCGGGGTGTGGAAGACATCGCCTTTTACGACGACGCCCTCTTGGTTGATCGTGAATTTGCCATCGCCCTGTTGCAGGGGATAGAACAACGGGGGTGCAAGACCAGGTTCCACGCCCCCAATGGACTCCATGCCCGCGGGGTTACCGAGGAGGTGGCGCACCTGATGCGTAAGGTGGGCTTCGCCACAGTCCGCCTCGGCCTGGAGACCTGCAGCTACGAGCGTCAGGTGGCGACCGGGGGCAAGGTGAGCAACGATGATTTCCAATCGGCGGCACAGAATCTTCGACAGGCGGGGTATGCGTCTCAAGAGATAGGAGTTTATATATTGGCAGGGCTTCCGGGGCAAGAGCGGGGAGAGGTGGAGCAGTCCATCCGCTTTGTGAAGGAGTGCGGGGCAAGACCCTATCTGGCGGAATATTCCCCCCTCCCCGGTACCCCCTTATGGGGGGAAGCGGTTAAGGTCTCACCGTTTGATCTGCAAAGTGAGCCCCTCTTCCACAACAACACCATCCTCCCCTGCCGCTGGGAGGGATTGGGCTGGGATGACCTGCAAGCCCTCAAGGCAATGGTCCACAGGGATACGTAAGGCCCCTTGCAACCACAGGATAAAGATGTTATAAGGTTACAACTTTTTCGGCTTGATTGAAGGATGCGTCATATAGCAAACAGATATCTAAAAACAGCGCCCCTCGTAGGGCTCTTTTTCTTCCTCATCTGCACATCTCTTCAGGCCCAGGCGTTGAAATTCCCCGACCCTGATGGGCCTGTCAACGACTATGCAGAGGTAATCACCCCCGAGTACGAGGCTCAGATGAATCAACTTGGCCGCTCCTTGTGGGATCAGACAGGGACCGCTGTGATCGTGGCTACTTTTCGAGACCTTGGAGGAGAAAGCCCGCAAATATTCGCCAACAAACTCTATGAGGCGTGGGGAATCGGCACAAAGGAGGAAGACAAAGGGGTTCTCATCCTCCTGGCCCTGAAAGAGAGGCGGGTATGGATTGAAACCGGTTATGGCAGTGAAGGGATTCTGCCGGACGCCAAAGTGGGGGAAATCTTGGATCAGCACGTCGTCCCGTTTCTGCGCCTGGATAGGTATGGCGAGGGGCTGCTCAACGGGATGGCGGCTGTGTCCCACGTTGTGGCTCAGGATGCCGGTGTAAAGCTCGATCTGGAGCGATACGGAACTCCGTCCGCGCAGCCCTCTGCGAAGCGGGGTTTTCCCCTCTTTCCGCTTCTCTTTATACTCTTTATCATCTTCGGTCTTTTAGGGCGCGGTATGGGATTTTTCCCCTTTTTCTTCTTTCCATGGATCTTCATGGGAGGAGGGCGAGGTATGGGAGGCGGCTTCGGCGGCGGCGGCGGTTTCAGTGGGGGGTTTGGCGGTTTTGGCGGAGGGATGAGCGGCGGAGGGGGGGCTGGCAGAGGATTTTGACGGGAGGTAATGATGGCTAAGGCGCCTCAAAAGCCGGAAGAGATATTTTCTGAGTTCACCAATGACTATCAAGAGATGTATGGGACAGATCTGCTCTCCATCGTCCTGTACGGGAGCGGGGCGCGGGGGGACTACATCCCGGGGAGATCGGACCTCAACTTTCTCATCGTCCTCACTGAAGAGGGGATCAAAGGACTCCACAGGGCCTTCAAGGTGGTGGCCAAATGGCATAGGCGGCGCGTGACTACCCCCCTCTTTATGACCCAAAACTATATCGTCACCTCGCTCGATACCTTTCCCCTGGAGCTGCTGAATATCAAGCGGGACTACCGGGTAGTATGGGGGAAGAATCCCTTGGGAAAGATCAGAATCCGTAAGAGGCAACTCCGCCTCCAATTGGAGCGGGAGGTGAAGGGGAAACTCCTGCAGTTGAGGGAGGCGTATCTCTCCAGCGAGGGGCGGGGGAGAGATCTGGTGACCGTTTCCTCGCAATCCCTCACTGCCTTTGTCTCCATCTTTCAGGGGATCCTCTACCTGCGAGAGAAAGAGGCCCCGCATCAGAGAGGGGCGATCATCAAGGCGATAGCGGCTGAGACGGGATTGGCAGCAGAGCCCTTTGAGCAATTATTGGAGGTAAAGGAGGGGAAGGCCAGGCTCTCCGTGAAGAAGATGAAGGGCCTTATGGAGAGTTACATCGAAGAGATAAGACGCCTCGCCTTTTGGGTGGACGAGATGTGATGTTCAAGAAAGGAGAATGAGATGCAAAAAAAGGCAAAGGTTGGTCTCACTATAGGAGTAATAGTGGCCATAATAGTAGGAATTATCTTGATTGTAGCCCTTGCCGCTGGTGGTACATTTGTCACGAAATACAATAAAATTGTGACCCTTGACGAAGGTGTCAAGACGGCCTGGGCCCAGGTGGAAAACCAGCTCCAGCGCCGGTTGGACCTTATCCCCAACTACGTGGAGACGGTCAAGGGGTATGCACGCCACGAGCGGGAGGTCTTTATCGAGGTCACCGAGGCGCGGGCAAAGGTCGCGGGGTCAGTCTCTCCATCGCAACAGATAGAGGCCAACACGGAACTGACAGCGGCCCTGAGCCGGTTATTGCTTGTGGTAGAACAGTATCCCGACCTCAAGGCCAATCAGAACTTCATCCGCCTCCAGGATGAGTTGGCCGGTACTGAGAACCGAATTGCGGTGGAGCGTATGCGGTACAACGAAGCGGTCAGGGAATATAATGTTTATACAAGGAGGTTTCCCAACAATATCTTGGCGGGTATCTTCGGCTTCGGAAGGGCCACCCTCTTTGAGGCCCCGGAGGAGGCCGCAAAGCCGCCGAAGGTCCAGTTCTGATCCCCCCCACTTTCCCTTTGAGGGGGTTACAGGGGGGATGGCGAAGGAAAGGAGGATAAGATGGCAGGGGGGAAAAAGGGTTGTTTGATTATCTTTGTCATAGCCGCTGTTTTGGTTCTGTTGTTGTATCCTTCTATCAAGAATACCCGCAGTCAACTGATCTCCCTCCAAGAGGAGGTCACAGCGGCCTGGTCACAGATGGACGAGACGTTCCAACGACGGGTGGACCTCATCCCCAACTATGTGCAGACGGTCAAAGGATACGCCCCGCACGAACAGGAGGTCTTTGGAGCGGTTACCCAATCGCAGCTCAAGGTGGCGACGAAGATGACACTCTCTGCGAAGATAGCGGCAAACAACGAACTGACGGCTGCTTTGGATCAATTGCGTGTGGTGGCGGAACGGTATCCCGATCTCACAGCCGATCAAACATTCATCTCGCTCACGGCCGAGTTGGCCGAAACCGAGAATCGCATCGCCGAGGGACGCACGAGGTACAACGACGCAGTCAGGGAATATAATGCCTCAATCCAGGGGTTCCCTGCCATTTTTGTGGCAACTATGTTTGGCTTCACCAAAATCCCCCTCCTTGAGCCCCCGGAATAGGCCAGGGGGTTATCAGGGATCTCGTTCTTATAATTCCGTTCCTTTTTTTGAGGGTTCTCATCGATGAAGGCCATGATTCTGGCAGCCGGTCTCGGGACCAGGCTGGAGCCCCTGACAAAGATTAGGCCCAAGCCCCTCTTCCCCGTGCTGAACCGGCCTTTGCTCGGTATCACCATTGAGCAGTTACGGGTGATGGGGGCAACGGCGATCATCATCAACGCCCACCACCTGGCCGACCAGGTGGAGCAATTCGTGGAGGGGGGCGGATGGGGCCTGCAGGTCGAGGTGCGGGTTGAGTCTGAGATCCTGGGCACCGGCGGGGGAATCAAGAACTGCGCTGATTTCCTCCGAGATGACCCATTTTTTTTGGTGGTCAACGCCGATATCTATCATACCTTTGATTTGAGCCCTGCTATACGCTATCACCGAGAGACGGGCAACCTCGCCACCCTGATCCTCTGCGACCACCCCCGCTTCAACCAGGTGGGGATCGATGGAGAGGGGCGGATCGTCAGCGTCAGGGGGGAGTCGATCACACAATCCACCTCTGCGACGCAACTGTTGACCTTTACCGGAATCCACATCATCTCGCCCAAGCTCCTGGACTCCATGCCTTCTGCCGGATTTTTTGGTATTATGGAGCTCTATATGGAGCTTGCCTCCCGCGGGGAGACCATCAAGGGGTATCACATGCAGGGGGGATATTGGCAGGATATCGGGAGGGTGGAGGACTATAGGGCCCTGCATCGGGGCCTCTTAGAAGAGGGAGGGGAGCCGGTGATACACCCTGAGGCCTCTCTTGCCAAAGGAGTCCGTATCGAGGGGTTCGTCTGCGCCGGGAAAGGGACCCGCATCAAGGAGGGGTCCATCATCAAAGACTCCATCATCTGGGATGAAGTCTGGATTGAAGAGGGGAGTGTTGTCGAGGGGTGCGTCGTGGGTGACAGGACGCAGGTAAAGGGAAAACATCGAGGAGAGGTCTTGATTCCGGGGTGACGATGCCTTCAACGAAGAGCTCAGCGACAGAAACCTTCCCCTCAGAGGACCTAATTCGGTTTGTCCGGGTACATCTTCCGGAAGACGACCTCTCGTGGGAGGAGATCGCCGGTGACGGCTCTCCACGGGGTTTTTATCGGATCATAGGGAGAAAAGGGAAGAGCTGGGTGGTCATGGTGCACGAACGCCCGCCGAAGGATCAGCGCGGGGTTACAGAGAACGATTCCTTTCTCTACATCGCGCGGCACCTGAGGGAGAAGGGTCTCCCCGTGCCTGAGGTCCATCTTCATGACATGGCTCGGGGTTGGTTTCTCATGGATGATCTGGGGGATCGTCACCTCCAGACCGAGGTCATGAGCATACAGGGGGATCGGGGACGGTTGATTGAAACCTACCAAAAGGTCATTGACCTCCTCATCCTCATCCAGGTCGAGGGACGTGAGGGGTTTGACCTTGGCCAAACCCACAATGCACCGTATGATCAGGGCTTCATGCTGGCGTGGGAGTCCGGTTATTTTCACTCCGCCTTCCTGAAGGGCTACCTTGGCCTCGCCATCCCAGACGAGGAGCTGAGGGAAGAGTTGGAGGACCTGGCCCGGGGGGCAGCGGAGGCGCAGAGCGGGTATTTCCTGCATCGGGATTTTCAGTCCAGAAATATCATGGTGAAGGGTAGAGGTCTGGGCCTTCTCGACTTTCAGGGGGCCAGGCTGGGTCCCCTCCAGTATGACCTGACATCCCTGCTGCTCGATCCCTATGTGGAGCTGGAGAAGGGAGTGCAGGAAGAACTCCTTTCCTTTTATCTAGGGCGTATACAGGATCGGATCACCTTGGATCCCCAGGAATTTCGGCGGGTGTATCCCTTTGTGGCCCTGCATCGCACCATGCAGATCCTGGGTGCCTTCGCGTTTTTGACTAAGGACAGAAGATTGAAATTTTTCCAGTCATACATCCCCCCTGCCGTGAAGAGCCTGCGCGTCCTTCTCGGGGATCAGCTCTTTGCGCCATACAAAAAGTTAAAACGGGTTGTCTTTGAGGAGATCCAGGGGATATGAAACGATCGCACCTTCCGATAGTGCCCCCTTTCCTTTCCCCGGGTGATTGCATCGGCATCGTGGCGCCGGCTAGTCACATCCCAAAGGCGAATGAGGGATATCTTGAGCAGGGTGCCGAGCGAGTGCGGGAGATGGGATTTGCGGTCCACTATTCTTCTTCCCTCTTGAAGAGAAAGCACCTCTACCTGGCTGGAACGGATGAAGAGCGGGCCCGGGAGCTGATGGAGATGTTCCTCGATCCTGAGGTCAAGGCCGTTCTGTGCAGCCGTGGCGGCTATGGAACCCAGCGGATCATACCCTATCTGGATCCCGATGTGATTCGAAGCCATCCCAAGCCCCTGGTGGGGTGCAGCGATATCACCGTTCTCCTCATCTATCTGCTACATAGCTGCTTTGTCGTCCCCTTTCACGGTCCCAATGTGGCCACCCGTCAGTTTGTAGAAGGGGATGCAGAGATGGCGCATGCACTGAAGGATGCCCTCACCGCTCCTTTCGCCGGTGCAGAGATCGCTTGCGCTGTCCTGCGCGAAGGAGAAGCCCACGGGGAGATCATCGGGGGGTGTCTCTCCTGTCTGGTGACGACCTTGGCCACCCCTTATGAGCCGGATCTCCACGGGAAGGTCCTCTTTTTAGAGGATGTGGATGAATCTCCTTATCGGATCGACCGGATGCTTACCCATCTGAAGAGTGCAGGGAAATTGCAAGGGGTCAAGGGAGTCGTCTTCGGCCAAATGCCCGGCTGCGATACGGAAGAGGGCCTCCTGCGCGAGGTGATCTTGGACGTCTTGAAAGACATTGAAGGTCCGGTGCTCTTCGGATTCCCCTCAGGGCACGGACCTCGAAACCTCACCTTCCCCCTTGGGCTGCCGGTCAGGATACACGAAGGGGTGCTGAGCTTCCCGGGAGAAGATTGAGCGGATTATTTTAAGCAATCCGCTACATGGTTGTTCTTTCTCCCCTTGTTATATAAGGAGAGGGGGGGGGGCTGAAACTGAATAACAGACTATGCTGAAAAAAGGCGCACACTGCTACTTCATCGGTATCGGCGGGATCGCCATGGCCCAGGCCGCCCTTTTGCTGAAGGAGCTGGGGTATGAGGTGAGTGGCTCGGATCCAGCTCTGCACCCCCCCACCGATCGACTCCTGCACGAGGGTAAGATCGTCGTCGAGCAGGGGTATGATGCCGCCCACCTTACCCCTCCTCCCGACCTGGTGGTGATCGGCAACGCCTTGTCCAGGGGCAATCCTGAGGTAGAGGCCGTCCTGGGCCACGGTATCCCCTATACCTCTCTCCCCGGGTTGATCGAAGAGAGTCTCCTTCGGGAGAAGCGCTCAGTAGTAGTGGCCGGGACCCATGGCAAGACCACCACGGCCTCCCTCCTTGCCTGGCTTCTCTTTGCAGGAGGAATGGATCCCTCTTTTATGGTCGGGGGGATGGCCTTGAATTTCGGCCAAGGGTACCGGCTCGGGCAGGGGAAGTGGATCGTCCTCGAGGGGGATGAGTATGACAGCGCCTTTTTTGATAAGGGACCCAAGTTTCTCCATTATCGTCCGCAAGTCGTGATCCTCACAAGCATCGAATACGACCATGCCGATATTTACCAAGATGTGGAGGCGGTAAAGAGCGCCTTTCGCCAGCTCCTCGCCATCATCCCGAAAAAAGGAACCCTCATAGCCAATACTGATGACGTAATTGTCAACGATCTGGTCTCTGCCGTTCCGTGCCGAGTTGAGACCTTCGGGGCTGAGGGTCTTTGGTCCCCCACAGGGGTGCGAGCGAGCTCCGAGGGGACGGTATTTTGCCTTCAGCGGGGAGGTGAGGATATGGAGGAGTTTACCATCCCCCTTTGGGGCGTGCATAATGTGAGCAATGCCGTAGGGGCTGTGATAGCTGCCAGCCTGATCGGGCTTACTATCCCTCAGATAAAAGAGGGGCTGCGTACCTTTCAGGGGGTCAGGCGCCGGATGGAGGTGCTCGGGGAGGCACGAGGCATCACGGTGATCGATGACTTTGCCCATCACCCTACCGCCATCAGGGAGACCCTGAGGGGGGTGCGGTCCCGCTTCCCAAAGGGGCGCCTCTGGGCTATTTTCGAGCCCCGGAGCCAGACCATGCGCAGGAATATCCTCCAAGGGGAACTCACCACAGCCCTGCAAGAGGCCGATCACGTGGTGATTGGGAGGATTTTTTCATCCCCCTCACAAGGGGAGGCATTGGACCCCTCCAGGGTTGCTCAGGAGATCAGGCGGGCTAAAGGGGATGGTGCTGCCCGCTACCTGGAAGACGCGGAGGAGATCGTCGCTCATTGCGTTGAAGAAACAGCATCAGGTGATGTCATCGTAGTGATGAGCAGCGGCCATTTCGCAGGCCTGCCAGAGCGGATATTCACGGCCCTGAGAGATCACTCGTAAGTGTGTGCACTGACTCCACTCGAAGAGGAGGATGAAATATGGCTAATAAAAAGAAGGCGATTGAGAATACAGCTTTTAAGGATCGAAAGACAGGACTTGTCATATTCGGAATCATCCATATTATCATCGGCGCCTTTTGCGTGCTCTTTATGCTCTTCACGATTGTTGGAGCGATTGCGGTAACGGCCCTTGGTGCAGGCGCTTTTTCAACCATGAACATCGATCAGATGATCCTTGCTATTCTCCTCTATCTTCTTCTAGCCGTGTGGTTCGTCTGGATGGGCATCGGTTCTATCCTCGCGCGAAAATGGGCCAGGGCTTTAATTTTGATTACCTCATGGCTCTGGCTCATCTCTGGGATAGGAGGATTCGTATTTATCCTATTATTCATACCTGATTTATACGGCTCCATGGCCATGCGCGGAGCAATGCCTCAAGAGATGGTCGTCATCGTACAGTCAATGGTGACCGCGTTTATGGCATTCATTTTGATAGTTATACCGGGTGCCTTCGTCCTTTTTTACAGCAGCAGGCATGTAAAGGCGACGTGTGAGCAGAGAGATCCCCAGGTGCGCTGGACCGACAAAGCACCTTTATCGGTGATAACTGTAAGCTCTCTACTTGGGGTTGTAGCGATCTCGATGCCCTTTTTGGGGTTTTACCAATGGGCTGTCCCGTTTTTCGGTTTCGTCTTGAGCGGATTGCCAGGCGCAGTAGTAGTGCTCATATACACTGTATTATTTGCGTACGCGGCCTGGGGGACATACAAATTGAGAATGAGGGCGTGGTGGTGCGGGCTTCTCTTGACGATCGCCTCAGCCATATCGATGGGTATTACCTTCTCCCGTGTGAGCCTGTTGGAGTTTTATGAACAGATGAATATGCCCAGGAAGAGTATTGAGATCATGAGCGAATTTGGCTTTTTTCAAGATGCCAACCTATACTTTCCTCTGTTCTGGGGACTAATGATCATTGGTTTCTTGGGATTTCTGATATACACGAAAAGGCACTTTGCGGCTTCTACTTAAATAAAAAAGTGTTTCCATGCAACGATAAGACCCCTACGCAAGGATCTATTTAAACAGGAGATCGATTCTTTAAAACAGGACTTTTTGCAATATTTTGCATTGCTTTGAAATCCTTGCTCGTCCTCAATGCTCCCAAAATAATGGTCAAGGGCTTTTCAGGATCGAGAGCAAGTTCACCCATAAAATCCGGGGCGTGTCTTCTATCCACCTTTATGTAGACCATGTAGCCAGCTAAATAAAAGCGGTAGTAATTAATTTCGCCCCACCTCTCGGGCTGAGGGTTCAGTACTATCAGACCAAGCCGTTCGTCACATTTAGCCATCATGATGGCGAAGGTATCCGGGGCGCCGGGATCGCCCTTCAGAATCATTCTCCTGAGTTGAGGCTCGAATGAGCCCACGTTGACCCGAGAAAAAAAATAGTGGTTTGATACGGCGGCTTTCCAGAGCAATGAAATGAAGAATAGTTTGAGCTTCGCATAGTCGATGGCGGTTTCTACATACGCAATTTTCCGGCCATTTTTAATTACATACTGTTCCTCTATGGGTTTAGCTAAGAGCAGTTTTTGAGCATAGTCATCCCACGGTGAGAAGATGCTTTCACATTGAGCGCAGACTATTCCTGTGTCATAGACTCCAACGGGAGATTTCTTAGCATCAAAGGTCGGCGCAGTCGAAGGGGTATGGGACGGCTGTTCGTCGTCAAAAAGTGGCTTCCAAAGGCTCTTTGGAATAATATGAGCTCTGACGAGCTTTTTATCTTTACCGCACAATTTACAATTCATACGATTAACGCTCTCACTGCAATCTAATGCCGACGTAACTTTTACAAAAGAATCTATCCAGTTTATTAACGTAGCACATTCAATGTACCTGGGCAATCAAAAGGTCTTAGTAACGCGAGGTAATTATTTCAGGCTATTGACTGCCAGGGGAGAAACCGATAGGCTACTGATGAGTAGGGAGCAGTGAAGTGTCAAGAGTGAAGGTCCCGAGAAAAAAGAATGCCCCTGAGGTGCTCCCGGAAGATTTCAGTGGAGTGAAGAAGAAGATTCTGGCTGATCCCATCATTCAGCAGGTGGCGGGGCTTGCCCGTCAAAATAAGGTACCCCTCTACCTAGTGGGGGGGACTATCCGGGACATCCTCTTAGGCAGGAAGATTAGGGATTATGATTTTGTCGTGAAAGTGGTGGACATGCCCTTTCTCGATCAACTGGGGGGCCTCTTGGGGGCCAGCGTGTTCCCCATGGGGAAAGGCAAGGGGGAGCAAATCTATCGGCTGGTTAAGGGGGAGAAGGTCATCGACTTTGCCCTCATGGAGGGTGATGCTATCGAACAGGACCTGATGCGGAGGGACTTCACCATCAACGCTATCGCCTATTCCTTTGCCGAAGGGCGGTTTTTCACCGCACCCCAGGCCGGGGAAGACCTCGAAGCGGGAAGGATCGACCTGGTGGTCTCCCCTCAGGCCCTTGAAGCGGACCCCCTGCGTATGCTCAGGGCTGTCCGCTACCGCTGTACCTTGCCTGGCTTTGTTCTCACCGGCAGGCTCAAAGAGGAGATCAAACGCCATAAAGAGTTGCTCACAGAGGTGGCGCCGGAGCGGATCAGGGCTGAGCTGGATGAGATCATCCTCTCCCCTTCCCCTGCCCAGGGGTTGGGGTTGATGCACGAGCTCGGGCTTCTCACCTGCGTATTCCCGGAGTTGGCCCCGCTGGAAGATCTCCCTCAGGGGCGTTATCACGTCACCGATGCCCTTTCCCATACCATCGAGGTCGCAAGAGAGGTGGATACATTGATGAGAGGGGAACATCCTTTTCCCTTCCAACCATCAAGAGATGATCGCCTCATTGTGGGGTATGCTGCCTTGTTCCACGACCTCGGCAAACCCGCCACCAAGAGCATCGATGCGGAGGGTGAAATCCACTTCTATGGCCACCCCGATCACTCTTCCCTTCTGGCCCAGGGGATCATGAAGCGCCTACGATTCCCCAGCAAGGTGCGGGATGGGGTCATCCCCTTGGTGGAAAACCACATGCGTATCCTCACCCTCGCCCAAGGGGAGCCCACGGATAAGGCCCTGCGCAGGCTCATCCACGCCATGGGTGAAGGGATCAGGTTGTTATTGGTCCTGGGTCTGGCCGAGACCGGGTCTAAGCAAGGGGACGACACAGAGGAGAGAAAACGATTTATGGACCTCTGCGGGCAGATCTGGGATCTATATGAAAAGGAAGACCTCATCGCTCCTGAGCCCCTCCTGATGGGGAGGGACCTGCTGGGTTTGGGGCATTCGCCGGGCCCGCGCCTCGGTGAGATCCTCACAGAGGTGAGGAGGCGACAGATCGCAGGGGAGTTAAAGGATAGGGAGGAGGCACTCCGATTCGTCCAGGAAGCGTATCCTCCCTGATGTTGCGCTGCGTCCAGGGCATTTGACACCCAAGGAGCACATCTTTTATAATGCATCGTTAATACCATCTTTTTGGAGGATGAGCATGGAGGAGAAGATAGCGGTCTACCCCGGTTCCTTTGATCCCATCACCTATGGTCACGTTGATATCATCAAGCGGGCGCTCATGATTTTCGACAAGGTCATCGTGGCTGTGGCCCACAACTTTGACAAGGCGTCCCATTTTACCCCCGAGGAGCGGGTGGAGATGATCAAGGAGGCGCTGAAGGCATACCCCAATGTCAGTGTGGAGAGTTTTGAGGGGCTTTTGATGGATTATATGAAAGGGACCAAGGCCAGCGTGGTATTGCGCGGCCTGCGGGCCACCTCGGACTTCGAGTATGAGTATCATATGGCAGCCATGAACCGCAGCCTCAACGATGAGATTGATACCCTCTTTATGATGACGGGCAAGGACTACTTTTTTGTCAGTTCCCGGACCATCAAGGAGGTGGCCAGCCTGGGGGGGTCGGTGGCGGGGCTGGTGCCGGACAATGTGGCCCTGAAGCTCAAGGAGAAGTTCGCTCAACAGAAGAAAGGGTGACGCTATTAACTGCTCCCCTCCTCACGTGAGATGATCCCCAGAAAAAAGACCAGGCAAATCTCCCTCGGCGGCATCCTTGTCGGTGGTGGGGCCCCCATCGTGGTCCAATCCATGACCACGACCAACCCACTCGATGTGGACGCTACGATGGGGGAGATCAGGAGGATGCAGCGGGCCGGGTGTGAACTCGTCCGGGTGGCAGTGCCTGAGAAGGATTCCACTACGGGTCTGCGAGAGGTCGTGCGCCGGTCCCCCCTCCCCGTCATCGCCGATGTGCATTTCGATCATCACCTCGCCCTGCTGGCCCTGGAGGCAGGGGTCCACGGTCTGAGGATCAATCCGGGGACCATCCATCAGCGGAGTAAATTGAAAGAGATCATCGTGGAGGCCAGGGAGCGGGGGGTGCCGATCAGGATCGGGATCAATGCGGGGTCGCTGGAGGAGCGCATCCTCAAGAGGTTCGGCTCTGCCGTCCCCGAGGCCATGGTGGAGAGCGCCAGAGAGTGCATCACGCTCTGCGAGGATATCGGGCATCAGGCCGTCAAGGTCTCCCTGAAGGCATCGTCAGTCTCCACCACGGTGGCGGCCTATCGCCTTTTCTCCGCACAGTCTGATTATCCCCTCCACCTGGGGGTCACCGAGGCGGGACCCCCCTTTGCCGGGGTCATCAAATCTGCAGTGGGGCTTGGGGTCCTTTTGGCCGAGGGGATAGGGGACACCATCCGGGTCTCCCTGACCGGCGACCCGGTGTTGGAGGTGCGGGCGGCATACGGCATCTTGCGGGCCCTGGGCATCAGGGAGCGGGGGGTCGATATCATCTCATGCCCTACGTGCGGACGGTGCGAGGTGGACCTGATACCCCTCGTGGAAGAGGTTCAGGAGCGGCTGGAGCACATCGAGGCCCCGCTCACCGTGGCCGTCATGGGGTGCGTGGTGAACGGCCCAGGAGAGGCGAGGGAGGCCGATGTGGGGATCGCCGGGGGTAAGGGGGTGGGGCTCCTCTTCAAAAAAGGGGAGGTCGTCGAGAAGGTCAAAGAGGGTGCGTGGGTGCAGCGATTGATGGAAGAGGTGGAACGGATGGTCGGCTAAGCCCCACCCCGGTTCTTTCGGACAGGGGGAAGGGCAAGGGAAGCCTTCTTTTTATCATCGCGGGGTTGGAGGTTCTCTCACAATTTCATAGACATATATCATACCCATCTGGTAACTCGTGACCCAGAGTTGTCTTCCGTCAGGCGTCACGGCCAGTCCCATGGGGTAGGGAACATCCGTCTTGTATATGATATCGAAGCTTCCGGTATCCACAACGACCAACTTCCCCTCATGGTGTGACACCCCGAAGACGTACTTTTCGTTAGGGGAGAGGACGATCGTTCGGGCATATTTGCCGATGAAAACTTCCTTTGTCTTTGTTTTAGCGATCAGGTCAAAGGCGATAATCTTTCCGTATATGTTGTCTGATATATAGAGTGTCCTTTGATCCTTGGACAAAACGATGTGCCTCGGATTCGGTGTAACCGGTATGTCGTCGATGACCTCGAGTGTTGTCAGATCGATGACACTGATAGTCCCTCCCCTCTGGTTTGCAATGTAAGCCTTTAGAGAGTTGGATGAGATGGCGATCCCCCTCGGTATATATTGGATTTTGCCGCCGACCCGGATGTTCTTGATAGTTTGATATGCTTGCACATCAACGATCGAAACTGAACTTGAATGCCAGTTGGCCACAAGGGCATATCGCTCGTCCGGTGTTACTTTGATAACTTTAGGGGTTTTCTCCGTTAGGATCTTTATCGCAGTCTGCTCAGAGGAGTTGCCAGTAATGTAATCCGTTACCTTCAATCGCTCATACGGCAGATTTGGGACAATCGGTCCTTCTGCTGTATCATACACGACTATTGCCCCTGCATTGTGCAACGAGATCCATACAAACCTGCCGTTTCCTGAGAAGTCACACTCGACGGGTTTTTGCGCGTAGGATTTGATCGGTTGAAGTGTTTTATAATCAAATCCCTCCGCAGGTGTTTTTGAAAATTGAGCTTTTTTAATGATTTCGAGGGTAGCGGTGCTGATGAGCCAAAAATCCATCCCCTCAAGGTTCATCACGGCCGCATAACTCCCATCGGGGGAGATTTCCACCGCTTTCGGTGCCCCTGCGCCCTGGAAGGTTTTGAGGTGCTTCAGCTCAATCCCCTGGGCGCTGAGGGGGAGTAGCACTACAAGAATAAGCACAGCCCGCACTATAGTCTTGATCATGACGTTCTCCTCACAAGGTCCTCATAAATGAAGCAGAGCGTATCACAAACCTCCTATCGTTTGCAAAGCGAAATAGTATCAGGACCAGCATCACCTGTTGAGATAGGCGCTATTCCATGGTGGTCATGTAAGCGTTATATCCGTCCTGGGCAAGGCGCGTGGCAAAGCGATAGGCCTCATCTCTGGTCTTGAATGTTCCCAGCCTGACTCGATAATAGGTGTTCTCGGGCGTCTTTAATTCAGTGATGTAGACATCTTTGTATGCTCTCTGCAGCTCTTCCATCAAGCTGATGGCGTTGGATTGGCTTATGAAGGATCCCACTTGGATCGTAAAGGGACCTTCGGGCGAGGGCGTGGAGATAGGCCTTGTGTCTAAGACCTCCACCCTCACCTTGGCCACGCCTTGTTCGACCATCTCCAGGGCCTGTGCGGCGGCATAGGAGAGGTCGATAATCCTTCCCCGTACAAAAGGTCCGCGGTCATTGACGGTTACCTCCACCGATTTGCCGTTGTTCACATGGGTAACTATCACGGAGGTCCCCAGGGGGAGGGTCTTGTGGGCGGCGGTCAACTGGTACATATCGTAAACCTTCCCACTCGCGGTGCGGCGACCATGGAATTTTTCCCCGTACCACGAGGCCAATCCTACCTCTACCCGCTTGATCCGCGGTGGGACCGGCTCTCTTCTGAAAAGGGTGCACCCCCCGGTAAAGCTGAGGATGAGCACGATGACCATTATCTTTTTCATCCGCTACACCACAACCGGACAACTATACGCATAAAGCAATTGTCCCCCTTTCTTGTTGAGGATGAAGTTTCACCGAGATTTCTTGCAAACCGAAGGTCTCTCGGAGCCGCTTCATATTGTGCCTCCCCTGGCCGTAGAATGTGGAGATATCGTGGGGGGAGACGAGGAACGTAGGGGAATTTCTCCCTCCGATGTCTGAACATGCCAGGAGCGAGGCCGCCTGTTCATAGAGGAGGGAGCTCTCCACCAACTGTCTGAAGGCGGGGTGGTAGGGGCCCGCCACAATAATCCCCGGTGTCTCCAGAGACGGGGTAGGTTGTAACCCTACCCTGATTACCGGGATCCGTGCCTGGCGAAACCGCTGGAGGGCCCCCTTGGTGCGTGCTATCGCCTCGTCCAAAGAGAGGGGGTGGTAACGCCCCTGCCGGAACCACCGTTCCAATACTGTCCCCTTTATCACGAGGGTAGGGTAGAGTCGGATAAAGTGGGGTCTCAATTCGATCACCGCTTCGACGGTAGCAGCGAATTTTTGCGCGCTGTCGCCGGGCAAACCAACCATGAGTTGAACGCCCACCTCGAAGTTTTCCTGAAGCAGGTCTGTAACGGCCTTGATCACCTCCTGCTTCCCATATCCCCGCTGGGAGATCGCAAGGACCTCGTCGTCCATGGACTGGACTCCCAGCTCCACTGTTGCCACCTTGTGCGCCGTGAGGATCTCAAGGACTTCAGGGGAGATGGAATCGGGGCGGGTAGACAACCGGAGGGAGTGGATCCGTCCTTCCTCCAGAAATGGGGCGGCGCTGCACAAGAGATCTCTTTGTGTTGGGAGGGGGAGTGCGGTGAAGCTCCCTCCATAAAAGGCCACTTGTACGGTCCGGTTTTGCTTCCGTTTGCGTGCGCCGAGCCTCAAGTACCGCTCGATCTCTTCACCGATTTCCTCGGGGGTAGGGAGTGTTGATGCAGGGCTGGCTATCTGATGTTGGTCGCAAAAGACGCATCGGTGGGGGCATCCGCAATGGGAGATGAAGATGGGGATAATAAACCGTTTGTCCTCCATACTCAATTTTCCTGCAGTGACATCAAGGTCTCTTCAGCCGCCCGCTGTTCGGCCTCCTTTTTACTCCTCCCCCTTCCCATTCCATAGGTCCTTCCCCCGATGGAGATGACCACTTCAAAGGTCTTGTCGTGGTCTGGGCCTTCCTCGTCAGTGACGATATAGTGTGGGGTACTATTGAGGTGTCTTTGGGTATATTCTTGGAGTCTTGTTTTGAAGTCCTGGTCCTGCAATTCTTCCATCATCCCCTCTAAGAGAGGAGTGTATAATTTTTCAATCACCTGAAAGGCTTCTTCATAGCCCCCATCAAGATAGACGGCAGCTACCAACGCCTCGAAACCGCCGGCCAAGATGGAATTTTTCTCCCTTCCCCCGGTCTCTTCCTCCCCCCGTCCCAACTGCAATGCATCTCCCAACCCCACCCTGCGCGCAAGGGAGGCAAGGGTAGCCTCTTTTACGAGAACAGCTCTCGTTTTGGAGAGTCCCCCCTCGGCTATATGGGGGAAGCGGGCCAAGAGGAGATGGCTCACAGACAACTCAATAACCGAGTCCCCCAAAAATTCCAATCGCTCATTATCCTCCCCTTCTTCATTGCTCTGGTGAAGATAGGAACGATGGGTGAGGGCTTGAATGAGGAGTTGCATATTGTGAAAGCGATAAGCGATGCTTGCCTGTAGACTCCTGAGGGGTGGCGACTTATGCGAACTCATAGGCGGCTTGTTTTTTTAACAACAATTAAAGGCATCCTTATGTATACTCATATAAAAAAATTGTTCCTCAAAGCCCATTGAGGTCTATCTCTGTATGGCTTCAGATGAAAGGTCTCTGTTGTAAAAGCGTGCTTATCCTTTCTCTCGCTCTTTCTTTTCTCTGTAGACGGGTATGAGCTTGTTAACGGTTATGGTGAGCAGGGACGCGAGGAATATAACGCCGAACGTCAGCAGTGATTTTAAGATAACATAACTTTTTTCGACAACACCCCAGATCGCTAATATGGAAATTGTTGTTCCTGCGACGATGCAGATAAGACATATGACAAAGCAAATGAGGTTTATCGAAGTTAACATATAGTACCCTTTATGATTAAACTGTTGATTGTAATCTGAGCCCTTATCTCCGCAAACTGATCATATCATATTGATTATGTATGAGCAACAGGAAGGTGCCTTAAAAGTTCTAGATGTTCACAAGGAACTTTTTGACTATTAAGGGAATGCTCAATAGTATTTTTGCCGTTTGATATTTTTTGCGACGCAGAATATTAGACTTGACAAGTATTACTAATTTGTGCTAAAGTTTTACATTAGGGGTTTACTAGGTATTAGTTATAAGTTATTTAAAAACAACAAAGGAGGGAACTATGAAACTGAGTGTTAAAGCTTTAATGTTTGCTTCGGGTATTGGTTGGGCATTGATAGTACTGGTAGTAGGCATTTTAAACATGATTTTTGAGGGATACGGAGCGGCGTACTTGCAGACACTGGCTGCGCCCTTTCCATGGTACTCTGCTTCGGGTGGGGTAGGCGACTTGATTATTGGAATCGTGTGGGCGTTGGTGGTTGGCGGTGTTTGCGGAATAATTTTTGCCCTGCTGTACAATGCCTTTGTCGGCAAAAAAGCTGCGCCCAAGAGAGCAGCAGCTCGGAGACCTGCACCTAAGAAGAAGGCTGCGCCCAAGAAGAAGAAAGCTACACCCAAGAAGAAGAAAGCCGCACCCAAGAAGAAGAAAGCTACACCCAAGAAGAAGAAGGCTGCTCCCAAGAAGAAGAAGGCTGCTCCCAAGAAGAAGGCAGCTCCTAAAAAACGCCGCTAGTAGATAAACGGTTTCAGGAAAACTCATTCTAAGTCAACATACCTAAGCCTAGAAGAGCAAAGAAGTTATAAAGACCCCTTCAAAACGAAGGGGTCTTTTGTTGTTCAAAATCAACAGGAGTTTTTCAAAGGGTTTGTTAAGAGAAGGGCTTCCTTATTTTCTCGTGGTCATGTTTCAGGTTCGGCAGACTTGAGCGCTTCCTGATGCATGATGCGCTCTCCCCTGTATGAATGGAAACCGTGGAATCGAGAGCTTCAATGTGATAGTGATCGGTGATGCGGTATTGAATCGATCGGCGACAGAAACGAGGGTGTCTCTTCTTGCACCGCATAGACGAATTTTTACTGGGTCACGAAATCATTCTTGAGGAGCAGTTGGTACCGGGCATCAAAGCCTTGTGCGGCCCCCGGTGGGACTAAAATGCTATGTTGTCCCGCAGGGAGGGAGTATCCTCTAATCTCGGGGTTCAAGTCCTTGATCGCCTTAAAATAGGTGTTTGCAGCCTGGGCGATAATGCGAAGGTGGGTGTCACGAGGGCAGTTAATCTGAATCCGATCGAATTCGATTGGCGGGTAAAAATCTTCATCTGCGAGAAGAAATCCATATTTCTTGGGGTCGGAGAAAATAAGCTTGATCGAAACAATCCTGAAGACATACCTTTGGGTTTCAAGGGGAAGATAGAGTTGGTAGTAGTTATCGGTTCCCTGTTCTTTGATTTCCCGCGCAAGTCCCACTTCGCCCATATTGTAGGCAGCAGCAGCGAGCGACCATGATCCAAACGTTTTGTGGAGGTTCTTAAGATAGTTAATGGCTGCTTGGGTCGAGGGGAATATATTTCTTCTTTCATCGATGCGGCTGTTAATAACAAGCCCATGCTGTCGGCCAGTATGCCTCATAAATTGCCAGAACCCTATCGCACCTTTATGTGAGCCTGCGTGTGGCAGAAGGGCGCTTTCTGCGATAGGGACAAATTTGAGGTCGTCTGGCATTCCATTCTCTTGTAGTTTTTCTTCAATATAAGGCAGATAGCGGTGAGAGCGCTTCAACCAAAGAATTACTTGGGGTTTATCCCAGAACGTAAGGAGGAGCTCCTTTTCCAGTCGCTCCCGAACCTCCTGAATTTCGAGGGGAACGTGTTCTCCACAGAATTCCAAAGGCGTTTCTATTCTGAGCGAAGAAATAAGAGAAGGATAAGAGGTGGTTTTGGGAGATTCAACAAAGATATGCGGCCATGAGAATAGTCCTATGCCGAGCAGAGCTACGAGAGGCCATTTCACAAAACCTCTCTCCTTGAGATTAAGTTTTTGCATCAACTTTTTTTCCTTCTGGATGTTACTCGTTTTCAATACAGCGATAACTTTAGGTTATCTTACCTTGTCTTGACCTCTCCCATCACAATGGACCGTCTATTCCCATGTGAAATAGAGCAAAAAAGGTCGTGGAGATATCACGGTTGTCTCCGAGCCTTCTCTAAGACGTCTCGTATAAAGGGGAAGATATAGACCTCCTCAGTGTCGAAAGAAGAGAGTCCCTGAGCCACAATAGTTATTTGGTCATCTAACGATTTTGATCGGTCAATAAAAATCTTAAAGGTCCCATTGATTTTGCAAAGACCTCCTTTTACGGAGAACTCTTCTTCTCCCAGTTTTTGATAGACAATTTCGACACCCAGTCTCTCGGCGAGATCCTCAAGATATTCTATAACCTGACTGGATTGCATGTTGATGTACCGTGAGGCCTTTCAGGTATCACTCTCGTCGCTAGGGAAACAGACTTTATTGAGGTGTGGTAAGTGTTTTTTTTGCAAAATGTCTTGCATCTTCCAAGTCTGATTCGTCAGGGTGGCTCACTGCACTTTTTGCCGTTTCTGCCCACGCTCGATGCTCTGGTTGTTTAAGAAGGGCCTCAATAAGCTTTGGGTCTACTTTTCCCCGGCACCCAAAGGTGCCAAGCAATTTTAAGTTTGAAGCGAGACTAAGGGCATGTTCGATAGCGGTGACAGCCAACTCCCCTCCTCGAAGAGATCCATGGGTGACAAAAAAGGCAAGCTTTTTGCCTGGGGGGATACTCTTGATAAAATTTTGCACAGGTACAGGAACACTATGTGCGTGTACCGGGAAACCACAAAAGATGATGTCATAGCTATCTAGGTTTTTCGCCTCTTTGAGGGGTACTATTTCCTTTGTAGCCCCTATGGCCTGGTAGATAGCCTGCGCTACTTTCTCTGTGTTACCGGATTGCGTGAAATAGGTGACCAGTACCTTCATACTATCCCCCTCTATTAGCTAATGCTTGCACAATATTTTATCATGATTTTGAGATTTGTTCAATCTACTAAATTCTAAGTCTGGGCATTTTGAAGTTAGTCTTATGTGCAAGAAGAGAAGCGTGGTAAGTGTGTTTATGGAGAACCTACAGTCTACGATGCTGCAAAGGAAAAGCTATAGGAAATTGATTTCCTGTAATTTATTTACAATTATCAGAAGTAAAGATTTGACCACTCCGAAATCTTTTTGTCTGGATAATAGTCTGGAACGAGCTTCTGGAGTATTTTTATGATAGCTCGTCTCTCTTTGTGATTTACTTTATCGAAGAAATTCTCGATCTCAAGTTTCAATGTGTTCCATTCAACCGGGCTGCCATTGACCTCAGATATCTTTGGGTGTTTTGTGTTTATCAGGTTTTCTCTATCGGTTATCAATTCCTCATGAAGCTTTTCCCCAGGTCTCAGGCCAATAAACTTAATGTCGATATCCTCCCTTAGAACAAGGCCCGAGAAGGAGATCAGGTCTGTTGCAAGGTCAAGAATCTTTATGGGTTCTCCCATGTCTAATAGATAGATTTCCCCTCCCTTTCCCATTGCTCCCGCCTGAAGGACAAGCTGGGATGCCTCCGGTATGGTCATGAAATAGCGGGTTGCTTCCGGATGTGTCACCGTTACTGGGCCCCCCTGAGCGATCTGACGACGAAAATAGGGGATGACACTTCCATTACTCTCCAATACGTTCCCAAAACGCACCGCGACAAACCGCGTCGGGCCTTCTTGATTAAACCCCTGACATAACATTTCGGCCACCCTCTTTGTCGCCCCCATGATGCTGGCTGGTTTTACCGCCTTGTCTGTCGAGATGAAAACGAATTTCTGAACGCCCCGCTCACAACTCTTGGAAGCCACATTCCATGTCCCCAAAATATTATTTTTTATTGCATCAAGAGGATGGGCTTCCATAATGGGGACGTGCTTATAGGCCGCTGCGTGGAAGATAACCTCAGGTGCATGTTCTTGTAATATATGATCAATCTTGTATTCATCGAGGATATCACCAATAACCGAAACTAACACTTTGCTGTCATTAAATTGTTCTCTGAGACACACCTCAATTTCGTAGAGGTCGTTCTCACCCCTCTCGAAAAGGATGAGCTTACTAGGCTCAAACCCCATAATCTGGCGACATAACTCGGAGCCGATAGATCCTCCAGCACCGGTTACCATTATGCGTTTGCCAGAGATAAAACGTTCAATCATCTCAAGATCGAGTTGTACGGGTTCCCTCTTTAAAAGGTCTTCCACCTGCACCGGCCGGATATGATTGATGGATATGGATCCCCTCAAAATCCCCCCGACGCTTGGCACCGTCTTGCAGGAGACCCCTATTGTATGACACTGATCGGTGATTTCCCTGATTTTTCTTCCTGAGATGTTCTGTATAGCGATAATAACCTCTTTTACCCCCTTTCGTCTAACTATCCCCTCGAGATTTGAGATACGGTCGAGGACCTCCACGCCGTGGATGCGGCGTCCGATCTTGTCTGGGTCATCGTCCACAAAGCCAGCCACCTCGTAGGGGATATCCCGTTCCCTCTTGATGCTGCGGAGCACCATTTCCCCTACGTCCCCTGCCCCGACGATCAAGACCTTTCGCCTTACTTCAGGATATTTAGGAGCAGAGAAGATCTCACGTATGATTCTGTAAAAAAACCTCGAACCACCTAAAAAAACGAGGATAACAAACCAGTCTATAAGGAAAACCGACCGAGGGAATCCTGCAAAGTGAAAAAGAAGGCCAATGCTGGCAATAAAAAGCAGGGTGCCTACACTGACAGCCTTGATGATACGTAAAAGGTCATCTACACCAGCATAGCGCAAGACCCCGCCGTAAAGCCCAAAAAGCACAAAGGAAAATGTTCTAAAAACGATTAATGAAAGTAATGACTTAATAATGATAGGGAAATATATTTCTGGTATTGAAAAATTAAATCGCAAGAGAAAGGCCAGTAAAAGGGATAATGCGGTACAGGCAATATCGCATCCGAGAATCCAAAGCCTCTTTGGAAACCTTAGAAAGTTCAAATCCAGCGAAACAATTTTCATTTCCCCACTTCCTTACTTTTTATTATTAAAAAAACCATTGTAGCATATTTAGGGGTTTGTATACCGGCAATGTCGATTCGCTGTAAATCTCGGGGAGATATTTTCTGTAAAAAATCAGGAGAAAGGTGGTCGATGGTCTTTTCGTTCAGCACAAGGAGATTCCCCTCTTTCTCTTTGGCAAATTTCATCATTTTTTGATAACTACCTTTAGGTAGATCAAAAAAATCCCCATCAGCATAGAAGGCAAGACGGATAAACTCATACTGCCCGACAATAATTGAGTGGGCATAACCGTGCTCTCTCAGCCACACACCGACTTCCTTGAGTTCCAATTTGTCCTTTCTGTGCGGAGCCAAGGCTGCAGTGAGCAGAGGAACACAAATAAAAAGGAGCAAAAGGGGTGTCAGCCAGTAAATAACTCGATCCCTTATGCGGAAATTCTTTGCTTTTATCCACCGAATAATCCTCTCCCTTACTTCCATAAACCCCACCCCACTCCAGATCAACGAAGGAACTACTACAGGAAAGGGATATCGAGTGGAAAAATAGTTGGTATTGTTAAGATGGATCAAAAAAGCAATGATAAACACTCCCCAAATAGATATTAAAAGAAATTCATCACCTCGATATTCCATCTTTTTCCTCTTTATAAGGCCAAAAAGAAAAAGAAGAAATATAGGTACTGTAAAAGCATTTATAGATTTGTAAATAATATGGGATAAATATATTAACCGTCGATATTGTTTTGCTAACTGAAAAAAAATTCTTCCCGGTGGAGAAAAATCTTTCTCCTCTACTTCCATTTCTATGTTTTTAATTGTTGATTCTGCAGAGCTAGTCTTCCATTCTGCCTTAACCCTTTCATATAATGAAGGTAATCCGTGCATTTCTTTTGTAAAAATTCCCAAGACCAAGAATATACATATCAAAGACAGCAGAAAAGAGCTTAAGAGAATGGTTGCTTTTTTCCACGACACTCGTCCTCGTATTACCTTCCACAGAAGGAATAAGCTCACAATAATCAGCAACAGAAGCCCCTCTCTACGAATTAACAGCGATGTGGCCATAAAAATGCTGGATAAACAAAGGTACCATCCTTTTTCATTCTTTATACCTGTATAAGCTAACCATAAGGCACTAAGATAGAAAAAAATAAAGGGGATATCCCGTAAGACTTCCGCCGAATATTGAACTAAACTTGGGCAAATAATATAGAAAGTTGCAGCACATAAGGCTATCCCTCCATCAAATATTCGTCGCGCCAATAAATAAAGCGGTATTACTGTCAAAGCTCCACTAAAGGTTGAAATCAATTGCCCCGTCATCACCCAATCACCAACGATCTTGTAAGGAATGGCAATGAGCAAAGGGAAGATACTAAATGAACAGAGCATGAGAGCATCACGATAGGCACCATTGAAATACAGTTTGGCTGTCTTAAGATAGAAAATGGAATCATTGGCGATGACGGGGGTCTGCAAAATGGCAATACTTCTGACAGCCAACGCCCCTACAAAAAGGGCCGTCAAAACAATTAGAAGTTCCCGCGTTTTGTCAGCCACAAAATGATGACTTTTCATCTCTGAGATTTCACCGATCTTCTTAGATTATCACAAACGTAATCTACCTCTTTTTCAGCAAGATTACCATAAAAAGGGAGGGCAATGGTCCTTGCCGCAATCTGTTCTGTCACAGGGAAATTACCCTCCTGATAACCGAACATCTTCCGGTAAAAAGGCTGGAGGTGTATTGGTCCGAAGTAGTTACTGCATTCTATGCCTTTTCCTCTTAAATCCTTTAAGATTTTATCGCGATCCTCATGGTTAAAACCGTCATGAAGCTTGATCACATAGACAAACCAACTTTTTGTTACATTTGGCGAAATGTGGGGAATTGCGATTTCCTCAATCTCTTTTAATCTTTCGTTGTAGAGTTGAGCTACTCTCTCTCTCTTACTGAGAAGTTCATCCACCCGTTCTAGCTGCGCAATTCCCAAGGCGCAGCTGATATCACTTAACCGATAGTTATAGCCCAGCCGCTCATGTTCCAGCCATTCACCGCCATTGCTGCGTCCCTGGTTTCTCAGGCTACGACACAGTTGAGCCATCTCTTTATCATTGGTTAAAGCTGCTCCTCCTTCGCCCGTAGTTATCTGTTTATTCGGATAAAAGGCAAAGACGGCCCCATCGCCAAAAGAACCCGTTTTTCTCCCTTTGTACTCCGCTCCTAATGACTCGGCAGCATCCTCTATTAACCTAAGATTGTGTTTTTCAGCTATCTCCCGAAGCCGGTCCCATTCGGCAGGAAGCCCAAAGACATCGACAGCCAGAATACCCTTCGTTTTCTCGGTAATCCTTTCTTCAATCAAATTGGCATCGATGTTCCATGTCTGAGAATTTATATCCACAAAAGTGGGGATCGCTCTTTCAAACAAGATGCAATTGGCCGAAGCAACAAAACTGAAAGGGGTCGTAATAACTTCATCGCCTTCCCCAATTCCTAAGGCCTTGATGATCAAGTGCAAAGCTGAAGTCCCGCTGTTGACAGCAACGGCATATTTCACACCGGCAAATTCGGCAAGCCCCTGTTCGAACTCCCCGAGCTTTGGGCCGAGGCTCAAATAAGGGCTGCGCAGGACATTAACGACCGCTTCAATTTCCCACTCTGTTATATCTGGTCTGGCTAGTGGTATCTTCATTATGATTCTATTTCCTAATGTTAGTAGTCGATCATACCAGTGCTGTTTGATAGTCTTGGCAGGAACTCTTACCACTGCGACATTATCAGGGATATCTTCATCTATGGTAACCTTACCATGACAGCTGACCCTATAAATAGAAACCATTTCAGCGTTTATCGCTCTTTACACCTTTTATAGTTTGGTAGGGTCCGGTAAAATCATCATTGATTCCACCTTTGCCATAGACACCTTCCCTCGTAATTAAAATAATCCATAAGGTCTTGAACATGATCCAAAGATCAAGCCACGGAGACCAGTGATTGACGTACCAGACATCGTACTTGATCCGTTCTTTCCAAACAAGGAGATTGCGCCCATGAATGAGCGCCCAGCCAGTGATACCTGGTTTCACGAGAAGCCGCCTGCGCTGAAACTTATTGTATTGATCAACCTGGTATTGTAACGTTGGCCTGGGACCAACGATGCTCATGTCCCCTTTTAGTACGTTGAAAAGCTGGGGTAATTCATCAATCCCCCACTCCCGTAGCAGTTTTCCCACCCGGGTGATCCGATTATCATCTTGAGCTACATTGTAGCCCAAACCCTGTTTCACTGCCCCCACAACCATGGTACGAAACTTCCAGGTTTTAAAAAGTCTTCCGTTTTTCCCCACGCGTTCCTGTCTAAAGAATACCGGTCCTTTGGAATCGAGCTTGACAGCCAGGGCGATAATAACAAAGGGGATAACAAGAATGCCAAGCGCTATGATGCTAAGAAAAATATCTAAAATCATTTTTATTACAAATTGCAATTTTCTAGGCACTATCATTTTTAACTGTACTTAATTCATTAAAAGGAGGAGTCATCCAGGAAAAGGTTATTATAGGTAAGAAAGGATGTCAAGGCAAGAGGGAATAAACTAAAGAGGGGATCGTGGGGCTCTATTTTGGTGAAATTATTTTGCAGGCGGTTATTTTTAATCGAGAGTTTCGTTCTACAGGGGTCGTGTCTAGAGGGAAACCCCTGAGAGAAAGTTCATTTTTGGCAGCGATAAATGAAGAAGGACTAAGAAGTAATATGATAAGCTAAAGCAGAGGGGTTGTATCTATACAAAAAGTAGGAGATCGATCTAGCTCTTATATAAACCCAGAGGTGTCGTACATCTCGCAACTAACTTTTTGTATTCTTCGAGCATCAGTTGATTAATAAATTTGGAATCAAAATCACGGGCGGCACGTATTCGGGCAGCGCGTCCCATCCGACGTCGCATATCTGGTTCCGATAACATCCTCATCAGCGCTTGCTTCAAGGCATAAGCATCTTTCGCCGGTACCAACAAACCTGTTTCCCCATCCCCAACGGCATCCACCAGGCCGACAACTCGCGAAGCAACCGAAGGCAATCCCATAGCAGCGGCTTCAATTATCACACTTCCGAACCCCTCACGGTAACTCGGCAAACAAAATACATCAGCGACTGCCATATACTTTTCAGGCTCCGGGCTAAATCCAATAACATGGATATTTTGGTTTGCGGATAATTCATTGAACGTCTCTTTTGGGAGAGGGTCCCGTTCTGGTTCAAAAGGCCCGACTAAAATCAGATCGACGTCCTTTTGATCTTTCTGAAGCATTTGGAAAGCTGACACCAGCTCTTTGATGCCTTTGTCTTTTGTCAAACGTCCCACAAATAAGACGACAAAGGATTGCCTAGAAATACCAAGTTCTCCCCGTATAGCAGCCACACGTTCTCTTCCGAAAACTGAGGGGTTAAAGCGTTCAAGATCAACGCCGCCGACAGAGCCAGCACCAAGCACAGAGATCTTTGATGCTGCAACTACTTTTTCGTTAATAAGAAAAGCACGCTGCGATACGCTATCAGCGTAGCACTGCGTATTCAAATGGCCAATAATCCAATCACATAATTTCATTAATTTCCTAGGAAGACTATGCATCTCAACCCATACCTGTCCCGTATACGTATGAATGCGAACGGGTGTCCGAGCCAGAACACCCGCGAGTGCTGTTAGCAAACCAGCCTTGGGCGTGCTGGAGTGTACAATGTGAAATCTATTGCGCAATAATAGCCTTGTGAGAGCAATTAAGGCATGTAGATCATGAAAGGGTTCCACCTTCCGAGCCATATGAATGGGATAATAATGCATATTCAAAGATTTAGCCATTGTCTCAAGACCCGCTCCAGGACTTGAGACAAGGGTTACATCTGCTCCCTGATGGGCAAAGTATGTCAGTTGTTCTCGATACAGTGTTTCAAAAGTAATCGGAACTGTCACAACCCGACAGATGCGCATTTGTGCAGATTAATCCTCTTCCACTCAAGATATTTGAGTTGTATGCTTTTTTTCTTTTTTAAATATATGTAATCTTAAAGGAGAATAATCACCGACATTTTCTTTTAGCGCTGCAGAAAAAAAACGAATAAATTCGGTATTTCGTTTTAAGGGCTTATTTTTATTGAATATTGGATATAAGACACGAGTTACAAAGTAATGCGTTGATAGGAAATTTGGTGGTATAAGAAAATCATCTGTCAAGAATGGCCTCAGGCGTGGCGTATCAAAAAAGTTATCAGGCAGATATAAATTATGATGTGCTGGAGGTATGGGTGGTAAATCGAATTCTGCTCTTGCTTTATTAAGCTTTGCCAAGAAACTTGAAAAGGCTTCTATAAACAAAAGTGTTCCACCTGATTGCGAAGTGGTTGGTGAGATAACAACCTGTATAATGTTATTAAGGGCGCAGCGTTGGTCCTCCAAGTCTAAGAGATTAATGAGCACTCTTTGGCATATGAGTATGTCGACCGAATCCGCCTCTGCGAAGTGTTGATCTCGGATGTCTCCTTCCAAGATTTTAACATTATCGTTCCCCTCGAATCTGGATGATGCCAATGTCCTTAGGTCATCTGATTTCTCTATCCCAACAAAATGTTGCTCAGGATATCGCTCTATAATCTTTTCCAAAGTATAGCCGTTGCCACAGCCAATATCCAGTATCGTAGCTTTTCTCTTTGGGCTTTCTGTTTGGAGCGTTCTGAGGGACGCGGATACAAATTGAAGTATAGCCTCGGTCTCGTATTGACGGGTTATTTCATCTGCCATAGTGCTTGTAGCAGAGAATCCGCAGTCCTCCGCAACTTTTTGATAATGCTGTCGGATTGTCTTATCGTACTTTCTTTTCATGCGTTCCGTAATTCCTGAAAAATACTGTGGCAACAACTAAAAATAAAACAAAAAAGACGTTCCAAAAAAGACACATTACCTGTCCTGAGTCTCCTTAAATCAAATCGAAATCTCTAAATATCTTAACCTGCGGAGTTTCTAATTTGGTACAGCATCTATAAATACCAACAACTTCATGATTACTTATGAGCAGCTATCATTCTTTCCTGTTTATACCATGCCACTGTCCGGCGTAACCCCTCACGCCAACCAATTTTAGGGGTGAAACCAAGGCCTTTTTGTATCTTATCACTCTTGTACTCTACCCGACTCGTTAAAGCGTTGACACGGCTAACGGTCAATGGCGGTTGGAAATGGACTACCCTTCCCACTGCTTCAAATCCAACAGCTGGGATATAGGCCAGCCATGTTGGCATCTTCCCAGGCATTTTTTACACATAACAACTCAGCCGCGGCACCAACGAAATCACGCATCAAACACGAGTCGCCCACGATAAAAATTTCATCCGTTGCTTTCTCTCGTCTTTTTCCTATATGGATGGCCTTTATTAATAAAAACAAGTTTCCATCCTTCCAGAAATCCTAATAGCGCCCCTATGTTGCTCATTCTAATACAATCTAATATTCTTAATAAAAATTCGCCAATATTGCTCCAGAAGAATAAGATCCAATTAATTTTTGAATCACTAAAATATAATCTAAACATATAGAAACGATTATAGACTAGCATACGTGTCATTTTTCTATGACCCTCATAATTTGGCGCTGATGGTATATGATGGAGCCGAGCGAGTGGTGTTTGATAGAGATGGTATTTTCTCGATATTCGATATGATAATTCAATGTCGTCACACATCCAAAATTCCTTAAAATTTGTATCAAACCTGTTTTTAAGCAAAATATCTCTTCTAAAACTCATCATACAACCATTGAAAATGTCTACTTTTTTAATTTCTTGTGGATTGCCACAAAATGAAGGATTACAAGAAACAAGTAAGCGTCCACTACCTGTTATATTGGCATAAAGGAAAATTTTTCTAATAACTTCTATGGGGCTCCAAGAGTTCCCCCTCGCGGCCTCAATAATCGATCCTTGAACTCCACCAAGATTTTCGTTCCATTTTGATTGATATACTTCAAATAGATAAAAAAAATAATCCTTTTCAAGGATAACGTCGTCATCCAGAAAAACGATTACATCACCACTAGCATTTTCTATACCTATATTTCTCTGCAATACTAATGATCTTATGGCTTTTATGTATTTAAGTGCAATTAAATTTGATTGTAGAATAGGTTGTATTTTTTTTGTAATGCTTTTTTTCATTTCTCCGTCAATGTCTCCATGTACGATGATAATCTCATTAGGTATGAGCGTCTGTTGAGTTATACTGGCAATACATTTTTCCAAGCCTACCACGTTATTAAGCGTACATATTACAATCGAAAATGTTATTTTTTTAACATTGCACATATTATTCTAATATCTTGCGTGGGCTACATTATAGCCCAAAATGGCTATCCCTTAAGCTAATCCGCGATTGAACGATTCAGATCGTCTACAAACTCTTTGCTATATTCCTGAAGACAAGTCTTCCAGTCCCTCATTACATTGAGACCGCGCGCATTAAGCTTCATATTGACTAATTTTTCGCTACGAGGGCGTGGAGCAAAGTACTCCTGTTGAAAGAAATCTGACGGAACCTTGTTGATCTTTACTTTTTCCGCTAAGCCAAGCAGCCGCACAAATTCAACAACCACGTCGAAACGAGAGCAAGAACCTCCGCAAACTTGATTATATACGCCATACAGGTCACTTTCTGCCAGCTTAAGCAGCCCAAGTGCAAAGTCATGTGTAAAGGTGGGAGTCCCAAATTTGTCATCGACCACGTTAAGTTGTTTAGCACCATCGATAATTTGCTTATAAATCTTGTTTACAAATTTCTTGTCCTTGCGAGGCCCTCCTCCCATCATCCATCCAGGCCTAACTATATAATGTTTTCGCACATGTTGTTTGGTAAACACCTCTCCTGCATACTTAGATTTGGCATAGATGGATAAAGGATTTGGCACATCAAAATCATTGAAAAACTCTTGCTCCCCGTCGAAAATACCAGCAGTAGATATGTATATATAAGGAACTCCAAGTTTTTCTGATAATAACGCGATATTCTCCGCACCCAGCGCGTTGGTTAGCCAGGCATTTTCCTGCTCACGTTCACATTCTTCCATATCCGTCTTCGCCGCAAGATTGATAATAAGATCGGGCATGAATCTTTTTATCGATTCTTCGATACCGTGATAATCACGTACATCTGCATACTCAAGCCAAGGTTCGTTGACATCGATATCGGTCGCTTTAACAACACCTACGTCGGAAAATACTCTATAGACGGCCTGCCCCAGCATTCCACCACAGCCAGCGATATATATCTTTGTTCCTTTGTTAAATCGTCGAGTAAGCATAATATGGTTCCTTTCATTTAGGTTCACTTTTTGTACTCCTTGTTTCAAAACCCTTTTGGGCTTTGAGCCGGTTGTCCAGACGAGAACCTATCCTTTTTGCTGGTACGCCACCCACGATATCAAAGTCATTAAGATCTTTTGTAACCACTGCCCCTGCAGCCACAATCGCCCCTTTGCCAACAGTGACGCCTGGTAATATCACAGCATTAGCGCCGACCCATGTCCCAGTCTTAATAACAATTCTCCCTTTGTGATGTCCTTGTTCCCTAATAGGTTTATGAATATTTTCGTACCTATGCCCACTCGCACGAATTACTACATTAGGACCAATCATCACATCGTCTTCTATAATAATCCCTCCTTTTATATCAGCGTTAATCATAACATTTCGATTGAATGATACATTATTTCCGATCTTTATACTCGCTTCATTAGAACTGGATTCTGCAAATATGCTATTATAAGGACTAAAAGATATTCTCTCACCCAATTCGATATTTTCAAGACCCTTGAAAAAAACAGCCTGCGGAATGGATACTCTCTTACCGCATGATTTAAATCGCCTTTTATAGACTTTATACCGAAGAAGGCGTCCTAGCTTCCCAGGGCAAAAACACAAGACAGCAGAAAAATATTCACCGAACTCTTTCAAGATAACGTTTATTATACTCATAGATCGACCCTTCACATCACCTACCCAGAAACCTCTAAAAAAAACGACGGATAAACCTTACCAATACAATCACAGCTAATTTTTTTTATACATCTTTCTCAAATTTCTTTCTCAGAAAGACCTAGTCGCAGGGTAATGCTAGGAGAATTCCTTGTGTTATTTTGAAAGACACTCATCAATTGCTTTCTTCGCTCCAGGAAATTGGATACATCCGTGATCAACAAACGCCATTATTACTCTTGGTGCTAAACGAAGATAAAAGAAATAAAGGAGTAAAGTATAGGATGATACAGATTCTCATCGATGTGTATAAAGGGAAATATTTCTTCCTTCACCTCTTGGAAACTTCTGGTAACTACTTTAGCGCTCAACCCTTAAAAACTTCCTCACCCCTTTTCTTGTCACCGGCTCAAAATATTCCAGTCTGATCTTTCTTCCGATTTCCTCGTGTTCCGCTATTTTTTCAGGGCTGCGACTCTGATAAAATTGAATTGCTCTTTTTATTTCTTCCGGGCTAGAGCACGATTGCCAGATATCGCCGATTGCGGATTCCGGAATTGGATTGTAAATCAGGCCATGCCTGCTGCCAAAAATCATGACTGGTATACCTTTAACCAAGGTTTCCATGCAGGTACTTGAAGCACCGCTTACTATGAGCAGATTTGACTTTTCAACACAATCCTTGAAATCTTCGCTTACAAATTGAGACTGTGCGGGCAATGCAATCCCATACGCCGCTTTTATCTGAGCTTCCGATGTTGCTGGATGTGGTTTTATACATAATCGTATATCCATATCATTCTTAATTACGCTATTGAGCAGTTTTAATATGTAAACAGCCTCGTTTATTTCAATGGGCAGCGCAACAAGAATTGTAAATACGTTTTCAGCCGGCAAGTACTTTCTTTTCCGCCACACATGCTGAAATCTAAAAGCAGGGGCTATGCAGACATCAAGATCAGAGCAAAACCTGCGAACTGATTGAGTCAGCCCTCTTCCTATAACAGCCACCTTGTGGGGGATTACCTTGTTGTTTTTTTCCTCTTTTGTAGGATACATGCATAGGTAGTGCGGCGATACAATAAATCCTTGATAACCTATGGTCTCTACTTTTGGGAAATAACGTCTGAAAGCAGCGTTCCAGCCCCTGTCGATATTCTGATTTTCAAACCAGTCGATAACAAGTCTTAGTTTAACACCAGCCTCTTTTAATTTTGCGGCAAAACGATAATTTAATAATGATGTGTATGACGCCCCTATTCCCTTGAAACTCTTCATTTCCTCTTGAACCAAACGTGATATATCTACCCCCTGAAAAAGACATGGCTTTATCTTTAAGGCACGAATGCGCAAAACATACCCCCATGCAAACAAAAAATCCTTAAAATTCAGATAATCCTCTTTTAATATGAAGTTTCTTTTTGATCTGCGAAGTTGCTTAATAACTGACATAGAGTGCCACGGTCGAAAACCATATAATAGAGGAACAAACCATACGCACTCTTTTTCCTTTACAGATAGTGCATCCAGAAGACCTGGATAATTCCGGTCCTTCTCAATATATCCATGCATAACAACGGTATCAATCAACGTCAACGGACCAGACGGAAGTGTTTTTTTCAGATGCCGTGTTATTTTTGCCATTAAAGATAAAATGAGATGTTGCATTGGAACGCCGAATAAAGTATAAACCGGTCTCAGAATTTCCTGCAGTAACTGTTTCATTGACAGCCGAGCTAATGTGACTTTAGCAGCTATCCCTTGTCCGGCAAGATAGCCCTCAATAATTTTTTTAAATGATCTGGAATCGGTTACAATTTCAGCAATATGTTCATTTGCGCGGATCAATTTCTGAAGCAAAGCAAGACAACAGCAGTAATGGAATAGAGGGCTTGCGATTGTGTTCCTGCTTGCTGGAGAAGATACCCACCAGTCAATACTTTTAGCGTGTTGTTTGGAAATAGACTCAATAGTATTTATGAAGGGTTTACGAATATCGACTGCAATTTGATCATACAAGATCGAATGCCCAGGATTTGTTATTGTATCAACTGTAAAATGTAGTTTCATTAAATATTGTAAGACCCCCTTTAATTCTTCATGACAAGGTGAAACTTCAAAAACAGAAGCGCATTAAAAATCCATGCTTCAGGACTTCAGATATCAACTGTCTTCTCATGTGCTATAAAGTGATATGGAGCATCTACATGACTTCCTGTATGACCCGGAAAGTAACTATGTTGATATTACAGGGATTGCTGTCCCTAATGGATTTCTTACTTTTTTATTGCAATCTTTAGTACTCTGGCTTATGTATAACGGAATATTTTCACTGAGAATGTGGGAAAGTAAGATAAATTCATGCGTTGGCTCTCATATATATCATTGGGGGAACAGAGCTTAATAGGTTATCCTGAACATTTTTCGTCCCCATATATTTCAAAATATGCAAGAATAATTTTTTTAAGTTTATCATCAAGGGGAATCTGAAACTTCTCCATCGCTCCTATTGCACTGGGAAGAATGCATCCCAGATTTTTCCCTATGTTTTTTTTGTCTTTTGAAAGGGCCGTAAAATAATCTTCAATCATATCAGCTGATAAACGGAACTGCGGCATGTTTTTTAAGAGAATCTTATGCATATACTCAAAATCTCGTTTGCTCAACTTTTCCAACGAAAGAGATATATAGTTAGCAATATCCATCCCCATAGTTACGGCCTGTCCATGGTTTACGCTGTATTGGCTGACCGTCTCAATCGCATGCCCAAACGTATGACCATAGTTAAACACGTTTCTCTTATTTCTATCATATTCGTCAATCTCTACGAGCTTCTTTTTTATGTTCAAACTTTCAATTATGTACTCACGTAGCATCTCAGGAGAAGATAGCATTTCATCATAGTGATCTACCAACCGTGTTAGGAGAGAGCTATTGGCGATTATAAAGAAGTGAAGAATCTCACCTATACCTGATTTGATCTCACTAAACGGCAGGGTTTCTAAAAACCGATCATCAATGTAGATTTTTGAGGGGGGGTAAAAATTCCCAAGAAGGTTCTTATACTCATCAAAATTTATTGAGGTTTTACTGCCAACACAGCTATCGGCTTGAGCGAGTAGGGTGGTTGGAAAGAATTCCCATCTGATTCCGCGGAATAGGATAGAAGAAATGAAACCTGTAATATCTTGGACAATCCCTCCGCCAAAGGCAATCAGCGCATAATTTTTTCTGATATTTTTTCCCACAAGGGATTGAATTAAATGCTGACAATAGTCGAGAGTTTTATGCTGCTCATTTGCTTCAACAGGAATATAATATTCTTTATTCAAGATACTTGCGAAAGGGTCTTCATACAGTTCAATCAGCTTTTCATCCATAATAAAAAAAGTATCTTTCTTATATTGATTCTTTAGAACTTCCACAAAATCTTCAATAAAGATAACATCGTAATTTCCTGCTCTAGACGCAACTGTTAACACATTAGACATTCACATATCCCCCATCCACAATAATATTCTGGCCTGCAATATAAGTATTAAGAGAACTCGCAAGGAAAATCACCACACGAGATATCTCATCTGGCATAGCAAATCTTCTTATGGGAACTTGGTCTGCCAATTCCGTCATCTCTTCTCTGGTCAATATCCTTTTTGTAAGCTCAGTGAGAATAAATCCCGGAGAAACCGAGTTGACCAAAATATTATATTTTGCCAGTTCGTTTGCAACAGCCAAAGTTAATCCTCTGAGACCAAATTTACTTGTGGAATAAATGGATCTTTTAGCTCTGCTCACTACACCGAAGATGGATGAGATATTTACGATACGGCCATAATTTCTCTTTTTCATTATTTTGGCAGCTTCACGAATGATCATAAAGGGAGCTTTCAGGTTGACCGTGATGATATCATCCCAATCCTCTAATAATGTTTCATCGATATAATTAATACGGTTGATGCCAGCATTATTGACACAGACATCAATTCTCTCATAAGCCATTATCTGTTTCGTAAATTGCTTGATATTCTCCGCATCCCTAAAATCCGCCGCAATATATTTGACCCTTTTTCGTTTTTCCGGAATTAAGGTATGATTTAATTCCTTAATGTGGTTACTATTTGTTCCCGTAATGATAAGGTCTGATCCCAGATTAAAGAGATCATCGGCAATCTGTTTCCCGAGACCACGAGTCCCGCCGGTTACCAGAGCAACCTGTCCGCTGAAATCAAACTTCATCTCTTATGACCTCTTTCTTTTTTAGGACCGCGATTAAATTTTGGACCGCTTCCATCTCCATCTTTTTTCGGCACTCCGAGGTATAGGACCCAACATGCGGCGTGAGAATCACCTGCGGATATTTGATCAAAGGCCCTGTATACGGCTCCTGCTTGAAAGTATCGAGCCATGCGCCTGCAATCTTACCCTCCTCCAAAGCCGAAATGAGTGCCTTTTCATCAATAAGCGCACCTCTGGCTGCGTTTAATAAAAACGCGCCTTGTTTGATATGCTGAAATTCTCCCTCACCCAAAACGCAGTCGTCACCACTACAGTGAAGAGTAACAATATCCGCTTCCGTCAGTGCCTGATTCAAAGGTAGCAATGGTATACAATCAATGGATTCTTCAAGGTGAGGTTCAACAGCGAGAATTCTTACGTTAAATGGAGCAAGCAGTGAAGCCAATTTTTTACCAATCCTTCCGAATCCGATAATAACCACAGTTTTTCCCTCGAGCTGCAAGCCAATTTTCTTCGTCCACCTGCCTTCATGGAGTTCTTTATTCATCAGGGGAATCATCCTGAGCAGGCTGAGCATTGCCCCCAAACTCAGTTCCGCTACAGCCGCGGTTGGCCCATCTGGCGTGAAACAAACCTCGATACCCAGCTCTTCTGCTGCCTGCAAGTCCACATTAGATAGGCCGGAACCGCAGCGTGAAATGACTTTTATGCTAGAACCTTCGAGCACCTCACGGTCCAGCGGCTCCAATCCTGCTATCAAGCCCGTAATCCCTTCACTCAATAAATCAATTAATTCAGACTTAGTCAGTTTACGTTTGAAAGGATTGTCAATCACGTAACACCCTTCTTCAAGCAGACGATCCATGGGAGACGAATCCAATGCAGCAAACGAGGAAGGACCAATCAAAATTTTTTCGTTTGTCAATGATTTCATTTACCTTCTCTTTTCCTGTAGTGCAACCACGTGCTTATGAGATGATCGAGAACCATATGTGCATCTTCAACCGGGCCGTATTCCCCTTTCGGAGTTTCAATGTGAATTAATATGTCACAGTAATCTTTCAGTTTTCCACCATCGAATCCTACCAGTCCAATGACTTTACCGTTTCGATGCTTTACCCACTTCGCTGTAGCTATTACATTCTCGGAATTACCACTCGCCGAAATAACGATAAGTCTGTCCCCCGGTTTATAGACAGTTTGCAGTTGGCGAATAAAGATGTCTTCGAAGCCGAAATCATTGCCTGCCGCCGTAATTGCAGCGACGTTATCAGTTAGCGATAAAACACAAAAAGGTTTGTCTCGCTCATCGTTACATGCTAGGGTCCCCAGATCGTTTGCCATATGCGACGAGGTAGCAGCGGACCCACCGTTGCCTATGATAAACACCGTGTTTTGTTCCTTGTGAGCTATCTCCAGCTCTTCTATACATGCTTCTATAGCGTTGGTGTCGATTCGCTCCAGCAATTTAGTAAGATAAATGATATAGTTCGTGGAAAATTCATGAATATCCTTGGCATCGAAAACCATGCGTTCTAGATTATTCATTATCATCTCCCTAGATACTTATTTGATTCCCTTATCATAATTAGGAATATTATATGCTTCTCTCCACTCTGAGTCAGAGTAATAGATTCGATAAACAAGCTTCATAGTCCCAAGTGCATCCACACTCGTGCCGTTATGGATCGCGCTGCCATTAACGATTGCATCTGCAAACTCATTTATCTCGTCACGCCAAGAGTTATCCTCCAGATACGTCAACGTTTCTTCTCGTGCCGTGCCTGTATCGGACTCATCGCGACGACCAATAATCAGCTTTTCTTCTCCATAGCTTTTTGACCCGGACAGAATGCCACGCAGTTCCAAATAGCCTTCGCTAAGAGCAATATCAAGTGAAAAACGGTGTTGCCATTGAGTGGCACTGGAATGGAGGATTGCAATGCGGCCATGAGAATCTCTCATAAGCGCATAGACGTTGTCTTCCACGTCATGTTTCCAATAGCGATTCGAGACATAGCTTTTAACCTCAGTAAATTCTCCACAGAATAATCTCATAAGGTCTACCATATGGATGCCCTGATCTAGTAATATCCCCCCTCCAGAGTATTTCCGCTCAGCTCGCCATCCCCCTGAGAATGGAATGATTTTGCTCTTTCCGTATACCCCACGCATATTGATGACTTCTCCAATTTCTCCGGAGTTTATTATTCTTAGGGCTTCTCGGACTGATTCATGATACCGATGGTTGAAACCATATTTTAATATTTGTCCAGGATGCTTTTTTTCTACTTCTATAACCTCTTCGACATCAGCAACGGTGCGTCCGGGAGGCTTCTCGCAAAAGACATGTAGTTTGCTTTGCAAAGCAGCAACTGTTACCTTAGCCGCTAAATAATTTGGCAAACTAACAAACAAGACATCAAGGGGTTCTTCCAGAAGCATCCGATAATCTAGGTAACAGTGCACACCATCTGGCATAGTGCTCGGTTCTGAGAAAATTTGATCACAGATCGCAATTGTTTTCAACCGCGGGTGTTGATCAATGAACTGACGTCTTCGTTTTCCTACTACACCGTAGCCAGCAATTCCGACTCTTAACCGGTTTTCGCTCATAGGCGGTTCCAGAACATAGAGTCAATTAATTTAAGGACGATGAAAGTAGATCCAGCTACATATATTCTCTTACCAGAGTGTCAGTGATTAAGGCTTTTTCAACCCTTTGTATATCTTCGGGGATGTCCACGCCTATCATACATCCTTTCGTTTCAACTATCCTGACCCTGTACCCATGCTCTACAGCCCTCATCATATCAACGGATTCAATTTGCTCGAGGGGAGTAGGCTCAAGCTTGGTGAACGTCTGAAGAAAATCACTTTTGAAGGCTATAATTCCGAGTTGCTTTAATTTAATGTATTCTGTATTTTTGGTCTTTTTCCTTGATGGTATCGGTTCTCTGGAAATGTAGAGCAAATCACCGAATCGGTTAGTAACTACCTTTGGGGCATTGGGGTCATTGAACTCATCATCGTCGAGGATCCGAGTTACTAAATTCACCGCCACCAGCTTGGGATCATTTACCAGAGGATTGATGACAAGGTCCATCATCTCGGGCAGTACGAGCGGTTCATCTCCCTGAACATTAATTATGACATCGGCATCCAGAGCGCTTGCTGCTTCGGCAACTCTGTCAGTACAGCGCTCATGGGTATCGGCTGTCATAACGACCTTACCACCCGCCTTTTCCACTACCTCTTTGATTTCCACGTCACACGTGGCAACGATAACGTCTTCGAGCAGCTTGCACAGACATACCCGTCTTCGAACGTGCTCGATCATTGGTAGGCCTACTATGGTGGCTAAAGGTTTACCAGGAAATCTCGTTGCCGCCATCCTTGCGGGAATTATCGCAACCGTTTTCATCTTTAGTACACCTTCTTTAACTATTAATGGTCCTTCTTCTATTTTATCGCCCAAATCCAACAATGAGAACTCAGCCGGTACTTACTTAAAAATTGCTGAAACTCTTTGAGAACATTCTCATCTTTTTTTAGCAGATTACGAATAAATCTATGATCTCTTAATACATCAGGCCGTTCTTCCACCATGTTTTTCACGATATCCACATCAAGTTTTCCCGGGGTAAAAATATCCACACTCGAAAAATCCGCACGCTTTAATAACAATTCAAAGCCTCGAATGGACATGAAATTGATATGGTGAGGAGGCGAAATACTTCTAGAGTATTTCCAGAGAACCTGGATATCAAAGCCATCAACGCTCAGACCTGTAAGCAATAATCTTCCACCCGCACGAAGCAGCTGGTTTAAAGATTTACAAAATAAAAGCGGATCGTGTACATGCTCGATCACTTCTAATGCAACAACCAGATCAACCTGGTTGTAAAGACTTGAAGCCTGCTCTGCAAGGCACTCTAATACTTCAATCTTTTTACCTCGACACAGGGCTGCCATCTCCGGATTCGGTTCAATAGCAATGGCTCGTGTATCGGGAAAAAGATTACGCCATTCTTCTAAAAACAATCCAAAGCCCGCTCCAATATCAGCCACGACCTTCGGCTTGAAATTTTCATTGTGACACAGGCGGGCAAGTTCCATTATCTTGGGTTTAAACAATTTTTCTCGCCTGATCTCAGCCACCGCAGGAAAAAACCTTTTAGCCCAATACCGAGCAGAGGGGCTTTCCCGATAAAAGCGAGAAAACTCCTCTACGGGTGGACGGGGATTCTGATAAAGCGTCTGACAGGACTGGCAAACAGTATAACCAAACCCCGATTTTTCAAAAGCTTGATGAGAATTTTCATTGCCACAGGCTGGACACGGTAAGTATTCTCGCTGCGGCGAAATAAAATACGTCTCAGTATCAGCGGCACTCAATTCCAGATATTTCTGAAAAAGTTCTTTTGGCCGAATTTCAACTTCTTTCATAACTGTTCCAACATCAGTTATCTTTTTACAAGCGAATCAACATTATCCATTCCCACACTGATAGTTTTGTAGAACCTTTGTTTTCGACTCAACACGAGCATGAATGCCCCCCCAACCCTCGTTATGGTTTCCCCTATACCATGGCAACCACCAGTGGTCATAATTGAGCGGCTAATGTTATCTTCATACATAGCTTCAATTTCAAGCTCTAAGGTAGATTTTTTATGATCTTGGCAGGATTGCCACGTACAACTACATTCGGCGGGATATCGTTCGCCACTACACTACCAGCTCCAAGAATGGAATTTTCCCCTATTGTCACACCTTTCAGTATAATACAGTTGACGCCAATCCATATATTTTTACCAATTTTAACTCTTCTATCTCTTTCATATCCCATGTTATAGGTTCGGTTCTCCGGCGGCCAAGGTGCGTGAAAATCAGAATCTATAATTATGCAGTTTGAGGCAATGATTGTTCCAGCACCTATTTCAATACTGGTAGTTCGACAAGTAATCGCTGTTCCATTCAGGGCAACATTATTTCCGATGATAATTTTCGATTGAGAAAATGCTCGAATTTTACATTTCGAATATAAGCCGATACTGGCCCTCACATAATCCGAAACGATGCGAACATTGTCACCAATTACTATGTTACTGTCAGGACTTTTTGAAATCACAATTCGCCCCCAACATTTTACTTTTTTACCTACCTTTATATGTCGATACAGCAACTTATAAAACAAAAGCCATATTTGACCCGTTAGTTCTGGAATTAAATAAACAAAAAGTTTTTCGTAAATCACCCCTTGTAATTTACCACTAAAAAAAAGCTTTATAATCTTGATGATTTTCGGATTCATTTGATTACCAATCTTCCCGATGTTTTTGTATCAATATTTTCAAGCGCGACACCACAATGAGAAACGACCCTTAGACTTTTAGTTCCTTTAGAACTGAGGAACCTAAAATGCTGCCCCCGCAATAATTCCAGCAGCCTCTTTTGCAATTTCAAGAATTTTTCCATCTTTAATATTATTCCTTAATGATTTCAAGTATATTTTGGTTCTTCTTCAAGTTCTTCTAAAGAGCTGCGATCATCTTCCAAGAGACGATGTACTGATAACGACTTTCATCCTACTCGCCCTTCAACGCTGATAATGCTTTGCATACCGCATCACTTAAAAAAATAGTGTCAAGGCTGAAAACAAGGAAATTATATCCTTGTTCACACCTTTTTCTGGCCTCATCAGGATTAGATGAGACGGAATGAAAGCCAGCTGATATGTTATGCCGCGAAGCAGCGATCATAACTTTTTGTAAAGCATCCGTAACTTCTCCATTATCAAAAGCACCAGGTTTCCCCAAAGAGCCAGACAAATCGTAAGGACCGATCATAAAGGCATCAATACCTGGGGTTGACAATATATCATCAATATTATTTACTGCATCAATATGTTCTATTTGAATAATAACAACAGCTTCTTCCGCTAACCAGCTTTTATAGGCCTCAAATTCTCTGCCAAATTTTTGTGCCCTATAAAGGCCAACCCCTCGTGTTCCTACTGGAGGATATTTGACAGAATTAACCGCGGCTTCAGCATCATCCCTATTAGAAACATTTGGGACTATTACCCCATAGGCTCCTGCATCCATAACCCGCTTGATTAAATTTTGATTATTTTCTCCCACACGAACCAAGGGGACCATGTTGTTGGCTTCGATTGAAATAATGAGGGGTAAGAGGTCTCTCAATTCTATAGAACTGTGTTCCATATCAACAACTAACCACTCGAAGCCAGCCAGAGCCAATATTTCTGGAATCAATACATGAGGGATCGTAATCCAGGAGCCATATGTTTGTCTCTTCTCAGAAAGAATTGTTTTTAAAGGGTTTTTTTTCATTTATACATGCCTCCAGAACTTCGAAAAAAGATTTCTCTTCTGAATCTTTAATGCCCAGTAATTATTTACTACAAGAGGCTAAAAAATCGCTGATATTAATCTGGCTTAAAACTATTACCAAAACCTGAAGATGCTCACGAAAATAAATTGAAATCATTTGGGCGGTCAAACCAAAGCGGCTTTTTTTAATAAAAGCATGTTTTTGATTATAACAAAATTTTCCATGGTCATTACTCTTAATTTAACTCCAAGATAAAAATAGGATATAATAGACATACTTTTAACAATTAAACGGACTTCATAGGGGTAAGAGGCGGCTATCCGTAATAAAAGTATCAGCATTGCTGAAACAAAAAATAAGCCATAAATTGCACCGATTTTATTGTATTCCCACTTAATCTCGTAATAATACTGAGAGACCAAGAAAGAAATTACTCCAGAAATCAACCCGGACAGGAGAGTTGCCCATGCTGCACCGATGGCACCCCATTTTATGATAAACGGTATATTAAGAGCAATATGCAGTTTTGTTTATGCTATCTTATAAACCAGAAATGGCCCATTTTACCCACTCACTTCCACGATGAGTCTTTATTTATTTGAGTGTTTTGACGGCTCGATTTCTTTTTCCTTCTGCTGCTGATATAAATCAAAGTAAAAACCTCTTTTTTTAAATAATTCATTGTGCTTTCCCTCTTCGGCGACCCTGCCATGATCGAGCACTACGATCTTATCGGCATGCTCAATGGTACTGAGCCTGTGGGCGATGACGATGGTGGTCTGATGTTGACTTGCCATTTTGAGTGATTTCTGGACAATTTTTTCCGAGATATTGTCAAGAGAGCTTGTTGCCTCATCGAGAACCAGTATCTCCGGTTTTCTTATCATGGCCCGTGCAATGGCGATTCTTTGTCGTTGCCCGCCGGAAAGCTTCACTCCCCTGTCGCCAAGAATCGTATCATATTTTTCAGGAAGTTCCTCGATAAACTGATCAGCGTTGGCGATCCTTGCCGCTTCCCTGATTTCTTCCGGTGTGGCGTCTGGTTTTCCAATCCTGATATTATCCTCAATGGATGCATGAAAAATAAAGGTGTCCTGACTCACCATGCTCAAATGTTTCAGCCATGAAGAGCGAGAATAGTCTTTATAATCAACTCCATCGATAAGTATTTTACCTTTTGATAAATCATATAAACGTAGCAGTATATCAGCCAGGGTCGATTTCCCTGAACCCGATTCACCGACGATGGCCACTGTTTGGTTTTTCGGTATGATGATATTGATATTTTTCAAAACATCACTTCTTGTGGAATAGGAAAAAGATACATTGTCGAGTCTTATCTCACCCCTCAAACCAGAGAAATCTTTTCCGCCGTCATCCGTCTCATACTGTGGATCGGCCAGCGTCTCATAGGTAATCCGCACACGAGGTGCTAGTCCCTTGAGCCCCATCCATTGATGTGCTATCTCCTTGACAGAAGGCATAAGTCTCATCAATGCGCCCACATAGACAATGATGATAGGAAATACCTTAACAAAGCTATCCGGCATATAGAGTTTTGCGTAAATGATGGCGAGGATCGTACTTAACGAACCTATCGATAGTATTAAATGGGATGAAAAATATGACGGAGCAGTATAGAGAAATTGTTGTTTCCGTGCAGTATTGGTCTCTCTGCGCAATTTTTGAAACCAATGGAGATAATTGTCGAAAATCTTAATCTGCCGGATCCCGGAAAACGATTCCGAAAAAAATGTTGTAATATTCGTATATGCTACTTGCGCCCTTTGAGCAGCAGGATTAATAATCAGATTTGAAAGCACATAGACGACGATGCTGAATACAGCAATGACTGCATACAATATAAGGGTATATTTTATCGAAATAGTAAACAACAGAACGGTTATAATGATTATTCTGAAGAACTCTACACCCGCTTTTGGAAAGTAAAAGAACATTTCTCCTACGGATGACGATGCCTCTCTGCCAATATACATGAGTTCTCCGTGTTTCTTACTGTGGAAATAACTGTATTGATTAAGGAGTATCTTTTGAAAAATCCTGTTCTGGAGATCAGCGTAGAGGCGCAAATGGTACCAGAGTGAAGCGCTTTCCGATATAATCCCGAAAATTCGACTGAGGATTATTAATATGAGAAGGAGTAAGCTTGCAGCGACGAGTTTATCACTGACAGGCAACAGTGCTGAGACTGAATCCAGATATTCCAGTATTTTTCCACCGTATTGGACAGTTGAATCGGCCCCGGAAAGAATCTTGCTCACAAAGGGATACAATGCGCCGACGCTGAGCGTCTCAAGAGAAGCATATATAAAAAGGAGGGTGAAGAGGAATACTGCCTGGAACCGATAAGGCTTCAGAAACCAGGCCATTATACTTAAGTCGTTGACTTTACACCTTCCTTCAGTCAATGTTTCTTTACCGTTCCTCTTTTTTTCACAAAAATACTCAGAAACATGGAATTAAAGAAATGTTTCTTCTCGTCATAAAATTCTTTCGGAAACTCAAAATTATGTCCCTCGCCGTAAAACAAACGAAACAACACTTTCTTGTATCCAAATTTATCGAACATTTTATCGTAATTATAAGGATATTGCCTTGAATTTGCTCCAGTTATAATTGCAATATAACCTCGTGTTACCCTCGCCATATCAAAATAAAGACTTTTATCTTCAGGAGGAATATGCTCAAGAACAGCTATTGAAAATGTCACATCATAGCTTTTGGAGGGTATTTTTTTTATTTCACGTGCTGCATTCCCTATATAGAATCGGCCTGTATTGTAAAGATCGGGAAAACGCTCCTTCATGGTCTTATTTATTGATAGTTCATTTATTTCTATCCCTGCAAGGTTCCTGTACCCGAAGTTGTAGAGGAAGTTGAGGTTTCTCCCAGCATTACAGCCTATCTCAAGAAAAGAGGTATCTTTACCGACAACCTCCAGAAGGTCTTCAAAAAGTACATATGTCGAATTATCTTCCTGCAAGTATTTTTCGGGACCGTGTTCATCACCTAGGGTCCTCGACTGCCAGTGTTTTCTCGAATCTGTCATTTTCCAAAGTGGATTTATACCGAATGATGCTGATAACCAAGATAACCTGTATTCAATTTTATTGATCGTATGGCTTTTTCGGAGCTTGATCACAATCTTCTTCATGGGCAGAAAATTGAGAAATCTTTTTAAAACTGGTATCATAAATTATCCTCAGAAAAAACATTATTAATTTTATCGTTAGGCCAATTATAAACAATTTCTTCAAGAATACTCTGGATATTCCTCTTAACCTTTCCATGAAAACAATCACTATAGAATTCTTTCTGTATCCTCTTCATAGTATCGTTATCCAAATAAATGCCATTAATAAAATTTTCAACATGGTATTTAAGTTCATTATAATTACGTGCAATAATTGGGTGTTTAATGTAATCCAGAAATAGTGTATCCAAGGAATCAGTTATCTCGTATATAATCACTTTTCTTCCAGCAGCCAATAATTCATCGCACAGAGATGTATAGCAAGCAATCGTTAAGTCAGCCTTTTCCGATATAAAATGTGGGTTATATCTTTTTAAATCAATTTCAATTTTTATGTTGTCTAGTTGATCAATTTCTAACAAAATATCTTTTATGAAATGGCTGCTATATGAATCCAGCCCTTTACCTTTTATGACAATATAAAATGAAGGAAAGTCTTTGGCTAATTTTATGAGATCTTTATAGAACTGCCTTGTCTCGCTTATTTTAGCTGCTGACCAATTTACATCTGCAATGCGATCTGGTGGCAAGATGTAATCAAGGGCAAGGATTAGCTTTTTTGTTTTTTTTATTTCGTCATATTTTTCATCATATAATTGCTTCTTTTCGTATTCATGCAAAGTATCCACCCTTACTAAGCCAACCGGTATAAAATTGTCAACCATGGAGGTTTTCATGCACGGTTCCTTAACTATATTGCTCGCAACAAAGTAATAATCAAAAATTAAGTAATTATCCGGGAAAAAAGCGATAATAAACCTCTCCTCATTTGCGCATATCCGTACATTTTTCAACGTTAATGCCATTGCAAGTTCACGGGGAAACAGCCAGTCGTATCCAGCGAGGGCTACCCTTAAATTTTTGAACTTCGACAAAACCAGATAGTACCTCTTGATGCGAAGAAAAAGATACAACGAAAGGAATATATACCAGAACCCGAAACGGTAAAAGTCTGAAAAAAGTCTGAAATTCATCCTTCCCAGCAACTCCAAAAGGCTCTTTATCAAATCCCCCTTGCTGTAATCCAATTCATAGAGATCTGAATAGGGGATATCATTTTCCATATAGTATTTATAGCTGGCCAACATATAGTTGTCGACCTGCTCTCCCAGAGACAGGTGCAATATGTTCGACCTATAAAAAGGTGATTCCGAATTCTCACTGTAAAAATGACCTTTTTTGAACATTTCCCCATAGTATATACCCTGATGTGGGAAATAAACGACCTTACATTTTTCAAAATCTATTTTTCTTTGTAAATTCGTCCTCTGATATAATGGGGAATTGCTCGTCTCACTTTTCTCGGTCATGCTCAATAAAGACTTCACTTTTCGAAGTGCCATGCAGGCGCTGCTATAAAACATGCCGAAACCTTTATAAAAATAAAGACCGGGTAAGATAATTGTCTTAATACTCCGATCATCGATCAATCCTTTTAAAAAATAAGCGAGGGAATTAAAAGACACAATTGTTATCGAAGAATATTTTCGCGTGTCCCGGAGATACTCACCAGCAGCATATTGCTCCGCAAAGGAATTTATAACCCGATTGATATAATATTTCCAAACTATATCCATTTTATTTTTCTGGCTTTTTTCAATCCTGAGTAATTTCTCTATAGAATGATTAATAAAAGACGAACAAACTTTTTTATATATAATCTCTGAATATTCAACTGCCAGAACCTGGCTTCTGTGATATTGAGCAAATTTAGTATATTCTCTCTTCACCCATTTAATGCCCTTATCTTCAAGAGAATGCATTTTATTCATGTCTCTAAATGCCTCACTCATATCAAGAAAAAATACCTCGCAGTTTCTCAAAAATTTCAAAAGAAACAGAAAAGGCAGGGCAAGTCGGGTAAGACGATAGATTAAGAGGGCATTCATTCTACATACTCCATGTTCATCGGTGTACCCCTCGATATGTCTCTTCTTGCCTTTTTCCCGATTAAGTCCTTTATGTGCCTTGGGTGGAGGCCAAATCCAGGTCTAATTGATTTCACATTTTCTTCAGTTATAATTTCGCCGTTCTTTATATCTTTCACCGCAAAGAGAGAGCGAGAAAAAATCCTGTTTTTCTTAACTTGTTCTGTTATTTTGTAATCAACTTTGCCAAGCGCCTTTTCTACTTCCCTTACCGCATTCGCCATCTTTTTAAACTCCCCTGGTTCCAATGAAAAAGCAGAATCTGGACCTCCAAGCTTTCTATTCAAAATAAAATGCTTTTCTATAATCTTTGCGCCAAGCGCAACCGCTGCTATTGGGACTGATATCCCAAGTGTATGGTCAGATATTCCCACGACTACCTTGAATCTCTTTTTCATGTCTGGGATAGTCATCAGGTTTGCTTCTTCCAGTGGCGCAGGGTATGCAGAAGTACATTTTAGCAGTGCGATTTGCCTGTTTCCTACGTCTTTACAGGTCTTTATCGCCTCTTCAATATCCGAAAGTGTGGATATGCCTGTAGATAGTATTACCGGCTTCCCCTTCAGCGCAATATACTCTATGAGCGGTATGTCCGTTATTTCAAAAGATGCAACTTTATAAGCGGGAACATTCATCTCTTCAAGAAAGTCTACAGCTGTTTTATCAAAAGGGGTAGAAAAGCAAATAAGCCCCAGGCTCTCGGCTATTTTTTTAAGTTTTGGCTGCCATTCCCATGGAGTATATGCCTCTTTATACAGCTCATAAAGAGTCCGCCCGTCCCACAGGGTACCGTGTTTTATCTGGAAATATTCATTGTCACAATCCATGGTGATGGTGTCAGGCGTGTAGGTCTGGAGCTTGACTGCATCGGCTCCCGCCTCTTTCATGGCGCGGATGGTTTTCACCGCAACGTCGTAGTCCTGATTATGGTTTGCCGACAACTCGGCAATGATGAAAACCGGGTCATTCTCTCCTACAATTTTATCGGATATTTCTAGCCTCATTTCCTGGTCCTGTCCCCTGTTTTTTTGAAATAGCGTTCATTTCGTCCCATGTTGTCCAATGTTTGGTTCCGTTTCTTATAAGCCTTGCCGTTTCCTGAGGCCCAATGTTGAACAGTGCATCGAGCACGGATAGATAAGGGATGAAACCATTCCCGGACCCCACCTGCGGGTAAGGCGTAGGTTTGAAATCCTGAAAAGAGACCTCCACGCTGACCAAAGGGAAGAGACCCTCGTCCCGCATATAATCAAAAGAACCTCTCGCACAATAGTAGTGATCCCCGTGGTTCAACCGCAATAGCTCCGCTACCCGTTCGGATCTCTGGGCATCAGAGGAAAATTGGGAACTCAGGACAAAATTTCTCTCAAAACCGATCATGCCGCACACCCACCTGATGAAGGCCATGTTCAGGGCAGCCAGGGATTCCACCGGATTGAAAAGCCACCCCTCTACAGAAGGTGATATTTGCGCATAATACGGCGCCCTGGAGTAATTCTGCTGTATCCTCTTCCACATTTTCAGTCGCCACGGAATATCTTCGTTTATCAGCGTCTGATTGAGAGCGGCCCCGAAGGATACCGACTTCCGGATTGGCACCGAATACCAGCCAACCCGACCCTTGTTGACGAAAAGCCGGTTTCTCTGGTGATAACTCTGAACTGAAAACTGAAAATCATCGAGCATTATGAACTGTTCAGACTGGTAGATCAACTCGAAGTAACCCTGCCAAGGCAGGAACGTAGGCTGCATCATGGCCACTTTCATATTTTGTCCGGTCATAAAACCTTATTTCTTTCTTTCGCCTATTTTCCTCGCGGGACTCCCTACATATATGCCCCAGGGTTCCACGTCTTTGTTTACAAAGCTTGCGGCGCCGATTAGAGCCCCCTCGCCAACCGTGATGTTCGGCATGAGCGTGCAGTTTGCCCCGATATATACATCATCTTCAATGACCAGTTTTCCATATAATGCTTCTGAAGAGCCCTCGGGCAGCCCGTCCACCATCTTCAACCCTGCGGCGTGGGAATATACGGCTGACAGCAAAACGGTACCGGGACCCACTGACACGCGGTTTCCGATGATCGTTTCCCCGCCCCCCCAAATCACCACATGGGGTTGTATATCGCTGTGTTGACCAATTTTCACGCCCAGGCCAGCAAATATGAATACGAAATCCCGAATACGGCAATGATCATCCAGCTCTATTACATGGGGATAGGCTAACTTGGCCAGTGGGTAAATCCGCACATCCTCTCCGCATTTCTTCAACTTATCCCGTACATTGTGTCCCATAAGCTCCATATCTGCAATACCAGTTATCATAGATTCTCCCTTCTTTTCTCTCCCTTCAATCGTCTTCGTTTTTCAAGAAGGAAGCTGAATCTGCCGGTCTCCATTTCTCGCTTGTAATCGATAAGCATGTCTTCGAAAGAATACTGCGGCACCCAGCCGAAATCTCTTTTGGCCTTGCCATTATCATAGAGAAAAGGTTCAATGGAATTGGGCCTTCCGGGCTCGTGCCTGATTTCCGGTTTACCATTCTCCCCGGAAAACACCTTGACTATCGTCTCTGCCTCTTCTCTCAATGAAATCGATCTTCCTGATGAAATATTGTACAGGCCAGCCGTATTTTCACTTTTCAGGGCCATGGAGAACGCCGATACGACATCCTTTACATATATGATATCTCTGCCTTTTTCACAGTCGCCCCACAACTCGATAGTTTTACCCGCCACTGCATTCTCGACGAATATTTGAAAACCTGTCTTAATAGGCTTTCCCTGCCAGAAGATCTCCGTATGAGGCCCATATCCGTAAACAGGGGGCAGTCTGAATATGATTCCCCGGATACCGTATTGCTGCCGATAATGCTTGATGCAGTCCTGGGCTGCGCTTTCCGATATGCTGAACATGGCGTATTCGCCCGTGTATTTGAGAGCCCTGCCGTCTTCCTCGCGGATAGCCTTCCTATGCCGCCACAGTCCCTGGGTATTCCTGTGTGAACTGGCATAGATGATTTTGTCTACTGACACCATCCTGCAATACTCCAGGATATTGAGGGTGCCTATAACATTGACCTTTATATAATCTGCTGGATCATATGCTTCCTCGCTCACGTTTGCCGGCTGTAAGCAAGCCAGATGAATCACCGCTTCTACACCGTCTTTGGGCAATGCCTTAAGCTCATTCTTTCGAGTAATGTCAAGGTGCATATAAGGGAGGCCCTGCTCCTTGAAGTACTTTTCTCCCACTTCGCTGATGTCGGTAGAGAAAACGGATCGGCCCTCTCCTATAAGGCGCTCCACCAGATAGGTCCCGATAAAACCCGCTGCCCCGAAGATGATTATCATTGTCTCACCCCGTGGCGGCAGACCTCGAAGGAGCGCCTTTTCAGGCCCTCTCGTATCCCTTTAATCCCTTTCCATGATTGCATAGCCAAAACCGGTCCTCCCATATCCGTTTCCGCAATAAAGCATGATTTTTTTGCCTTCATATAGAAAAACGTATGGGTAACAAATCATTTCAGAATCCCATCCATTTTCAGATACGTCAATACCAACCTTATCATCCATTCGGTGAAATTTAAAACCATCTTCTGATTCAGCATAACCCATATTATATCCGCCGCTTCCGATAGCATAGCAATACCACATTTTATATAGACCATCTTCCTTCACGATACTCGCTCTTGATACGCGGCTTTCTCCTGGATACATATAGTCCACAGATACCAAACCTGCCCGCTGCCAGTGGATGCCGTCTGCCGATTCTGCATACTTTATATTGTATTTTGGTAAATCATTGTTTGTCCATTCATCAGCAGAATCGTACCACATTCTCCATACCCCATTTTCAATCAGAATGCAGGAAATTACTAAAATCGTATACGGTTCGGCATTTGTTCTATCGATGATCGGCGCCGCAAAGTGCCTTTTAAAAGTTTTTCCGCCATCTTCACTAATTGCCAATCCGGAAACCTCTGCGGCACGCACTGTTGAACCTTTATTCCAGCCGAAGTAATATAAATACTTCTTATCATCGTGTGTTACTATCCATGTTGGGCTGACACCATTATCATCAAAGCAGCCAAGTTTCCCCAAGTCGAGAATGGGATTCTCCGACAGGTATAAGATCTTATCCGGCTCATTAATATCAATTTCTATATATCCTATTTTTGATCTATTAGATATATCGCGCCCGGAAAAATAAATTCTGTACAAAGCATTTTCTATCTTATCGGCCACGGGAAGCATCCCATGTGTTATCACCCATGGATATTGACCTGTTGGATTAAATATTAACCCCCTTTTTACCCATCCCATTATTTTACCCATCCTTTCAGTTTTTATATTCGTAGCCTGGTAGTTCTAACTTAGAATCGCATGTATGATCTCGACCTTACCTTGCCCAATTTCCATAGACGCAATCAAAGGATCATCAGGGAAAATAAAGGATTTATTTTCAATAATTGAAGAGAGTCTGAATAGTTCGCTTTTATCCAGCGTTGTCAAATATCCTCTATAAACATCACGCTGTAGCTCATTCTGATGGAAGCCGACCACGGGCGTTCCGACTGCTAATGCCTCAAAAAAAGAAAGGCCAGGCGAGGCAAAGACGACATCTGATCTATGCATTGCTTCAGCAACGTCCTTTAAGTTATGGACGATCTGGACATTGCTTTGAGTCTTTCTGTTTTGCTCTATGACCGCATTTATTTCTTCATGATGCTTAAATGCTGCGCCCACGACAGCCATAATCTCAAAGGTGGAACCCATACGGAGAAGTTCATTGAGGACTGCGGAAGTTAAATTCGAATGATCCGCTCCTCCAAAAATCAGCATAACGTTTCTCACACGTGATAACGGTTTCTTCGTCCTTTTGGTGTATATAAAGAATTCAGGACGCAGCATCCAATACTTTGGGCCATAATAATGAACGGCGCCAGATGTTGCATCTTTCTCACATACATTTTTGAAATTACTACCTATATCAGCAAGCACCGTCATATCAGCATACTGATTTGCCGTCGTTAAATTGGTGAAGATGATGAGCTTACAACCAATTGTTTCTTTAATTTGTCTTGCTAACAGGGGAGAGACATCGAGTTTATCAAAAATGATGCGGTCAGGCACTTCACTGACCAGGGCATTCAAAATCGCATCGTCATCGGAATATTGATAAATGTCGAAGCCCGTTTCGGATAACAGTTCAATTGCTATACGATCACTCTTGGTGATAAAGAATATTTTGGGTTGGTAGTCCAATTTTTTCGATAGCTCACCTGCCAACGTGACAGATTGATGAACATGACCCATGCCGAGGGTGTTATTGCCGTCTGTGATGATGGCGATTTTCATGATGACTAAATATCCTTTTGAACAATATGCTTGTTAATTGATTGCAAATGAGTATTGCTGTCAATAATCATGATACCTTTAGTCGATTGACGCAAATTGGACTTCCAGCGGACATCCAAGGCATAGTGGTTATGAAGATCAGCCAATCCCAATTTACATCAGCCTGTGTCCGAATGGTATTTTTCTCATCTTGGGCTTGACTCGTACCAGCCAATGTGATTGCGCCCACCCATCCTGAATCTCGACGCAACTCTCTTCAGTAATTCGTACAAGCTGATAGCCTTTTTGCGCTACTACGCTGGCGAGGCTGTCCGAGATATGTCGGCAGACAAAACGAACGGTTACGCCACGCGAGATCAAGACATCGGCCAAGGCAAGGCATCACATGGCCGGTACTAATAGTCTGAGATGCTTCAGCACGGAAAGAAATGTGCATAAATGCTACTTTCCAGAGTCCATAGATTGGATAACTTTCAATAAAATCTCCGCCCGTTCCCAGTCTTCAAGTGTATCTATATCCTGAACTCTCCAACGAGGGATAAAGATAACTGTTGATTTGGGCCCAAAAACAGTTACGTTGTTCAACCATGCATCGGCTCGCCCCCAGTAAAACATTCCCGCATCGTGAAAAGCTTTCGGAAGATCTTGCGAACGTGTATTGAAGTAGTTGGGAAAGAACATTTCCAATCCGTCAGAATTCTTATTCCGGAAAGATCGAAAGATAGGATAGGCAAAGTCCGTCGCAGAAAATACGTAGTCCCATTTTCCAGTTTCATAAATTTTAAAAGACGCTAAAAGATCCACATCACGGATAAAAGGTGCCGTAGGGAAAATACAACATACCGCAGATAATTTTACTCCCTTCGATAACAACCAATCAATGGCATGTGCAATAACTGCGGCAGGAAAAGTAAGATCATCTGAAAGATTTGCAGGACGCATAAAAGGCACTTCGGCACCACAATCTCTGGATATTTCGGCGATTTCAGCATCATCGGTAGAAACTATAATATGATCGAACAATTTACTGCGAATGCTGCACTCGATGCTGTAAGCAATCATTGGCTTACCGGCAAACGGACGAATATTTTTGCGGGGAATGCGTTTACTCCCTCCCCGCGCGGGGATCACAGCCACCCTCATAGGATCTCCTGCATACATAAAGTTCTGCGATACGAAGAGTTACTTTTCATTCAAATATCAGCAAATTGTTGTTAGAACGCCACCATCGATCGCAACGCATGTTCCGTTCATATAATCAGCATGCTTACTTGCGAGAAATGCCACAAGAGCCCCGTATTCCAGCGGATCGCCAAACCGTCCAAGCGCGGTACTTGCTTCTGCCTCGCTCTTCCATTGGTCAAAGGAGATCCCCTCCTGCCGCGACGCTGCAAGGCCAAGCTCTTTGACGCGATTAGTATCGAATGGTCCGGAAAGAACGGTATGTACTCTAACCCCCTCCCGCGCATACTCCATCGAGAGTGTCTTAGCAAAGGCCGCTACCCCGCTTCGGAACACGTTTGATAGAACCATATTCTCGAGTGCGCATTTGACACTTGTGCTCTCGACGTTGATGATCCTCCCCCAACGGTGCTCCAACATCGACGGAACAACACGGCGGCAGGAGCGGACCACGCTCATAAGGGTGAGGTCGAACGCTGTTTTGTAATGGTCATCCGTTAACTCAAGGCTTTTCCCGGGAGGCGGGCCACCCGCGTTGTTCACGAGGATGTCGACCTTTCCAAAAGCACTAAATACTTGATCGAAAAAACTATTAAGTGCGGCCGCATCCGCAACATCGGCAGCTTCGGCAAATACGTGCATGCCTGTATCAGCACGGATTTCTTGAGCAACTGATGTAAGACGCGCCGCGCCACGCGCACAGATAGCAATATTGCAACCCTCCTGTGCCAGTACTTTTGCAATGCCGCGTCCGATTCCGGAACTCGCGGCCGGCACAACGGCAACTCTATCCTTAAGTCCAAAATCCATAACAACCTCCATTAATTAAGGGTTAATAAAAACTAAACCAGATCATTAAGCTGGAGTTGATACCCCCCAACAATGTCATGCGCAACCCGGCGGCCCACGAGGTCGTGGATGACCCGAGGATCAATGCCTCCCTGGCCTGGGCGCAGAGCAACAAGGTCGCCTGCTACGATCTGGTGGCCCTTCGAAAGAGCCATCGCAGTGTATATACTGCGTCGATGAATGCTGCGGTCCTTGAATTCTGCCTGCGAAATTTCTTTGGATGCCCCATTTGCCTGTGCCGCAAATCGGAGCATCAACCGAGCTTCCCGCCAACTGTCGGGATCGAGACACACAACCCAGTCCGGGCCCTGCCAATCTATATCGGGTGCAAGGTGCTTCATGATCAGAGCTGCTCCTTTTGCGGAGGCAATCGCAGGAACGAATGAGGTTGCCGTATGGTCAACGAAGCCGGTCACTAGACCGTAACGACGCTTGAATAACTCTATGCAGTCGAGCTGGAGAAGCTTTGAATGCACGCCCCTGCTTACATCGGAAGACATAACATGCTGCCCATGCAGGAGACCAATATCTGATCGGCTATGCGACAGCGAATAGTTAACCGCCCAGTCTATCTCATCAATTGATGCCATGAGCGTCGCGAGCCAGAACGGCCTGCCGGTTTCGGCAACAGCGTCGATAATCACGGGATTCGTCAGATCGGTTGCATTTACGCAAAAGACATCTGCCCCGGCGTCGGCGCAAAGCTCAATAATGCTGGGCGAAAAGCCTGCAACCTGAAAAAGCAAACCCTCTTCATGGGCAACCTTGACCAGTTCACGTATCTGCTCATTCCGTAACTCCCTACTTCGATAAATAGCATGACCAGGGTCACTGCAAACATACATGTCGTCAGCGAGAAAAAGCTGAAACTCTATACCATCAGCACCAGCAGCAGCAGCCTTCTTGCACATATCCACGGCGATACAGATATCCCCCTGATTAGCCTGCCCCTCCTCAGCGAACATCAAGGGCTCTCGGCCCTCACCGACAAATATACTGCCAATCCTCATTAGTGCCATCTTAATTCTCTCCTTTACAAACTATTCAGTAGTTTTTCATTCTCACCGTAAGCAATGCCGGTGCCAAGGCGTTATCGACTCCATCCACCACGATGCGCTTTAAATTTCTTGCTCCTCCTCGCAGACGACTTATAGCCAGATCAATTGGCCATGCCGTAAAGCAGGCAGAACGGGACGTGCCGATGGCAAAAAGAAATCTCTATCATGGTCCTCATTCGTCATTACTTAATGAATCAGGTATCGCTATTACGATGCTATCTATCAGTTTAGCCTGCATAATTCTTTCAACGACATGCCAAAGTAATAGTTTCCCACATAAATCGAGCATAATCTTCTTCGGCAGCCTCGCTGATGTCATCCGCGCTTGGATAATAGCAACTTTTATTGGCATAAGACCCTCAAAGACTATATCGATATTACTTTTTTCACTTTTTGAATAACCTCATCTATCATCTGTTCAGACATGGTAGGATGTATAGGAAGACTAAGGATGTGTTTGTAAGCTTTTTCTGCTATCGGGCATAAACCAAGTCTGGTTCCATATCTATTTCTATAAAAGGGATGGAGATGAACGGGAATATAGTGTACATTGACACCAATGCCTTCTTCTCGTAAAGAATGAAAAACCATGTCTCGATCCATATGCGTACCATTGAGGTTAAGACGGATTACGTACAAGTGGTAAGCATGAAAGACCTCGTTGCTAACCGATAAAGGCTTTATTTGAGGTATGTCACGAAATGCAACATCATAACGATAGGCAATTTCGTGTCGACGATCAATCCATAAGGGCAATTTTTTCAGTTGGCTCATCCCTAGAGAACACTGGAAGTCGGTAAGTCTGTAATTGTAGCCAAGATCAACCATCTCATAGAACCAGGAACCCTGGGCCTCTCGCTGGCGGTGATCCGTGGTAATGCCATGATTACGAAAAGTACGCATTTTTTCAGCTAGGTCGGGGCTGTCTGTTGTAATCATCCCTCCTTCACCAGTGGTAATATGTTTTACAGGGTGGAAGCTGAAGGCATTGAGGTCTGCGTGGGTACCCACATTTTTTCCTTTATAGGTAGCTCCGAGGGAATGGCAAGCATCAGCAACAAGGAAGAACCCATGACGGTGGGCAATATCCTTTAAAACATCATAATCACAAGGCTGTCCGGTATAATCCACAGCAATAATTGCCTTTGTCTTTGAAGTAATTTTATTTTCGACTTGTTCTGGGTCTATTAACAAAGTATCATGATTTACATCAGCGAATACAGGAACACCACCCTGAAAAACTATACAATTTGCACTGGCAGCAAAAGTCATCGGGGTAACCACGACCTCATCTCCCGGGCTAATACCTAATGCGTACATAGACGCATGGAGGGCTGCTGTCCCGCTACTAACGGCTACAGCGTATTTGGAACCTACATGCCGCGCAAAAGCTTCTTCAAACTCTGCAACCTTGGGCCCTGTCGTGAGCCAGTCGGACTGAAGCACTTGAACAACTGCCTTTATGTCATCTTCGTCGATTGATTGTTTCCCATAAGGAATGAGTTTCATAAGCAGGATTAGGGATTAAGGATTAAGTTAGAACCTTTTTTACTTAAAGAGGCTTGCAGACCAAAGAGCATCTTGCCGATTTCATCACATAGTGCTTCTACTTCTCTTCCTTCTTCATCTTTGATGTAACTCAAATCCTTTGAAAGAATAAGCCAATATTTTGTCTCTTCCAAAGAGCTTTCTGCTATATTCAAAAAATGTACGAATTCCTTTCTACTTCTCCTCTTGAAACCCTCAACTATATTTGTTGGAACGGAGCTTGCCGACCTCCTAATTTGAGATACCAAGCCATATCTCTCTTCATCTGGAAAGCTACCTGTGACCCTATATATCTCTATCACCATATCGTGGCTTTTCTGCCACACCCTTAAGTCCCTGAAAGTTTTCAATCTTACCCTTTAATCCTGACTCCTTAATCCTGTACCATTCTTACCAGTTCTTCTACGGTTAACCATTTATCATTTAGATTACTCGCATAGGCAAATCCTTCTTTTACTGGCTTCCCTCCGTTGGATATGTGAGTCTTCTCAGACCACCACTGAAACTCCGGTTCGACAATGAAATAATCATTGAATTCAAGGGTGTGACGTGCATCGTCTTCAGTAACTAAAACCTCGTGTATTTTTTCTCCTGGCCTGATACCTATGATCTCATGTTTGCAATCAGGTGCGATGGCCTTAGCAAGGTCCATAATATTCATACTGGGTATCTTCGGTATGCATATCTCTCCGCCCTCTGCAAAATCAAGACACTTCAGGACAAACCTAACGCCCTCCTCAAGGGTTATCCAAAAACGGGTCATTCTCGGATCCGTTATGGGAATAACCCCGGTCTCCCTCATCTTTTTAAAATAGGGGATGACGCTCCCCCGACTGCCGATGACATTACCATAGCGGACCACGAAAAACCTCGTCTCTTTCCACCCTGCATACGAATTCCCCGCGATGATCAATTTGTCGGAACATAACTTTGTAGCCCCATAGAGATTGATGGGATTGGCTGCCTTGTCGGTGCTTAATGCAACAACCTTTTTAACGCCGCAATCGATAGCAGCGTTTATAACATTTTCAGCACCCATGACATTGGTCTGAATTGCCTCAAAGGGATTTCGCTCACAGGCAGGAACCTGTTTGAGAGCAGCGGCGTGAATAACGTAATCGACACCGTAAAAAGCCCTGTACAATCTATCTTTGTCCCTCACATCGCCGATGAAATATCGAAGGCACCCATAATCTTTTTCGGAAAAGACTTGTGACATTTCGAATTGTTTTAATTCATCACGACTAAAAATAATAAGCTTTTCCGGAGTATATTCCTTGAGGATGATTTCTACGCACTTTTTACCAAATGACCCCGTACCTCCCGTTATTAATATTGTTTTATTATCAAATATCGACATAAATAATCCTTAATTTTTATCGAATCCTTTCTTCAATCTTTCTGCAACTATTTGCCAAAATAAATTTTCTTCACTGCCCTCTTTTTTAATGTAATCATTTCTATATCCCATATATAATTTTTCATTTACTATTAATTCCTTTTCTGTATTAATATCAAATCGCTCATCGATATTAATCGGCTTTTTTCCTAATATCGTTGCCATAGCATCTATGATTTGTCCCTCCCTTGTTTTTTTTAGACGATTTGTCGTTATAAAAATTATTGGCTTCTTTAGCAATACGGCAAAGTTTATAGCCGTCGAGGAATGGGCAATTACAAATGTTGATTCCTTGATTAATTCAAAGGTTCTGTTTTTGGTAACTAATCTTCCATCGTAAAAATCGTCATTCTTTTTATAATTCGATCGAGGATGAGCTGCAATTACTATCTTCATGTTATACTTTTTCTCGATCTTGTCGAAAAAATTACAGATCAGAGGATAGTACTCTTCAGGGGTAGCATAGGGTTTTATATTAAGATAAATGTAATCAGAATGAAACGGTAAATCTTCATCGAGAAAAACCGCTTGCCTTTTGTCCTTACTATAAATCATATTTCTATACTTCATATAGATATCGTAGTCCAAGGCATGAGTCCATAAGACTTCACTTTCCTTAGAAAATGACAGTTGCGATTTGGGGGAGCGTTCACCCCCGGCCAGAATCAAAGTCGGCGGGGTTATGCCGTCAATGAGAATAAATAGTTTTCCAACAATATATGCAAACAATTTCCTAGGAGTCAACTGCAGAATGTGTTTGATTTGTGCCAACGACATCATTTTCTCCCGCTTAACCGGCAATGCATTTGCCAAAAAAATCGCATAATTAATTTTATATTGAGAAATCATGTGATACACAAAATTTGGATATGGAATAAAACAAATTACAAACGTTTCTTTGTCGAGCTTGCTCATCTCTGTACGAGCCTGGGTCTTCGAAAAAAGAAACTTATGCTGCTTGAACCGGACACAATTTTTAATACTCAACTCTTTATATCCATGATAATTAATTATTGGAGTAAATTCCCATATTTCAACCTCAAAATCATTCGTCTCAAGAAGTTCTATGCCAAATCTGTCAAAATCTCTTTGACTGAATGACACACCAACAAAAAAAATAATCTTTTTAATCACGACTTGTTCTTGGGAAATATTAATATAGGTGTTTACTTTTGATTTTTCATCAGACAATCTGCCAATACCAAATCAAAATGAGTATTGATGTCGATTCCGTGTTGCGCGGGCATATAATATAGAATTGTTTCGTTCTCAGAAAATATTTTTTTTCTACTGAGAAGGAAGTCTGTTTTGAATAGATAAATTGCGCCATTAATATAGCAAAATTTTTCCTTGTAATCCTGTCGCCTATGTACTTCCTTATCAGGTTTAGCCAAAAGGGACCATTTTTCTGAACTGATTTTAAGACACTCAAATGGATGCTCTATCATTTCATGAACACTGAATAGACTATCCGCCCCGGAAGATAAAAAGAGATGTACAGCTTCATCGATATGACTAGCATTTCGCAAAGGCGACGTTGGCTGCAAAAGTATAAGAGCATCTGGCCTGTCCCCATGTGTACTCATCCAATCGACTGCATGCAATATAGTATCAATTAAAGGAGTATCGTCGGCTGCTAAATTACGTGGTCGACGATATGAAACTTGCACGCCGAGCGATTCACAAAAAGAAATAATCTCGTGATCTTCACTCGAAATAAATATATCATTGATAGTTTTACATTCACGCACAGCTTCAATAGTATACTGAATTAAGGGTTTTCCATGAAGTAATACAAGATTCTTTCTGGGAATCCCCTTGGAACCGCCCCTCGCCGGTATGAAGGCCATTATATTCATATGACTTCTTTGGTAATTTTCATGATCTTCTCTGCGATCTCATGAATGCGATCGTCAGTCATCTTCACCATAACGGGCAGAGCAACAGCACGCTCCAGCAAATCCGCAGTTTTCTTCCATTGAGTCTTATAGGTATCTTTATACCAACCGTACTTGTTGAACATATAACTCCAATGCTTTGCAAAGTGCCACCGCATGGCATCAGGGACATTTTTCGTACCCAAGCCTTCCCGTTTCATTCCGTTCACAAATCTACTGGCTTGCTCACTACTTTCGAGGAAAAAGATGATTGAGTCACCGATTTCCCCATCATCCAAAATTTTTCTAAATTTAAAAGGGACTTCTTCAAGAAGTTTCTTGAGTTTTTGCTTGTTTGCCCTCTGTTTTTCAATAATCATATCAAGCTTCCCGAGCTGAACTATCCCTATTGCCCCCTGCAATTCAGTCATACGGTAGTTAAATCCTTCCCCTATTGCTCCCTCCTCACCGCGGCTAATATTAGTGCTGTATTCGTGCCCGTGATCATGATAAGCACGAGCCTTGACAAAGAGGTCTTTGTCCCTGGTAACAACCATACCACCCTCACCTGTAATCATAACCTTACCAGCATCGAAGCTGAAGGTTCCCATATGCCCTATGGTACCGAGCGGAACAGCTTTGTAAGTCCCTCCGCAACACTGGGCATTATCTTCTAGAACAAATATATTGTGCTTTTTAGCTATCACCATTATGGCATCCATATCAGCTGGGGCACCCATCATATGAACAGGAATGGCCACTTTTGTTCTTTCGGTAATAGCAGCCTCAAGAGATGCCGGATCAATATTCAAAGTATCATCAATATCAACAATGACTAAATCAGCACCTGTCTGTATGACTGCTTCGGCTGTAGCAACAAAAGTGAAGGCGGGGATTATTACTTCGTCGTTTCTGCCGATACCTAATGCTGCCAAAGCCACCCTCAGCGCGGCAGTACCGGAACAAACCGCCTGCGCATATTGCACATCCATTTTTTTTATAAAGGCCGCCTCAAATTCCCTTACACGGTATATGCCCTTCCGCATGGCATCAAAACCGTGGGCAAAAAGAATCCCTCCGTTATTATCAAAAATTTCGTTTATCGCCTGTTGTTCCTCTTTTCCAAAGACTTCATATCCTGGCATTTGTCTCTCCTACTGATTTTTCGTGAGCAGTGCCAATAAAATCAGGCCTTCATAGTCTCCATAGCATAAAAATTTTTCTTTGACTAAAAAACCGGTGTCTTTCATTATAAATTTCTCAAAACCTCCGATCCCATCTATGATCTCATTGCCAAACCTCTGCTCTTTGGGGAAAAACTGATGGATACCAATGACGCCGTTTTTTAAAAGAGCGTCGTAAAGTCTTAAAAAGACATCCTTCACACCGTCGAGGATATACCACAATAGCTCCGAAAGAATAATTAAGTCGTATCTTCCTTCAATCTTATCGTTTAAGATATTTTTAACAAAGAATTTTATCTCTGGAAAGACCTTGCTCGCCTTCGATATGGCAGTGGGAGATATATCGTAACCTGTTACAGAACCTCCTCCATTCCTACAAAAGTACTTATATGTCATGCTGCCAAGGCCACATCCAACATCAAGTATCCTTCTGTATTTCCGCTCATAAAAAAGGATCTCTAAGAACAGTTTGTTATTAAGTGCATTCGATGCCTTTGAGCAATCCCAAGGGTCACCAATATCGGTATACATCTCCTCAAATTCACCTCTAAAGGTCATATTGTGCGTGTCAAGCCAGTAATCTGTGCAGGTCTTATATTTTTTCATCACTATCGTACGTGTCTCGTAAGCATCTCATAAGCATCATGATCAGCCGAGAAAGGTACCGGGTTCTGGTCAAAGGCCGCCTGTAAGGGGAGCATCAATTTTGATACCTCTCCAATATTTTCCTTCGTAATCCCCCATTGATCAAGATACTCTGGTACATCTAGCTTAGCGGATAGTGTCTTAAGGAGATAGGAAAATCTCACCGCTTTTTCTTTCACGGGCATTTTTGATCCCGGCTCAATAAGGTCGAAAAGTTCAGCATAGTCCTCATAACCCCTTTTTACATTAAACTCAATAACGGCAGGGAGGAATATCCCCCCTCCGATACCATGTGGTACCTTGAAATAAACCCCTATAGGATAGGAAAGCGCTCCTGCAATGCCTGAACCGGAATTGAAAAGGGCTATTGCTGCGAAATAGCTTCCCAGGAGAAGCTCCTGTCTTTTTTTCGCGTTTAACGGGTCATCAATTATAGATGGAAGGACATGGTAGAGCCGAGTAAAGGCCGCCTTACTAAATGTTCGGGTAAGTGGATTGGCCTTGCTACACATGAAGCTTTCAAGGCTATGGACCAACGCATCCATACCTGAAGAAACGGCGACGGATTCTGGACAACTCATCGTCCATTCTCCGTCGAGAATCGCATAGCTCGCGTTCATAAAACGACCGTTGATACCGAGCTTTTTCATCTCCTTTTTGTCTGTAAAGACCGCATTGTTCGTAACCTCACTCCCCGTACCTGCGGTAGTCGGTATGGCTATAGTGGGGACACCGGGGGTTGTAACCTTATCAAAACCACGGTACTCTATACCTTTTCCATGATTCGTCTTTAAAACGGCAACGGCTTTAGTGATATCGAGACAGCTTCCACCACCAATTCCCACTATGACATCTATGGTATCAATGTTACGGACTTTGTCAGTAATCTCATCGAGATATCCATAGTCAGGCTCCTCTGTACCTCTCAGCACCTCTATGTGGAGCCTTGCAGCGGCCTTCTCGATAACATCTTGTATCTCCTGATAATAGGGTAAGGTCCTAAAAACTCCTTCATCGACAAGAATTGCTACATTCCTGTATCCGTTATCTTTGATCATCTTACCAAGGTTTTTCGAATAACCGATACCGTAGAACAATCTGGTCTGTAATTGAAAGAAAAATTGATCTATCATCTTATTTCTCGTTATTCCATTCCCGATTCTTCTAATGCTACGATGCTCTTTTTATACTCCTCCCATTGCCCGATATCGACCCATCCGCCATATATGGGGTAAACAACCACCTTTTCTTTCTTCGCTAGCATATCGATCAATTCATTCATATCCATCCGTTTTCCCCGGGCAATAAAAGAGATTACTTTCGGCTCCATAACATAGACACCGGTATTAATGATTATATCGTGGACAGGTTTCTCAAGTATCTTTTCAAGGATCCCATTGTTGTACTGAAGGACACCAAAGGGTATTTTCACTTCATTATGGCATCCGATAATCGTCATAGCGGCGTTATTCTTTTTATGCCACTTCAAAACATCATTATAATTAACGCTCAAAAGAGAGTCGCAGTTCGTCACAAAAAATGTTTCGCTTACCTTGTTCTTCAAAAGCGAGAGGCTTCCTGCAGTCCCGCTATAGTCATCCTCCTCGACCCAATTGATGCTGTAAGGGGATTTATTCTCCTTCAAAAACAGTTTGATATACTCCTTCTTATAGTTCAGAGAATACGTGAACCTGTAAAATCCATGCCGGTGGAAGCTCTCCATGATGAGCTCGATAACGGGTTTATTTCCGATAGGGATAAGGGGTTTTGGGAGGATCCTCGTAAAGGGATCGAGCCGTGTACCTTTGCCTCCAGCCATGATCACCACGGTATTTTCAAGTTTTTCTGCCTCGGTGTATCTTCTCTTTCCAAGCAAATCGGTCCAGAGATAAACATCAGTAATCGCACCATGTTCATTCAAGACCGGTATTTGTTCGATTTTATGATCAACCATGAGTCTCTTGACGTTTCTCTGGATATCCGGATTGTCATGGTTAACCGATATAAACCGTTTGTGCATGACCTTTCTGATGTGATCGGTAAATCCCAGACCATTGATAAGGCCTGTCCTGATATCACCGTCTGTGACGGTCCCAAGAAGTTTCTCTTTTTTATCAACAACAAAAAGTATCCTTTCAGAAGTTTCGTTGAGTTTCTGCATCGCCTCTTTGATAGTGGTTTCGGGTGAGATAAGCAGCGATTTTAATTTTGTTTCATCCATTTTAATTTAATTGTTGAGTTTAAAACCTATATCGTAAAACTCTTTTTTTAGTTCTATATTATTCATTTGTGATTTGAGAATACTTAGTATCTTCTTCGCGGTGTTTTCACCATCATATGGGTTGGAAACATATTTTATTTTTGTTTGAAAATCTTTTGAATACAGTTTTTCAAAGGCTTGCTTCATCCCCTCTCTTGAAGGTACACAATCTATAACACTTTCTGCCTTAATTCTTCCTTTTTGTCTATCCCCGATATTGATTGTGCCAATCTTAAAGCTCGGTGCTTCAATAATGCCACTCGAAGAGTTACCTACAACGGCATCGACATACTTCATAGTTGAGAAGTATTTTAGATGTCCCATAGAGACATAGGCAGCTGATTTCTTGGTATTCCTGGAGACATATTCATCAATCATCGCATTAATCACACTTCCTCCAGGATCGGCATTTGCTTTCGTGAAAACAATGTTGGTTTCTTTTAACCCATCTAACATATCGAGTAAAGTTTGAAACTGTATTTCAGAGTCGCTTTCCAGAGTAACCGGGTGAAATGTAACCAACAAATTATGCTTGTTAAATGTAAAATGTAACTCTTTTTCCAATGCTTCTTTTGATAAAAGATGCAATCCTTTTATGCTATCTAAGGCAAGTGCGCCAACATTAAAAACTCTGTCGGGTGATTCTCCAAGCTGAATGACCCTCTTTCGATATTCATCCGCAGCGGTAAAATGGAAATAACTCATTTTCGTTATGGCGTGACGAAAAGAATCGTCAAAGGCACCTTCTGTTAGCTCTCCCCCATGTATGTGGGCAATAGGAATTCTGCTGACATGTGCAGATGCAGTAAGCGCAAGTACTTCATATCTGTCCCCGAGCACAACAATGATATCTGGATCTAATCTTTCCCAGACTCGGGGTGCGTGAGTCATTGCATTTCCCATCGCAATGGAGACACCACTGTTTGTAATACCACCATTAATAATAGAAGATGTTAAGATATTAATTTCTGCATCGATTTCAAATCCGTCCTTCTTTATTTCGTTTATCGTTTGGCCGAACTCTTTCAAAAGATGTGAGCCTGTAACGATCAACTGCAGTTCAAGATCTGGATCATTCTTAATCTCGTTAAGAAGTGGCCTTAAAATCCAATATTCAGCCCTTGCACCGGTAACAACAGCAATTCCCCAGGTTTTATCCATTTTTGAAGATCTATAATGCTTATAAGGCAATAAGCTCGTTCGCTTTGAAATTTCGTTTTGCCTTGCGTCCGATCACGTCATACCACTTCATGGGGCTTATCCCCGTACCAGGTCTTTTGCTGGTAATATTTTTTTCCGTAAAGACATCACCTTTTTTAATCTCCTTTGAAGCAACGATGCTCTTTCTTGCAATAGCCCTGTTCTTTATGTCCGAAGGTGACGGTTTTTTTATTCCGTTACCGAGAGCTATCTCCACGTTTCTAACTGCCGTCACCATCGCCTCGAGTTCTTGCGGTTCGAGGGATGCCTTATGATCTGGACCTTCCATTTCTCGGTCGAGGGTGAAGTGTTTCTCGATGACCTGTGCACCGAGGGCGACAGCGGCCACGGGCATTTCGATTCCCAGTGTATGATCGGAATAGCCTACCTTTACGCCAAGGTCATTTTTCATGCTTATCATGGCAAGGAGGTTTACATCTTTAAAGGGTGTCGGGTATTCAGTATTGCAGTGGAGGAGTGTGATGTTCCGTTTTGATGCCCCCGCTTCAATGAGAATTTGCATGGCTTTCCCAATTTCCGTCATATCGGCCATCCCCGTCGACATAATGATTTTCTTTTTTAGACTTCCAATTCTGCGTAAATAGGGCAAATTCGTGATCTCACCCGAGGGAATCTTGAATAGCTCAAGGCCGAGATCGTTGAGGAGATCTATACTTTCAAGGTCGAACGGAGTAGAGAGAAACATTATCCCCTTCTTTTTGCAATAACCGACAAGTTCTCTGTGAGTATCTGCATCGAGGACCAGCTTTTTGAGCATTTGAAGCTGTGATTCTTTTTTATCTGTTGTTTTTTTCTGATATTCAGCCTTCGGGGCCTTGCTGCTCACAATTTTTTCCGGTATAAAGGTCTGGAACTTGATGGCATCAGCGCCGGCTTTAACGGCTACATCGATCATTTTCTTTGCAAGGCCGATTCGACCATTATGATTTACCCCAGCTTCGGCGATAATAAATGTTCGCTCTCGCAGTGTTTTCTTTTTCATGCTTTCTTTGGAACCTTTTTCTTTTCCGGAAATATTTCATTGGGACCGATATTAACGGAGAGCGTAACCCCGCTTTTAACAAAGGCACCTTCACCAATTTCTATGTTCTGCCTGGTGGCGCTATTGCTTCCCAAAAACGTCTTTGCCCCTATTTTTGTTCCTCCGTTCACCACTGCTCCCGGAGCAATATGACAATAATTGCCGACGACAACATCGTGTTCGATGATTGATCCTGTGTTGATAATACAGTTTTTTCCTATTTGAACACCAGCGTTCACTACGACATTATGCATTATAATAGTCCCTTCACCTAATGCGGAATGTTTAGACACATGTGCCAAGGGCGAAATGATCACGGGAAACGATGCACCGAGTTTTTTTAAATATTCGAATTTTTCTATCCTCACGTTAGCACTTTCTATCTGACCTATAGCAATAAAAAAATTCTGGTATTGTTTGACAAGTTCCTGCAGGTTATTATCAGTCCCGATGATAGGATACCCGAGTACGGATCGATTCATCTCCTTAATTTCGATGATACCGGCGATACGATATTTGTTCTCCATTTCGATGACATCAATACAGGATCTGCAATGCCCACCGCCTCCAACGAGTAGTATTTCTTCCATTATCAAATCAATTCCTTGATTGATTTGCAGACATAACGCACATCATCCTCTGAATTCAACGTAGAACTCGGCAGACAGAGACCTCTATCATAAATTTCATATGTGTTATCTAGGTTGTTTTTCTTGTTTTTTTTGTATGGGGGAAATTCTGTGACAGGCATAAAAACTCTTCTTGTAGGTATGCCCCGATCTTTCAATGCCTTCTGAAAATTAACAATATTAATCCCTTTATCGAGCAAAATGCAGGTAAGCCAACAAGAACTCTCAGCATTTTCGTAAGGTTTCTGAAACTTTATTAAACGAATCTCCGCAAGTTCCTCTCTATAAATCCGATTAAAGGCGCGTTTTTTTTCTAAAAATGCTTCTAATTGTTCCATTTGCGCAAGACCTAACGCTGCTTCTATATTTGTCATTCTATAATTGAATCCAACCTCTGGATGATAATACCCCTTTGATTCATCACGCGCCTGATTGACAAGAAACTTGATGTGTTCCAGTCTGTCGTCATCGTTGCCGGTTATCATTCCGCCTCCGCCTGTCGTGATCGTTTTGTTTCCATTAAAACTAAAACATCCAAAATCGCCTATCGTACCCGTATAGTGCCCCCTGTATCTTGCGCCAAGACTTTCTGTCGCATCCTCCACGACAAAGACTTCCCATTTACGGGCGATATCGGAGATCCTGTCGATATCGCATGGATTACCATAAAGATGGACGGGAAGAATAGCCTTTGTTTTCCTGGTAATTTTCCTTTCTATGTCTACGGGATTGATATTCCAGGTATCTTCATCAACGTCGACAAAAACAGGCTTTGCTCCGACGTATATGATGGGGTTTACCGATGCGACAAAGGTGAGGGCAGGAACAATCACTTCATCGCCTTCGCCGATTCCCAACTCATAGAGCGCCATATGAAGCGCAGCAGTACCACTCTGCGTTGAGACGGCTTTTTTAATATTCAAGTATCGTGCAATTTTTTCTTCAAATTCCGCTACAAATGGGCCGAACGTAGACACAAATCCTGTGTCAATCATCCTGCTCAGGTACTGTTTTTCCAATTCCCCGACAGAGGGGGCATCTAATTCCATTGAATCGGCCTTCTATGTTTTTATATTCGTATTGTAATATTTTTCTTCATAAGGGTTATCAATAATGCCGTTGCGTAAGAGATTGATGATTTCTTTTACGCCATCCTTTACGGTATACGTGATATCGACATTTAATAATTTTTTCAGCTTTGAAAAGTCTACCTGGTAGTCCCTCAGGTCTGTTCCTTTTTCGACGATCTCTATTTTTAGATCAGGTATAAACTCTTTTATAATCTCCGCAATGGCAATCTTTTGGTAATTTTCACCGTTAAATCCTACATTGAAAACATTATTTTTAATATCCTGAAAATTCTCGATGATTTTCAAAAGGACATGAGCCACATCATAGACATGGATATAAGGTCTGTACGTGTAGGGAAGAAAAACGTCGAGATATTTTTTCATAAAGGCATTCGCCGTAAAATCATTAACCGTCAAATCAAATCTCATTCTCGGAGATGACCCATATATTGTCGACAACCTGCAAATGACCCAATTTGTGCCATTTTGCTTTTCTAAATACTTCTCAACATTCACTTTCGTTTCTGCATAAAGAGATAAAGGTTGAAGGGGGGTGTCTTCGGTGGCCGCACCTTCAGATACGCCATAATTGGAGCACGTAGAGAGAAAAACGATGCCTTTCACCCCATATTCCTGAGCCGCATCAATCAATTTTTTTGAAGCCTCATAATTAACTTTGCGGGTTAATTCGGGGTATTTATTACTTGCCGGCTCTCCTACTACAGCTGCGGTGTGTACAATGTAATCAACGCCATTGAGATATTCCGGAAAGCATCTTGCGTCCGAAATATCATATCGGAAAAACTGGTAATCTGGGTTATGCATATGCATTAATGGAACACGATGATCAAACCACAAACAATCAATGGTTTTCACGCGATACTTCTTCTGCAAAGCCATATTCGTTACAACAGAAC
>Ga0315537_1000026_pt1 | contig 86857 bp, 71 predicted proteins | sample SalMarSW160270MG_FD_203091 | JGI IMG/M metagenome (GOLD analysis project Ga0315537, IMG submission 203091) | Salt marsh sediment microbial communities from the Plum Island Ecosystem LTER, Massachusetts, United States - Salt Marsh Sediment SW1602-70 ... | reverse complement strand
TTTTAACGTCCTTGTCCATAACCTTACCGCCCTTTCGAAACACAAAAACAGTTCACCCTAAATAGGGACTCATAAGGTCAGTATACAAAGGCACTTAAAAAGCGCCAGAAAAAAATCCCACACCCGATATAAGAATTTTACTCTACCCAGGCGACTGGGAGGAGTTTAGCGTAAAATTTTATACTCATCCTGAACTCTCTGTTGGTTGAGTTTCGCACTTTTTATTAGAAGAATCCCTTACGAAATAAGGACTTACAAATAATTTGGTAATTTATGCATGTTCGGTAAATCGCTCGAACATTACAAAAATAATTATATTGTCGTGAAATGGCTCATAAGCTTAAAATTACCCAATTTAACACAATTCAAAAAGTGCGAAAGTTAACTGTTGGAAAGGTAGAGGAAATTATACTCCGCATGGCGTCAGCACGTGACACATTTGACTATCCGTTCAAATTAACAATCAAAGAGTCTTAGGCTTTTTATTATCTTTTCAAAAGAGTTCTAACGACTTGGTTTATATGTTCATCTAATTAAAGCCACAGCTACTTTTTCCTGCAAGCCATGCGGTAAGCTCTCAGCTTTGTTTTCAGAGGAAAAATATGCAAAAATTTTCTGAGGGCATATACCTCCACTAAATCCTTATGTCAAATAGAAACTACCTACCCCCTTATGCCTCTTTTCAGAAATAAATGACTGAGTGGTTTGTGTTTTTTGGGAAGTTTTGTATTATGTAACGCTGTGAATAGAGTAATGAAGGAGACTTAGCATAAAATGGGAGATGTCAGACAAATTATCTCAAAAAAAATCTTCAAGAAAGGAGAATTGTGACATACTTCAGAAAGGAACCAAAAATGAAAACGAAGTTAAATATCCCACTTATTGTTTTTTCGCTTCTAATCCTTGTGGTTTTAGGGGTCTTAACAAGCATTCACTCCAAAGTCGATTCTATCGATAAGAAGGTTAATGAGCAGGGGCGGAAGATATCGAGATTATATGATTTTGTGGATGCCGAGATAGATTTAGATAAGGCAACAATAGAGAAGCAACAGGAAAAAGAACTAAGCCTGAAAATAGTAAATGAATTCAAAAATACTCAGTACATGAGTAAGGCTAAGTTTCATCCCCAGGAATCCCTTTTTGCTGTGCTTGTGGGAGATGGGACTGTACATTTGATAGATGCCCAAACCAGAGAGAAGAAGTTGATGCTTCGGGTTCCAGATGAGATTATTAATGCTTTCTCTTTCCTCTATAATGGCGACAGTATCGTTCTCGGAACAAAGTCAGGTAAATTATATCAAGCTGATCTAAAGACAGGAGAGAGTGTTTTTCTTAAGGAATTTGGGAAACGGCAAATTGCTCGTTTGGATGCAGGCAGAAACGGTAATATTGCTGTTGGTTTAGGGGGTAGTATAGAAAACAGTAAGAAAGGCAGTTCAGGTTTTGTCTATAGTCTAAAAGCTCAGAGGATCCTTTCTGAATATTTCGCTTTTTTCCGGGATGATTTTCAGGGCATTGCCATTTCTCCCAGTGGGGATGTTGTTGCAATTAATGAAGTCCATGGAAAAGCTCGTGGGGCTTGTTTATTTAATGCCTCTGATGGTAGTGAAATCAAACTGTGCTATCATCAACAATATGGATCTGGACCCCTTTCTGTAGATGTTGGACCAGACGACAAAACAATGGCAACAGGTTATGCACCCTATCATGTGATTGCCTGGAATACGGAGGATGGCAGTGTAAAATGGTTGTTTGATGGTCATTCAAACTGGGTTGTGTCTCTGGATTTTAGCGATAATGGACGGTATTTGGCTTCTGGGGCAGGAGATAGTACTGCCAGACTCTATGATTTGGAGGATGGTGAAGAAATTGGGATAGTCCGTTTCTCCGGTTCCTCAACCTATGTTGAATCAGTGGATATTTCATCGGATGATTCTTTGTTACTTGCGGCAGTTAATGGTTTTGTAGGTATATATGAAATGCCTCAAAAGAAGTAGTCCAGAGTCAGCCTTTCCCTTCCTGAGACGTACTTCTGGAAGAATTTGTCAAGGGGCGCTCAAACCTGTTTTGAAAGTGCCCACAGCGCCCTAATTTGAAGCGCCCAATGACATTCCCCCCTCATTGCCTCAACTTCAAAAAGTGCCCCTGCTGCATCCGGGGGGGGGTGATAAAAGCAGGGGCCGCGTTCAATCAACAGAATGATTATAGACCTTCTTTGTTTACGAGGTCAAGTGTGAAATGTAGCTAAAAAGAATCTAAACGAAAGAAACCAAAATTTGTTGTTCAAGATTGTGTTTAAGCATTGAGCCAAGACAGAAAGGAGACAAGAGGGAACAAAAGACTCGATTGGCCTGTAAATAGGAGGACCAGGGCTGAGTTGCGGAGGGAGAGGAAAAAGCGAGATATCCTCAGCCCTGGTGATGTGCTCTAATAGATAATATATCAGAATTCCATGACAGGGGACTATCATAAGGGCTTGAGATTTCAAGGAATATGGCTATGATATGGTATCGTTAGGTGTTTGGTATGATTATTTGAGCTGGATGAGGTTTAAGAGTGCTGAGAACAGTCCGTATGGGGAAATTCCGGCTCCTGGAAAAAAGGGGATAAACTTGAAAGGGATGTGGATTATGAAATTCGGTCGAGGCATTAGTAGTTATGGATTGTCTTTGTGTAAGACAGCGTTGATTCTTTTGCTTGTAACAAGCGGCGGGGTATCAATGGCCCAGATAAAGGAAGAAACAGCAAATACACTGATCTGGGACACACTGTCACCTTTTGTGGATACTGTCAACCTCCGAGATAGAAGTAACTGGAAACTTGTCCCTACCGACCTTCTAACCCTCGAACTCGACCCATCCGCTGCCTCTTCGGATCCGGGTTACTATGGAAGAGAATACACTTTCAGAGGGGATGTGATAGTAGAGAATGAGCACTTAACCGCGGTGTTCTGGTCAAGAAAAGGGAAAGTAGTCATCTACTCGAAAGCAGATTCGAATGAGAAGAGAATGGAATTTTTTCCTCTTCAACTAAAAGGAGAGCCGGCGAGAATTACTTCCTGCAGCATATTGCAAAATACTGGTGACGAAGCAGCATTGGAAGTTTCTTTTTCTGCCATAAAAACAAGAGAGAGCTTGTCTGCCATTATTACATTCAGCAATTCTGAGATTGTCGAGATTAAACCCTCTGAGAGCATGAGGGGAATAAGTCTCCTCGGTCCAATCGAGTACGGTATAGTGCCCAGTTTTATTGGCGATGACGTCATATTTAATCCCGGAGAATACCCTTCGATGAATACGCTTTGTATTCCTTCAGAAAATCTTTTCCTGGGATTACTTAAGGGCCAGAACGATGTGCTGGTCGTCGCTTGGCCGGAGGGAAAGCAACAGATGAGGTTAGTGCTGGGTAACGAGCAAAGAGAGCCGCGCCTCATCGAATCTATTGACTTTGATAATGACGGCAAGAGTATTTATCTGGCCATATTGAGCGCGCCGGGTATCTGGCATAAAGAGGAACTGATGCCGTCTTATCTGGAACGAGACGTAGCCGTCAACTGGAAAAGGCCTTTTCCTGCGAAATGGGTAACCCAGTTATATGAAGACGGGGTAAAGACTACCTTTAAGTTTAGGGAATCCAAACTAAAAAGAATCTGGCGGGGAGTAATTGGTTCATATAGCTACCCCGTCTGGTTTAGCGGGGAGAACGCCTTCTATCGTCTTGGTAAGAAAATACCCCCAAAGGGGGAATCTATTATTTATTGTCTGGAGAGAAAAGATACCCCCATTTCGGTTTCCACTCCTGTTGATATCATGAAGGGAACGCTGGGCAGGCAAACATGTGATACTATACTTGACGTTGCAGGACGCAAGCTGCGAACCCATCATAGAAGAGGCAGTGAAGGCATCCGCCGTGCTTGTACATGTGGATGTACGGATGCAATTCAGGTCATCTTTGAAGCGAGCGAAGAAGTGGAGAAGAAAGAGTATGTCAGTGAGGCCGTTGATGATATGGTCTATTTTGTTACGCGGCATGTGGAAAGAATCAACGAATATCAGGATTTCGCCGGTAACATGATAGAGTTTATAAATCTGACAAGGAAATCCACTCCTGACTTGAAACCATTTCTTGACAGTATGGAGACAATAGCCCAACAGATAATCCAGGAATACAGCAGGCAGAAAGAGGATATCAAAACCCTGAAATATGCGGATGAATTATCTCGTAAGACGAAAGCTCTTACTCGAAATAAAGACCCAAGAAATCTGTCAGCCTATACGGACCTCAGCAAGAAATGGAGAGAAATGGGCGGGGCCCAAGACAACCTTCTTGCACAATGTCACACTTTAGCCAGGAAACTACTCCAGGAGGCAGGTTATGGTTGCGTAGATCAACCCAAAGCGATCGAAGTAGCAAAAGAAATCAGAAGGCGTTGCAGAAAATGTCTTAGAAATCCTGATGGCTATGAAATATGGCCAGACTATTGAACATGCAATCTCAAGTTAAAGGGTGAAAATCGGAAACCGACAATTATGAAACATTATCTTATAGTAGCTGCATTTCTCTTACCCGGTACCTTAGCTCTGCTTCAAGGCTGCAAGCGCAAGGCTCCAGAGGATGTTTCATCCGAAATGAAGAATGAATCCGGAAGAGAAATGGTACAACTTCCAGGGGGCCGGTTTACAATGGGGGACGAGGATGAGGTAGATGCAAAGCCTCACGAGGTTTTTGTGAGCTCCTTCTATATAGATAAGTATCCGGTGACTCAAGAAGAATACCGGAGAGTTATGGGAGAAAATCCTTCCCGTTGGAAGTCAAGCAAAAATCCTGTGGAGCAAGTAAGTTGGTCCAGAGCAGCAAGGTACTGTAATGCCCGCTCCCGGTTGGAGGGTCTTCAACCTTGCTATGACCTAAATACATGGGAATGTGATTTTGACGCCAATGGATACAGGCTGCCTACGGAAGCGGAATGGGAATACGCTTGTCGGGCAGGCACCAAAACAAAGTATTTCTTTGGGAATGAGCCGTCAAAGCTGCAGAATTATGCCTGGTTTGACAAAAACTCTGGCACAAAACCTCGGCCAGCAGGTCAGAAGCAACCTAATCCGTGGGGATTGTACGATATGTACGGAAATGTCTGGGAATGGTGCAACGACTTTTACAAAGTAGACTACTATCAGGAAAGCCCTGAAGAGAATCCGAAAGGACCGAAGACCGGCGATAACAAAGTAGTGCGCGGAGGTGCATGGAAATTCAGCGCCGAGAACTGTCGCTCAGGTTATCGTTATAATGAAGACCCTGCCTATGCTGATGTTTGCTTTGGATACGATATCTATGGCTTTAGATGCGTTCGAAATGCTCCTGGAGATGCTGGGGTCAGGGCAAAGTAGAAACAACACCAAGGAACATCAAAAACTATGATTTTTGGAGATTTTCGGAACGGTCCCACCAGCCAATCAGGCTCAGAGCGGGCGCATTGAGCCGCCTACGGATCACCCCGAAATGGTCCCATTTTCGCGAGTTGACGGCTACAACCAACACACAACTCTACACTGTTATCTCCCAATCCCGAAAAAATGTCCGTCTCATAAACCCTGTTATGTCAGCGATTTATGAAAAAGTCAAAATTTGTACAACGGATTCCCCTTCCCAGTTGGTGGCTGGCTGACATGTCGTAACGAGGATGCCTCAAAAAAAATTTGTGGCAACAGCGATTTTATGATTTGACTTTGAGCTCTTCATAGGTGACCGCAGTTCATTTCACGTAAACGGCATGTATCCACGCGGCCTTTCTCACGTAATTCAACAGTTCTTACTAATGCGAGGAAGTCTACCTTTATCAAAACGTAAGGGAAGTTCTAGCCGGTTCAGCACGACTTTCCATGAAAAGGTTTGATCCACTGAGTCAAAAAAGTTATAATTAATGTATTATCTTATTAGTCATCAAGCCCCTGTGGGATATCTCGCTTTTTCCTCTCCCTCCGCACCGCAGGGGCTTTTTTTATTCACTAAAAAAATTCTCTATTCCACTGCTGCCCTACTAACCAGCGTATGATACGGAGTTTGGAATCCGGATATATATTATCTCATGGCCAGTTCCAAGAAGGTCAAATTATGCAATTAATGATTACTATCTTACTCCTATTTCTGAAAATCTCTTCCCTCACGCAAACTGGTTTCCCATCTTCGGCTTGTGGCAAAGACTTTGACCTCAAAAGGCTTAATTCTGGTGATTAGCTCACCTTGTTCTACCGTTATCTTTTCTACGCCGTAGAGCAATTCCAAATCGCGGCCGTTGAGAGGACCTATACCTGTGACTTCTACTCCCATATAGGTGCGATTGTCTTCGTTGACTAAGATGATGACCCAATCTCCATCGGCATGACGAACAGACATTTTTACCCCTCGCTCTGATAAGTCCCGACGCATCTCTATCAATGAGAGCTGCGCATGTTGATACTCGGAGGCTACGAAGAAAGGCTGCAAGGCTTCCAATTCACTTGTTAAGGCATAAATAGATTGCCTAAACTTAGATGATTTCAAGTAATGCGAACCCCAATACAGAATGCCTCTTGTCCCGTGAACAATAACATCATATGCCATGAAACGCGACTCTGCAAATGATGGATAAACCACAGTCTTGTGGCCATAATAATCTCCTAATTCACTCCACGAAAATGCTTGTAAAACCATCCATACAGGCTTTTGGCTTCGGCCAACCTGCTTCCACCGCTCAGTTGCATCGCCAACTATAGCCACATCCCGGCTTCCTTCACGAACAGGGTAGATATCACAGCCTGTAATATCTATGTGGTCAATATACTGGCGGACAAACTTTAGGTCGCTCTGAGCGGCTTCATTAATCCAGATTTGGCGTTTATTACGGTCAAGTGTACGAATCAACTCGATCGAATCACGAAGTTTGGGAATTATTTGTCTGGCCTGCTCTTCAGAATAAGCGATGGCACGGGGAGTTTGTCTTCTCCATTCATCAGGTGATTTGTAGACACCTTTAGTGCGATACAAACCACTCCAAGCGGTAAAGTTATGAACGATTTCGTCTGGTCCTTCCCAAATGGCCAGGGCTGGATGTGTTATCAGTGACTCGATCTTTTCACGTAGCGATTCACTACTTCCTGCCTGCATAGGTACTGGAATCCAACCTAATATTCCGACTGAGGCAGCTCTATCCAAATCAGTTTTATTATGGCAACGCACTATATTTATGCCTGATTGAGCCATCTTTTCGAGTTCTGCATCTTCCTTGGGCAGTTCATAGCAGCCGATGGGAAACAAATATCTTCCATCTTTAGGCAAGAAGCCACGAGTGGTTAGAGGAGGGATTTCTGTTGCAATTGATACTGATGTAACCGAGATAGCAGAAATATCCTCTCCGGCCGCTATTAATCGAGGTGCAATAAGAAGCAGAAGAAAAGCCAATTTCGTGGTTTTTATTATTCGCATCTCAATTAACTCCACAATTATGTGGTGAGTGGTGAGTGGTAAGTGGACTCACCAATTAACCAATTAACTACTCACCAATTAACCTTCTCGACAGTAATCTTTTTCTCTGAACGATTTAAAGTTCATTAAGGTGAAGCCATCATAGGGTCAAGTCCATCATCAATTTAACAAGTCTGATAGGAAAAGTCCACTCTATAAACGAGCCTCTTAATGCTTTTAATCTTAGCATCAGGAGGGGCAGAAACTTGGAAATGGATTTTGTTCCCTACCCACCCAGGCTTGGCAACACTCCACCCCAACCTGCGAGGGCCGGTACTTGGTTTGCAGAGAGAATCCACGCCCTCAGCCTTTGAAGAGCTAATAGCTGTTCTATAACAGCCGTAACCATGAAAACGAAGACCCCGCAACGTAAGGAAAGTATCAGCGCATCATTGCTCCACCTTCACGGTGCACAATCCGATTAGATCTTGAAGAAGATTCTCCTTCGGTAAAGGTAGTACAAAAACAACCATTTCAATGTCGCGGCGGTTGCAGCAGTGATGAGTGGTTCCGCCGGGCCGAGTAGTTCCGCACAACCACCGATAAAGACATTGGCGATGCCATGTGGTGAGTGGTGAGTGGTGAGTAGTGAGTAGTAAGTGGACTCACCAATTAACCAATTAACTACTCACCAATTAACCTTCTCGAAGTACGTTTCTCCTGACAGACATCTTCCGTAGGTTACATTGCAGCAATAGGCCTAAGCCACAAGTCAAAAAGGTAAAAGACGTGGACCATAACTTCTTGTTTATGGGGAACGACAAATGCACGACCATACTGAACGCGACAAAAACAGCTCCGACAAGAAGAAGGATAATTGTGTTGTTCCTTGGGCTCTCTGAAAACCGTAACCATTGGCCCGCGATTGCTCCAAACAATGCCGTCGATATTGTTGGAACGAGGCTGATTGATAAAATGTGCTTGAAATTAGGCGAGATGATATCGGAGAGTTTCTGAGAGATGAAAGTGGTGAGACACCCCGCTTCGCTGAAGTCGCCTGCCCCGTGACCCGGTACCGGAACAAACCTCATGACCAACCAATAACCTATTACTAGCCCGAAGGCCCAAAGCGCCTGGCCTCTCGGCTTGGCGTTCAACATGATGATGGCGGCAAAAAAGTAGCTAATACCGATACGATAAAGTACGCTGTAATAGCCCCATGTGGGGTGCGCACCGCCCGGTGTACCCCAAAATACGAGCCCTAAGAGAAACAGCACAACCGTCCGGACGACTATGTGTATGTGGTGAGTGGTGAGTAGTAAGTGGACTCACCAATTAACCAATTAACTACTCACCAATTGCCAAAGGAATAAGGCATTGCAACCCCGACGATGAAGATGAAAAGCGGAAAGATCAAATCCCACAATGTAAAGCCGTGCCACTCTGGGTGACGGCATTGTTGGGCCAAGAAGTTGAAAACTGCATTGTCTGACACCTGTGGAAGAGCACGCAAGATACCTCCAAGTCCTACGAGAAGGAACATGTCAAGGCCCCGTAGGGCATCCAGCGACTGTAATCGACCCACCGCCGGGGAGTCTTCAGATGGTTCATCAATGCATTTCAGCTTTCTCATTGACCATCCTTTCTTGGGTTTGTTCTTGCCAAAAACTCCGTCCTTCTTGATTCTCAACGACTTATGTACAATCGCCGGCTCTCGTGTAGCCATGGTAGATAATACTGGAATTAGGGTGAGTTGGCCAACATGAATATTTTCAGGGTGCTCTTTCTCGTACTTCTTAGCCTGTTTCGTCGTCGGAGGGACTTGACCCTGGAGGAAGCAAACACCGCACCTGCGACCTGTGACAATAGGGAGGCGGTTTGTTTGGAGAGGCCTCGAGCCGTGGCCCTTTGGATCTGGTGAGGTTCATCCTGTCCCCAAAATAGCACAGGGCCTTTGCTTATAAGATTGGATATTGCTATTCCTTGCAATTTCAAGGTTCTTTGTTAATATCTTACCATGCGAACGCAACATGTGGACATAAGGCGGCGCGATTTTTTAAGCGGTGCGACAGCGGTGGCTGGGATCCTCGTGGCGCCGTGGCTCGGGCTTAGTGCTTCAGAGGCTAAAGCAGCCTTCGAGTCTGCTGAGCGGCAACGAATTGAAGCCGCGATTCCAAACAGAGCCTTCGTTCCTCCTGACGGGCATCGGAAGCTCCTGATTTTCGACCTCAATGTCGGATACGGCGGGCATCGCTCCATCCCTACTGCCAATCTGGCTTTTAAGCTGATGGGCTCAAAGACCGGCGCCTTTGAGACAGTAATCAGTAGAGACCCATCCATCTTCAAGCCCGAAAATCTAAGGCAGTTTGACGCCGTCTTTCTGAACAACACAGTGGGTAATCTCTTTGAAGACCTCAAGTTGAGGCAAAGTCTAATCGAATTTGTTTATGGTGGTGGTGGACTTCTTGGTGTTCATGGGACTTCGGTGGCCTTCACACGCTGGCCCGGTGCTTATGAGGACTGGCCGGAGTTTGGCATAATGCTCGGTGCGCGCGGCGCGAACCACCGCGACAGCAATGAGCATGTCTTTATAAAACTCGATGACCCCAATCACCCTATCAATCAGCCTTTCGGCGGCAAGGGCTTCGAGTACCGGGACGAGTTCTTTCGTGTCCACGGGCCTTATTCGAGGAACAGGGTCCGCGTGCTTCTGAGTATCGACACCGAGAAAACCGACATGAATCAGGGACAGGCACGCGGCAACTGCTTCCGCGAGGATAATGACTACGCGCTGGCGTGGGTGCGTCAGTACGGCCGGGGACGGGTTTTCTACTGTACTATCGCACACAATCCCTACGTCTTCTGGGATCCGAAGATGTTGCAATTTTATCTTGCCGCCACTCAGTTCGCCTTGGGAGATCTGTCGGCACCAACAATACCGAGCAGCAAATTGACGCCAGCTATCCGCGCACAGGAAAAGCTGGGCTGGCGCCTCGGTATCGAGGCCTACACTTTTGGGTTCCCGCCCGGCGGGGTCCCTCATAAATACACACTCTTCGAAGCAATCGAGCGTACCGCTGAACTCGGCCTACCTTATATAGGCGGCTTGAGCTTCCAGAAGGTCAGCAAAGACATACCGAAGAACTTCGATGACCAACTCACCGATGACGAGCTTAAACAAATCCGGCTGAAATTAGACTCAGCCGGCGTTCGTCTCCTGACGTATTACATCCACAAAATTCCGGGCGATATAGCCGGCTGCCGCAAGGTGTTCGAGTTTGGACGAAAGATTGGAGTCGAAACATTCATGTCGGAGCCATCTCCGGAATCTCTGGATACAATCGAGAAATTCTGCGATGACTATAACATCAACTTGGCCATTCACAACCACGACCAAAAGGCCTCGCCGCTTTATTGGCACCCTGAAAGCATTTTGAAGGTTTGTCAGGGCCGCAGTAAGCGGATTGGGGCCTGCGGCGACCTCGGTTATTGGATTAGATCCGGAATTGACCCAATCAAGGCTGTGGACACGCTCAAGAATCGCTTGCTCACCTTGCAGATGCACGACCTGAATGAGCTAAGTTCTGAAGGTCACGATGTACCCTGGGGGACTGGCGTTGGCAAGACTGGACAGTTTATAGAGGAAATCCACCGCCTGGGCATCAGGCCCACCATGTTCGGCCTCGAATATTCTTATAACTGGTTTGAATCGATGCCTGAGATATCGCGGTGCATCGACTTCTTCAACAAAGTGAGCATGGAGCTGGCAAAGTGAGGTTTCTGATGACACGAATGGATTGGTGAGTAGTTAATTGGTTAATTGGTGAGTCCACTTACTACTCACCACTCACCACTCACCACTCACCACTCACAACTCACCACATGGTCCGAAGAACTTCGATGACCAACTGGTGAGTAGTTAATTGGTTAATTGGTGAGTCCACTTACTACTCACCACTCACCACTCACCACATGGCCGTCTGCGATGTAGATATGCTGCGATGCGAGGACGGCAAACGTCGCGTGGAGGAAACCTACGCCGACAGCCATTCCAAGAGCACGTATCGTGGCTGCGCGGCTTATAATGACTATCGTGAGCTCCTGGCCCGATCGGACATTGATGCCGTGGTGATTGCTACGCCGGACCATTGGCACGCATTGCAGGCGATTGACGCGGCTAAGGCGGGCAAGGACATCTATTGTGAGAAGCCGATCTCGATAACAGTTCAGGAGGGACGCAGGCTGGCCGAGGAGGTGCGCAGGTATAGCGGGGTCTTTCAAACCGGAACGCAATACCGTTCTATTCCAACCATCCGTCAGGTCTGCGATTTTGTACGCGCAGGTGGACTCGGTAAGGTCAAATCGGTTTTCACGTTGTGGAACAACCTGGGGGGCTTCATTGGAGCCGCTCGTTTCAAGCCATACGCTCACGTGATGAATGTCGAGAAGTCCGGCAGTTCGTATGTGCCTCTGGATTTTGCTCTGCTGGCCGAACCGGTACCGGAAGGATTGGACTGGGACCTGTGGGTCGGCCCGGCTCTTTGGCACTCGTATAACCGCTTATACCACACGAATCCGTCACCGGGTGTAGTACCATGGTCATTTTGCGAGGATTTCGGCGCGGCCTCAGTGACCTGGCATCACTCTCACAGTGCGGACGTGATTCAGTATGCGCTGGGTATGGAAAACAGTGGGCCGGTAGAGCTCATTCATCCAAATAGCGCAGAGTACCCAACACTTACCTGCAAGTATGCAAACGGGACACTCCTTCACCTGGTTGATCACTGGGCAATGGTGAAGGAGATCTATAAGGCGGTTCCTGCAACAGCCCGGTTAGCGGGTAACTTCGGAGGCGTATTCGTCGGAGAACACGGCTGGGTTACATCGATGTCCACCGGCGGGCTCGTTGAAGGTGGTCCTGAGAATCTATTCGAGAAGATGAAGCTTAGGACTCGGCAGGTGAACATCGGTGAAAATAACCATCATTCGAACTGGTTCGAGTGTATTCGTACACGGCAGCGGACAAGCTCCGACGAGGAGATTGGTCACCGATCGGCATCACTGGGACATCTGGTGATCATCGCGCATAAGTTGCAGCGGTCCTTAAAGTGGGACCCGGTCAAGGAAGAGTTTCCAGGTGATGAGATGGCAAACCGTTTGCTCTTCCGTGCGATGCGTGCGCCGTGGCATTTCTAAGAGATTAATAAAAGTATCTTCCTCGTTACCCCATCAACACTCCCTTGTGATTCCCGGCTGGGGGGCTGGATAGATGCCGTCAGGACTGGCGTGGATCGGGGCGGGGGTGTCAAAAGTCACGTTGTCAATGTCTTCAACGAATTGAAAGTCGGAGTTCAACGCCTGGTCCCAAGTGATGTATTGGCCGGTGTGGGTCGCCATGCGTCCCATTAAGGCGGCCACATCTGCTTCACCTGCCCGCCGGGCCTCGTTGTGCGGCTTATCCTGCCGGATGGCGTCAAGGAGCACCTGCCATTCGGCGTGGTACGGATTCGGATCGGGCCGGCCAAATTCCCAGACAATGTTTGCCGGGACCATGTCGTGGCTCTTATAGATCTTCGGCTTGGGCTGGCCCAGGGTCGCCATTATCACGGCCGAGCCTTTGGAGCCGTGGACATAGTCGGAGTATGTGTTCCAGCAACCGTTCATATGACGTGAGAAGGCAAACAGCTTCGTACCATCCGCAAAGGTATATTCCACCGTGTAATGGTCGAACTGATTGCCCGCCTGCTCGTAACAGCGGCCGCCCATCCCCTGAGCCGAGATCGGCCAGGCCCCTTTTGTCCAGCAGGCCACGTCAATGTTGTGACAATGCCAGTCGATGAAGAAGCCGGATGATACCCAGGTAAAGCTGTTTGGGTTCTGGAGCTGGAATACCAGCTCATTAACGTTTTCCGGCTTACGTGGGCAGTGGACCGGCCCGTGTACCCGGTAAATCCGCAGGGTATGCACATCCCCGATGGCCCCATTGCGAATCCGCCGGATTACCTCCTGCCGTGCCTTGGAGTGCCGCCACATAAAACCGACGCCGACTTTCAGATTCTTCTTCTCGGAGACCTCGGCGGCTTTGAGCCAGCGGCGGACGGCGGGTGCATCGGTTGCGAACGATTTCTCTGCAAAGACGTTCACACCTTTGTTGACGGCGTATTCGAAGTGGAGCGGGCGAAAAGCTGCGTGTGTAGTCAACAGCACCACGTCGTCCGGTCCCAAGCAGTCGATAGCTTTCTTATAGGCATCGAAGCCGACAAACTGCCGTTCAGGAGGCACATATATCTTATCCGCAAAATCCTTTGTCAGATTACCTAAACTACTTTGCAGGCGCTGTTCGAACAGGTCGGCCATAGCGTAGAGTCTCACCCGGCCGCCGGTAGTCGAGAAGGCATCGGCGACTGCACCTGTTCCGCGGCCTCCGCAGCCCACCAATGCCAGCCGTATCGTATTGTCCTCAGCGGCATGAATCCGAGACAGAGCGACGCCGGTAAGAACCGAACCGGCAACCAATGTTCCACTCTGTGATAAGAACTGCCGCCGAGAAGGTTTGTTTGGTTCTGTCAACAATGAACTCAACGTGTGAAGCTTGGTTTGTTGTTTCATAATTGCTCCTCTATTAAAAAGCGAAGGGTACGAAAAACAATGTGACCCAGCAAAAGCATGAATCAACACTTGTTAAATTAATCATTTATATTATCCTTTGGACCTTTCGGATGCAACATATATTATCCTGGTGATGGTGCGATAGAAGACAACAAGACCTTATTAAGGAGAAAAACAACAAAACATTTGATTAGAAGGACCTCTTTTGTTAGACTACTCTGAGTACTCGTTGTAGTGTTATCGCCGTTACAATAAATCATTCTGGAGGTAGCCTATGTCAACGATCACAAAGAAAGAAATTGTCGACAGAATTGCTGAAAGTACTCAGGCTAAGCGTGTGTTGGTGAAAGCTACAGTTCAAAATTTTCTCAATGAAGTTATCTCCGAGCTTGCTAAGGGGAACCGCTTAGAGTTTCGTGATTTTGGAGTTTTTGAAACTCGTGACCGCGCACCAAGGATGGCACAAAATCCGAAGACTCTCGAACAAATCCATGTCTCAGGTAAGAGAGTAGTGAAGTTCAAGGCGGGTCGGTTGATGAAGCAAAAACTAAACAGCCAGAATGCAAAAGTATAACAGTCACTTCAAGAACACTCCTGCACAAATCTTAAACGATTTATACTACAAGTTACCCTTCCCACGAGCTGCAAAATGTCAATATTCTTCGTTAAATTCGTGTCTCCAAAATGACTCCACAGATGTTGATATTGCTCAGATCGACCACAAACGAACATCACTTTTTTGCTGAAAAACACAATTTCCCAAAATCTGGCTCCTTACACAGATGTTGTTTGCCACTACAATGTTACCCGGTGGTACTCCGTCATTACCGGCATAGTATGGTTCGAGGTCCGCAAGTTCTTGATAGCGAGTGCTAAAGGGCGGTTCCAGATGTATCAGCGGAGTTTCCACTAAAGAAACCAAAACGGTGCTCTGCTCCAATAATATCGACGGCCAGAAGTACAGGATTCCGGTCCTCCGGTCGAGGTACCATTCCTGGGGTTTGTCCACCTCTTCAAGGATGTTCAGGAAGTAGAATCGCCCGCCATGTCCGCCTGCCCGAAAACCATAGTTGCCATACAGTGGGCTCGTTTTGATCAGCCGCTTTTGTGTGTCGATGGTCGCAATGTGCTCATGGGAGTTGGCCCAGTCATAGGCCCAATATCCGTGAACCCAAATATCGTTGGCATCGGCCCATTTGTCCGGACGGTCTGCTTCATAGTTAAAGCCCGCATCGAGTTTGCCCATTGTTCCGCCGTGGTTGTCACCAACCGGTTCAGGATAGCCAACAATTTGAAGGAAGCCTTCGGTAGGCCGGGCAGCGGCAAAACGCACCTATTGTGCGCTATATGCCACCAGCTTGCCCTACAGGCAAAGAAGGTTTACTTTAATACGTGCGGTTCGATTGTCCAGCAGCTTCTCAGGGCCAAAAGGGACCTGGAACTTGATAAGCCACTGAAGAAACTGTCGCGGTTCGATGTGATGATGAGAGATGATTTTGGTTATGTAAAGCGGGCCAGGAAGAGGAAAAATAAGGATAAATAATATCGCAATTTTTGCCCCCCATGGGGGGCAGTCCCTAACGGTCATAAGCTAAGGATAAGTGTTAAGAAGAAAGGGTAGAAAAAACTGTCATTGAAAGGAAATTATAATTGACGCTGGACACTGGCAATAGAGCCAAGGGGATACTTGGCTGAAAGGCAGAATCCATTTGCTAAAATCAGGGAGCGCAAAATAACTGAGAACGAAATACGCTACGTTACAGTCGAAGAATACCGCAAATTGGTGAAAACAGCAGAGAAAATTTGGTGGTATGCCCTGTTTTCATTAGCTTATGGTAGCGGCTTAAGACGCAATGAAATACTTCATCTGACTTGGGCAGACATTGACTTCGAGCATCAGCGAATCAAGGTCAGTGCTAAGAAAGGCGCCGAAGATATCATCAAGTGGGAGCCAAAGAATCGGAAGAATCGCATTGTGCCGATGTCTGATAAGAGTTCTCAACTCCTGGCTAACATCCAGGCTCAGGCCCCGGAAGGCCATCCGTATGTTTTTGTTTCACCCAAGCGTCTTGAGCGGATATAGCAACGGCGGAAGATCGGCAAGTGGAATCCAAGGTCGGCATTGGTGAATAATTTGACCAGAGATTTCAACGTTGTTCGCCGCAGAGCAAATGTGGCAGAGTGTACCATACATGACCTGAGGAGATCAGCTATCACCAATTGGGCTCAAAGGTTGCCGATTCAGGTGGTTCAGACACTTGCAGGGCATTCGAACGTAGCAACGACGAGGAAATATTATCTTGCTGTGCGATTTGAAGACTTTGCCGCAGCAGGTGAATTGTTGAATAGTATCTTGGCAAAAACTGAGGTCGATTGACAATAAATTGACACCATTTTGGACTTTTGGGGTGACATGTACAAAAGGACGCCAAATATAAGTGTTTAGCAGCCAATGACTTAGCCTAATGGGCAGGGGCGGAATTGAACCGCCGACACACGGATTTTCAGTCCGTTGCACAAAAAACACAAGTCCTGATAAAACAAAGACTTGCGAAACCTCAAAAGAGCAGTTGACACCTCAGTTGACACCTAAATCCCCAAAACAGGCCAAAATTGACACCTCAGAACTACCTTCAGACCTTGCTGAAATTGTAGCTGTTTGGCCGGAACTGCCGGAGCATATCAAAGCGGCAATCAAAGCCTTAAGCCAAAGCCAATAGACGAAAAGAAGTGCCCTTGTACCACAGACTATGACCTGCTCGGCCTGGGCGGTGATAAGTAGAAGCAAAAAAAGAGGGCGAAAGCATGTTGCAATCGCCCTGATTGAATCAACTAAATAACAGAGTTTTACTTCTTGCGAGTAAGGATAGACTTAACCTGGGTATCGCTCCACTTTACACCTGACCTTGTGGGTATTCCTTCTTTGTTTAGTTGTCGCGCTATAGTCCTGAATCCCATGCGTTTTTCACCGTGGGGCTTTCGGTGAAGCTCTTTGATTCTCTTGATAATTTCAGCTTCGCCTGGATAGTAGCCATAAGGCTTACGGCCTTCGCATCGGCCTGTTTTGGCTCTCTTAGCATCTCTGGCTTTGCGCAGTTTGTGGACGAGAAGCCGTTTGTCCAGTTCGGCAATGTTATTTTGTATCTGGACTATAAACTTTTTCCAGGGGTCATTTTCGTCCTGTACGTCTTCGGTGACGTTTTGGCCCGTCATTGCGCTGATCATAGCAATACCTTTGCGAATCAGCAGCGCCAACAATTGCTCGGAGACCATAGAGCGCCTGCCGAATCTATCCATACACTCGATGATGATTGTCCGGCAGCCATTGCTCAGCATGTCCTCGACCATACGTAAAAACTCAGGTCGGTCCTTCTCTGTGCCTGTGTACGCTTCTTTGTACCACTCGATGATCTTGTAGCCGTGTTTTTTTGCGTAGCCTCTTATCTCGTCGCGCTGTCTCTCGAATCCATGTCCGCGTATCTGGCCTTTGCCCGATACCCGCAAATAGCCAACAGCAATTTTGCTTGTTCGTTTTGCCATAATCTTACCTCACTTTATTCTAACATATCGCCTGATTCAATAGTCATCAGTATTTGGCGGCAGTTGTTCCTACAGTTTTGGGCAAGTTTGATGTAGCTTTGCAAAGGTTTGCCATTAAGGTTTTCTTTGATGGCTATTTGCTGACAATGCTCTGCAAAAACTTTTGCAAGTCCCTGATTTGTCAATTCGATTTTAGCACACCTGGAAAGCAGTGGATTTGCGTCAATCTGGTCGTCAAACAGCTTGGATTCGCCCTGTTTCGTTGTTGTGAAGATAATACAGATATGATCCGGTATTCGCTCCAGAAGGCCCAGCAGACGCCGTATAATGGCCTTACGTAGTCCGTGAGCTTCATTGATAATATAAGCCCTGCCGCCTTTGCCGGGCGCAAAATAGTGCATGTCGCGCTCTATTTTATCAATCTCTGAAACTGAAAGCTGGTCGGCGCTGTCAAACTCATTGATATAGAACTCATCGGCGCCTTGCGCTGCGATAAGCTTGGCAATGGTAGTCTTACCGGTCCCGCTTGCTCCGGAAATCCACCAGGCACGTCCACCCCAGCTTCGCGATAATAGTATCTTGGCTTTTTTGACAGCTTTGTCCTGTCCTAAAACTCCGTCAAAAGTTGACGGTCTATATTTCTCAGATAGTGTTTCCATCATTTTATCCTTATCATAAAAAAATGGGTTTCGTTTGTTTGTTTCCCTTTGGCACTGCCCTGGCCCATCATAAAGACAGACCAGGGCTTTGCGCCTTTGGCTTACGCAACTGCAAGCGCTTCGTCAATCGTCAAAGTTTGATATTTGTCCCAGGGCTTGTAGTTGTGTGCTGGCTTTGTTGGTCGTCCGCAGTTGTGGCTCCATTGTCCGCGCCGTCTTGACCAGCGAAAGCCAAAATCCTTCAGGGCTTGCCTGATGTTAGCAGGGGGTTTGGAATCAAACTTAACCCATACCCACCTGCCTACTACACGCGCAGGCAGGTTCTGCGCTTTGCAGAACTCCAGGACTTCGATAATTGAGTGATTTGACTTGCTTCTTTGGGTTTGTTCTGTTACTGTTTCCATGTTCTAAACTCCTTATCAGTTTAGGACCACGGTCGGGGATGTCTCAAGCATCGCCCGGCCACTTTAGTTTTGTGACTTGCCGGTCAAGCCACTTCACTTAAAAGTATAACACTACATCGGAATATTGCAAGCATTTCTTTAGAATTATTTGCTATTATATCACTAAGTCCTTATATAGAAGAGTAGTTACAAGGCAAAATATTTTTTAGCTTTCTTATTTTTTCTAACTGTTGCCTGTTAAAACTCCAGCGTTTCAAAGTCGTTTGTGCAGATGATCCACCTATGCTTTGCCTGGGCTTTGCAAGCGCTTTTGAAACTGAACAAAAGCCAGTTGAATCTTGCACAAAATCCAGATAAAACATAGCCGAAAGCAAAGCAAAAGGCTATTGCAGTCAGCACACAATCAAAAACGAATTGGACGGGGAACTAAGGGGGGGATAGGCGCTCGCGGGTGGGGGGTGGTTCGCTGAGGTTCCTATATATGTCTCACTATATCGAAGTCAAATTTACGAATTGTTTTCCTTGAGATAAATCTCTCTATGTGGTATTCCGGCAAGTCTACAGACTAACTCTACTGCGATATGAACCTTTCTATGGTTTCAGTGGAGTGGGTCCTCTGTGCCCAAAAGCTTGACTTGTCTCTGTGACCAAACTTAGCTTTGATATGAGGGAGTCAAGGAAACAGAAATGCACCTGTGAAAATGCGAAAAATGCGAAATGGCTTTAATAGCTTAAAAACAAGGCAAACTGTAAGCGGTATAGTGCCCTTATGCAAATCTCTGCAACTCTTAAGATAGTTTAACACCAACTGTTAGCTAATCATACCACTGTTACTATATCGTACAAAACAAGTGATATTATACTATTTTTTTTACGATAAAAGTCAAGAATTTGTTCGATAATTTTTTCTTCTCAACATCAAACCCCCCAAGCCGAGAAGATAATTTACAACGTTCTGCGTCTGCGCAAGAGCCAGCCGGAAAAACTGAGGCCGATACTGCCGAGAATAAACAATTAAACCGCAGCTATAACAGCTTATCGGGCCTTACAGAAAATTGTAGCCAACCTCAAGTTTTTATGCCTTACCCAACGTATACGTAAATGCTTGTAGCAAAAGAAGATAGGGGCTAAAAACGCCCGGAGGAAAAGTTTTTTTCAGAAATTAACAATTTTTTTTTAGGAATCAGTACGCCAATGACGTATAATATACATGTATGGAGATTTTTGAAACGAGTGTTTTCACTAAGCAGATCACTCGGTTTATTAGCGATGAAGATTATCGGCAGCTTCAGTGTTCATTGGTTATGAATCCTTTAGCTGGAGTACTGATTAAGAACAGCGGTGGATTGCGAAAACTTCGCTGGCGAATCGAAGGTAGGGGCAAGAGTGGAGGTATTAGAGTTATTTACTACTATGTGACCTCGGACGACAAGGTCTTCATGTTGGTTGCATACGATAAAAGCAAGAAGGATGATTTGACAAAAAAACAACTGGCAAGCTTGAAAAAAATCGTAAGGGAGGAACTGTCATGAACCGGGAGTTATTTGAAGATTTAAGCAAGAGCATCAAAGAGGCAGGTAAAATTCGGAGAGGAGAAGTAAAGGCCTCTCGCGTGTTTACATACAGCGCTGTGGATATACGTAAGCTCAGAAAGTCTGTTAAGGTCTCACAATCCAACTTTGCAAGGATGATCGGAGTCAGTGTCGACACAGTGCAGAACTGGGAACAAGGGCGTAGGAAACCGAGAGGCCCAGCAATGGCACTGCTTCGAGTCTTCGAGAAGGACCCGAAAGTTGTTGTGGGTGCTTTGGGTTAGTTAAACACAGTCAGTCAGTTCAGATCGCTTTATGTTACCCTACCAAAGCTCTGTTTGCGGATAGCTTACATATTTTGCACAGCTTGCAGACAGAATCTCACCTTAACGCCTCTTTCTCACTATCACCGCACCCAAGCCAAGCAAAAAAGACTGGCTTCGAGACTATTCCCGCCAGGGCTTCTTGGCTTTATATGCTGCCAAACGTTTTTCGTATTCGGCTTTGACATTATCATCTGCAAGCTCTATAGCCTTTTTCTGGTATTCAATAGCTTTATCAAAATCACCTGATTCAGCATAGGCCGCAGCAAGAACAGACAGAGAAATATGGCTTTCGTAGTTAGTGAACTCACATGCTTTCTGAGCCAACTTAACAGCTTGCTCCCCATCACGGAACTCATCCCTGGGGCAGGTAGCGTAGAAGAGAGCTAAGTTTCCCAAGGTGCCAGATTCATTTGGGTCAATTTCCAGTGCTTTGTTGTAGCTGCCCAAAGCATTGGCATAATCATCCAACTTGAAGTACGCATTTCCGAGCATATTGTACGCATTTTTGTCATTGGGGTCTATCTTGATGGCCTGCGTGAAGCAATCTTTAGCTTCTTCGTAGCGCACCATCATAAGGTAACAGTTGCCCAGCCACTCTAATGCCGCTGTATTATTTGGGTCAACCTGTAAGCATTGTTTTAGGTAATCTCCTGCCTCATCGTAAGAGCCCAAAAAAAAGCAATTCCTACCTAATTCAACGTACAAGGTTGCGTCATTCGGTTCGAGATTTATCGCTTTTTTATAAGCTTCAACAGCATCTTTGTAGCGGTGTTGGGTTTCATATATACTGGCAAGTCCATCATATAAAATATACTCATCAGGTCGAATGTTTATTGCTTCTTGATAGGCCAAAATGGCTTCATCGTATGATTTAAGATGTTCCAAAGCTCCAGCAAGACCCAGATATGCGTGGAATAGCTGCTCTCGATTCTCGGCTGTTTCGATAGATTGTTGATAAGCATTTCTCGCTTCTTTATAACGACCTAAAACTGTATATGACTGCCCAAGTCCTAAATATGCCAACGGATTCGGTCTAATCTCGACAGATTCTGAATAAGCTTCCAATGCACTGTTGTACTCTCCTCGGTTAAAATAGCAAGTCCCTGCATTGGAATAGCAAGCAGACGCTGCTGGCTTTTTGCCCAGTGCCTTATAACAGTCGCCAAGTTCACCATACACAAGCGGATCACCTGGAGCAATTTCAATAGACTTTTGTAAGGATATGATGGCTTTTTCGTTTTGCCCCAAGGCATGGCAGTAAGAACCTAATACAGCGTGTACTTGGGCGTTTCCAGGTTCAATTGCAGTTGCCTGTTTTAATGCAGACACGGCTTTTTCATAATCTTTAGAAGACCAATAGTTTATTGCAAGGCCAATCCATGAAGACGTATGATTTGGGTCAATTTCAAGAGCATTTTCGTATGCCTTTGCCGCCTCTTTGGGAAGTCCCAACTCTTCATAACAACCAGCAATTACAACGTATATGTCGACCTGGTCTGGATTTATTTCAAGTACTCTTCTATATGCATCAAATGCTTTGTCATACTGTTTCAACTTAACATTGCAACCTCCTAATCCCCATAGCGATAAAACATCATCTGAGTCAATTTCAATAGCTTTGCTGTACAATTTTACCGCTTCTTGATAGTCGCCCAATTCTTGATAGCATAATCCGGAAGACCGATATGCATCCGTGTAGTAGGGTTTTATTGTCAATGCTTTATCAAACCAAAGCAAAGCTTCGTTATAATTCTCATATCCCATTTTGTTATAACCAATATCATAGAATCTTTTTGCGGCTCTCTCGTTTCTACTTTCAAGTCTGTCTGAAATCAACAAATACCCCAGAATGCTCAGAAGAACAAAAGCCATAATCCCTGCAATTTTAAGTGGATTCCTTCGCAGAGTCTTATAAGCTCTGCGGGTAATGCTCGGCCTCTTGGCGGCGATAGGCTTGAACTCAAGTACGTTTTGAATATCTGCCGCAAAATCGCTTGCGCTTTGGTATCTGTCTTCGGGAGACTTTTCTATGGCGTGAAGCAAAACGATATTGAGGTCAGTTGACAGTCGAGAGCAGTATTTTTTAGGTGGGATGGCCTCCCTGGAAATTACCCTTGTAAGCGTCTCATTTACAGTATCGCCTTCAAATGGTGGATGCAGAGTCAGGCACTCGTAGTAAGTTGCCGCTAATGAGTACACATCGCTTCGACAATCTACTGTTTCAGGTTTGCGAATCTGCTCTGGCGATACATAGCTGGGTGTACCAAAGAATTCACCCGTCACCGTTATAGTCTGTTGAGTCTCGGCTTTTGCCAAACCAAAATCTACGAGTTTTGCTGTGCCGTCAGAGGCAATAAGGATATTGGATGGTTTTATATCACGATGCAGGATGCCTTTGTTATGAGCGTAATCCAAAGCGGATGCTATACTGATAATCATCCTGCTCGTGGTAACAATGTAGTCTGTATCAATTTCTGCTCCGTTTGAATCCTTAGCTCCATCGGGCTTATCATCGTAGATACTGGCTTGACCCTCCAGACACTTTCGCATAACATCGCTTGCCTTCTCATTGGGCCTTGCGTTACGAATACTCCTTAGAACCACATCCAGGGAGGCTCCCTTGATATACTCCATCGCAAAGTATGAATACGGACCCTGTTCTCCAACTTCGTAGATGGACACAATATTGGGATGGGAAATCTTTGCCAATACTTTAGCTTCTCGTTTGAATCGCTCTAATGTTTTTTTGCGGGCACCACTGACATCGCTTATGACCTTCAGTGCCACCTCTCTGTCGAGGGAAACCTGCCGTGCAAGAAATACCGCCCCCATTCCACCTGTTCCGATTAGGCTCAGAACTTCAAAATCTCCGAGCTTCTGGCCAACGAGGTCGTGTTCATCTATTGTCTCGCCAAAATCACTATCGTCCGACTGCATAAGGCAAGAGAACAGACCATTGATTCTCTGTATCTTTCCTATTTTCTGCCTGATCTGATGCTCAAGGCCAGGGTAGCTTTTCACAAATTCATCTATGTTTAGTTCTTGCCCCTGTAGTTGAGCATCAAGGAATTGCTGAACCGCTTGGTCAACAATGTTCTCGTGGTTGTTCTCAGGTGATTCTGCCATTAGTTATCCTCAAGAGCACTGGCAAGTGCTATCATTGCACGAGAAAGCAGCATCCTCACTGCACCAGGAGCTTTACCTAATCTGTCGCTCAGCTCCTTGGAGGATAGTCCCTCGATTTTAGTCAGAAGAATCACTTCTTTATACTCCGGCTTTAGTTTATCCAGCGCCTTCTCAAGTTTATCTAATTCCTCTCGTCTGGACATTATCACGCTCGGTGTTGTCGTATCAACAGGCCCGGACATCTTCACAAAGCTATCCTGGGCGCTTTGTCTATTATTATTAAGCGACATTTCTTTGCGAATGTCACGCTTATCAGCGTGTAATTTTTTCAGATTGTCTCGAAGCCTATTTTCCGCTATTGTTGACATCCATCGCAGGAAATCCCCCTCGTTCCGATATGTGAAGCTCTCCAAATCCCTCAAAGCAGCAATAAAGGCATCCTGGACCAAATCCATCGACTCCATCTTGGAGCGTAGCTCATTACCCATGCGCAGTCTTATTATACGCCTTACCCGTTCACCATAGACCTTGCATAACTGCTCTAAGGCTAATTCATCGCCGGTCTTGGCTAAGGCAACTAATCGCTGGGTGTTATGACTGAAACTGTCTTGCAACGTTCGCTAAGCTCCACAAATTAAAGATGCTCTGTAAATGTTACCAATTTTTGAAAAAAATATCAAATAATCCGTGGCGCTTCCCCTAATTTTATCGCTTATCAGAATAGAACGGACGAGTCCAAAAAGTGAAGTGAAAGAAAGTAAATAGAAACGAAAGAAATTAAGGAGACAAAAAATGAAGCGGTTAATTACAATTCTGGTAGTTCTGGTTTTATGTTTGATAGCAGGCTGTGACGGAGGTTACGGCTATGGCTCCGGCTATTCTTATCCGAGCTATGGCTCAGACTATCATTATCCGACCTATGGCTCAAGCTACGGCTCAGGTTATTATCCTCCGGACCGTGATTATATGCTTGGCAGGATTACCCTGGAGACTCTTAACGAGATGGATACTATTAGAAGACCTGCTATGGACTTCTGGAGAGAGCGAACGGATTACTGGGAGTCACAACGGGAGTTTAGAGAAAACTATGACAAGCTGATGTTTGATGAGGCAATGCGCAGAGGGAATACTGAGGAGTATCTCCGGGACTATTACAATATCAAACCAATACCTCCGCTTGATTTGAGTTACCTGCGCCAACCAACGTATGTTCCTGATTGGTAGAAGTAAGTGAGCCGGAGTTGCTTACTTAATCCAGTTGTCAACAGGTAGAGCCTCGATATTACCGTAGAGTCTAAGGGCTAACTAAGCACGTTAGCCCTTTTTTATTTCCCGTCAGTCGAAGTGGCACAGGTTAAGACATTTATTATGGAGAAGCCTCAAGCGTGAATCGAAGATACTATGCAAATATGACCAATTTTTGAGAAATATTCCAAATAATCCGTGGCGCCTTCCCTAATTCTGTCGCTTATCAGAGTAGGGCGGATGAATCTGACAAGAAAAAAGTAAATAGAGGCCAAAGAATTTTAAGGAGAATAAAAATGGATAACTTAATGACACTTCCATCAATGCCAACACATGTTATTGAAAACGAGAATGCAATCGAAGTCTTGCAACAGCCAACCCGTCAGATAAGACCCTGGGTTCGTTATTTTGCCCGAATCCTCGACATCTTTTTCTTTTCAATGTTGGTCGGCTTTATGCTTGGAATGTTTGCTCCATCAGTTTTAGACATCCCCAGCGCCCTTCTCGGTATGGCAATACTGTTTATTTGGATTTTCCAAGAGTCTATCCTCTTGGCCAACTGTGGCACTACACTGGGAAAATGGCTTTTCAAAATGAAAGTGCGAAACAATAAAGGACAAAAGCTGACGTTTTCGGAAGCCCTTAATCGGAGCTTTTCTGTCTGGCTCAAAGGAATGGGAGCAGGAGTTCCTATTCTTTCGCTTATTACCCTTGCTTCTTCACGGAGTAAGCTCAAACGTGATGCTATAACTGCTTGGGACGAAGAAGGTGGCTTTGTTGTCACGCACGAGAAGATAGGCTTGCTGAGGTCCGCCGTAGTTGCCGTACTCTTACTGGGCTTATTCTCTTTGGGCACCCTGGGCAATGTGTTGGAGGAAGAGGAAGACTTCGGATTTGCCAGCAGTTCAATTGCGAGCCAGGAACCATTTAGCACGCCTGAAAAAAGTATCGTGACCGGTAAACACGGTACTTATAGTATCGAATATGACCCTTCAACATGGGTGTTACAAAGAGAAGTAAGCAACAAAGATTCAGAGTACGAGTTTTACCATAGTAACGGTGACGCTTATGCAATGCTGATATATGAAAAAATACAAATTCCTCTTAATGTGCTTGAGACTGCTGCTATTGACAATCTTGAGAGTGTAGCTTCTGATGTTAAGGTACTTTCAAGGGAGATAATTCAGTTAGGTGATAAGCCAGTTCTATCCATACAATGTGAGGGCACCATAACGAACGTTCCAGTTGTGTACCGTGCATATTTGAGTTCCGGTGAACAAGGGACGCTCCAATTTGTCACTGGTATAAGCAAATACTCATTTGACGAATATCAGCATGATTGCCAAACGCTGCTGCGTGGTTTGAAGCTGGCAAGTTATGAACCTCCTGAAGCCATCGAGAATTTTAACAAAGCAGATTTCAATGACTTAATCGAAATTGCAGAGAAATGGCTCGAAACAAGCAATGATATAAATTAGTGAAGCTGGTATCAGCCTTCGCACCCTTAAACATTGCCTTTTGAGCCAGAATCCTGTAGAATTACGGCTATGGAAAAGCCCGTAAGTGTAAGGAATGTATTGAGGTAAGGACAGGGGTAAGGAACTAACCGATATGGACGAAGAAACTGAAACAAAGGAGATAGAAAAATGGCTGCGGATGGTGGATAAGCCACTGGAGACAAAAAAGGGAGACAAAAAGGACGCAGAGCCAAGAGATAAATAAGGCTTCGCCACAGCATAACCTACCCTCTATCGCCCTATTTGCAGCCCTATACAACGCCTGGACGCACGCACAGGCGAACGAACGCAGTAGATACGCAGTCTGGTACTATCTTGACCGTTTCCGCTTGTTCGGACGCTGTGTTTTGCCCATAATAAATTCCTTATGTTTTCGTTCAGTCTGGACGATAGAAAATTGGGAGCGGAGCAATTCTATGTTCCGACTTACTAACACGCAAAAGCGGAAACACCTTGCGAGCGAGAGATTTACATCCTTGAAAAAGGAATGTAGATTGAAATGAATAAGCCGGTGTGATAGAGACGTGACTCCACTCCCGTAAAGTTTCAAACGATGAATCTGCATAGTCTTTCATTAGTTTTTCCGGTTAAGCATACAGTCCGATCATACCCACTTGCATATCCACAATACTACGCCTCTTTATTTATTTAGGACAAAGCCCCTTGTGACCATTTTGAGGATGGTGATGAAAAGCAAGGGGCTTTGTCGAAGAAGTATAATTATAGACCTTTTGTCAGCGAAGTCAAGGGCGATTTCTGAAAAAAGACTCTAACATACCCCTCACTGCACACAAGCCGAGCATTGCCTTTTTGACCAAAATCCCATAGAATCCACGGTATGGAAAAGGCCGTTACCAGTAGTGAGCAAGTACCCAATGGGCGTTTTCAGTATTAAAAACGGCAAATTTTGACAAAGATTGTTGCAGAAAGTAGGAACAAACAACAAAATATTTCGTAAAATTACAAGAAAGGGGTTAGATTTAACCGTTTGTAACTGGTTGTGACTAAATAATTTATGTAATTCTGAAAAAATCTCGATTTTTTACTTTTCTTTGGCCCGTTCAGCCGATAGATTTATGGTGTTTGTGTTAAGTTTTTTCTTGCCTCAGGGTGGCGTGTTGTTTATAATGTGTATGGATGGTCATAAGGAGATTGTTCTCAGTCCCATTGAAATATCTTGCAGGGATGTTTTCCGCATGTAATTGAGGAGGAATATTATGGCTACTGTAACAACAGAACCTATCAGGCTCAGATATTTTGAAAAAGAAAAGAGCGTGCTTATCGAAACAGATACTACAGACAGATTTGTACTGACTGTAGAGGAAGCGATTGAGGCTTGCCGCATCTACGAGGAACGGAAAACGCTTTTTCAGACTCAGTTCAATAATCTCCTTAGTCTTTTAGGTGAATGGACCTATCACCACAAAAACAAAATTAAAAACACCTTTCTAACGATTAGAAACACCCGACTGCTCTTTCTGATAATTTTGAAACGGAAAACGTATGACGAGGAGCTTGAAAAAGAGCTTACTGAACTGGACATAACAATAGCTGAGAAACCAGAGTTTTCAGAGATTCCACTTAGCGTTCAGGCTTTACCATATTGCGAGGAGGCTGGTTATCATTCTTTTTGTCAACCAGAATGGACGCTGGAGTATGCACGATTGAATGCCTGATGATGCAGAACATATCAAATTAGCTTTACATAACATGGACGTTGCACATCACTTGCTTGAAATTCCCGATTATCGAGATTGGGTGGCAACAACCATCTTTTATAGTGCCCTACATATAGTTGAGGCGGTTTTCTTTTCAGACCGAAGTAATGAGAGGACAAAACACGGGCGAGGTCACGATGGCCGTGAAGTTATATTAAAGGAAACTACAAGTTATCGCAAGATTTGGGAACACTATCGACAACTTGTATCAGCATCAATCATAGCCAGATACCTTGAAAACCATAGTGGTCGTACAATTCTTTTTAATAGATACATGTCCGAAAGCAAAGTACGTGAAGTATTGATAGGAAATCATTTTTGGCAACTTATTAAATCTGCAAGCAGGTTTGTATCCTCTCAATCTGGTAGTTTACTCAAACAAAGATTTGATAACTATTTTAGAACTCCACATACATTATAAAACGAACAAGAACAAGATAAGTAGGTCTTAACTGACTTGCCATACAGACCTATAAGCATTTCCTCAAAGCTGATATTTATTCTCACCATCACCACATCAAACCGAGCAAATAGTAAAGCCCCCGCGGTGCGGAGGACGAGATTTGCGAGAAAACCCGCAGGGGCTTGATGACTACATTCTTATAAAAACAAAGCTATGTCATTCTGCGTCTGTGGAGGAGCCAGCCGGTAAATGTCAAGCCGATGCTGCCGAGAATAACAGCGCTGGGGACGGGGACTGGATTAAAGAGAAAAGTGTGGGCTTCCCCATTAATGTAACCGCTGCCTACTATCTGCCCCAAATTGTTGTTGCCGTAGGCGCATGACAAATAATCCCATCCTGAATTCATAGGCAGAAACTTGTTAAGGTCGAACATCTCTCCATTTTCCCAGAGATATGCGTATGATCTTCCCACCCCTCTGTTCACCGCATGTCCTACGACCTGACCAGCATTGTTGATATCCCATGCCCGACTTTCCCAGTCGCCATCTGGTGTGCCAAGGTCTGTGATTATGCCATCTTGCCAAAGAACCGCATGTGTTATATAGCCTCGGTCATACTCTCCCGTTCGAGATTCACCTACAACTTGACCAGCGTCGTTTATAGCATAGGCTTGAGCCCACCAGGTACTCTCACCAGGACCATCGTAGAGACCAGGAAGTCCGGTCGCAACATCGTTTTCCCAAAGGAAAGCTCTGCGCATAGCACCATTATAGGTATGCCCCACAACTTGCCCCGCGTCGTTGATGGAATATGCGTAACTTCCTTCCAATCCGCCAAAATTGGCCAATTGTCTCATGTTACCATTTTCCCAAATAAACGCGTGTTGTTTCCCCGAAGCGTCTCTTGCGTCACCTACTACCTGGCCACTGTTGTTGATAGCCTGAGCTGAACTCGTAGCGCCACCCAAAGTGCCGAGGTCTGTCATTGTTCCACCACTCCAAATCACAGCGTGTTGTGAGCCAGGAGGGTAAGCCCAGCCGACCACTTGTCCATTATTATTAATTCCCCTGGCTTCGCTGTATTCATTGCCTAACTTTGTTGTTGTGCCGTTTTGCCACGTAACTGCTTGGTATCTATTCCCGATTGATAGTCTCCCTGCAATCTGTCCATTGTCGTTGATGGCATTGGGAAAGCCAAAGTTTCCCTCAAGATTGCCAAGGTCAGTGATTGTATACCCGATTAGGTCTGCGCAAGCATTATCGCCAAGCAACGTCACAATTATTATTACCAGCACAAGAATTGATTGACGTTTCATTATGACACCTCCTGTTAATGTAGTGTTTTAGTACGACTCGCTACTTATATGATTATATACACCTGAATGTTGCTATGCAAAGAAAATACTGTAAAATATTAACAAAAAGTTAAGGCTCAAAATGGCCTATCGAGCGGTGGTTGGCTGTTGCGGAATTGACTATACAGGAATTTATGATATAAAAGTATGTATCAGGACAGTCAGGCAGCAGTGGTTTGGTGTCCACCTTCCACTGTTGTTGGCTGTCCATAAAAAGGTGGACAAAATGAAACGCAAGAAAACACGACCCAAACCAAAACGGGCTTCAGTCGAGTCGCCGTATCACCCTGAGGTAAGAATCTTAGGCCGTCTGGATAGCAAGGAACTTCGGGATTTAGTAAAGAAACTACACAAGGTCAGGATGCCTAAAGCACTTGCCAAAGCAATCAATGCTTATCTGGACGCAACAAAAGCAACAGAGACCTCTTACAACAGAAAACAATCCCAACATGAGGCTCGGCGTGTCGCTATCAGAATCCGCACAAAAATCCTCGAAGATAATCCAAGCCTCGATATACTGAAAGTACCAATCACAAATGATAATGCCTTGCTTGCAATCCTCGACTGGTGTGCAGACGGTCAAAAGATAATAGACGAACAGCCTAAAGATACAGCCGGAGTAGGTGACGATGGTGAGCAACTTGTTCGTATTGAAGAGGCCATAAAAGACCTTAATATAAGTCACTCCAGAGTAAAACAAGTGGCAAAAGATAAAGAGATATACTCCAAACGTTCAGGCACAAAAAAGAACTCTCCATATCTGGTTTACAAGTCGGAAGTCCGTAGGAAATTCGGCGTTCACGGCTCAAAGTAGGCAGTAAAAGCGGTCAATTGTAAGCATTTCAGACAATTGTGGGCAGTAAGCGGACAACTCTTTTGATAAAATTCACCAGGCTGTTCTAATGGTGATATGTTTGACAATGAATATATCTCATTAGAAAAAGTTGCCGGTCAACTAAACCTGCCACAAAGCTATATCCGTAGGCAGACTGAGTCCGGAAAAATTCCTCATTTACTTGTCGGCGGTCGATTACGTTATCAGCTAAGAGCCGTCCGAGCGGCACTTGACAAAATCGAAAAGCAATCACTTCGGCCAAAGCCAAAGCAAACCATCTCAGGGGACAAGCATTAGCAGACTGTTGCGAGCAAAAAATGATAGTCCTTTATTAGGAGAACAAAATGAGTAACACACAAGTTGAAGTTGGAAACAGCGTGAAATTGGTTACGGCTAAAACGCTGGCAAAGATGTTATCTATGTCAGTTCGTACAGTCTGGCGATTGCGCTCAGCAGGGAAGCTGCCGGAGCCGGTGACAATCGGCGGTAGTGTAAGGTGGAAATTATCAGATATTGAACTCTGGCAGCGACTTGGTTGTTGTGACCAAAAGACGTTTGAGACAAGGAGGACTTGCAACAATGAAAAGTAAAAAGGGAAAAAAAGCCACCGCCAAAGTAAAAGACAAGCCGAATTGTAAACTAAAGAATGGGGCCGTTCAGTTTTTTGAAAAGTACTACACGTATGATCCGGCTGGTGTACCGATAGATATGACTGGTAACACTCTTGTATGTTGGCGTGGGGTATTTTACTCTTGGAGAAAGGGAAAATACACACAGATTTCTGATGGTCAGATGAAAGCGACCATAGTTCAGTATCTTCGGGCGGGTAGAATCACGGCAAAGCCTAACACAGTGAATGAGATTATGCTGAACCTACAGGGCATTGCGTTACTTGATAGTGAAATACAGCCTGACTCTTGGCTAAGAGGTATTGTTGGGCCTCGTGTAATCGTGGCTCAGAATGGCAACATTTCTTTCGATGATTTAGACCGGCAGGGTCGGCCCAAACTGCTACCCCACACGCCCAACTACTTTACATTTGTGAGACTGCCATACAGATATATTCCCAAGGCAAAATGCCCGAAGTGGTTTAGATTTCTTGATGAAGTGATGGATGGAGACTCCAAGCAAAAGCGACTGTTACAGCAATGGACAGGATATACACTGACCCTAACTCTCAGAGAGCAAAGATTCCTGATTTGTGTCGGTGAGGGGGCAAACGGAAAGGGTGTGTTCTTTGTGGTGATAATTGCAATGTTGGGGCCGGAAAACTGTAGTAGTCTGCCGCTAAGCCGTTTCGGTCAGAATTTTGCCCTGTCTTCCACCTACGGTAAGCTCCTTAATGCAACAAATGAAGGGATAGGCGAAATCACACCACACGCTGAGGCGATCTTGAAGGAGTATACGGCTGGGGATATGATGACCTTCGAGCGGAAGTACAAGGAGCCGTTCTACGCCATACCGACTGCCAAATTGATGTTTGCTACAAACGAATTGCCCCGTTTCAAAGACAAAACTCAGGGTGTGTGGCGGCGGATGCTGCTTGTGCCGTTTGACGTCACAATTTCTGAAGACCAACAGAACAAGAACCTCGCTGAGGAGTTGAAAGCGGAACTGCCAGGGATTTTCAATTGGGCCTATGATGGGATGCTGGACCTCGAAAAGAACGGGTTTGTAATTCCAACTAAGAGCAAAAGAGCTATTAAGCAATACCGCCGAGATGTTAATCCGGCCAAAACTTTCCTAACGGATAATTACAAATATCAACCAGATGCTGAAGGGATACCCCGTCAAAACCTTTACAAGCAATATACGGCGTGGTGTAGAAGTAACGGCTATGGAAAGCTAAATGATGCAGAATTCGGCAAAGAGGTAAGGCATGCGTTTCCGAAAACTAAAAAGAGGCGTCTGGGTGGACGGCGCAATCGGACCATGTGCTATGTCGGCCTTGCAAATAGGAACGGGCCTGAAAATCAGTGGTAATGGTTCGGGAATCGTCCGGCTTTCGGATGTACCATAGGTGTCATAGGCTCTTTTCTCTGTTGATTTTGAAACATTATATTATGATAGATAGGTAACAATAGACCGGCACTATGACACCTATGACACGGATGGGTCAGAAAAAATAATTAAAAAATGGTATATATTCCCCTTGACATATATTTGAGGATGTGATAAATTGTGCAGTATGAGAAAACGACAAACATATTTAGACAAACAGATTCGAGCAGCAATCAAGGATAGCGGTTTGACTATTTATAGGTTAGCTAAGGATTCAGGTGTTTCTCAGCCGGTGCTGTGTCGATTCGTCAATGGCAAGCGTGGGATTACTCTGGCCACAGCATCTAAACTGGTCGAGACTCTGGGCCTTGAATTGGTAGCAAAAAAGAAATCAAGGGCGAAGAAGAAAACAAATGCAAGGAAGTGAAGATTATGAAAAATAAGCCCCTGCCTAACGAAATAAGGATAGCCGTTGAAGCAGGGGCTCGAAAATATTAACGTTTTGATTATAGACCTTTTTGTGACTGAGGTCAAGAGAAAACGAGGTGATATTATGGCAAGTTTATTCAAAAGAAAATATAATAAGGTTGTCAATGGCAAGCGGGTCAAAAAGCAATCGCAGAAATACTATACCAGGCTTACCGATGCCGATGGTATAAAGCGGACTATACCGCTGTTTCGGGATAAGACAGCAAGCCAACAGAAAGCAGCACAGCTTCAAAAGGAAATAGAACTGGCAAGGGCGGGAGTTGTTGACAGATACAAAGAGCATCGGAAAAGACCATTGACCGAACACCTTAAAGACTTTAAGCAATATCTGCTCGATAAGGGCGATACAAAAGATTACGCAAGGCTTACTCATAACCGCATACAGGCCATATTGAACGGCGGTAAGTTTGTATTTATTTCAGATATTCAGCCGTCCAGAGTACAACGTTATATCGCAGAACGTAAACGAACCGGACTGAGTATAAAGAGTTGTAACTATTACCTGACCGCTGCAAAGACTTTTTTCAACTGGATGGTAAGTGATAGGCGTATAGGTGAAAATCCGCTGATACACCTCAAAGGGCAAAACGCCAAAAAGGATATTCGCCGACAACGCAGAGCTTTGACGCCGGACGAAACTAACAAATTGCTGGCCGCTACGCTAAAAGGTTCAAAACATCATAACCTCACTGGCAGACAACGCTATATGCTCTACACGTTGGCTCTGAGCACCGGATTTAGAGCAAATGAATTACATAGCCTGACTTGGCGTTCGCTTGTCCTGAGCGAATCTCAGCCGTCTATAACAGTGAAGGCTGGCTACGTTAAGAATGGCAAAGAAGCAACGTTACCACTTCGCAAAGATGTAGCGGAGTTATTCAGACAATGGTTTGAGGATAGCAATTTTTCTCTGGACGATAAAGTTTTTCCAAAGTTTAACAAGGCAAAAGGTGCTGCGATGCTTCGTAAAGACCTTGAAGCCGTTGGCATACCCTATCAGGATGAAAGCGGGCGGTACGCAGATTTTCATGCTCAGAGGCACACATTTATAAGCAATGTTGGCAGAAGCGGTGCAACGGTGAAAGAAACACAAACACTTGCACGGCATAGCACATCGGCCTTGACGCTCGATGTATATAGTCATATCGGATTGTATGATGAAAGACGGGCGATAGAAAGACTACCACAACTTCACAATACCGATAACAAAAAATCAGAAAGAAATCGTGCAGTAGCACAACGAACAGGCACAGATGACAGGCCGGTCGATGTAGTTCAAAAAGGCTCAAAAGAATTGACACGAAAATTGACACCTTTTTTGACACCTACAGCTTTCTCTGGATGTAACCGGTCGGCAGCGATTGGCAATAAGCAGGGCAATCACAAAGAAAACAACAAAAATGATAACTGCTTGAATAGTGGAGAGTTAGGCATAAAAAAAGACAGCTTGTCATTAGCTGTCACGGGGAAAAAAGAAATGGGCAGGGGCGGATTTGAACCGCCGACACACGGATTTTCAGTCCGTTGCTCTACCAACTGAGCTACCTGCCCGTAAAACTCAGAGCCCGAGTATCTCGGGACTCAAATTTAACAAAAAAAAAAGATATTGCAAGAAAATTAAGCCATACTTTTTACTGAATCTAAACTGCAAAAATTTTGGAAGCAACCGACCCGCCGCCCCGACTCGCGTCGGAAGACGCGGGGACAGGTAGGCATACTGAATTTAATTTCTGGCTGTAGAATACGCCTTTGGCGGAACAAAGCCGATGCGGACACGCACACTCCCCCCTGTTGGAAGGGGTCTTCGACTGACAGGCGTGACTAATGAAGCCGCAGGGCATGTCCGCCATGGGCGGAGAATAATTTAAAATAATTCGCCGGGTATGCCGCATCCTGTCCCACAGGGAAAGTCAGCAGCACACCCGGCGAACATAGACATCAGTTATTCGCGAGGTACTCGCTTAACTAACGAACCTGGACGGTCATATGGCTTCTAAGCTCTTCCAGCCGCTCAGTAGGACTACTCAGGCCGCCAATAATGGTGTACACTCTTAAAGACTCTCTGCCGTCTTCGTATATCCCGCGGTGGATTGTAGCCTTGCCGGTTATCTCTGACAAAACGTCAAAGGAATAGTCGATGTTGTCCTGTAAGCCTTTGGCGCTGGCCATCAATTTCCTTCCGCCGACGGCTATACAACCGGAGACTTTGGAGGACGTTAAATCGAACCCACCGGCGAGCAGTGTCTTCTCGAGGTTCTTTTTCACTGCTTCCGACAGCACGAACTTGTCACTGAATTTGGTGACTTTGGTCAGGCCCATTATCGCGCATCCGCCGGACTCCATAATGCTGTGATAATCTACCGGGTCGAACGAAGTATACTGGCTGCTCAAGGCACTGAGCTTGTTGAAGATATCGAACAGACTTGCGACAGTATTGTTGATGCTTGGCCAGAATGATTTTACTGTCATTCCCGGATACATCTTGTTAATCTTGTCGTTGTCTACAATGATAAGGGGCGATATCTTCCCTGAAGTGGCCATTTGACTTAGCTCCCAGGCCACTTTATAGGCATTTTCAGCTACCAGTGGTGAGCTGGCTTCGCCTATTGTGGGTAAAGTCATAATGACACCCACGTTCTTGTTGGGATCGTTCAGGCCGATATACCTTGCATATCTTTTGGCAATCTCTATCAATCCAACAATGCTGCCGCTGCCGGTACCACCACCAGCTCCGAAGCAAACCATAATATGGTCAACTTGAGTGCCGAAAGTCTGCCTGGTGAGGTGCAGAATATCCTGCTGATGCTGCTGGACGGCTTCTTTGCCTCTTTCCATATCTTTGCCGGCGCCCTTCTCGCCGATGTTCATTAGGAACTTTTGGTTCTTCGGAATATCGAGCAAATCCAAATCTTGGTGAGTCGTATTCACAGCCAGGACCTTCTTATAACCAAGGTCATAGAAAGACTTAACCAGTCTTCCTCCGCACTGACCTGCACCAATCCAGGCATAGCGGGTAGAGCCCTTGATCTTGTCCACAACACCAACCTCTTGCTCAATATTCGGTTCATATTGCTCCAAAGCCAGAGTGGGCAGTAACCAGGCGTGGAAATCAAAATCGCCCTTTGACGTTACGGGGCTGCGCCTTTTCTGGGCGACTTTCTTCGTAGCCTTTCTGGTTACTTTGGGTCTTGAGGTTACTCTCTTTTCGGTCGCCTTGGGTCTCGAACTTACTCGTTTCTTAGCCGTTGGGTGCTTTGAGCTTGCGCTCTTTTTGGTCGCTTTGGGCCTCGAGCTTACTTGCTTCTTAGCCGTTGGGTGCTTTGAGCTTGCGCTCTTTTTGGTCGCTTTGGGCCTCGAGCTTACTCGTTTCTTAGCCGTTGGGTGCTTTGAGCTTGCGCTCTTTTTTGTCGCTTTGGGCCTCGAGCTTACTCGCTTCTTCGCCGTTGGGTGCTTTGAGCTTGCGCTCTTTTTGGTCGCTTTGGGCCTCGAGCTTACTCGCTTCTTAGCCGTTGGGTGCTTTGAGCTTGCGCTCTTTTTGGTCGCTTTGGGCCTCGAGGTTACTCTCTTCTTTGTGGCCTTGGGCTTCGAAGTGGTTCTCTTTTTGGTCGCTTTGGGCCTCGAGGTTACTCTCTTCTTTGTGGCCTTGGGCTTCGAAGTGGTTCTCTTTTTGGTCGCTTTGGGCCTCGAGGTTACTCTCTTCTTAGCCGTTGGGTGCTTTGAGCTTGTGCTCTTTTTGGTCGCTTTGGGCCTCGATCTTACTCGTTTCTTAGCCGTTGGGTGCTTTGAGCTTGCGCTCTTTTTGGTCGCTTTGGGCCTCGAGCTTACTCGCTTCTTTGCCGTTGGGTGCTTTGAGCTTACTCGCTTCTTAGCCGTTGGGTGCTTTGAGCTTGCGCTCTTTTTGGTTGCTTTGGGCCTCGAGCTTACTCGCTTCTTCGCCGTTGGGTGCTTTGAGCTTGCGCTCTTTTTGGTCGCTTTGGGCCTCGAGCTTACTTGCTTCTTAGCCGTTGGTTGCTTTGGCCTTGCGCTCTCTTTGGTCGCCTTGGGATTTGAGGTGGACCTCTTCTTGGTGGCCTTGGGCTTCGAGCTTACTCGCTTCTTCGCCGTTGGGCGCTTTGAGCTTGCGCTCTCTTTGGGCACCCCGGCCTTTGAGGCAGGTCTTTTTTTAGTTGCCTTGGCCTTGGCTCCAGGTTTTCTTTTAGCTGATGTTCTTACCATTTTCAATTTCTCCTAAAACTGATTTAAATAATTGTTTCTCATTTTGTATTTACTTTTTTACGTCAAATACTGCCCCCGGGCATCTGAAGCGGTATAAACGCCTATCGACTTAGTAAATGCGGCATATAACTTCTTTTTTGGTTTTTTTTATTTTTTTTCACGAACTACGAACAAGGCCATTTTTAGGCTTTATCCCAAAGGTTATAGGCCGAAACTCTGAATTGCCTTTGGCATCGAGGGAAATTTAAGACCGATAATTTCGAGCCTTAGCGGGGTTCTTTGTCCGCAGAACGCAATGTTGCCTGACAGCATTGTATCGCACGGGAAAGTCCACAGGTTACAGCGGAAATATTGCTTATCTCCTCGGCGGTCAGTTTGTTTTCCGATGAACGGCATATCAGTATAAAGCCCAGTGATGAGTTGTGCAGGCCCAGCGGGATTGTCACGCCTGAGATCTTATTTAACCCAATTAGATTGCCCTGCAGGCCCATTGCAAACATATCATCGAGTGTGCAAACTTTGTTAGACTTGCAGATATTGTCCATCAGCTCAGTGTTGAAACAATTCTCAAGATGCTGCTTTTCGAGAGTGATTGATTGGGCACTTTCGAACATATACAGTTCAAAGTTGTCCGATTGACGCAAAAAGAAGGTAACATTTGCGTCGGCGTTTCCCTCCTTGATAAGTTTGACGGCGGTGTATAAAAGACTATTCAAGACCGTTATTCCGATGATTGACTCGTAGAAATTCGCTATGAAGCTTATCGTCTTCAGACTTTTGATAAAGTCTCTTTGGGCTGCAATAAAGTCATTGCAGAGTATATCTATTTTTTTCGCCTGCTTTTTGCGATTTTTGTTCAGCTTCTTGATAAGCAGGCGAAGTCTTCTGTGTCGCTGTTTATCCTGCACCAAAATACTCGACCTAAGCCATTATGGATACCTGATTACTTGAGCTTTTGTCCCGCACCAAAATACTCGACTCAAGTATTTTGGTGCGGGATTGCTCGTTTTTTTTGAGTCCACCGAAACTTACCTCCACCGTTTTGCTTCGGCTCGACTGAGCTCGCGACTCGACTGAGCTCACCGAAGTCCGAAGTCGCAAAGTGATGAAGTGTGGGCGCTTCAAATTCGGCTTAACAAAAGAGGGGCTTTAAGAATAAAGAAATATAAAAGGACTGGTATCACGTAGCCCTATAAACAGCCGGTTATCAGTTTTGTAGATATTGACCCCGGTTTAAGACTCGACCTTAACCAAAGGGCAGCTTGATTTGTTTCGATTGATTTGTCTGTGTTTTCGGACTTACTTAATACTATGCTACACGAGCCGGCCGGTAAGTGAGGAGTTGGCTCACGCCCTCCACGACAGATACCTTGCGGGCACGCGCAGCAAAGTCATCAATCTCTTCAACTTTCTCGAAGCCGACGACCATCGCATCCACACAGCCCGACTCCAGCGCATATTTGATGGATTTGTCGCGTTTCTCAGGACTATTGCCGAACGTCCCCTCACCTATTATCTTCATCCCTATCACAGCCCTGCCCTGCCTGCGCATCGCTTTGACCACCGCTTCGACCTTCGGTATCTCTTCGACCGTCTCGACATCCATTTTCACCGCGTAAGGATTTATACGAACGTGCACAGAATCCACCCACGGCTCCTTTACACACGCCTCAAGCGCCTCCAGCGAATGACATGACACACCATGCGCACGGATGATTCCTTTCTTCTTGAGCTTTGCCAAAACGTTCATTTGCTCGCTCAGCTCTTCCGGCCATTGGCCCGATGTAACACAATGGAATAAAATCAAGTCGATGTAATCGGTTTTCAGCTCCTTCAAAAAGCGCTCCACGACAATATCCGGGCTCGGCCGTTCCGGCTCCGGCAGACCCCCGCGACGAAACCATATCTTGCTTGTTATCACGTAATCTTTGCGCCGCATCTTCTTCAGTGCTCCAGCCAAAAATGGATGCGTCCCATACAAATCCGCAGCATCAAAAAGCCTGACACCCCGTTCATAGCATCCTATTGCCAGCGCGTCGAACCTCTCTTTGCCCATACGCGTATGATTTGACTGCCTTTGGCTGCCACGCATCCCGGTGCCAAGGCCCACGCGAGAAACCTTTATCCCCGTTTTTCCTAACGGCACAAGCTCGTACGGGTCATGCTTTTTAGCTCTCTGTTCCCCAGATGCTGCAAACTCGGCCCCCAAAAGCAGACCGCTTACTCCCGCCATCGACCTGGCTAAGAATTCACGACGTTTCATCTCCATCGCTGTTCGCTCCTTAAATAATTGTGCTGACTTTGTCATTCCCGCGAAAGCGGGAATCCAGGAAAAGCAAAAGTTTGGATTCCGGCTTAAATCCGGAACAACAAGGCCGAAATATTAGCATAGCTTTTAGAAACAATGCTAAGATACCTGAATAGATTTGATAACGCAAGAGATTTTCATCTAAAGACAGTTCGATATCCTACGCTCAGCTTTTATACTCTATCGATGCAAGAATTTTCCTGCAGGTGCAGTGATTTCCTAAGTGACATAACGCAAGTCTTGAAACGGCGAATTTGATTGTCCGCAGGACACCTTGCGGTGGAAACGAATAATCACTTATTTCTCCGTACCCAATTGTTATATGTGGGGAAAATCTCTCAAAGCTCGATTTTTCAGGATAGCTCTTAATCCAGGCCAAAGTTGATTCGCTGGCCCCTGATGGAGAAAGTACCATATCTGCCCTTACATCATAGCTAAAATATGGCGCCAGTCTCCGCATAACTTCTTCATGAAGTGATTGAAGCGATTCTGTTCTTTCTATCTGAAGAACCGACACTTGTTCACCTGCTGAATTTGTTTCGGCATGGATGCCGATAACGCTTAGCTGCCCCAAAGAGTTTTGTTTTGCGATTGTCTGCAGAACTTTCTCAATATCGGCGATGTCCCTTTCGTCAATACAGCCCATTGCCAGAGAAATATGCGGCAGGCAGTTCTCTTTATCCAAAATAATTTTGTCGGCACATTGTTTCAGTAGTTTTTTATTCGCTGCAATAGCTTTATCCGCCATCTCTTCCGAAAGTAACAGTACAACATCAACCGATATTTCCGCCATCAGGCTAATCTCGGTAAAACAGTTCTATCGTTTTTGTCTCAACTGCACTACACCCAAACCGAGTAGCAAAAGTTTCCGCCGTTTGTTTTCAATCGTAATCTTTAAAACTCTTCATCCACTCCGGCCATACAGGTGCATTAGCGTTTGTATCGAATCGGCGATGCCACTTCAGCTTCCACAGCTCCTTAAGCCCAATCTTACGAGCCGAAAAATCCACAAAAAGACCGTTTATAAATCCATGGTGCCTATCGATACAGAAGGCTTGGATATTGGGGCCCAATGGGCCGTATTCAACTCCACCATCATATTCCGGAGGCTGGTCAAAAGATTCTGCAAGACCCCCAAGCCATGTACAATCCAGAAATAGCGGGATATTATTTGCACCCTTCGCATTTGGACTCCGCCAGTTCTTTGTTGTGTCTCGGCCGAATGGGTCCGACTCACCTCCCGAAGCTGGTGGATTGGAGACATGCCCGTTCATCCCATAGCTACCGTAAACACCTTCCAGGCCCATCAGAGCATAGGTACTGTCAAAGGCGCCCCAGGCCAAAAACTTGCTGCCTGCAGGGGCAGGACTGCCTTCCGGCGAAGCCGGCTTGTTGGCCATCGAACACAACCGCAGCTCTGGCTCTTTATAATAGGGTTCCAGAAAATCTGTCCACATTTTCCCACTGCTGCCGCTGGCAAAATACCCGTCGTTGTCCATAGTGTATATGGCAAAAACCTTACCCCATTGGCCAAGCACTGACTGACAGCCAACTGACCTCGCTTGGTCTCTTACACGTGCCATCGCCGGCATTAATATGGCCATTAGCAATGATATAATAGCAATGACCACCAAAAGTTCTATCAATGTAAACCCCGTTAGAAATCTTCCACTTTCCCTACCAGGAATCTTAATTTCTAACGGGGTAAATGCTCTTGTCTTACTCATTATAAAACGACAAATTCTTATAAAAAAGTTACTGAACGGAATACGATGATACACATATAAAGGTTCAAAATTAAGAGAAAAATAGGGCGGAACACTATTATTGAGCAATATACCATAACCGATTACGAACCAACCTATGCCCGGAACGTAATGTTGAATATCACTTCTCCTCCTTCAAAAATAAAGGGGGGTCATTCTCAAGTGCCCCCCCTTTATTTTCACAGAAAGGCATTTTGAGACGCCAATCGTTTTGCAGGTCGTTCTTCTTTTCACGAGATACGCGATTCATTTGCCCGGCAGACAAATCGTCACGGTCGTTCCGCTGCCTGGCTCACTTGCAATGCTCAGCGAGCCTTTGTTTAATTGTATGAACCTGACCGCGTAGGCGAGCCCCATTCCGCGTTTTCGACCTGCCGGCTTTGCTGAGAAAAACGGCTGAGTCGCTTTTGAGATGGTCTCCGCGTCCATTCCGCAGCCAACGTCACTGATTTGCAAATTCACCGAATCGCCGGACTCGGCGGCATCAGCGGTAATTTTTATCGGCCCAGGTTTTTCATCATAGGATTCAACGGCGTTGGAAATAACATTTGCAATTGCTGATACAACCTGTGCCGAATCCACAAAAACACTCTCGAGACCCTCGGCAATTGCAATTTGAACATCGAGGTGCTCGGCATTTGTTTTTTGCCTTGCTAATTGTATAGCTTCATCGAGCATCTGTTTAATGTCCGTCCGGGTCGCCCTGGCTTCTGATGGCTCGGCAAAACTCATCAGGTCCTCGATAATTGCAGATGTCTCTCTTGCGTTTTCATAAATCTGTTCCAAGATTTTTTTCTTTTCCTGGTCGCTCTCGGCTTCGGCAAGCAGCTGTGCTCTGCCCGATATCACCGCTAAGGGATTATTTAATTCGTGCGCCGCACCTGCTGCCATCTCAGCTAAAGCGTTCAACGGGTCTTCTGCCGGAGCAGCACGAGTTTGGGTGTCCTTAGGTTGTGAGGGTCCCCGCTCCGCGGGAACGCAAATAAGCCGGGCAAAACGCTCGGCGAAGTGTTGCTGTCTCTGTTGCGCCAGGGCCATACTTAAAACAGTCCCCGCAATCGAGGTGGATGTCCTGAACTTCTCCTCGAACAGCTCCACGTCGCCCGGATAATGAAGCTCGAAGGCAATTGCTCCGACCGCTTTTCGGCCTGAAAGTAACGGCATCAATTTGGTTCGATGCACATCGAAGTCAACGTCTAATTGCTCAAACAGCCAATCGATATGGTCGTACGCATTCAAAATCGCAAAGTTGTTTGCTATCGTTTTTGGTATGACAGATGTTTCGGCCGGAGCGTTTAAGCAGACCATCCTGCTTTGCGAAAGATTTTCTACAACAACAGCTTCAAGTGTTTGCGAGCGGCGCCAAGGCGCTAAATAAAGACAAACCATACCTGTTTGATAAAACTTTTGCCAGCGGGCTGCAAAGTTTTCTGCTATATCAGCCGCTCCACTATTCGAATTTATATCGAGAAGGAAATCTTTTATAAAATTTAAATGGCTCGAATCGCTTTGCAGCAGACGATTTTCCCCAGACAATTCTGTATGTTGTCGGGCTAATTGAGCGGCGGCAGTGTGAACAATCTTGCAATAATTTGCCCCGGCCTTCGGTAGATACAGGCCTAAAATGTTGCTCTTTTGTCTGACGGTTTCAGGCAGTTTCCGACGAATCTGTTGTAGTTGCTCAAGGCTTATTGCAAGCCACTGCGATATGGACTCTGCCGGTTCAGGCAAATCAAAACTGCCGGAGGAGCCGATGTCGGCCTGACGCACAATAGAATCTGCCACCTGTACAACCGCTGCTATCCTTGCTTCAGGTATATCATCGGCAATTGTTACGGTCTGGCTGTGGTGAAGCCAGATGGCAAGAACAATCAGGTTCGGCAGCCGCCACTTTTGCCCAAGACGTTTGCCTATGATTGTATGGTCGGTGCCGAGATGTTTTTGCTCGATGGCACGCGAACTTCTCTTCGTTGATTTTGCTTCTTCGACCATACTGGCAAAACTTTTCGGCATCGTTTCTTCCAGTGCGAGTTTCCCCATATCATGCAGCAGTCCGGCAGAGTAGGCCAGTTGAGAATCCATTTGAGGTGATGCCATCTCGGCGATATCTTTAGCGCAGCAGGCAACCGCAATACTGTGAAGTAAAAGCTCTTTTTTAGCTGTGGCCCTGTCCTTGTCAACTCCATCCTCAAGGTCGAAAGCCTGCAAAACATTAATAGATAGAACGGCATCGCGAACATCGTGCGCAGACAGTTTGTCAAGCGCCTGGCGAAGTGAGAATCTTCCGTCGGGCAGGCCCAGCCCACGCTGCTCAATAAGCGAAAGAATCCTTGCGGTAAGTGCCGGGTCTGATTCGATAATATCAGCCAGCGCCGATGGTGAGAATTGTCTTTGCAAAAGCTTGGGGACAAATTGCACCGCAATGCAGGGCAGGGTCGAGAGCGAATCGAGCCGGCTAACGGCAAGCTCTATCTGCTGGGTGACTGTCGTATTAGCAGGTTCGTCCGGCATATAGTCGTCCCTGTCTTCCTTTGAATCTTGTGTTGTTAACTAAAGTTTTGCAAAATTGAGGTTAGGCATATATTATTTAAGAAAATCAGCTTTTTGGTTTTCTTAAATAATCAGCTAACTTCTTATTAAATAAAAACTTACTGTATGAAAAGAAAAAATCAAAAAACAATTTTTTTCAAAGTATGCCTAACCTCGATTTTGCAAAAGTCTTGTTGTTAAATTGCTAAATGTTAATTGGTTGATTGGTAAGTGGTTAATTGGTGAGTTGACTGCTCACTACTCACCACTCACTACTCACCATAGTTTATCTTATCTGGAGAACAGCAGTGATTTTGTCGGTAAGTTCAGTGATGTTAAACGGCTTTCTTATGAAATCTTCAGCGCCGGATTTTAGGAGCTGGGCGATTTCATCCTCTTTTACGACGCCGCTTACAATAACAATTTTAATGTTCTCGAACTCGGGATTTTTTCTTATCGTCTGGCAGACCACGTTCCCGTTGACATCGGGCAGCATATAATCGAGCAGTATCAAATCCGGTCGAAACCGCTCGGTTGCCATCCCTGCCTCATAGCCGCTTGATGCAGTTTTTAGCTCGAATCTCCCGTCACGTTCAAGGACTTCGACTATAAGCTCGACGATTTCGGTATCGTCATCCACGACAAGGACTTTTCTTTTGCCGGACTCGATGGAATCCAGAGGGATATTGTTGTCCTTCATAAACTTGATTAGATTCTGGCGCGGAATCCTCCGGAATCTTGAGCCGGGAACGCGAAATCCCTCCAGCCGGCCGGCATCAAAGCAACGGATAATTGTTTGTTGGCTTACTCTGCAAATTTCCGCGGCTTCGCCGGTGGTAAACAAATCCTTCATTTTATCCATTCCTCTTCTTTAACCAAATCCTTTTGATACATCCTCCCACCAAATTACCTTTTTGACCTAATTTAACTATTGGGCTTTGGATTTGTCAAGTATAAAAAATCCTAACAGACCCAATTTTATTTACGAGAGGTTAGATATTATCAGGCTTTAGAGACATTCGAAGATGGATTAAGATTTTGGCAGTAACTGCTCCTGGACAATAAAGGCGATCCCTTGAAACGCTAACTTCTTTCTGCCAATAATCTTAGGAATTAAGACTACAGCTTTATTGCAGAGAAGATGATGGTCCTGACAGGCAGCGACTTTCACCGGATTGGGGTAAAAGTCTTTTCGAAAAGCTGAAAACAGCAATAATGGAGTTATGAATCCCAAATTGTTCAATCTGTATTTCGGTAAGTTACTTAATACAAAACTCTTAGGTAACGTTCACCCGGCGAGCAGATGCTGGATTACAGCCAATACAAGAGCAATTTAATATCCGGACCTGCTCAGGACAGAAGAAGACATTTTATAACTTTGCGTCTGACAAAGCTTTTGATGAATCAGATTCTGCGTTATTCGCTGTTTACCCATTTTTCACCTTCGGACAAGGATGTTCACATGCGCCCGAACATCAATTACAAGCTCACTGACAACCTGGCCTTAGAGATTGGCGGCAATATATTCTTCGGCGACTACCCGAACACTTTCTTTGGACAGTTCCGGAATAATACAAATGTGTACGCAGCTCTGTGCTATAGTTTCTGACCATCGGCCAGACTCAGAGCGACAGTTCGTGGGTATGTTGGCTGGCTCACTACTACTCTATGACATTTGATTTTGTGAGTTGTCATTCCCGCGAAAGCGGGAATCCAGTTTGTTAATTGGCTGAATTCCGCATCAAACGGGAACAACCTATATCCACAAATTAAAATGTCGTAAGGTACTACCGGCTTAAGACAATTTTCCACACAAAGTTGCGCCAGCATCTTCGTGGTTCGTAGCTCGGTTCACGTTACACTATCCACTATTCGACGTCGTATCTTTCTGTCTGGTTGTGAAAAATTTATGTTCTAAACTCTATTGCAAAAAAAGTCAAAATTTGTACTTCACAACTGTTTACTAAGCGTTCGATTTCCCCAGTACACACCTTCCGCCACACACAAAATTAGTTGCGTAGGAGAAATTCTCATGAACTGTTTACTAAGCGTTCGATTTCCTCAGTACACACCTTCCGCCACACACAAAATTAGTTGCGTAGGGGAAATTCTCATGAACTGTTTACTAAGCGTTCGATTTCCCCAGTACACACCTTCCGCCACACACAAAATTAGTTGCGTAGGGGAAATTCTCATGAACTGTTTACTAAGCGTTCGATTTCCCCAGTACACACCTTCCACCACACACAAAATTAGTTGCGTAGGGGAAATTCTCATGAACTGTTTACTAAGCGTTCGATTTTCCCAGTACACACCTTCCGCCACACACAAAATTAGTTGCGTAGGAGAAATTCTCATAGTCTTTTTGATTAATCAAAATGACTATGTCAAATTTACTCTTTTATATAGAACGATTCGTTTATCAGTTTTTACTTTACCCGTTCGGCCACTCTCACTAAAGTGGAGAAAATCGCGCTCTCTTTTGCCTTTTACACCGAGTAAAAGGGAAGAACTTTGTAGCCTCCTATGATTGGAAACTTGTGATATTAATATGCAGGAACCAGGTTTATGTTCAGTTTCCGAGAATCGTGCTAAGTGATTGAATACTACGCAGTAATATGGATGCGCACAATTATCATAAACCACAAGGACTTTTTATCACACCCCAAATGAATTGCATAGGGAAAATGATTATAGTCTTTGTATTAATCGAAAAGACTATTAAGATTTGCTCTCTTGATACCAAACGATTGCCTGTTAGTATGGAATTCTTTGTTCGGACAGTCTTGCTGGAGAGGAGATCACTCTTTCTTTTGGCTTTTCACCACTTTAAGGAATTGTAAAATTAACCCCGCTTTGCCTTTAACGGCCGCTTTCCTGCAAATATTGCCCAAATGTGCCCTCACCGTGTTGTACTTTATCCCGCACTGCTTGGCTATTTGGTCATGTTCGAGTCCTTCACAAACAAACCTTGCTATCTGAAGTTCTCTTGAGGTTAAATGATAACCTCTTTGTAGGTAAGTCCATTGTTTTGAGTTGAATAACATATGCTTGTTATATCATCGAGCAAAATTTGTCTCGGCTGCTTATTAAAATCTCCATTGGAAAAGACCGATTTAGAATATTCCTGCAAAGCTACATTACAGTACCATGTGATTCGATTCACGCTTGACGAGCTGCGAACCTAACTCTCATCTGTTTCCGGCGTGCTTTCCTGTTCGGGCACGACTACTACGTTAACGGTAACAGTTATATCATCAGTAAACTTAAGTGTTACTGTATGCGTTCCGACCTGTTTTATATGTTCGGGCAATTGCACAATCTCGTCAGCAACTTCGAATCCCTGTTCTCGGAGATTAGCCGCTATCTGTCGTTCAGTGACTGAGCCGAATAAATGTCCCTGCACGTTAGCTTTGGCAGCCACAACAGCCTCTGCTCCTTCGACCGCCTTGGCTGCATCTTCGAGTCGTTTACTATCATGTATCCGTTGTTCTGCACGCTTGGCCTTTTCCACGGATATTGCTCTAATGCTGGCCTCGGTTGCAACCTTCCCAATTCCTTGCGGCAGCAAATAATTTCTCGCATATCCGACGTTGACTTCAACAACGTCTCCCAGCCAGCCAAGTTTCTCAACATCCTCACAAAGCAAAACCTTCATCCTGTTTGACATTTTTGTCCCCTTGTACATTTTTTCCCGTTAGATATACACCAATCAAACAGTAAACGGCAGTAACGCCATGTACCTGGCGCGTTTGATTGCCTTTTTCGCTTTTCTTTGACAGCCGGCGCAGTTGCCGCTGCGCTTACGCGAGTATATTTTGCCGCGATTGGTTAAGAGCTTTTGCAGTGTCCCGATATCTTTGTAGTCAACGTACTTTATGCCTCTTCTGCAAAAACGACATTGTGTCTGTTCGCGGGCTCCTGCAAAGCCTGTTTTTCTTCTGTTATTATTTCTTCTGTTATCATTTCTTCTGTTATCATTTCTTCTTGTATTACTTCTTTCTATCATCTTTTACCTCTATCAATTGACTATTTTCTATTGTCTATTTACTATTGTTACGAACTTGAGAGTTCAGTTTCTTGCTTTTCAATCCCTGCCGGCAACAAGCAGGGGCAATAGTAAATAGACAATAATCAATTTAAAACGGTATATCGTCCTCGGCCGTTTGCTGCTTTGCCTCTGAGTTTGTGCCTGCACTTTGGACAGCCTGGTTGTCATCGGCTGCACCGGCGCGGGGCATAAACTGGATGTTTTCAACCGTAACTCTGTGCCTGCTGCGCTTCGTGCCATCCTGAGCCGTCCATGTATCGAATGTCAGTCTGCCTTCAACGAAAGCAAGCCTACCTTTGCTCAGGTACTTGTTTATATTCTCTGCCTGCCGTCCGAACGCCCGGCAATCCACAAAACATGTTTCCTCTCGTTGACTGCCATCCTGGCCCGTCCATTTGCGATTTGTCGCCAGACCGAAATCAACCACCGGCGTTTGGTTCGGTGTATACGACAACTGCGGGTCACGGGTTAGATTGCCCATTAGCAAAATTTTGTTAAAATTAGCCATGCTTAACCTCTTCTTTCTGATTCGAAAAGCCTTCTGCAAAATCGAGGTTAGGCATACTTTGAAAAGAAAAAAATTGTCTTTTGTTTTTTTCTTTTCAAACGATAAATTATTGCTCAGTAAACATTTATTTGATTATTTAAGAAAACCAAAAAACCTGATTTTCTTAAATAATATATGCCTAACCTCAATTTTGCAAAACTCATTGCTTCAACCTTAAACTTGTCATCCCTGTCAAACCTGTCCTGAGCAAAGCCTGCCCTGAGCGAAGCCGAATGGGTCGAAGGAGCAGGGGTTCGTTTATCTGACTCCACACCTGCTCAGCTTGGCCATAGAAAAACTTAAGAACGTCTAACAAAATGAGCAACTGCATTCAACCGTCATTTCGAGCGTGCCCGCAGGCAACACAACCGTCATTTCGAGCGTAGCCGCAGGCAACACAACTGTCATTTCGAGCGTAGCCGCAGGCAACACAGCCGTCATTTCGAGCGTAGCCGCAGGCAACACAGCCGTCATTTCGAGCGTAGCCGCAGGCGGAGTCGAGAAATCTATTAAACAATTTCTTCCTCTTTTATTCTTTTTAACATTTTGTCTTTTTGTTATATGTTCTATGACTGTCGTTGCTCTTGTTCGTCAGCCTGTTCGGAACCTTCAATCTGGTCATACTTCGGCTGCCTTTCTATAAAATCATTCGCCATCGTGCTTACCTCTGACGCCGCGCTTACCTCTGACTCATGCGATTCCTCAGTCTTTTCTTCCGGGGACTGTTTAGTCCCCTCTGTTTGCTCAACTCCTTCTGCTTTCTCAGCTTCCACCGCTTCTTCCGGAGCGCTTACCTGCTCCCCTTCATCCTCCGGGCCTGCTTCTTGGACCGCTTTCCGTTTTTCCTTTTCCATTTCCACCTTCGCAGCAGGAGTATCTTTTTCAATATCCTCCGGCCTTAGCCGTTCAGCGCTGAGAATCAGAACACGCATAATTTTCTCTGAGAGCCGAACTGCCTTTTCGATATCCTTTATCCTTCCGCCATCGGCCCTGAAATAACTAAGGATATACGTCCCTCTGCTTTTGCCTTTAATATCATAGGCCAGCCTCCTGTCGTCCCATTTTCTTATCGAGTCAATCTCAGCCCCGGCTTTTTCCAGTATCGTTCTGATAGTCGCGATAATCCCCTCCCAATCTGCCCCGGCCTTGGATGAATCAACAAGAAACATCCCTTCGTATAATTTGTTCTTCGATACGGTTTCCAAGCTAATTACCTCCCGCTTAATTTTTTGCCTATATCAAATTATCTGTTTCACTTTACTCAAAAAAGCTTTTGCCTAACCTCAATTTTACATAACTTTATTACTCCAAACGTACAAGACACGATGCTTATTCATCGAACCTGTTAAATTCGTTCATTGTTCTCTCGGTACCGTATTCTATCCAGCAAAGTGTTGCTTCTCGCGCCTTCTCAATCGCCCCGGCAAGCAGTGGTTTCTCTGCCTCTGTGGGCTTATCGAGAACATAATCCACGGCATCTTCTCTGCCGCTTTGGCCAATGCCGATCCGGCAGCGAGCAAACTCATTCGTGCCGAGCTTTTCGATAATATCAGCCAGACCATTATGGCCCCCGTCTGAGCCTTTCGCCCTGATCCGAATCCTGCCCGGCTCAAGGTCCATATCGTCCGTTACCACGAGCAAGTCTCCGACGTCAATCTTGTAAAAACCCACCGCTGTTGCAACAGCCTGCCCGCTGCGGTTCATAAACTGCCACGGCTTTAACAATATTAACTTCTTATCTGCAAATTCACCCGAGGCGAAACGGCCGCCGAATTTTCTTTGTCTTACCTCTATTTCTAACGCCTCGGCCAGCGAATCAATTACCTTAAATCCCGTATTGTGTCGCGTATCAATATACTCATCGCCAGGATTACCCAGGCCGACGACAATTTTCATATCGCCCATAGTTCACTTGTGCCCAAACGCCCTCATTTTTCTTCTTTCGAAGTTTCCTTCTCCTCTTCCTCAGGCCCCTTAGCTTCGCTAATAACCTCAGGAGCAACCGGCATTTCCTCTTCAACCTGCTCGGTAGTCTTGGCAGCGGCAACCAAATGGCACGTAACAACAAGCATCTCCGGCGAGTTTACAAGTTTAACACCGTCCGGCAGCTCAATGTCACCGGCGTGCAAGGCGTCGCCAACACCGACCTCTTTTAACAACACAACGATTGTTTCCGGAATATCAGTTGCCTTGCACTCAATTTCCAGATGGTCTGCTTGTTCCTCGATAATACCTCCTTCGTGTGTGCCTTTGGCTGTGCCCTTAAGCTCAATGGGAACCGTTACTTTAACTGTTTCGGTAACGTCAACACGCATCAGGTCCGCATGAATGATGTCTTTGCCTAAATAGTCATACTGCAGGTCTTTGACAATCATCTTTTCCTTTTTGTTACCGATTTGCACATCCATCAGCCGATGCTTGTGATGCAGTCCTTCCACAAAGTTGTGCGCATCTAACGAAATAGCTACCGGTTTCTGCTTATGCCCGTACACAATAGCAGGTATTCTGCCCCGCTTACGCACCTTTGCTGCGTGCTTTGACCCTGCGTGTTCCCGCAATTCTGCTTTCAGAAGCAATGTTTTTTCCATAATATCCTCTCTTCAATCGGGTCGTCATTTTTTGCATTATTGCAAAAAGGGAATCCGATATTGTTTCCTGATTAGTTCCTGTTGCGGAAACAGTATTTGTCATTCCCGCGAAAGCGGGAATCCAGTTTTTCGCTCTGGACCCCTGCTTTCGCAGGGGTGACATCGTCGATTTTCGTTTTCCGCAACAGATACTGATTAAATATTGTTGAACAAGTTACTAACCGATTCATTTCTATGAATTCTCTTTATCGCTTCGCCTAACATAGCTGCTACGCTTAATACCTTAACACTGTCAACCTTTTTGGCCTGCTCAGACAATGGTATAGTGTCGGTAACTACCACTTCCTCAATTGGCGCTTCGGATAGTCGTTCTAATGCCTGCAATGCAAAAATGCCGTGTGTGGCGCCGACATATATTTTTTCAGCTCCACGCTCCTTAAGTAGACTGGCGGCACTGCACACTGTCCCTGCCGTGGCAATAATATCGTCACACATCAGGATATTTCTGCCTTCGACCTTACCTATCATCTCATTGGCCTCTACTTCGCTGCCGCTCACTCGTTTTTTGTACACGATCGCCAGCTCTCCACCAAGGTGCTCCGCATATTTGGCTGCAATCTTCATATTACCAACGTCCGGCGAAACCACCGTCAGGTTATTAATCTTTTTGTCTCTGAAGTACTTGTTTAACACCAGCTCGCCTGTCAGATGGTCAACCGGTATATCAAAAAAACCCTGCAGCTGCTTGGCGTGCAGGTCTATCGCCAACACCCTGCTGGCCCCGGCCGTCGTGATAAGATTAGCCACCAGTTTTGCCGTAATGGGCACACGCCCTTCGTCTTTCCTGTCCTGTCGGGCATAGCCGAAGTAAGGAATAACCGCGGTAATACGGCTGGCACTGGCCCTTCGCAAACAGTCCAAATAAATCAAAAGCTCCATCAAGTGCTCATCGACAGGCTTGCACGTTGACTGCACAACGAAGCAATCTCTGCCGCGAACATCATCCTCAACCCTGATGACCTTCTCTCCGTCCGGAAACCTGTCTATCTGTACGCCACCGACAGGAATCCCTAAATACCTACAAACGTTAATCGCTAATGCCGGATTACTGCTGCCGGAAAATATCTTAAGATTATCCTTCAGAAACATCTCTCTCTGCCTTTCCACCTAATTCATTTATACTTTCTTGCGAAACCACTGTTCCTGCATTTATATGCAAGCCGTCCTTTAGCTCGAGCGGCGCTATCAGTACTGCACCGGAACCGATGTAGCAGTTATTACCTATATTTGTCTGGCAGACCTTTTGGCCGTCAAAATTAGCCGTTATCGAGCCGGCCCCCACATTAACATTTTCCCCCACGGTGGCATCACCGATATAACTGTGGTGCCGGGCACGAACGCCGTCAGCCAAAATCGAATTCTTAACTTCCGTATAAACGCCTAACACAACATCATTTTTCAAAACCGTCCCGTGCCTCAAATAAGCGAAAGGCCCAATTCGACAGCCCATGCCGATTTTGACCTCGCCGTGAATGTACGTAAACGGCTCAATCACGGTGTCCTGTCCGATTTGCGCTCTCGCATCAATCCACGTGTTATCAGGGTCAACTATTGTTACGCCGTTTTCCATTAACTCCCGCTGAATCCGCCGCTGCATAATCTTACTCGCTGCGCTAAGCTGTTCCCTGCTGTTGATACCCACCGCCTCCTCAGGCGACAATGCCGTAATCGCTTCAACCTTATGACCTGTCGCAATGATACCGGAGACCGCGTCTGTCAGATAATACTCTTTTTTAACATTGTCGGGCTTAACCTTCTCCAGCGCTTCAAAAAGGATTTTATTGTCGAATAGATAATTGCTTGGATTAATTTCTTTGATAGCTAACTGCCCCGGCGTGCAGTCGCTGTCTTCAACGATACCCTGCATATTGCCGTATGCATCACGGACTATTCGCCCGTACCCGCTCGGGTCATCCAGAACCGCCGTTGCCAATGTCGCCGCCGATTGCCCCGACTCGTGCTTTTCTATGAGTGTCTTCAATGTCCCGGCTCGTATCAAAGGCCCGTCGCCGCAAAGTATCAGAGTCTCGCCGTCAAAATCCTTAAGATATTCCTTGCAGCACATAACCGCATGAGCTGTTCCCAATTGCTCGTCTTGTTCTACCCAGACAATATTCTCCCCCGCTGCTTCGGTTTGCGAAGCAAAACGGCGGGGGCTGAACCGCTCTTTCACATGCTCCCCCGAGAAGCCAACGACGACATATATCTTCGAGACGCCGATTTCGTAGCAGGCATCGAGCACGTATGCTAACATAGGTCGTCCGCATACCTCGTGCAGCACCTTTGCTAACTGGGTATTCATCCTTTTGCTGACACCCGCTGCCAAAATTATCGCTACTCTTTCAGCCATAAAACCGTACCTGATATTGAACAATATCGTTCGTCATTACGAGCAAAGCAAAACTCTCTTGTTTGCTTTTTCAATAGTCAATAGTCAATAATAAATAGTCAATTCTAAAATCTACCCGACCAGGACTCGAACCTGGAACGTGGGCACCAAAAGCCCATGTGTTACCAATTACACCATCGGGTAATACAATTGATTATTGAATACAGCCACCAGATAATAGTCGCTAATCAATTAGTTGTCACGCAGACCCCCACGCTTGTCTGCGAAAGCAAACGTGGGAACCCGATTTGGCCACGGGCCCCCATTTTGCTTCTCTTAGTGCAAAATGGGAACCACCCGCCGGAGGCTTGAGTCAGCCACGCCGTGATACTGCTGACCCCAAAATCTTCTCGACCCCGTGCGACGGAGCGTTTTTTCAATTGATAGACTATATCTGGTTCGCGAAATCAAATCAACCTTTTTTTTACAATAAAATATATCCTGCCAAAAACCACAAAAACCCGGCAAAAAACACCTCTTCCTAATGAAAAACACCCGATGCCTCGATGGGTGGCAGCCACTGAGCGAACGCAGTGAGCGAAGTGGATGGTTGTTTTCGATAATCCAGCATCAAGAATCAAGTGTCCAGTATCAAGTCATAAATATCAAGGACAGTTACCCGCAAAATCCTAAAGCAGTTAATCTGCATTCAGACTTTTTAATATCTTTTTGGCCAGAGGTTCTTTTATTTCAGTTGGCGCCGAACAGCTTCTATAACTCCCGTTTTTGGGTTGATCCAGAGTGCGTGTGATGAGCCTTCTCTTTTCAAATAACATCCAGCTATCCTTAGCCTTTTTTCTAATTGTTTTCTTTTCATTAGATTGCAATATTTTCCTGAATCGCATCTTTAGGTAAGCCGTGTCGAATATCTTCCAGTCGGTCTTCTAATATAAGAATTATGGCCTTTTTGAGGCTTTCTTTCGCTTCTTCGATTGTCTCTCCTTGGCCGTTTGCTCCCGGAATCTCCGGACATATTGCCCAATAGCCTCCTTCCGGAGCACTTTCAATAATTGCCGTAAACTCACCTTTCATAATATGTCCTTTCCGTTTGTCAAATACCCGGCCATATTAGGCCTTACCCGTACTCCCGCGCTCATTGCCCCTGTCTTGCTCTAATCAAGATTATCAAATTGCGTACTGTTTTTCAATAATATTCCTCAGAAACTTATGGGCGGCAGCCACTGAGCGGAGCCTGCCCGGCTAAGCCTTTGTGAAGCACGGGTCGTCCGTCCCCTTGTCATTCCCGCGCAGAGCCTGCCCTGAGCGAAGCCGAATGGGCGGGAATCCAGATGGTAGGTTGTGCATTGCAAAACAATTCGTTTGCCGACGTGTTGCAGCCACTGAGCGAGCACAACGAGCGAAGTGGATGGCAATTCTCCGAACATCCAGAATCCAGCATTTAATTTTAACTCACTTTATTTCCGTAAGTTGCGGCTTGCCCCACCATTATTCTTGTTGACAAACAGACTCTCGTGAGCTAAGCTAAATCCCACGAAAAATAAGGACAGCCACGAATGGCGAGAGACAGTAAGCAAAAACGGTGACTGCCCCTAATAAATACCCATGTCCCCCCTCATGTCCCCCTTTATTGCGTGTCCTCACTACTGACATGGTCATCCTTGGTTATGCTATCGCCAACTGCGACGCCCTGCTCTTGGCGGAGTGCCTTACACTGCTTAAGGAACCTCCGCATATCTTGTCGGCTGGCCTTAAACGTGTCGCCGACAATGGTCGTGGCGAAGGCCCGGCCAACCTTCAGTTCTTCCGGAAAGGGACGCAGGTCGACTCGCAGCATCGCGACGTGCTGTGGGAGGAGTTCTCGCTGCCATTCCAAGCCCGTGCGGAGAGGTTCTTGTTCATGGTAGGTTACTGAATAAGGGGATAGCCATTCCTGCAAGAGTTGGACGAGCTTGGCGTGCTGTATGCGCATGGGGAGATGAGTAGTGACTGTATGGATCACACTCCACACTGGCAGGAACCCAAAAGCCGAACCGACCACAGGTATGTGCCCTACGTTGCAGATCTCCACGACGGGTGCCTTCTTGAACTCTCCTTTCTTCACGTCAACGCCGAGAATGCATACAAAAGGTCGAACGACAAGACGTGGTCGTGTAGTAACGCGCTGGTTCCACCAGTTGGCGATACCCAGTACCAAGCCGGACACGCCTGACACTACGCCGACAATGATCGCTATAGACTCGACTGTGCTCATATACAGTGCTGCATGATAAACGAGCTAACCTTTTCCTGCAAGGCCAAAAGGTGCGTCCACAGTGTTGACCGGCTCAGGTATCCGGCGTTCGCACCGGGTATGGCGTGGTTCATGATGAGCTTGGCGTCGAGTTCGGCGGGTGGCAGCCACTGAGTGAACGCAGTGAGCGAAGTGGATGGTAGTTCTCGAGAATCCAGCATCAAGAATCCAACTTTAGCTCACTTCTCACTAACGTGCAGCCAACATCTCATTTGGTAAAAGGTAGGAAAAAAAGTGCTTTTTTATTCATTTTTTTGTTGACATTGTTTGTTAATATGTTAAAATATCCACCTGTTAGCTAGCAGGCTAACTGAGTTTGCCCTCGACGGTAGCTCACTTGCTTCTCTGGCGGGGGTAAACCGCCATCCGGCGGCAGATTCGCGGAGAACCGCACGCTTACGTATCAGCAGATACACGCCAAAAAACCTCTTTTGGAGCATTTGAATATTTGTTTTTCGAATTTGTTTAGGATTTCGTATTTCGGATTTCATGCTATCAGATAACTCCTTATGCAACAAAAACTTATAATCAATCTTCTGTCTCCTGTATTCTGCCGTCCGTCCTCTACATTTGTCGAGGATTCTCTACAAATCGACCTTTTTATGCAAAACAAACCCAATTTCCAAAAAAGTCAAATGAACCTAAGTGCTTGTATAAAAATAGCTTACGAAAATAAATACAATTGGACACTTGGTGAAAACAAACCCAATTCAAACCCAATCAAAGCCAATTTCCAAAAAGCCCAAATGAATGTAAACTTAACTTTAACAAAGGATTACAGAAAAAAAGATGATTTCGCAGTCCGAAAAAACAAACCCAATTCAAAGCCAATCCCCGAAAGGCCAAAAATGAGCGCAAACTCATTAGTAACAATTGATTATGAAAATATAAGCGATTGGACACTTGGTGAAAACAAACCCAATCAAACCCAATTTCAAAGGCCCATAAGCGCAATAAAGGCCTGCCCTGAGCAACGCCGAAGTGAATGGCAGGAAAATAAGGCTGTTATGACCGCTCATCGCCAAAATGAATATCAGCTACAAATTTTGAGGACTCGGTTTATAAGGCGTTTCTTCTGTTTGACTATCCGATTTTTTACCCACCTTGGGGTCGAGTTTGGCTTTGATAATCTGTTTGGACCAGGCCGTCTTTATGAACTTTTGCGGCCGTATTTTGACCGGCCCGTTCACAAATTCCGGTACATTATAGACAACGACACGCGATTGGTGATATTCCGGGTCTTTTTGCGGCAGCAGAAACGGCTTGTTGAAATTGCCGTTAGAATCGAAATAGCTAAAATAAGGATGGGTGCATATTCCATCCTGGCGTTTACTGCTGAATACAACCCAGCGGCCGTTGCTGGACCAGCAGTGGTAACTTTCCGCCCGGTCGCTGTTTAGCTTTTCTGGTTTGCGAAATTCGTATGTTTCGGTATCAAGCAAATACAAGTCTGAATCCGGCATATAGAGTGGAAAATAGCTATATTTTGACATGCAGAACAGGATATATTTCCCATCAGGCGAGAGTTTGGGGTGAGCAATGCTCAAGCCCAATTCACTTGCCGGCAGGACAGGCTCGACCTCTCCCCATAAATCTTTTTCCACATCGTATGAGATGCGCATCAAATCGTATTTCATTTTTTGCAGGGGATGTTCATCCTTGTCATAAATGTCCAGCCCGGGCGAGCTGCAAAAGTAGAGGTATTTGCCGTCGGGAGACCATTCGGGATACGTCTCCATACGCTCGGAGGTCGATATTTTAGGTGATGTTGTGATTGTATTGGTTTTGACGTTATAAAGAAGAAGGTCGGAGACCCTGTCATAGACATCGAGGTTTTTACCAACTGCATGAAAAATCTGCTTTACAGTATTAAAAGCAAACGCAATGATTTTTCCGTTCGGATGCCATGACCTGTATGATGTAGCGTGATTAAAGGATGTTGATGTATCCACCTTATAGGTTTCATTATCGTATGCAAGTATCATTGAGGTACCAACTGCTCCTGCCCGCATATGGAATATCATTCGTTCGGGATTATAATTATGAAAAGAATGACAATTGACACAATTTTTCCCCATCGTCCTGTTCAAAACAATGGGACGTTCATCATAGCTGCTCAAATCGCGTTGATATATACCCAGCTTGTCCCAGTATTGATACAGCGGTTTCATGAGCCGGTAAACCAAATGCGTATTGATTTCTTCTTTAGCAATCTCGTTTTCAATGGGGGCGAAACGACTCCATTTGCCCTCATTATCTTTGATAAAAACAGTTATAAGCAGCGACTTTTCGCGATTCTGGTTTAACAACTTTTTCCAGGGTTTGATGGGTATCCTGATGTTGGAAGTTCGGCTGAATATATCGATATCCTTGCCTTTTTCAGATGAAATATGAACATAATATGCACTTGCCTTATCTTTGATGATAAAGTTGGTTGGGGCAATATTGGGAGGGAGGATTATTTCAGTATAATCCGGAGATATGGCTGGTTGCCTTTCGATGGATGTACAATCTTCAAGATTTGGCTTCTTGCTTGTGCAGCCGGGGAATACTATCACCAATGCAATGCAGACAAAAAGTAAAATAATGAAAACCTTTAATCGGTGCATATAATTACTCCTCGGGCTTGTAATAGTATAATCCGTAAAACCAGTAAGTATCTCTATATTTTTTAAGGTCATTGTATGCTGCTTTTTTATCCTTCTTATGCTTTGCCATAATGTTATTAAAATCGTTGAACTTGCGAATTGTTTCTTCTGAAATTTCTTTTCCCGGCAAAGTAACACCCTTACCACCTGTGAGCTGATTATAGATAAGCATAGCTTCTTCGAAATGACGTGGAATTTTAGGATAATCGAAATAATTCAATCGGTGGAGGTGCTTCGTAAAACGACCAATCTGACCATCCAGCAGGCAATATGCCATAAAATATTCAAAGGCCATTTTGTTCTTTGTATTCTTTAACAGCTCCTCCAGACACAGCTCCGGTTCGGTGGGTGAGACAAGGAAGTCGGATTCCGGCATAGTGCTTTTGAGGTATTGAAATCGTGGTTTTGCCCAAAAATCGTTACTGTCTGAAAGGTACTTTTGATATTCTATTGCCCATTTTCTATGCCAGATGGTTTTCTGTAACATTTTCAGGTATTTAGCGGCGATGTCATGCTTTTCTTTCAGCAGATTTACCAAGGCGAGGCGCTGAAGATTCCAAGCTGTGTCTCCATTGGCAGCTATGGCTTCATAGGCCCACTGTTCTGATGCATTTATGAGGCCGAGGTCAAAAAAAATATCGCTGTGCTGAAGAGCAAAAGGGCCGCGGAATCTCTCAAGCATGAAAAGACCATCGCCGCCGAAAAGCTGTGCTATGCTGAACATTTTATCGCATAAAAGGCCACAATGGTATAGTGCTCTATTGACCTGACATTGGACGATATTGCTAATCGGAAGACCCTGTTGTGCAAGATTGAGCACTTTTTTCCATTCTTCGAATCGCGCATAGTGGTCGATCAGGAAGAAATATTTTTTGTTTTTGTCATACGAATACAAGGCTGCTGCGACAACAAGAAAGATAATGATGGTACCTTGGATTAGCTTTATTGGAATAGAACGGCCGGACAGGAACTTATTCCAAAGTTTGTTTTCGTTCTTTTTACCGGTTCCGACATATATTTGCTCGAAAAATACAATAAGGAGAATAAGTGGGAAAAATGCGTACAGCGCCCAGGACAGCCAGGTCAAGCTATACTTATCATATGACATAAGGTGCATCGCATAGGCGTCTCTAACATTTATAATAAATAAAGTTGAGGCTCCGATATAGGGAAGCAATCCCGTAAATATGATATAAAGCAGAGGCAGCATAATCCGGCGATGAAGTAGAATCTCATAAAGTATGATTACGATTGAAAAGATAAAAGCCTGGCCAGCGGTTATATAATATAACATTGCCTGAAGAATGATATAGAACATAAATCGCAGCGTGCTGTTTGAAGGAGCAAGGCGGATATAGATATTGATACTGACCAAAGCCCAGAATAGTCCCAGCGTGAGAACAAGCGGAAATCTGTAATTACTATGTAAGGCCAGAAGAAAAACCGATGGTATCCAATGCAGATAAAGAATCGGCTGATTTTTGCAAATCGACCGGATGAGCGGCTTTGTATTCCAGGCGACAAATGCGAAAACAAGAACAAGCAGCAACGCTCCTGTCCATGAATAATAAAAAAACTGCGAAAGGAATCTGGCGATGAGCTCGGTTGCTCCTCCGGGATAGCTGAAAAATTCTTTAATGAAATATTTATCAAAGAAAAAGACAGGTTCCTGAGATTGGTAGATGAGTTTGGGTTCTATTCGCAATAGTAAGTAAATAAAATAAAAAGACAGAAGAATAGTCGTAAACAGCAAGGACCAGATTTTATCCTGAGATTTCCCATTTGATACTTTCTGAAATGCTTTTCCGCCTTTTGACTCTACCATAATATCAAAATCCTGCTATTTAGTATTTGTTACGGAAAGCAAAAACCGACGATGTCACCCCTGCGAAAGCAGGGGTCCAGAGCGAAAAAACTGGATTCCCGCTTCCGCGGGAATGACAAATACTGTTACTGCAACAGGAACTATTTATAAAAAACTAACTGAGCAATCCAGGCTGATATACATTTCACATCTGCCCGACCTGCACTTTTATTTTGTTTTGCACATCCGGCCAGGACATTTTATCCGTCCAGCCCCATGCTCTTGCTGTGGCAACCTTTATCGCCGTTCTCAGCGCAGAACCGGCATCGGATTTGTCTTTAAGGCCTTTTAAAAAACCGCCCAAAAAATAATCACCACAGCCGACCGTTGATAATACCCTTCCACGACCAGTACATCGGCCCTGCCAGGCGCCTTTCTTCGTAACGACTACGCCGCCCTTTTGGCCGCGACTTATAACAACAATCTCAGCTTTGTCCAGCAATTTACGACCGGCCCTGGCCAGGGCTGTGGGATTTTCCGGCACCTGCTCACCCAACAGCTCCCGCAATTCCTCCACGTTCGGTTTTATCAGCCAGGCGACGCCGGTCTTAAGAATCCGTTTTAAAGCATCCCCGTAAGTATCCACCACAATTTTGGCACCGCGCTCTCTGCACGATTTTACAATCCGAACAACATCGCCAATGAATTCATCTTCCGGCATCACCCCGGCAAAGACACAAACACTGCCTTTGTGCACTATTGCTCTTAAATCGGTCTCAAATTTTCTCAGCGCTTTTTTCGAAGCCAATTCACTTCTATTGCGCAGATGCATCTCTCTGTCATTGGCCGTATCGACAACGGTTATATTTCGGCGTGTGCTGCCGTCAACCGCAGTCATTTTAACCTTGACCAGCCCTCCCAATGACCGCATAGCTTTCAGCATTTGTTTGTAATCATCCCGGCCCCACAGGCCGGCTGCAATATTTTCCTGGCCCATCCACGCCAAAGCCCGCGAAATATTCAATGCCTTACCTGCCGGCTGAAAAGCAGTTGTCTTGATTTCCCTGTGCAGCCCCCACTCCAGCCCTTCTCCATAGCAGAGAATATCCCACGCCGGAGACAACCCCACAGTTATAATCGAAAAATTTCTATTCATATTATATGCTATTCACTGTACGCAGCGCTTTATTTGAGTGCGCTCCCAACTGCCCACAGGCCGCGTGAATACTGCTGCCCTTCTTTAATCGTATCGTAGTCTCGATGCCAGCCTTTTCAATAACTTTGGCGAACGCCGACATTTTTTCTCTGCTGCTGCCCGTGAATTTGCAGCCGGCGTGAGAATTATATTCGATGAGGTTCACATTACACTTGATACCTCGCAGCAATTTTACAAGCAGCTCGGCGTGTAGCGTCGAATCGTTCAGTCCTTTTATCATAACATACTCAAAAGTAACACGCTCTTTTGTTTTTTGTTGATAGGTTTTCACCGTATTGAGCAGTTTCACAATCGGATATTTCTTGTTCATAGGCATCAACTTGCTTCGTAAATCATCCGTCGGAGCATTCAGGGAGATTGACAGTCGAGGACGTAAATTTTCGTCGGCCAGCTTTTTTATAGCCGGTGCTATGCCGCACGTGCTGATAGTCAAATGCCTTGTGCCGATGTTTTTACCTGCCGGTTCGTTAAGAATCCTCACCGACTTAACCACCGCCTCGTAATTCTCAAGCGGTTCGCCCATTCCCATATACACGACATTACTGATTCTGCCAGTGTCCTTCTGGACGGTGTTTACCTGGTCAACGATTTCCCCTGCCGTAAGGTTCCGGCGAAGCCTTATCTTCCCAGTGGCACAGAACACGCATCTCATCACACAGCCGACCTGAGTCGAAACGCAAAGCGTTTTTCGACTGTCGTCAAACAACAGCACAGTCTCAATCCTGTTGCCGTCCCCAAGGCCGAACACGTACTTGACAGTTCCATCTTTGTCAGTCAGTTTGTTATTGATTTCAAGATGGGAGATATAGTAGTTTTGCTCAACCAGTTGCTCTCTAAAGGTCTTGCTCAGGGGGGTAATTTGAGAAATCTCTGTAGCATCTTCTACGTGGATGAAATGAAAAATATAGCCTCCCAGGTGCTTTTTCTGCTTCATCCCCACAACTAACTGCTCAAGCTCGCTGAGCGTTTTTTCTTTGAGGTCTGTGCTCATAATGGGGAAAGTTTACCAGATTTGAACCCGCCTGTCGAATTTGCACACGTCTAATGAAACAAAAAGTGTTGGATGGTACTTTCGCGGCAATCTTAGCTTCGTCCCGACGCGGGAATGCGAGAAATCACTCATCCGCATTATCGGTGGAGACGTACCCTCGTTGCCCCTCACTTACATAAGCCGGCTCCGATGAGCTCTCGCTTTGGGATTCCTCCGGCTGACTCTCCGCCTCCATCTGCTCACGGACACGCTCATACTCCTCTAACGTCATCGTAATTTCACGTGCCTGGCTGCCCTTATATTCGCCGAGTATTCCCGCCGCCGCCATCATCTCGATTATGCGTGAAGCCCTGGCATAGCCGACACTCAGTCTTCGCTGAAGCAGCGACACACTACCACGCCCTGTTTCCAGAATAATCCGAACCGCATCGTCGAAAAGCTCGTCTTTTATCATTTCAGACGTATCCAGCTTCCTGAGCCTGGTCAGCTCAGGATGGAATTGCGGCTCGGCAACATCCTTAAGATGCTTGACAATTCGCTTTATCTCCATCTCATCGACGAAAGTGCCCTGGGCACGAATCAAATCACTCGTACCGGGTTTTAGAAACAGCATATCTCCCTCACCGAGAAGCGTTTCCGCTCCGTTCTGGTCGAGGATAATTCGGCTGTCCATCCTCGCCGCAACACGGAAACCAACCCTGGTCGGCATATTCGATTTTATCAGCCCCGTAACAACCGTTGCCTGAGGCCGCTGAGTAGCTAAGACAATATGAATACCAACCGCCCGGCTCTTCTGTGCAAGGCGAACGATATAAGCTTCTATCTCCTTCGGTGCCGTCATCATCAAATCTGCAAGCTCATCAATTACTATCACAATATACTGTATTCTCTTTGGAATCTTTGCTTCTTCCTCGGTACTGCTCGGGTTAAACCGCTTAATGACCTCCTCGGCACCGAGCCTGTTATACTCAGCAACATTCTTGACCTTTGCCTCGGCCAAAAGCGAATAACGCTCATCCATCTTCACAGTGGCCCATTCAAGTATCTGAACAGCTGTTTGAGTTTCGGTCACTATCGGGCACATCAGATGCGGAATAGTATTAAACGCCGTCATCTCGACCATCTTCGGGTCAATCAAAATCATCTTTACTTCGTCCGGCCGTTTCGTAAGCAATATGCCTGTTATGATACTGTTTATACAGACACTTTTGCCCGAGCCTGTCGTGCCGGCGATAAGCAAATGCGGCATCTTGGTAAGGTCCGAAACGAGTGCTTCTCCGGAAGAATCCTTGCCCAGGAAAAGTGGTATCTGCATCTTCCGCGGCTTGCTGCCCGCCAATTCCATCATACTCTTCATGCGAACTTTTTCTTTTTCGCTGTTTGGTACCTCAATGCCTATCGTATGTTTACCCGGCAGGGGGGCTACAACCCGAACCGCACCGACACCCAGCGCACGTGCCATATCGTTTGCCAGCGCAGCTATCTGGCTGACCTTCACACCGGCAGCAAGCTCCAGCTCAAACATTGTTATGACCGGGCCTGTCTCGGCCGCAACCACCCGCGCATTGATATTAAACTCCGACAGCAGCCTCTCCAAAGCCATCGCCTTGGCCTTGACGACCTTCTCCTGCACCGCAGCAAAACTATACTCCGGCTCAGCCAACAGCTCCACCGGCGGGAGTTCATAATCCTCGTAGGACGGCTGAACCACCGAACTTTTGGATACCGAGGAGCTCGGTCGGCTTGGTTTTTCACGGTCTAATCTTTTCACTCCCGACCTGTCGGGATTCTCTAACGGTTTAACCGTGCCAACGTTCGATAGTCTCAGTGTTTTACTGCCGAGTCCGACTTTGGCGGATTGCCTTACACTTAGTTTCTGCCATATATCGCTGAATCCCTGTCCGACAATGGCGGATCGCTTTGTCACCGACCACGCCGGTACGACAGCACCAAATGCCCTTCTCACCCCAAAATCGAGACATCCCAATAATCTCAAAATCAAATTATCCGCTGATAGAAGAATTCCAACTACCCAGATAGCTGACACCAATATGAAAGTTCCCAGCGATGCAAAATGGCTTCGCAGAAACTGTGCCGCCCCGATGCCTAACACTCCGCCTGAACCCATAGGGAAGCCTAAGAACCGATAAGGCCATAAGCACTGGAAACTCATCGAAGCCGCCACGGTCATCAGTCCTAAACCGACTGCCCGTAAAATCGGCTGGCTTGTCGGTTTATGTGCGAGCCTGGCAACCAGAAAACAAATTCCCGACACTAATATCACAAACACCCCAGGTCCAATATAATACAGCAAATAGTACGCACAGAATGCCCCTGCCGAGCCGCACCAGTTAGCAGGGGGGCTATTATGAGGATATACAAACCTGCTCGGCCAATCGCCGATATCAAAACTAAGGCAACTGCACAAAACAACTAAGCACGCACCTATACCGAGGCACATCATCGCTGTCCTGGCCCCGGCACGTGTTGTTTGGCCTTCTGAGGCTCTCTTATATGATTTCTTCTTTTTCATACCTATTGTTCTTTGCCTGGTCCGATAAAAAAATCATACCTTGCGCACTTAAAGCTGCCATCCGACATTGGACGTAATCTATATCGGCAGCCCTTCGTCCTTTTCTGCACAATTACCCCGGCTCCTCGAACGTAATAATGAGTGCTTTTGCCTCCGATATTTGTTATTCAATAAAGAGCGGCTTTATATGCCGTTCGTAGATGTTCTCTGTTACGTTTTGTGCGATGATATTTTCATATTTCTTGAGCGCATCTGAAAAGCGTGTCCCCATCTCAGCGGCAATCTTATACGCAACGTGAAGAAGCTGCCGGAAATTGGGATTATATTGCTCACAGGATTGGTCGTGTCGCAGCGCTGAGGCGAATCTTTCGCCATCCCATTTGTAAACCTCTTGTGCAGTCGGGAGATTTTCTCTGTCGATATCAATAACTGTCTCATACGGCCCACAAAGCTCATCCATCCGCGGCAACGCCCCGGCATAAACCTCTTTTGCGATTGATAGGCCGTCGCCACCGGCTATCGCCAGGCCGATTAGCTCTTCCAGCCATGTTGTCCCTGCTGTCTTGATATGCAGCCCCGCATCGAATTTCTTCAGCGCCTTGGCTATTGGCCCATAAATCGAGAACTTGTCACTTCCGGAGTGGATGCTAAGTTTGAGGTTTTCAGGCAAGCCGAATTCTTTGACCGCAAAAGCAACCACCGCCACGTCCTCTTCAAATTCTTTTGCAAAAGCTGTAACATCACCGACGTAATCCACACCCTTATTGAATCGGCCCGTAAATTTCGGTGCAATCGTTTGGGCTGGAATCCCTTCGTCGGCAATCGCGGCTAAGATAAAGAACATCTCTACCGGCGTTTGTGGCTGGTCGGTCTCATCCATTGAGACTTCCGTAATAAAATCATCTGTGCCTTTAGCCGTTGTAATATGTCGATAGATTTTGCCCGCCTGCTTAACCGCTAACAGAAACTTATCTGCTATTGCTTTGATTTGTTCTTCGCCGATATTAAAAGTCTCATCTACTCCGTCAATTGCAAGCGAGCCGATATATTTTTTATGCTTTTGAACAAAAGAATTCACATTGGCTTTGTCTGCTGTTTTGCCAATATAATCAGCAACATCAAGCGTGAAAAAGTCGCTGGGCTCGATGAATTCATCGACATTATTCAATCCGATATGGTCGGCATCCACGAAATACGACCCATCCCAGCCATAGGCCCTTACCGCATCGTCAGCCTCCTTACGCGTGTCCGTCGGTGTTGTCCCGATTATGGTATGCTCCCTGTGGGATTTGTTCCAAACAGGTGTAATGTCAAAAACCTGTTCTTTCGCTTTTATCAAAGCGGCTAATTGTGGTTTGCCCTGATGACAGAATCTGTCACCAATTCCAAAGGAATACTTCTCAAACGTCATAAATTCATTCTCCGTGATTCAATCAACGCTTAATTACTCAGTTGTCATTGTCGCGAACAAAAACCTTTTTGGCATCAGTCATGTGAATTATCGAATTGGTCTGGGGCGAGCGCGGACCATCCAGGCCGTCGATTAACACATCTTCAACATCTTTTAGGACAACCCCGTGACGCTGGTCACTATTTGCCAATTGAAGCTGCACATTGAGCAGCTTTAAGCCCTTAAGATGACGGCAATAAAGCCCATAAGCCGGCAGTCTGCCGAACATCGAATACTCCGGATAGTCTTCAGCCTTCTCAGGGACAACACGGCTGGCGTCCTCCTTGCTTCCGCCACCGGCGAACGAAAGCCGAATGTTGCTAAGTGTAACGTTTTCTATCTTTGCCTCCGGCAGCCCCGAAATTGCACAGCCGGTTGGGTTCGCACCGGTCGCCTCGATATTGCTTATCGTAATATTCCGCATTACTCCAATCCCCGGCTTTTCCATATCCTTCTTAAAAGGCCGGGCTCGGTTGCCAAGCCGCAGAAAAATCGGTGCTCCGATTTTGTTTATTGTGATATTCGAGACAATGACGCCGTCCATAGTGCCGCCATCTACTATCTCCAGCGCCACACCGGCCAGACGGGTATCATAAATCGAGCAGCCGGTAATAACGATATTCTCAAAACCCCCGTTGGATTCCGTGCCCATCTTCAGCGCATTACAGCGGCTGCTCAGAACGCAGTTACTGACCGCTACATTTCTGCACGGCCGCGATGATGTGCTCTTGAGCACGATGGCATCATCTCCGGAACGGATATTGCAGTCCGAAATGATGACCCTTTCGCAGGAGTCGATATTGATACCATCGTTGTTGGCGTTGACAAGACTTCTGACCGTGATTCCGCTGATGTGCACATCGTCACAGGCTAAATAATGCTGCGCCCACATCGGTGAGTTCCTGATAGTTACATCCTTTACCGTTACGTTTCGACATTGGATAAATCGAATAATATAGGGGCGCACCTTATATGGCCCTTTGAACGAACGCCCCTGGCCATCGATAATGCCTCTACCAATGATGGCGACCCGCTCGAGATTTTCCCCATAAATTAGACTCTTGTCCGTATAGTTATCTGTGTAAGACCTAAAAGCCTGTACGGTGGGGAGGTAGTCTTTCAGTTCCGCGCTGCCCAACAGCGTACAGCCGACATCGAGTTTCAGTGTCACGCCGCTTTTCATATAGATAGTGCCGGAAAGAAAAGTCCCGGGCGGCAGATAAACGGTCCCGCCGCCATCCTTGGCGCATTTATCTATGGCCTTCTGAATGGCTGTAGTGCACAGCGTTTTGCCGTCAGCTTTAGCCCCATAGTCACGCACATCATAGACCGTCTCGGCACCCAGAACCGACCCTACCGCGAACATCCATATTAGTCCGATGAAAATCCGGTATTTTACCCTGTTCATAGCTTCTCCTTCCTAACCGAGTATAAATTAAGCCGTTGCTATTAGATATACTGAATAGATAATCGCCGCCACGCACACCCAGCCGGCAAAAAAACCGACCACTGATGTACGGGATGGAATTGCTATTTCCAGATTGGTGTTTGGAAAGATGTTCCGCTTTTCGGGAACCACAGCGTCATCCGGCAAAGTGCAGGGCATAGATACCTGTTCGCCCGGCTTGACAGGTGTTCGCACCAGCGCATAGAAATTATCGAGTTTTTCCTGCGGCACAGGCCTGGTGAACAGACTTACAGCGATTCCGGCAATTGTCCCAGCCGACAGATAGAAAACCATCTGCCACGGCATATAGACCTCCGCAACGCCGTTTTTAACGAAAATGAATGTTAGAGACTCGGCTATCGAAAGGCTGCCGAGCCACGAGATGAAAAGCTCCTGTGTCGTCAGCCACCACACTCCGAACGCCGTAAGTGTTGACGCCCAGGCCCCGGCTGCTGTTGTGCGCCGCCAGAAAAGACCCAACCAGAAAGCAATACCCATCATCGGCGAAATCTTCCAGAATATCTCAAGCCCTTCCACAACACCCTCAAGCCAGTAGGCAAAACCTACCCCGCCGGCGACTATAGCAAGTGAAGCCACCCTGGCAACGAAAACGTAATGTTTTGCAGTTCTTTCAGGCAACAGGCGTTTGTATATGTTCTCAGTAAAAAGACCTGATGATGCTATCATAAATGAATCACAAGAACTCATCACGGAGGCCAGAAGCGCCGCTAAGAAAAGGCCGAGTATGCCGTGTGCTATCTTGGGCAAAAAGTCCGCTGCCACCAATCCGAAAATATGGTCCGGCTCAACGTCACGTCCGGCAAAATACACAACCGCTCCTAGTCCGGTCAGACACCACGCCACCGTACAGACTCGCTTGACAAAGTTTCCAAACATCCAGCCGACCCGACCTTCCATCTCGGTCTTACCGGCGGCACAGTTACCCATAGTGTGCGGCTGGGTCACAATGCCCACCAGACCATTGAAGGCAATTACCGTTATGTAGAAAAACCCAATCTCCGCCGGTGCGACGAGCGATAACATGCTAGGGTCCTTTATTGCTTCGTGTATGCCACTTAATCCGCCTACTGCCTTTAAAATAAACGGGAGCAGCACAAAGGAAAAGACAACGGTCAATACCCCCTGGATGAAGTCGGTGATAATAGCTGCTGAAAGTCCACCGGCCATCCCATATATCACGAACATCGCTGTCATCAGGGCGATAGCGATATTAGACGAAACAAGACCTGCCGTGCTTGCATCAATAACTGCACCGGCCCCTTTGAGCATCACGCCAATATTGACTGATAGGTTCAGCATCCCTACAACTGCAAACAGCATCGCAACACGAGGGCTAAACCTGGCCTCAAAGACATCCGCCGTCGTTATCGCTCTGAAGCGTCGCATCACTGGCGCAATCAACCAGTAAAACGGCGTCGCGAACAACCACAGCCACTGATACCATATACCGGAAAGCCCGTTTGTAAAACTCTTCGAAGCTACGCTGACAGCCTGGTCGGAATGTGTGCCTGTCCCGAACGCATGTGTTATCATCATCACTTTGCCGAATCTGCGAGGCATAAAGAAATCGGCAATATTTCTTATTCGCCTTGCTGCCCAGACACCAATAATAGTTATCCCGACAAGATATAACCCCAACACCAAAATATCCGCAATGTGCAATCCCATCTTCGGCATCAATTACATCCTATTGATTTTCAGCATTTTCTCCCAACGGTCTATTGGAAATCAAATGTACAAGCTGGAAATCCACCATCCACGGTAGACAGACTTCAAGTAGAGGAAAATAGTAAATAGAAAATAGAAAATAGTAAATTAAAAAACCCCGCAGCGCATCCTTTCGCCACGGGGCAATGAAAAAGACCATATTTCCTGTCCCATACCTCTTAGATATAAGCTAATGCTCAAAGATACCCCGGAGGGTCCCAACATACACCATTACGACCTGGTGTTGAGCCCTGTCATTATCATTTCTCTTCTTTGCGTGACTCTTCGGCAATTTTGTCCAGCTTCCTCGTGCGCTTCTCTGTTTTGCGCGGTATTCTTACTTCCACTCCGAGCCGGCCTAATTCACCGGCCACCTCCGGCTGTAGAGGGTCGAGCTGAAAACTACGCTTCAAATATTCCTCTGCCCGGACTTTATCATTCTTGCTCAAATAATAGTAGCCGAGCTGCCTGTGAACCCCAGCGGAATTCGGCGCCAAGCGAAGTGCCTGCTGATAGCAATCAAACGCATACTCATCAAGAAGCTGCTTCTGAAACCCAAATCCAAGTCGATATGACCCACTTGCTGAATCAACAACCTGGTTCATATAAATATCGGCATAAGTTTTAGCCTTGGCAGTATCCCCACTATCGAAAAATAACTTTACCATTGCCGCTTGAGCCTCCCTGTGTGTAGGGTCAAAACCCAAGGCTACATTATAATGACGCTCTGCTTTTAGCCACGACCTCTCGGCATGATACAATTGACCTAATTCGAAATGAGCGTTGGGATTTTCAAATTTGCGGTCGAGTGTCTTCAGTAATTCGGCTTTCTTCTGCTCAGCCGGTGTGCTCTCGACTGTGCCGGTTCCAACTACCTCGGCTTTTTGACTGCTGCACCCGACAAGTAACATTGTGCAAAAGAAAAGAAGGGCAAAAACGAAAAGAGAAATCGAATCGAGCCAAAAGACAAAGATTCCTCCTTCTATTTTCTTGCTTCTGATTTTTCCTGTCATTCTGATCTCCCTCAAAAAGTTATCACCCATCAAAAACACTCCTCCGATGTCATTGTAAATTACAATTTTGCCACGCGGCTGAGAGCTTTGCAAGAAAAAATTGCTATAAATCAAATAAATTATAAATTTTTATTGATTCTTGTTATCCTGCCTTGAAGGATAAACCGACTATCGAGATTTTTTGTAATAAAATAGGACGATACAACGACTAATACAACAACTGCAACAGCTCGAAAGAAGATTTGCCTGCCTCGTTGAAAACTCAACGAAGGCCCCCTGCCTCGCTGGAATCCAAAAGCGGGACAAAAACAATTAATACAGTAAATCGTATCAGAGTAATGACATACGAGTCATTGTTGAATCAAGGTGTTACAAATTCCTTGTGGTATTTAGGAAAGTAGGTAAGTCATACATGAAAGCAAATTGTTACCTAAAACCAGCCTGGACACATAATGGTTGCATAAGAACAGACCTTCCCTTAACGGTAATCGGAAAGAAAAAAAGAAGACTGATAGAAACCGTAGGCCCAGGGCAGCTCTTTTGTGTTGGCGAGGTTTACCTAAAGACCCACAATGGCTCATTAATAAGGATAAAATGACGGTTAAAGTTCGATAATGTTAACCAAAGTCGATATTTCCCATCCAGAATTTTTGTAATAAAATAGGCAGCTCCAGCGACTAATATAACAACGGCAGCCGATTAAAAGGAGATTCACTTGCACGTGATTGAGTGGCAGATAATTATCGAAAAACACGGCCCGGCTGTATGGCAAACCGCTTACAGATTACTGGGCAACAGCGATGATGCTGCCGACTGTTTCCAGGAAACCTTTGTTTCCGCCCTGGAAATCTCACAGCGACAGCGCATCCGGAGCTTTTCTGCCCTGTTGACCCGGCTGGCCACAACACGGGCAATAGACCAGATGCGCCAACGATTCCGCCACTCGCGTTGTAGGGCTGTCTCGGCTGACTGGGACGCTGTGCCAAGCACAAATCCGGGCCCGGCTCAAATGGCACAGCAGCAGGAGCTGGCTGCCAGGCTGCGAGAGTCGCTGACTCAACTGCCGCCGCAAGAGGCGGAGGTCTTTTGTATGCGATATCTAAATGATATGAGCTATCGTCAGATTGCCAAAGCCCTGGGCATTAAAATAAATGCTGCCGGTGTGTTGCTGCACCGCGCCAGGGCAAAATTACGACAGTCTTTCGAGTTGTCACCGAAAGAGCAAAAGTGAGGTTGTATTATGGAAGAAAATGAAAATATCTTAGAAAATGCTGTAAAAGCCCTTAATAACGAGCAGGTCCCATCCGGCCCGTCCCGGGAACTGGTCGATGCTACCATTGCAAAGCTAACTGAAGCCTCCGGACAATCGAATAATGTAACTACGGGTAAGCGAATTTGGTTTATAGATTGGTTAAAAGCTCCGAACAGCTTCACTAAGGTTGCCGCTGCAGCCGTACTGCTGATTATAGCCGGTTATGCCACAGGCCGACTCTCAGCCCCTCGAGGGCCGGATGCCGAACAGCTTCAGGCTGCTCTCGAGCCGGTTATTCGCAGGAAGCTCCTTGACGAGATGAAGCAATACTGGCAGTTAGCTCTGACGAGCAGTTACGCCCAGCTTAAAAATGAGCTTAGTCAACAATATCGCAGCGATTTGAATCAGTTTGCGGCATACACCTTAGCTGCTTCCGGTGCCGCGACCAATCAACTGCTCGAAGAGCTCATCGAGTCCATCAATACGGCCCAAACACAGGACAGGCAATGGGTAGCAGCAGCCTTTGAGCAGATAGAGTTGAATCGACTGCGGGACAACGCCCAGTTGACCAATGCTTTTGCGACCTTCGCCGTCCAGACCGAAGATGAGCTGCAGGGTATGGCGCGACGATTGTCTTATACTCAACCCGATAGCTCAGTTCCAAACGAATCCGAAAATCCAAACAATCTAAAATGAAAGGAGCAAAAAATGAAAAAAGCTTTAACCCAGACAATTATTGTATTTGTCGCCGTCAATCTAATCACAGCATGTTTTGCCCTGGCCCAAGACGTTCCCGACGAAGAAAAAAAACAAGCCACAAAAGAAGAAATCATTGCGGAAAAGGAAGCAGAGCTTGCGAGAATGAAGGCTGATATTGCGGCCAAAGTGACGCAAAAAGAGGCAGAGGTTGCACAGAAGCAGTTGGAAGCTACACAAAAGCAGATGCAAGCTCAGCTTAAGCAGGTAGAGGCTGCACAAGAGCAGTTAGAACTACAGATCCCTGAGATTCCTAAAATCGAAGTAGCAATACCGCGAGTCAGCATACCGTTTTGGCAGCATAGCGGTGACGGAGCGGTCCTCGTAATTCCTGCCGCACAGATGAAAGTAGAAGACCTTGCTGCGATAACCGAAGATATGAGCGTGATGTCACGCATCTTTGATAACAAACTCAGCCAGGCGCATTTGACTACAGGAAGAGCAAGCTTGTTTGTTGTGTTAGATCCGTTTTCGGGGCACAATAGCGGCACAGTAGAAGCCGTTTATCTCGAGGGCTACGCGGCTTTGTTTTTAATGAAAGTGAATTTTCCCCTCTCGCCCTCACCCGAAGCACAAGAAGAGAAGAAAACCGAAGAGGAAGATACCGACCCACTCTGGACACAGATGAGACAGGAGATATATGCGCCCGAAGAGACCGGTAGAAGACCCAGGACCGACCGCCCGGAAGAAAAATACGATGCCGAGAAGGTCGAAGAGCTCAAAGAAACGCTCATTAAAACATTGAAACATGCCGCAAACATCCAGGCCTTGAAACCGGACCAGTCGGTGATTCTCACGGTCATTGGTGACCAGAGTCAATCTGGCACGGCGACTGTTACACAATCATACCTCTACGGAAGAAGCACGGGCAGAAGCAGCAGGATGATCCGAAGGGCACCCGTAGTCCCAACGGTGGCGGCCTCCTTATTGCCTACGGTTCTTACCATTTGTGTGAAAAAGTCAGACATCGATGCCTTCGCAAAGGGCGAGCTCAGTTTTGACCAATTTAGGGAACGAACTAAGATGTTTACATCTTATGCAAAAGTCGGAAAGGAAGGTTCTCCAGGTGTCGAGGGGCGGCCGGTTGCTTATGAAGGGCACTCTGTGTTTTAGCCAATTTCGTCAACAGACGTAGATTCTAAAATGTTGATTAAACTAATTACAGGTTATGTATTTAGAGGAGTAAAAAAATGAAATCTTTTATCAGAGCCATTACTATTACCATCGTTCTCAGCTTACTGCTGGCAGCTTCTACTACAGCCCAAACCGTTCCGGCCCCAGCTCCAACCGCTCCGGCCCCATCTCCGGCCCCAGCTCCAACCGCTCCGGCCGCAGTGAGCCCGCAAGTAGTCAGCGAAGTTAACAAAACACTGGATTCGCGTTTGAGTGATTTGAAAGAAAAGATCGAGCAGCTAAATATTGCCACGACAGGGCAGTACGGCGGCGGGAAAGTCCTCGTAATTCCCACCGCAGAGATACAACCGCAGGATGTGGTCACGATGATGGAAGATATGACTGTTATGTGCCGCATCTTTGACAAAAGATTGGAACAGTCAAACCTGGTTTCGGGAAGATTCACTACTGGTAGTAGGATAATACTCCCGATGCCTTTTTCTTGGGACAGCCGCTCTACAGGGGCAATGTACATTCAGGGCTACGGAGCGCTCTTTTTGACAAAGGTTGATTTTCTGCTGTCACCGCCCCCCGAAGCACCGGAAGAAAAGGAAACCGAAGAAGAAGATATTGACCTGGTTTGGGAGCAGATGAAACAGGAAATGTATGAACCGGAAGATGTCAGTAGAAGACGCAGGACCGGCGACCGCCCGGAAGAAAAATACGACGCCCAGAAGGTCGAAGAATTGAAAGAAACGCTTATCCAAACATTGAAACATGCAACAAACATCCGGAGCCTCCAACCGGATGAGTCGGTAATTCTTACGGTCACCGGGAATGCCGGCCAATCTGGTCCGTTTGTCACACGATTATACAAAAGTGGCGACAGCAAGTATATCGCAACTGAATCTGCAGGTGCCGGTTCGGGCTCCCTCTCACCTACGGTTCTAACCATTCGCGCCAAAAAGTCGGACATCGATGCCTTCGCAGAAGGAAAGCTCAGTTTTGACCAGTTTACTGAAAAGACCCAGCTTTTTTCATATTCCTATCTGGGTGAAAACGTGGGTGAACCATCCCGTTCTTCCTCGACAAATGTGATTTATGAAGGGAGGAGCGGTAGAAGTAGTAGAGACCGCCGCCGATAGATTCCATTAGCAAGTGCAGTAGAAGTCGAAGGACCACTAAGACGGGAATCTCAAAAATGTTTAACCCGCCGATTTACTCGGCGGGTTTTCCTTTGTACGCAGTACCATATACGACATACGAATCAAACGTCGAGGTTTTGGACCTCGAGTGCATGGTCGCGGATGAAGTTTCGACGTTTCTCCACGTCGCTGCCCATTAATATACTGAATAGCCGGTCGGCCTCACCGGCATCATCGAGTTTGACGCTCAACAAAGTGCGTGTCTGCGGATTCATTGTCGTCTCCCATAACTGCTCGGCGTTCATCTCGCCCAAACCCTTGAAGCGTTTTATCTCAATCCCTTTGCCGCCTATCTGCCTGATGCTTGCGCAGATGTCCCCTAACGATGCGACCTCATATTTATCATCGCCGCTGACCAGCTCGAACTTCGTCGGTGTTGCTTCACCTGGAAGACCTTTGGCAGGTTTTAACAGAAAATCTTTGATATCTAAGCCGAACTGGTTTTTAAGCTGGTTGTTTATCTGATTGATGCGGTCAACCTCGTGAAGCTCCTCGGCGGCAATTGATTCTTCCTCCTCACCTTCTGCTAAACCTTTGGTCCGCTCTTTGAGCTCATCGACACGTTTTTCGTACTCCTCCCTTTTGTAATAAATTTCATCCTGGTCTTCGGTGCAGATACGAAACTGCGGCAGTCCTCCTTTAGACGGACTGTAATAGGCCTGGATGAAATCGGCGAAGTTAATACCACGCCTGCTCAAAACCTTTATGATGCGTTCGGCCTCAGCTAAGGTCTTCACAAGCTCGGTCAGCTCTTTGTCGCAAACTTCACGGGCCCCGTTAGTAGGGGCGGTTCGCGAACCGCCCCTACTTTTAACAGAGTGGCCTCGGCCCATCTGCGCCTTTTTAGTCTTTGTACTTTTTTTGCCGTCTCTGATGATAAGTTCTGTACCTTCCAGCCCCCTGGCGATCATCTGCTTGTGCATTTGATTTTCGCTTAGGATATATTCAGATTTCTTTTTACCCTTGACTTTAATCTCATACAAGGGCGGCTGGGCAATATAAATCATATTCTCCAAAAACAATTGCTGCATCTGCCTGAAGAAAAACGTCAGCAGCAGAGTTCGAATGTGTGCGCCATCGATGTCGGCGTCTGTCATTAATATTATCTTGCCGTATCTGCACCTGCCCAAATTAAACTCATCCGTCCCGATACCGGTCCCCAAAGCGCTGATAATGGTTCGGATTTCATCGTGTGCCAACATCTTTTCAATACGGGCCTTTTCAACATTTAAGATTTTCCCCTTCAACGGCAAAATTGCCTGGATATTTCTATCCCGCCCTGCCTTTGCCGAGCCCCCGGCTGAATCACCTTCTACAATGAATATCTCCGTGCTCGCCTTTTCCTTACTCGCACAATCCCACAGCTTGCCCGGAAGGTTGGAAGTGCTCAGCGCACCTTTGCGTCTGGTCAGTTCCCGTGCCTTCCTTGCTGCCTCCCTGGCCGCTGCCGCTTGGATGGCCTTGTTCAAAATCCGTTTCGCTTCTGCCGGATGCTCTTCCAAAAAATGACCCAATTGCTCATTGACGGTCGACTCAACGAAACCCCCAACCTCCGGATTAGTCAGCCGCACCTTCGTCTGGGCCTCAAAGTGTGGTTCCGCAAGTTTCACCGCCACTACCGCCGTTAATCCTTCACGCAGGTCGTCACCAGTTGTCGCCTGACCGTTCTTCAGCAGGTTATTGCTTTTGGCATAATAATTCATTGTCCGCGTCAGCGCAGTCTTAAAGCCAGAAAGATGTGTCCCACCGTCGATATTGCGGATGTTGTTGGCAAATACCAGCACGTTTTCGGTGTAACCGTCGTTGTACTGCATAGCCACTTCACAGCTCAGCTTAGCCTTCTGGTCTTCCCTGGCTAAGTAGATGACATCATTATGAAGGGTCTCTTTGCCCTCGTTAAGATGTTTGATGAAAGCCTTAATCCCGTCCTGAAATTTGAATACTTCTTTTTTCTTATTTCTGTCATCCCTGAAGCTAATCTGCAGCCCACCGTTCAAATAAGCTAACTCTCGTATTCGTTTCAGCAGCGTGTCGTATGCAAATTCCGTATCGCCGAATATCTCTTCGTCGGGCCTGAAGGATATTTTTGTGCCGCGTTTATTAGTTGGGCCGATTTCCTTCACCCGACTCTTGGCAACTCCTCTGACGCACTCGAAGTGATAGTGCTTATCGTCGCGATAAACATCAGCTTCCAGCCATTCGCTCAGGGCATTGACAACGCTCACTCCAACACCGTGCAGACCGCCGGCCACTTTGTAGCTGTCGCTATCAAACTTCCCCCCAGCGTGCAGCTTCGTCAGCACAACCTCCAGAGCGCTGGTCTTGGCCTCTTTGTGCTTTTCAATTGGTATGCCTCGACCGTTATCTTCTACCGTGCAACTGCCGTCGGGATAGATGCGCACGTTTATGTTGTCACAGAACCCGGCCAATGCTTCGTCGATGGAGTTGTCTAATACCTCATAGACCAGATGATGCATGCCTCCGGTGCCGCGGTCGCCGATATACATATCAGGCCGTTTACGTACCGCCTCCACACCCCCAAGAATCTTTATGTTGCTCGCATCATATTTGTGGTCTTGCATACCGGTTCTCTGCCTCTATTCTATATATCGTCTTTTTCAACCGAGAAACTATCGAATTTTTTTGCTCTTACTCCGTGGACTATTGCTTAAGCAACAACAAATTTTATTTTTGTCAAACGAGCCTTCGGACATTGTTGTTGCAACTCTTCAAGGATCTCCGGACTGCACAATTGCAACTCGTACTTATATACAGGCGAATCCACCCTGACCTTCAATTGGCCGCCGGAAATATCGACAATTTCACAGTGCCGGCAAAGTTCAGCGGGCAGCAGTCGGCTCCACAGTTCAGCTACCACGCCAAACCTCGCCTGCCGCGGCGAAACCCACTTGGTCATAAAATTTTGGACAATATCACCCAACCTGACCGTCCTGTCAGATTTCCGTGCTCTTCGTCCCTCGACGGCATTGTGCAGTAATTGTTCGTCTTCACACATAATGTATATTATATCCCAGACGAGATACACTTTACGAGACTGATAAGTCTGATTTTGTCCGGCGGATATAAATCCCGTCCTGTCTTTGACGGGCGGGATGAACTATCCCAAGTTGATGGGCATCAGAACGTAGAGAAAATTTGTCCCGCTTTTTATCAGGCCCGGTCTATCCGGCTGGCCTAAGTCGAATTCGAACTCCGGCGTCTTGATAACACGCAGAGCATCAATCAAAAACTGCGGATTAAAGCCGATGTCCATCGGCTCGCCTTTATAATCTATGGGCATATCCACCTGGGCATCACCCGTCTCCGGTGCTCTGCCGGAAAACACCAGCTTGTCCTTTCCAATCGACAGCTTAATCCCCCTCGACTCCTCGCTCGTCAGCAGCGATGCACGACGAACAGCACTCAACGTACCCTCGGTCGATAGTGTCAGCTTCTTGTCGTAATCGGTCGGGATTATGTCCTCGTACTTCGGGAAGTTGCCTTCCACAAGATTTGAGCTTATAACAACGTTCGCACAGCTTATTAGAATCTGGTTATCGACGAGTTTAATTGTAACGCTGTCTTTCTCATTGCTGCCGACTTTATCTAATAGTCCCATCGCCTTAGCAGGCACTATAATATTCGCCGGTGCTTTGTCTTTCGCCGGGGCGGAGCTTAGGTTGACTCTGGACCGTGCCAATCTTCTGCCGTCTGTGGCAACCAGCATTAGCTTCTTGTCCTTAATCTCCCACAGCACACCGTTAATAGCATATCGGCTGCTTTCTCGGGCCGTTGCGAAAAGGCACTGCTCGATACCAGCCTGAAGATTACCCAAAGCAATCTTTATCTCACCGGTACCGTCGAAACCCGGCACCACCGGATACTGCCCCGGCTCCTGGCCGTAAATCGTAAAGTGGCTGTCGGCCCCTTTTATTTCACACGTGCCCTTTGAGGCTTCTAATAGCAGGACATCGTCAACGCTTTCGCGCACAATCGCCGCCAGCCGGTCTGCCGGCACGATAATCTCGCCTGCCTTTTCGACCTGCACCTCTGAGACCAGATAGTTGATACCGACCTCTAAATCCGTAGCGCATATCCGAACCTCTTTCTCCTCGGCAGTGATTTGCACGCATCGAAGTATCGGCTTGGGCGTTCGGCTCGGCACTACGGACGTCAGCAAACCTAAGGCCTCGCTAAGGGCTGCTCTGTTGAAATTTACTTTCATGTCAGGCGCTGCTTTCTTGTTATGTCCTTTCTTGTCAGGCGTTGTTTTTTTGTCATTTACTTTCATTTCAGGCGTTGTTTTGTTGTCATTTACTTTCATTTCAGGTGCTGTTTTGTTGGAATCTGCTTTCATAATAAACCTCTGCGTTAAAATATCAAAAAGGGCAAAATATTAAATTTTCATGCCGTAAAAATATCAGCGTAGTTTACACCAAAACTCGCACCTTCACAACATTATTTTCGCAAAAAAGCTGAATGTTGGGTGCATGTCATCTTTGTAGGCCACAGGATGCCTTTCGGCAGTAAAAACCACATTTTTAATGGTTGGCACGCTCAAACTTAACTTAATGGGTGGCACGCTCAAACTTTGTTTGGGCGTGGACTTGCAGGGATGGCTTTTCACGCTTCGTCCATACGAGAGCTTGTCGAAGGCTTAGTGAGGGCTTGGAGTTGCCTATTTGCGGCGTACCTTAACGTCAAGATACCTAACGCCCCATTCCAGGGCCTCTTGATGAGTGGCGAAAAACACGTCGAGCCGATTTCCTTTGATGGCGCTGCCCCTGTCGAGAACTTTTACTGGTTGGCTTTTGCTATAGCCGGGGATGAGCATTTCAGTGCCGAAGGGGTATCGTCCATCTGCCGACACAAAGGTATCGCCCGGCTGTATTTCGTGTCCACAGGCTGTTATTCCATCTGAATATTGACCACAGCATTTCGGACAAGGGCAATAGGCCGTTACCCGCATTCGTATGCTTTGCCATTCGCCGAGATGTTCAGCATTACCCTCAGAATTATCGTGTTGCTTGTTTGTAGTGTTCTCTGGTCTGTGCGATTCCGGCTTGGTTTTTATTCCGGATTCATTCAAAAGGGGATTGTCGGCGGTTTCTACTTTGGTTACAGTAGCTTTGGATAAAGTTACCGGACTGTTGGTTTTTGTGCGAGCTATGTTGGCGACTAAACTCAAGATAAAAATGCTAATTGTCAAATTTATCAGGTTTATCCAGCCCCTGCGGCAGGGGACGGGATTTAGAAATACGCCGGGTTCCCACCTTGTGGGGTCCCCGCTAAAACCTTTAACTGTTGCTTTTTCCAATGAGTACCCTCCTCACTCGTCGGGTTTTAAGTAAGTGCCTAAAGTGCCTAAAGTTTTAAGTGCCTAAAGTTATGGATTATATTTTCACTTTAGCTCACTCGTAGGCACTTTTAATTCGGTTTAGCCCCTCATCCCTGAAATGTTGCTAATATTGTACCGTAAAGCTCGTTTCAATTCAACCCAAATAGTCGCGAAACGGCCTTTGATGAGCCAATTGCGGGCGTATTGGAAAGAACACAGACCTTTTATAGGTCCGTAGCGAAAAGTTTTTCCACGTGCAGACCGGCTGTGGGCAGACAAGATATCGCAGCTCCGTCCATGGCCGAATCAATTGAAGAGTCTTTTGTCTCCTCGCTTCACCACTCACTATTCACCAATAATCAATTACCAATAAGAAAGGGGCCTATACCGAATTGTACGGTATAGGCCCCGAATTGCCTGCACTTGCGTAACCGCACCTGTGCCTGCGTTACTCCCGTTCTTGCTTTCGCACCTGTACCTGCGTTACCGACAGGTGCAGGCAAGAAAGCACGGGGGTGCAGGCAGGTACAAGTTACGCAAATCTGTTATATCAAACACGTAATTTTAGTTGCCATTTAAATCCCGGCTCACTGTGACGGAGCATACAAACGAATATCATCGAAGTACATCGTACCTGAACCACCGGGCTGCGGATTCTTCTTATCGCCGAGACCAATAGCAATCGTATTGACATTGGCCAGGTTCACGCCCTGGTCTGCAAAGGCCTGCAGGTCGATATTCCACTGGGTCCAGGTAGTTATCTGCGCCGCATTTGGATTATCGTGGTTGACCACCGCACTGCCGTTGAGAGCAACATACAAAGTCTCAGCAGTGTTGGCCGAATCGCCTCTGAACCAAATCGTCAATGTGCTAACACCTTTTTCTGTCCAGTCACGCGGATAAGTCAATGTCAATGTCGCCTCAGAGTACCCAACACTATTGTCGTAGAAAAGCGGCATCGATTGGCTGCCACTGTGAACGATAGTTTGCTCGGCAAAAGGAGGAGTGTCATAACCAACTAAAGACCCGTTTGTCGGGTCGTCGTATCCGTCTATCCACGCATTAAATATCCTGTTGCTATCGGGGTCGGCGGGATCAAGGTCATTATAGGATTCAAAGTCATCCACGACAAGGAAGTTGGCGGTCGTAAAGCTCCAGACATTACCTGTCCACGGACTGTCGGGATTGACGTTATTGACCTCGTCAATCCTCCAGTAGTAAGTGATATTCCACTCAAGTTTTTCGGGTTCAGAACTCTCCGAACCAAGGTTCCCGGCACCTTTGTACTCCGGCGAACCGGTATCAGCATTGCGTACGACCTCTTTATCTGTGCCGAAATAGACCTGATGCGAAGCCGAATAGACTCCCGGCGACCAGGTCAGAATCGGTGTCTGCGTTACATCTACAGCACCATTAGCCGGGTTCGGGCCCCCGACCCCGCCCTCGGTAGTAAAGCTCCAGACGTCACCTTTATACGTTTCGATGGCATCAAATTCATCGACACGCCAGTAGTAAGTCTTAGCGAATTTAAGTGTGCCGGGAGTATAGGTTGTAGTTCCCATAGGTAATCCACCGGCGGCACTGTTCACATCGTCAAAATTGTCGCCGAAGTACGCATAGTGAAGTTTCGCACCGAAACCAGCAGTCCAGCTAAGCTCCACATTCGGGTCCACAAGCTCGGCACCATCAGCCGGGTCGGGGTAGTAGGCGGTCTTGGGAGGAATCGTAAAGCTCCAGACATCACCTTTCCATGGACTGTTCGGATCAAGATCATTGACCTCATCAATCCGCCAGTAGTAAGTTGTGCCAGGGACAAGACCATCCGGGTAGGGAAATCCCGGAAAGCCAACAACAAAAAATGTTGAGGTCTGATTTCCCTGAAATACGCTTTCAGCTCCATCATTCACCTCATCAAAATTGTCATCGAAGTACACATCGTGCGAGGCAGCATTGCCTCCCGGCGACCAGCTCAGGCTAACCCATGTATCTATATACGTGGTGCCATTAGTCGGGGTGGGGCTCCATGCCTTTGGACGAGCCGCCAGCTTTTTTATATCAGCCGCCGACAATGCTCGGTTGTAGATACGCACCTCGTCCATCAGGCCCTCAAAATAACCATACGCCATTCCACCAAATTGAATAGGCGCAGATACTATTTCTCTTGGAGAACTAAAGCCTGTACGAACTGCACTACCATTAAGGTAAATTGTTGGTTGTTTATTATTGTAGACTACCATGATGTGATTCCAATCATCTCCCAAGTCGGTCGGGTATACAGCAGTTGCAGGCATGTAGTCACTTCCATGTTCATAAACTGCAATACCGTTCGTTCCGACAGATAGTCCAGCTCCGGCATTTAAATCACCTCCGTGTTGCGGGTCGAATGCATATCTTTGATTATATACTCCACCGTAACCAGATGTTGCTTGGGGATCTATTTCATGTGTAGCTGATGTTTTGAACCATCCCCCGAAACTAAATGTATCAGTTGGTCTTCCATTAGTTCCTATTACAATATAATCATCTATTCCATCAAAGCCTAATGCGTACCCTGATTGACCGGTTTGTTGATAAAGCACGCCTTGAGAAGATGTGCTGTCATTATGATTATCGCTCTGGTCATATAATGTTCCGCTTGCTTCCTCAAACTTCCACCAACCGACAAGACTCGGGTCAGTATCTTGTGCCACGCTAGTCAGAACTAGGCCCAGCAACAAAGTAAAAGAAACCCCAAAAAACAATTTCTTAGACATAACAATCCTCCTTCAAAAAATCCAATATGGGATGTTAATTGAAATGTAAATATCTGCATTACAAAGCACACATTCCTAATGCCGACTCTGTGCCTGGGTTCCCACCTTGTGGGGTCCCCTCACATAACACACAGTAATTCCTCCTCTCTTTGGAAAATTGTAGAATTTCTTACCTCAGAAGACCAACCCAGCAACGCTGGGTCTTACAAAACCCGCCGTTGGCGGGCACAAATGTTGGTCTATACAGGTATAAAGTTCACCAATTTTATTTATACCAAATCAACCACTTTCCCGTCAAGGGCGAAATGTAGGTAGTCCGATAATCTTGAGACTTTTTCCATTATGATTTACTGCGCCTCATAAATAGGCCCAGCCGCAGCGCGTTATGGGCAAAACGCCCGCCGTGGCTTGCTCTCGCCGCGATGCGACTTAACGCATCGAGTCGCAGCGGGTGGCGGAGCCAATTCGCGACAGGCACAACCGCAGATTTTGCGATTGTTTTTGTATTTTTCAGCCAGGAATGCTTCAAAATGGCTTTTAAGTTGTCAATTTACGGTATTTTCACCAAAAAAAAGGTTGCATATTTCCAGCGTTCAGGATAAAATAATTGATGTTAGAGTTAGTTTTTTTGGTAAGCTAAAAAACCACGTAAGTCATGTTGTTATCTTGTAGGAGATAAGTGATTATGGCTGGGATGTTTTACTCATTACAAGAGGCCGCCGAGAAGCTCAATAAAACAGAGGATGAATTAAAACAGATTGTCAAGGAAGGCAAGTTACGTGAGTTTCGCGATGGCCCGAATTTGCTCTTTAAGGTCGAGGAAGTCGAAGCGTTGATGTCCGATACAGGTGTTATGCCATCAGAGCAAGCCCTTGAACTCGAAGCTCTGGAACCCGAAGCTCTGGAACCCGAAGCACTGGAATCCGAAGCGCTCTCACCAGAGGCTCCGTCACCGGAGACCCCGGAATTCGAAGCACCGGTGTCTGAAGCTCCGGAAGAGGAACCGTTGGCACCATCGGAACAAGCGGCAGGCACAAGTGAGATTTTATTGGCACCGGAAACCGGTGCTCCAGTTGTGCCAAGTGAGTTGACAGATGCAGACACTGCTCTCACCGGAGAAGGAATCAGCGTCCTCGGAGAAACCGACAGTGATTACCAGGTAACGGATGATACGATGGCCGAGACCGCGGTCCCAATGGGTACAGCAGGTACAACGCCTGAAGTGCCGTTGGAAGAGATCGAAGGAGATGTAAATCTGGATAGTTTCGGAAGCGGCTCAGGTTTGTTGGACCTTTCACTGCAGGCCGATGATACTTCATTAGGTGGCATTCTTGATGAAATTTACATGGCTGAGGAAGAAGGCCAGGAGCCGGTTCCAGCCGAAGTCGGAAGCGGCTCTGCAGCGGCAGTGGCCGCTGAGGCGGAGCAAATGCTTGCCGAAGAAGAGCCTGTAGCTCCCCAACTTGCTCCAGATGTCCAGGCATTAGCTCGACCATATATCGAACTGGCACCGGATATGCAAAGTAATATCTTAGGAATGCTGTTGTTTTTGCCTCTGGTGATTGTTCTTTACACCACGGTCGTGGCCGTGGCAGGTCTAAAAGGCGTGACGCCTTCGATTCTGGCAGGCATACAGGGTCTAATCTGGATTATTATGGGTGGGGTCGCTGTGGTAGCTGTTTTGGTAACCGGTGCGGCATTTATGCTCGGCGGTGGCGAAACTGCTACAAAGACTAAGAAACCCAAAAAGCCTAAAGCTAAAAAGGCTCCAAAAGCTCCGAAAGAGAAAAAACCTAAAGAGCCAAAGAAGCCCAAAATAGCAAAGAAAGCAAAGAAAAGTAAATCCTGATAATCAGCACTTCCGAAGGCACAGGAAAAAAAGGTAATCGAAAAGGACTCGGCTTTTCGATAGAATAGGCAAATTGCATCAATAAAATTCAAAACAAAAATTACGCATAATTGGGGGTTTTCTGGTTTTTTTCTGATTTTAGGAACAAATTCTTGTTTTGGGTTAAAAATAGGAATAGGAATGTCAACTTGTGGGGTATGGGCAATGTAGGCAAGGAGAAAACGTCGAAAAATGCTCCTGACCCTTTTAATCCATTGGCTTTGTTTGGGTTTGTTTTGTTCGAGCCTGAAAGTGGTTTTATTCTCATAATCCTTTTGTGAAAAAGCGTTTGCGTTCATTTTTGGCCTTTGAAGAAATTGGGTTTGTTTATTCGGACTACGAAATCATCTTTTTTTCTGTAATCCTTTGTTATAAGTGAGTTTACATTCATTTTGCAATCCGCCTACGTCGGACAAGATTGGGTTCGTTTGGGTTTGTTTTTCCGATTTAACCAATTGTCCACTTACACATATATACTTGTTATAAAAGAGCTTACGTTGATTTGAGCGCTCTTGACTTTGGGTTTGTTTTGCATATTTCTCAGATAATTTCGTACGTAATAATTCGTAGATTGTATTTCGTTGGACGGTTGCGCAGCTCGTTTCGGTTGCGATAAGCGTGTTTCGTACCGGTTATCGGGGTAACGGGTTATCAGGCAGTGATTATCAGGGTATCCGGTTATCAGGGCGATCTCTTCTTTCTTTTTAAATATTGATCCCATTAGAGTATAAGACACTCTAACGGGACAAGCAAGCTTGGCTGGCTGGCTCTAAGTCCTTGCTGCGCTGCAGCTTACGACATGCAAACTGAAATGTCATCTTCGCCTGCTGGCTAAGAACCTATCCAAATAACCCAATCTATTACGGTCTGCTGCAAAGACCAATGCCTGCGTTGTCGGTGCAAAAACGTTCTCAACGTGGAGAAAACCACGCCTACGATCCTTTTTGACCTGCCGCCTTGGCCTCGGACTTTTCGCTCGACCTCATAACGATCCGGTTATCCGGAGAGGTCCTATTTGTTAGCCTGTTGCTAACATGTGGGTATTATAACATATTTATCGTTAAAAATCAAGTGAAATCAAAGAAATTGTCCATTAGAGGGCTCTGTTTAGGATTCAGGGCGGGATTCTGAAATTTTTCTTGCTTTTGATGATATGGCCGGGCATAATTTTGTCGTCAGAAGCGGGACGAGCAACTTTGAGACATACAAAATAGCAACCACGGATTAACGCGGATTAACGCGGATTTATTAGTTTTTACCGAGGCTTGTGGGTTCGCAGGAGCTCACCTTGGGAGTAGGCGGGAATTGCGGAGACTTTCGGAGAATGTGGCGGCCTGTTGTGTGAGATGAAAAATTTATCTAGTCCTTTTGATTAGTCAAAAGGACTATGAGATTTGATGAAATACGATAGGTTATAATTCATCGGTGGATAGTGTTAGCCACGGATTTAGAGGACTACGTGGATTAATCCACAATCTTTATTTCTTCTTTAGTTAGGTCGTAGAGGTCGTAAACAAGCTACGTAGGATGGACAGGTCTCCTGCTAATGCTGAGGATTCTTCCTCTATAACGCGTGGGCTAAAGCCCATCCTACCCAACTCAAATATCCCTAAGGAATTGGTCCTTGTATTGTGACAACACCTCAGGATCTTCAAAGTAGGGCCATGCAATTGCAGAAATTGCATTGAAAACGACCTGCTGGAGTGATCTGACCCCGAATTATGTACCAACCTCGATTAGAGAGTTATCCACGTTCTTTATCCTGCAATCCGGCAGGCGGAGCGCAGCGGAGCCTGGCGGATTGCAGCTCGCCGCAAAGG